>Ga0306882_100071_pt1 | contig 41183 bp, 42 predicted proteins | sample AntDeeMetageno81_FD_190414 | JGI IMG/M metagenome (GOLD analysis project Ga0306882, IMG submission 190414) | Saline lake microbial communities from Deep lake, Antarctica - Metagenome #81 (v2) (version 2) | ecosystem: Environmental > Aquatic > Non-marine Saline and Alkaline > Saline | place...
GCTATCTCTAACGCTCTCTAAGCTACGTGCACTTGGTGCACACCATTCTAACGCAGTATTTTTGTTTGTACTAAGTACCGTCGGGACTCTCAGCGGCAAACTCTAGAGGACTTTGCGACACGACCAATTTCGTGGCCGTTTCCATCAAACACACCTAAAAACTGAATGTCATTATTATAGTCAACTTCACCAATGGGTTCAAACCCGACAAATTGCTCATCTTGTGTCGTATACGTGATCTCAGCAGATCCGAATGAAGAGCCATCCTGTCTTTCAATGATCCCTTCCTCTGGGTCGACAATTGAGAGGTTGATATCATCATCAGTATCTATTGAAGTGAGTTCATCGACAGGAGTACGTGCTAATACCGCCTGTGTCTCATCTTGACTAAAAGACAAGGACTCAGTGAATTCTGATGACGTTCGATTAGCCACAACGTCATCGTACCCTGCAGTGTCTTTGTCTATATCAGCAGCTAAGACATAGTTGCCGTCTAAGTCGTTTCGGATCTCGTCGAGATCATACCAGTCCCCGATTTCCGTCGGTCCAGTTCGATCGCCGAATTCGAAGTCGACACTGTCGATCGTGTATGCCCCTCTATCGGGGGTGATCGACTCGTCGACTATCGGATCGAAGGTCGCAGCACCGTGGAGCCCCACTTCGACCGTAGAGCTAGCGTTGTCAAATTCATCTGGATTAATATCTGCAGTATCGAGTCCACTGAGCTCAACGGTCACTGTGTCACCGATTTCTAGATTTGCATCGTCTTCAAGTGTATTGTTATCGGCTATTTCGAGCAATATCTGGCCAACTCCTGGAATCTCTCGTGACTTGACTACCTCAAGATCGAGGTTTGCTGCCGCGCTACCGAGAGTGACATCATTGTCAGTAAGATCAAAATCAAAGCCATCATCATCATTATCCATAAAGTAATTGATGATAATCCCTTTGGCGGGACCAGCTGGGGTGCCGCCAGCATCGCCGTCGCGGAGTTGGTCGATGTCGAAGGCAATCGTATGCTCAACAGCTCGCGCTAAATCGAGATTCGTCGTTTCTGCGTTGTTGGTACTGATGAAGGTGCCTTGGGTAACCTCAAAGGTAGCTTCGGTTGTCACCTCGGCGTCAAAGGTACCATCGTCGACAGCAGCAACAACATCTTCGAAGTTATCAGTGTCTTGTGAGGAGTCTGCCTGACGGGCCGAAACTGTGACTTCGACCTCATCGCCCGGTGTCACGGTGCTCGTATCCAGATCACGCAGCGTGAGGCGGTCGTAGACGATGTCATCGGATTCTCTTCCCACCCCGCGGAAGATCGCTCGCTGCTCACCGACGTCTTCCTCACCAAAGAGGATCCCCGACCCAGAGACAGAACGGTTTCCACCTTCGATAGTGATAGAGTCGTCCCACTCGAAGACGAGATCGATAGTATCGTTGGTTGCAGCATCGATAGTCAGCCGATTTGCAGGGGTAATGAGTTGGAATCGGTGGCTGTCGTCTGTGATCGACTGTGGGGTCTCGAATCCAGTAAGATCGTTGATTTGGCCAGTTTCGCTGTCATCTGTCTGTGCACCTACCGGGGAGGGAGTCATCAGTCCTCCAGCGAGACCAGCACCACCCAACTTCAATACCACACGGCGATTAAGTAGTGAATCACGCATTGGACTGTCTCCCCTGCTTGTGAGGCTCGTCTGTGTTTGATGAAATTATTGCTTGGAAATTGTTCTTATTCGAACCCATATTCTATTGAATTATCTTAACATAATATACATTCCGATTGAAGAAATATAAGAAGAATTTATTATTCTTTAATCGAGTAATGATATTCAGAATAAGTATAGTTCATCTGTCGTTAGCTGAAGCGGCGGTACTATCAGAATGTGGTAGTAATCTTGTGTCGGGAGGGATCCCCCGTTGGAGTAATTCAATACGTTTCGACCTCAAGACCATCAATACGACTGAAATGGTCGATATTGCGGGTGATGACCGGTTCGTCGTTGAGTAGCGCCGTCGCACCGATGACACAGTTCTCGCGGTCAATCTCTTCGCCACGTGCAAGTAATTCACCAGAGATTTTTCCAGCTTTCCGCATAACTGCCTCGTCTGCAGGGACTGTGTGACGTGTATCTAGTACATTGAGAATACGCTGTTTGCGCTCTTCGGGAACATCTAACTGTGGAACTGCTTCATACAATTCAAGCATGGTGATCGAGGCGATCTTTTCAGGACGATTGGTCTTCTCGATGAGTGTGAGGTAGTCGACAGCATCAGGATCTTTGTGCAACAGATCGATGATGAATGAGGTATCTTCAATCATCGATCCCGGTGTCTTGCAAGTCAGCACGAAGTCGTTCACGCCGCCTTCGTGAGTGTTCTCGTCCGTCTTCGATCGTGCCTTCGAGATCCGCTGCGTCTTCAGCCGACAGACTACCAGTCACTTCCGTCCACGACCGTTCTCCAGCAATTCGTTTTACAACCTCTGAGAATGATTCGCCCTCGCGTTTGTGGGCTTTGAGGTGCTCGTAGGCTTCTTCATCGAGTGAGATTGTTTTCGTAGCCATTACAATACACAGTAGTGTGTGTACATTTATAAATCAGGGTGTGAACTGGGGGTCATATATGAATTTCTACAGGAGAGCAGGCCGAGTGCCTCGGAGCGTGACCCCGGGGTGGTTTGCTCGATCATGGCAGCTCGTCGTGGAACTCGTAGTCGCTGTCGTAGGCCGATACATACTCGTCGTGGCCGGTCCGATCCGGCACATAGCAGGGCGGAGCGTTGGGATGACCGAAGACTGGCCCCTCGATGTCGTACTCACAGGCCGGGGTCCGACACAACAACAGTGGAAGCCGTGAACGAAGGTCGCGGGGGAGTTCTACTTGGCGGTGAGGAGTTGTGCCAGCCGGTGGGCGACGGGTGGTCAACGGCGGCAGTCGGTCGTTGTCCAGATCATCGAGGGTCAGCAGGCGGAGATCGTAAACTATACTTCCAGCTCAACGTTGAGCAGTTGAGTTCTTACCAAGTTGTTGTAGTGGCGTATTCCAACGACCTGGTAAGAATGCTTAGGTGTAGCTGCCACCCGTTGAAATTGGTAGTGTTCAGCTTCGCATGGAATCCGCTCCGCTTATCTGAAAACTATCTAAACGGGGGCGTAACACTCTTAATACCGTATATCCCAATATATCCCATGGTCAAAACGATCCGCGTCTCAGAAGAATATCATGAGTGGCTGAACGCACACAAGGAAGATGACGAGACAATGGAAGAAACTCTTCGGCGCATGACACGTGGTCCTCACCCAAGCGATGTGGCCGGACTCCTCTCGGAAGCAGAGGCCGAGAGCGCAAAAGAGGCGGTTGATCGCCTCCGTAGCGGTGACCGGGACCGGTTTGATGCAGCCCGTAGTGCCTTCGAACATGACGGTGAAAGATGATTATTGATTCGTCGTATTTGTTCGACCTGATGGCGGATGATCCGGATGCGTTCTCAAAGGGGGCGGAGCTTGTCGACGACGGCGAGATGCAGTGGTTACCCACCCCGGTGGTTGCTGAGGCCTACTATGGTGTCGCCACGGCTCGAAGCGGCACTACTGAACAAGAAGTCCGTAATCGTCTCCTTGGCTATCCGCGGATCGATGTCGACGAAGAGATCGCGCGAAAAGCTGGGGAACTACTCGCGATGGCAGACGACCGTGTCGGAGGGGAAGCTGGCGTCGGGGCGAACGACGCATATATTGCTGCGATGGCTGCGGTCCTCGGCGATGCGGTCCTAACGGCCAATGTCACGGATTTTGAAGCGTTGGGTGTGTCCGTAGAGACTTATTGATTCGGTCACTCTCGATCTTGTGCCACTGGTGGATATTTCACTGGGCCTTGACTGGAATTCGGAGCTAAGTCCCCTTCCACAAGGAGCCACCGAAGGCAGCGAGTAGGTAGCGAGGGGTAGGTCATCTGCTCTCTGGTGTGGACTAATGTGGCATGTTCAGATGGATGTCGCTACGTTCTCACGGCAGCTCGTCGTGGAACTCGTAGTCGCTGTCGTAGGCCGATACATACTCGTCGTGGCCGGTCCGATCCGGCACATAACAAGGCGGGCGTTGGGGTGGCCGAAGACAGGCCCCTCGATGTCGTACTCGCAGGCCGGGGTCCGACACAACAACAGTGGAAGCCGTGAACGAAGGTCGCGGGGGAGTTCTACTTGGCGGTGAGGAGTTGTGCCAGCCGGTGGGCGACGGGTGGTCAACGGCGGCAGTCGGTCGTTGTCCAGATCATCGAGGGTCAGCAGGCGGACATCGTAGGCCTGGGCCAATTCCCAAGCCCAATCGGTGAGATAGTATTATTTTGAGTACCATTGATCCAACCAGATTTGTTCGCCACTGAGTTCCTTCGGTGGATAGTACCCAAGAACACGCTCAAGTGTTCGTACAATCCTGTCAGGGTTATCGCGAAGCAGTACTGGGTTTGTATAGATAATGATTCCTGCGTGGTCTATGCCGTCACTGGCTGGTCCGCTGAAGTCCTTTTTGTCGTGCGTGATGAATATGTAATCGTTTTCCGCACAGTGTTCCAAGAGTCGACGATCGTTGGTTCCTTCGCCGAAGATGGTATTGGCTTTGATCACCTCATAGCCGCTTGATCGAAGCGTTGTGATGAACACGCTCGGTACGTGCTCGTCAGTACAAAATGTGACCGTCACTGTGCTGGTTCAGGGGGTTGCAATGCAGTTGTAGCGAGTTCAGCTTGGAGATCCTCGCGTTCACGGCGAAGTTGTCGCATCTCTTCGGGATGCTCGTGATAGTATGCGAGTGCCGTATAGACGTCACCAAGTGATCGATTAAGTTGATCTGCAACATCTGCAGGCGGATTCCCTCCCTCGATCACGAGTTCATAGATATCGAACACACTCACACGTGTCCCTTCGAGACGAGGTTCCCCACCGAGTACGTCATCCGATTGTACGATGGTCGCCATAGGTGGTTCAACATTTGATTGCTCACCACATAAGCGTTCTCTGAGTGAACCGCCTCGGGGTCAAATGGTTCGAGAATCTTTGATTCTTGTCATCATGGAACCCTACAGGTGAGCAGCCCGAGTACCTCGGGGCATGACTCCGAGATGGTTCACTCGATCACGACAGTCCGTCGTGGAACTCGTAGTCGCTGTCGTAAGCCCTCACATACTCGTCGTGGCCGGTCCGATCCGGCACATAGCAGGGCGGAGCGTTGGGATGGCCGAAGACAGGGCCCTCGATGTCGTACTCGCAGGCCGGGGTCCGACACAACAGCAGTGGCAGCCGTGAACGAAGGTCGCGGGGGAGCTCTCCTTGGCGGTGAGGGGTTGTGCCGGCCGGTGGCCGACGGGTGGTCAACGGCGGCAGTCGGTCGTTGTCCAGATCATCGAGGGTCAGCAGACGGACGTCGTAGACGATACCTCCAACACAACGGTGAGCGGTTGAGTTCTTACCAAGTTGTTGTAGTGGCGTATTCCAACGACCTGGTAAGAACGCTTGCGTGTGGCTGTCACCCTTGGAAATTGGCAGTGTTCAGCTTCGCATAGAATCAGTATCGTCTCAAGAAGCCAGTCCGTTCGACAGTATGTCTAGTGATTCTGAAACGCGACACTTATTATGCACGCAATAATATTATTGTCTGCATAATGATTAACCGCAACCAAGAGCTACACTGGCTCACCTCACATCTCACTCGTGATGAGCGTCAACTGCTCGTTGTGTATGGTCGACGCCGTGTTGGCAAGACCACACTGGTGACCGGAGCTCTCGATACGCTTCCGATGACGTCTGTATACTACCTCTGTGATCAGCGGGGGCCAGCACACAACGCTACACAGTTTGCTAGCCGCTGTGCAGAGACATTCGATGACATCTCACCTACTGTTGAAGGGTTTGTTGATGCCTTCGAGTATCTCAAACGACGGGTTGACGGACCCTGTGTTGTCGCTCTCGATGAATTTTCGTATCTCGTTGAGACTGATGAGACGATTCCATCCGTCTTTCAAACGATCGTCGACGATGTCCTCGCAGAGACAGCCATCTCAATTGTGCTTCTTGGGTCTTCAATTTCGATGATGGAAGAAGGCGTACTGAGCTACGACAGCCCGCTGTATGGTCGACGAACTGGACAATGGAAGCTGGCTCCACTCTCATTTGCAGATATGCGCGAATTCTTTCCAACGGAAGATATCGAAACACAAATCCAGATATACAGTGTTCTAGGTGGCGTTCCAGCGTATCTCGAACAGTTTGACCCCGAACAATCGCTGACGCAGAACATCGAGACACATGTTCTCTCGAAAGGTGCGTTCCTGTATGAAGAACCAGAATTCCTCTTGCGACAGGAACTCCGAGAGCCAGCGACATACATGGCCATACTCGAGGCGATTGCTGGGGGTGCGACTCGGGTGACAGAGATTGCAAATGAGATCGGTAAGAATGCCAGCAGTATGTCTCGGTATCTCAAAAACCTCACAGAGCTAGCCCTTGTTACACGAGATACACCGGTGACTGATCCAGACGGCCGCGGTGTCTATCGAATTGCCGATGACTTCCTTCGGTTCTGGTTCCGGTTTGTCGCTCCAAACAGAGGGCCACTCGAACAAGGACGAACAGCACCCCTTCGAGACTCCATCGTCGATTCACTGTCGACACACACAAGCCAGACGTTTGAGGACGTCTGCCAACAGGCAGTCCAGACGGGGGCGTTTCCGGTTGCCTGCTCGCGTGTCGGTCGGTGGTGGTACAAACAAGCCGAAATCGATGTCGTTGGTCTCGACGATCAGACGGATACACTACTGCTTGGTGAATGCAAATGGACCGCCTCCCCTGTTGGAGTGGGGTTGCTAGCTGATCTCGAAGCACTCACCGAAGACGTTCGATGGAAGGGAACTGAGCGGACAGTTCAGTACGTGCTATTTTCGCGGTCCGGATTCACAGATGAATTGAGAAGGATCGCTGATGATCGTTCGGATCTCTATTTGTATACTCCTAGGGAACTTGCCGAATTTTTTGCATCAGAGTCAGAAACTCACGAGTGACACCTGACCACCACCTCAACGTCGCCCGGTTGAGTTCTCACCCGATCACGGCAGCTCGTCGTGGAACTCGTAGTCGCTTTCGTAGGCCCTCACATACTCGTCGTGGCCGGTCCGATCCGGCACATAACAGGGCGGGGCGTTGGGGTGGCCGAAGACAGGGCCCTCGATGTCATACTCGCAGGCCGGGGTCCGACACAACAGCAGTGGCAGCCGTGAACGAAGGTCGCGGGGGAGCTCTCCTTGGCGATGGGGGGTTGTGCCAGCCGGTGGCCGACGGGTGGTCAACGGCGGCAGTCGGTCGTTGTCCAGATCATCGAGAGTCAGCAGGCGGACGTCGTAGGCTTGGGCCAACTCCCAGACGCGATCGGTGAGATGGGTGGTGCAAACAAAAACTAGTCAGAAATCGAACCCACTTGGATGGCCATCTTGCCACTGGACAGCCTCAACGGTCTGTGGGAGCTGACTGAGACGGAAACTCAAGACATCAAGCGGATGTGAATCACGGAACTCTGCAGGGAGATGTTCCACTGTCGTGTTCTCATCGGAAACCTGTAGGTGAACCTCTCCGTACTCCGGGTGTGTCTCGTCTTGATGCCATCCAATCAGCAGTGATCGCTCTGGTTCGACCCAGTTGATCCAGTACTGATCTCGGTCGGCCGATCCCACGTGATCGAATCCGACCTCGATTCGGGCCTCGGAGGTTGGATATGACGCATCATCAAGAAACAGACGAGCATCCGTTGTCGCAACTACCCGGTATTTCCCCGGTGATCGTACGCTTGCTCTGGAAAACGTGACGTCGCTAAACAAATTGTCAGACTCAAATCGGTTGGCAATACGTTCGCGGTGGAGTCTCCGGAGTTGAAGATTACGACGGTTTGCTAGAAAAATCACAGTTCGTGTTAGGCCACTGTCGTTTGTGTTCCAACGTGTGTGTCGAGGTCCACCACATCATCATAGAGGCGAAGCGCATGCCGGACAAGCGTTAGATCCGTATTGAGAGCCTCCCACGTCGACACCGCGTTGCGAATCGTCCTGGTCTCCTCCGCAGTGAGTTCCCTACCAGCTAGCTGTTCACGTAGCATTTCAAGCGAGCCGACATCAAACTCGTCACAGAGTGTTTCCGTTTCGGATCGGAGTTCTTCGAGTTGAGCCTCCAACTCGGTACGTGAGTGCTCCTCCAAGAGGGTCTGTAGCTCTTCGAAGAACAGATTAGTCGGATTCAACTCATATCCCTTCTTGTTATTGACAAGTACCTTTCGCACTCGATTGTCTGCGGCGAGTTGCGCCAACTCATCGTTGGCGGTCGTTGGAGAGACCACAGCACGGTCTGCGATCTCCTCGACTGTCGCACTCGTATCCAGTGTTTCAACAACTGCCCGGACCCGCTCACGACCAGTCATGGTGTCTTTCCACGACGAAGGTGTCTTGTCGACCATCTCAGTTCACCATACTACACCTGCTCTCAAATAATTTTGGATTTCTCAAATATTCAAACAAGAGTCGTTGGTGCCAACTTATTTTCGATGTTTACCAAGTTGTTGTAGTGGCGTATTCTAACGGCCTGGTAAGAACGCTTGCGTGTGGCTGTCTTCCGTTGGAATTCAAGCCAACATCCATTACCGTTGGGAACCAAACCAACACTTGGGATGGCCGGATATACGGTACTGTACGAGCATCGTCATATCGAAGCAGGACTGATTGAAAAGGTGAAACTCGGTTACGCAACCGATCTCGACACCAATCCCTCAGGAACCCGATACTCCATGCACCTCGGGACGCTTGAGGATATAACGCTTGTCCGATATGATAACACCCATGAAGCAACAAAGGGACACGAAAAACATACCGGCGCCTCCGAGACGACAATCGACTTTACCGACTTAGAGTCGCTTCTCGTGGCGTTTTATGCCGAGGCAGATGCCTACTGGGACGAAATTGACGATGCAGACGGGCCGCAACGCCCATACTAACTCCGTTTGGCCATCCGATACTACGAGACAGAACAATGAACCCATCCACACTCCACATCACCGTTGGCGACAGAACACAGGCTCGTGAAGATGCACTCGCCGTCGGGCGTGCAATCGACAGTGCAGACTCAGAAACAACAGCGGCCGAATCGGTCCCTGACCGTCTCCAAAATGGTGCTACCTTGCAGTTCGGCAGCTATGATGATCTCGTTGACCTACTGTCACCCCTCCGCCTCGAACTTATTCAAACCATTGTGCAACAAGAACCAGACAGTATTCGTGAAACAGCACGGTATGTTGGTCGAGACGTCTCTGATGTCCATTCGGATCTCAAACGACTTGCGGTAATTGACATTATCGAGTTCGAGGAAGAAGGACAAAACGGGGCAATGCAGCCGATTGTTCCCTACGACCGGATTGAGATGCATATTGACTATCCACTCGTCGACGATGATGCCGATACTGAGACCGCTGTGAATGCTGATTGAGCAGTTGTTCGCGCTGTGTTGGGTTCTACAGAGGAAACAAGACGAGTGCCCAGAGGAGGTTCACTCAATTAGGGCAGCCCGTCGTGGAACTCGTAGTCGCTGTCGTAGGCCCTCACATACTCGTCGTGGCCGGTTCGATCCGGCACATAACAGGGCGGGGCGTTGGGGTGGCCGAAGACAGGCCCCTCGATGTCGTACTCGCAGGCCGGGGTCCGACACAACAACAGTGGGAGCCGCGAGCGAAGGTCGCGAGGGAGTTCTCCCTGTCGGTGAGGGGTTGTGCCAGCCGGTGGGCGACGGGTGGTCAACGGCGGCAGTCGGTCTTTGTCGAGATCATCAAGCGTTAGGAGCCGAACGTCGTAGGCTTGGGCCAACTCCCAGGCGCGATCGGTGAGATGGGTGGTATGACACAATACTGGCATTGCACGGGCGACGAAGGCCAACAGACACAGCCGAATAATCGTCTGTTTGCCGACTGGTCTGGTCGCCCAGTCTTTGCATTCGACGACGAGGAAGTCACTAGGGTCGTCGTGGGGGTCTTCTCGGCGGGCGGCAACATCTGCGGTGAGTGCCAACAGTTGGGTTCGTTTGGTAGTACGGAAGCCCCACTCTTCGAGGGTTGTTGCGACGCGGTCTTCGAGCCACGTGCCGTGGCCCGGCCCGCGTCCGGGTGTGGTTTCTCGGGGTGGATCAGTCGGCTGTTCGGAGGTGGTGGCGTCTGTTTGTTGTGGGGCCTCCTCTGGGGTGTCTTTGTTGGTGTTGGTGTCGGCTGCGCTGTTGGGATCGTCAGTCATCGGTCTCGAACACCTCCAGGGAGGGGTTTGTCGACTCGGCGTCTTGGGTTGGGCTTCTGTTGGGAGTCTGTGAGGTGTTTTCTGGGAGTTCTGAAGCCACGATTTCGGTGGCCGTCTCCTGGAGTGTGTCGGCGACCCGGACTGCTTGTTGTGGGGTCAGTTCGATCGTGGTCGACTCTCGGTTGCTGATTAGTCCGAGGGTGAGTGTTGGGCCAGCGGTTGCAGCTCGTGTGATTTCGAGGCTGCCGGTAGTGTGGTCGGCTTCTCGGTGGCGAGCGATGGGTGTGTTGAGTTTGAGTGCTGGGCCTTCGGTTGTGGTGGTACCCGTGTCGGTGTGTTTGTGGGAGGCTGAGTTACGTGTTTGATTGGAACGACAATCGTGGGCTGCGAGCCGTTCTGGGAGGCCAACCACGTCGCAGTTCGGACACGCTTGGAGTTGCGGTTGGTCGCTGTGCTGTTCGACAGATTCATCTGGCGCAGATTCGGAGTCTTTCATGCTTCGTTTGGTCGCGAAGCACGGAGGTCGGTGTTGGTGCACCGGCCTCACTTTCTGAGGCGAGTCCCCGTGCTTCTCAATTAGATGTTCTACGGCCAGAGACATATATTTTACTATTAGTTAAGCTATTTTGCCTGTAGTAATTAGATATAGTATCTAATAACTGTAGTATGGTATCCAAAATAGCTATACATGAGAGCCAAGCATATTTTGAATGTGGACCCAGAAGAGTTGCTCCCAAGCGATCAACAAATCTTAGATGCGCTCGCTGATGGGCGCTGTACCCCTGCGTTTCTTGTCGAGATCACTGGCTTGTCTAAACCAACGATCCATAGTCGGCTGAATGTCCTTGTGGCGGCTGGCCACGTTGAGAAGATCCACACCAGTGGGCTTTACGAGCTGGTTGATGATCCACGCAAAGAATGATATCTGTACTCTCCTGATCTGATGTTGGGATCCTGCGTTAATCCAATTGGCCCAGAATTCTTGTGATCCCACACCCCTCATTTCGTCTGTTCTGGTGTTATGCTGATTCGAACAGAAGTATATGAATACCCAAATAACAGACTCCACTGTGTCGAGTGTTCCTGGCAGAGGGTATCGGTTCGAGTGTATTTCAGTCAGAAACAGATCTGAGGGTCGAGTTAGTGATCTAACCTACTCATTGTCCCAGAAGTCATTGCTAATCGAAACACCCGTTTTATACACTCTATCCCTCAATATCTGGGACTTACACTCGAGATGTGGTGTGCTTGTAAGACTACATTTTACACGTGTGGCTCACAGACCCCACCATGTCGAGTGTTCTCACTAGTAATGAGATGAATTCACCTCCCTCCCAGACCCCACTGTGTCGAATGTTTTTCGCTGATCAGGTGAATACGAGAATCAATCTGTGAGGTTCACACTAACTTCTAACGTAGTCGACGTTATTGAGACACCCCACTGTGTCGAGTGTTAATCGCTGCAGAAGATCGGCACACTATAGAATATCTCTGTTGGAGACCCCACCGTGTCGACTGTTTTCCGTGGTTAAATCTTTTAACAGAGACGATATGACGTGATCCTGATTTCAATCACACCCCACCATGTCGAATGTTCTTATCTCAGCCTATTGTATATAATATCACTCGACGCACTCGACGCGATGGTTTTATTAGACAATAGATTTCAAATAGAAATTACTCTATGACTACCTTTACCCGTGATACGGAGATCTTCTGCGATGAGGAGATGCTCCGGGAAGACTACCAACCGGAATCAATTACCGCACGTGAAGAGGAACTCAGTGCCTACAAGACTGCACTTCAACCAGTCGTTAATGGTGCTCAGCCACGGAATATATTCTTGTACGGAAAAACCGGTGTGGGAAAGACAGCCGTCTCACGGTACCTTCTTAATCAACTGAAACGTGACACAAAACAGTATGACGATGTTGACCTCTCTGTTTACTGGCTTAATTGTACGAATCTCTCGTCTTCCTACCAAGTTGCAGTCAATCTCGTTAACACTATTCGATCTACAAAAAACCGGATCAGTACAACAGGTTACCCACAGCAACGTGTTTTTGATATTCTATATGAGGAACTTGACGCAATCGGTGGGACGATCTTGCTTGTTCTGGATGAGATTGATCACATTGGAAGTAACGATGAGATTCTCTACGAACTGCCACGGGCTCGCTCAAACGGATATCTTGACTCTGCAAAGCCAGGGGTTATCGGTATCAGTAACGACTTCGGGTTCCGTGATAGCCTCTCACCGAAAGTCAAAGACACACTCTGTGAAGAAGATATTCACTTTCCCCCATACGATGGCCCTGAACTTGAAGCAATTTTGCATCGACGTGCAGACGGTGCACTGTACGATGATGCAGCCACACAAGGTGTGATTTCGCTGTGTGCGGCCCTTGCTGCCCAAGACACTGGAAGTGCACGACAGGCATTGAATCTGCTTTACAAAGCAGGCGAGTTGGCACGGGCAACCGATGAATCAATAATTACCGAAGACCGCGTTCATGAAGCTCGTGAGGAACTTGAACAAAGTCAGATTGAACACGGGATGCGTGAATTGACACAACATGGTCATCTGTCACTAGTTGCAACACTTAATCTCGCATTAGCAGAAGAAACACCAGCTCGAGTAAGAGAGATTTATCCACGGTATCGAACCATTGCTGAACAGTCAGATATCGACCCCTTAGTTCGTCGACGGATGCATGACCACCTTGCAGATCTCGCAATGCTTGGTATTCTCAACCGTCAGTCTCGAAATGAGGGCCGTGCTGGCGGTCAGTACTACGAGTACGAATTCAATGTCGGACTCAAACTTGTGTGTGAGGTAGTCGACACACTCGATGGTGTCGCACTTCCAAGGCGTATTGGGGAGCATCTATAAGAGTCCATCCAGTCTTGTAGAGAACACTCGACACGGTGGAGGGGTGTGAATCTCTGTTGATGATGTCAGTGAGAGGTATTTCAGAGTGGTTGATCGATGACTATGTGAGACCCACATTCACTCGGTATCGGGTGTGGGGGCCCTTTTTGTCCAAAAATAGAACCATCTGGCAATGAGGTTTAGTATGAATTCAAAACAAGAATCTGTCTTCAGTAGCACACGAAAGGATACCACACCGTATTCGATATGAAATGCAGAGTGCAATCATCTCTATAAGAACATTCGACATGGTGGGGTGTGACTGTACATTTGTGTTTGATGCCTCCGAGTGAAACATCACACAGTGGTTTGAGAGATAGCTCGAAGATTGCTACAGAACACTCGACACAGTGGGGTGTGGCTATTCGATCCAGTGTGCTGACGTGAGGTGAAACACTTGACACGGTGGGGTATGACTCCACTCCCAATGTGTGTAGAGCACAACAACAGAGACACACCTCATACCGTGTGAAACCTCGCTCTTGATATGCGCTGTGTTTGTAGCCTATAGTGGGTTTCTCACACCATATTCGATATGAAATATAGACTGTAGTCCAAAACAAGGCTCGTCCTCAAGAGCCGTGTGAGCATCTGTTTCGAGAGATTTCCTTGCAAGATAGCATTCAGCATTGGATTCGAATTATTACTACACAGTATCAATCACCATTTCATTTCGATTGTGGTCTGAGAATGCGTAGAAAGGTATCCCATTTCATTTCGACGCCGGTGTCTTAGCTAGCTGATTTTTGGTCCACGAGGTTCGTACAACCCTATTGGAATTTACTTTTCTGGGTATGATACCACTGAACTCATCGAGATTCTTGATCGTCGACTGATTGAGTTCTTACCAAGTTGTTGCAACTGAGTATTCTAATAACTTGGTAAGAACGATTGTGTGGGCCTGTCACGCCAAATGCGGGAGTATATCTTACTTTGGCAGCTTCTAGTGAATCAGTCGAGTCGTATTTATTGAGCGACCATACCCACTTAACTGGATCATTATGATTGTGATCACTAGAAGTAACATTTCGAGTGTATTGACCCTCACATACGGTACCGTTTCGAGTGTATTGGCTATTAGATCGCTATGAGTGTATTTGTTTGAGGCATTCTAACCGCGCGAACACAAACCACTATTTCGAGTGTAAACACCCAGTATTGGTCCAAAGAGTGGCTTACAGACAAATATACACTCGAAGTGGTGGTGTCTAACTAAGGTTTATTGAACCCGACGACAACTACTCCTCATCAGTATTAGAGTTACACTCGAAACACTACCTCCTCTCTGAACAGACAGATATCGGTCTCCTAGTTCTTCGACGGATGCTTGAAACCCTATTTTTCAGATAGATACTCACGTGGAATAACTGGTCGCTGAAGACTGCGAACTGATCAGCAGTTCCAGTGGCACAAGGGTTTTCTATGTCAGCATAGTGGTGGGATACAGATGGTTCAAAATGAGAAAACCGTCATACAAAGCGAGCAACAGGGAAGAGCTCACCCTAACAGTAGATGATCGGGGGCGAGTAACACTCCCAAAAGAGGTCCGGGACCGATTAGGAATCAAATCAAACGATGAGATTCCTGCAACCCTCGTTGGGTCGGTCCTCGAAGTTAACCCTAAACCGAGCTCAAAATTGGAGACCGCAACAGCCGACCGGGATACGTGGGAGAACACGACACCAACTGATGCTGGAGAAACGCTCTTCGGGCCGATAGATCGGTGAGCGACGCTCCGATGACTGATTCACTCCCGCCCGAAGTGACGGTTCTTACGGACGTGAACGTGCTCGCGATCGCGCTTACTGATAATCACCCTGCACATGATGATGTGTATCCCTGGATCCAGGACGCAATTGATGGTCCAAACGTCTTGCTTGTGTTCGATTACTATCCGTTACGAGCACAGTATCTGATGACGAGCAATTTTGACGCAAATGCAGCCCATCTGGTAGAAGTATGTTGATTCGTGTGTTTCGTGTGTTTTGTCTGTAATTCAGATTTTGTGTATCCTTTCGCAGTCCTCTACTTTGAGATTCAGAACAGACGAAATGAGGGGTGTGTATAGTTTCTCAAGCGAATCGTGGTATTGGACTACCAGAGACGGTCTCATTTCAGGTTGAAAATGATCATCAACATCAGTAATGACTTGGTGTGAGGCAGAGTTATACCCGCCTAACCAAGGCCCTATTTGGGTAAGAACCAATGGTCCAAAAACCACCAGAAGACAACAGGTTATACCCATTCGATGGGGCCTGATTATAACAATAATAACAAACGAACGACCACCAGTTGTGACCAATGGCCACCACAGCAAGACTTTGACGACACAGAGCTAGCCCACAGGATAAAACCACTTAGGAAGCCCAGAAACTCCAGGGGACCCCGAGAAGTCGACAGGCTCGGCCCCTCACTGGGGGCTGCCAGCAGAGTAAGAGCCACCGGTTCGTAGCAGCCACCAAAACAGGCCCCAGCAAAAATCAAAGAGTACACTGCGGATCCTGGATGATGTCGACTGCGTAGGGTGGCCCAGATAATTATAGTCTATCTTGACGACTTCATATTGCAATACCACACTGGTATTGATCAGCCATTGAGAACTATCGTTTAATCGTCCCGAAATACATCTATGTTGTTATAGCTAGTCAGGATCATTCTTTGAATACCAGTTGGGACGGTAGATCCCTCGGGTCCCCCCTGGGTGGAGACAGACGTTCTGTGGTAGGGTGTCTCTCATTGAGTAGTCGTTGTTATTATTGTTATAATCAGGGGGTTAGAACCGGGTCTAACCAACTGCCGTCTTTCGATTGTATTGTCGTTGGGTCACACCTATTGTCGGCTATCTATAGCGGTTCGTACTGTGGCTCGTAGTGCTATTGAACTGCTACAATAGACGAATACACCCACGATCAGAACGCCCTCTACCACCAGCAAAAAACAGTAACCAAACAACTAAAAAATATGTCATACACTGCCCGTTTTGATCGGGGTGACGATGCCATCGACAACCTAAGGGAAGATCCAGAAACAGAACGGTACTTGTTGTTGAGACGAAAGCAAGCTACTTTGCCCACTCCAGTATGCGGCCATCCTCGGAGTCGACACCCGGCAGGGCCGGCGAGACGATCCCCTCCGGAAACGCGAATGTATGATCTACATACAGCCGCTGATAGGGGTTGTTGCGCTGCTTCGTGTTGATTTCCGGCATTGCTTCACCGATTTTACCGGAATCAGGTTCTTTCCGGTCGGTCTGCCGTCGGTACAGCCGAAGGATCCGCTTTCGCCACCGTTTCAAATCGAGTTCGGTATCTTCCTGTTCGATGAGATGATTATCGACGACACCCCCAATCATTTTCTCGTAGCGTTCGGTATTGTCACTGACGTTCCAGTCGGGGTCGACGTGGTAGCGTTCGAGTTCGAACTGCTCTGCATCCGGATCAGGATACACAAGCAGCGACCGCTCGATATAGGACCGTTCGACCGGGACATGCGGTTTATAAACATACATCCAGTCACGTTCGAACGCTTCCTTTGTGCTGTAGGTCCGCAGTTCCTCACCGTCGGGTCCGTAAACAACATAGTTGCCGTTTTCGATTCGGAGAAACGGACAGTCAAAGCTAAATTTACTAGGTGCTTTTGTCGCCGGTTCGTCGACGATGATTGCATCGGTCTCCGTCTGTCGCAACCGCAGCCGGCCGTCGTAAGTGAACTCCCATTTTTTCCCGTCGATATCGGCTGGCATCACCGGTTTTGTCCCGTCCTCACAGACGATCTTTTCGGTCCATGTATATATCATGACACCGTCGTCGATCGTATCCTGGAATGGATGAGCCAGCCAGCTAGCAATCGTTTCGGCTTTGTCACGACTGGTTGCGATAAAGACCACGACCCGGCCGTCGATGGCTGCTTGGGCGGCATTCGCAAGCGTGCTCGCTGCGCCGTTTTTGTGTTCGACTTCGAGGGTGACGACTCGACAATCTCCGAGCCGTTCTGGCGGCAGGATATCTGTCTCAAGCAGCTCGTTTTCGATATCGAACCCGAGGCTGGTGATCTCGCCGTCAGTCGGATACAGTTTGAGATCCGGCAGTGACTTGGTTGTCTGGTCGATTATTTCGGCTTGATCGCCCTGCTCTCCGAACCACGGTTTCCCATCGCGGACGGTTTCATCGTGCATACGACTGCCCCTGTTTGCAACCCACGTCGACGTTGACGTCGACCCACGCGAGTCACTCGAGGAGGCAGTTGTCCGCTTGTAGAGCCCCTGTTTTGTGCCGTCGGCATCTCGGATGATCTCACGTGTTTTGACCTCGAGTCCGTCTCGAGATGTGAGTTCGTCCCACGGTGAAGCGAGGTAGCTGAGTTGTGGGAGGTTTGTAAAGAGATTGATGTCCGGTCCTGTGAGGGTAAATCGCGGATATTGGTCGAGTTTCGAATACAGATTGTCGTAGTTGCTGCTTCCACGCAGCAGTCGCTCGTACTCGGCGACTCCGGTAACGAGAGCCTTGAGCTGATCTGCTTGCTGTTTGGTCTGGCGATATCGGTAGTCCGGTTCCGTGACTTTTGTCGAATATGTGGCCGAATACCCTGGAGCAGCCCCGCTGTGAGGGGTATATGATGTCTTCCAGTAGTCGTCGATTTGTAGGTTGTGGTTGTCGGTCAAATTAGTCGGTTTGTAGATGTCAGTGAGGCTGCGTGGATGGCCCCTATCGACGATTTCGGCGAATCCACGATCGCTTCGTTTGATATATTCTGGATTGAACGTCGCCAGACGGGCGGTTCCGACGAAGGGATCGCCCTCGCTAAGGATGAACTGGAAGATAAACGAGTCACGTGCACTCCAGAGTGCCTTCAAGAGCCGTAGAGATGGTTCGAAATCTAGGTTTTCCACCACGAGCTGTTCGTCTCCGTGGACAGCAAGCCGAGAGACATGCGGTGCTGACCGTCCGAGCGGCCCGAGTTCGACCCGTACTTTTTCAAGACCGTAAATATCCGGGAGACATCGTTTTGCCTTGTTTTTTATTGTCTCGAAGACAGATGAATCCACCAACCGCTGTTGGCCGTTTTCGCGGATGGGACGTATATTCGGAGAGCCACTGACGATGATATCGAGTCCTCGGCTATTCGGTGCGACAAGAAACTGTACGTCAGCAATACGATCGGTGCTTGCCGCCAGCGCGAGCAGATCACCGACCTTCGATTCTAACGGCCCGTCGGGTTGGGCACTCTCATCGGTGAGTCCCGGCATAACGATTCCGAGTGCGGGATCGATGGCATAGGGAGCCTCCGGTGCAGCGAAGGGCACTTTTTGTGTGTCTGTTGATTGGGTCCAGTTATCTAACGGTTCGGTGATAGATACTGTCGGTGGTTGTGTCATAGTCTTTTGAGGATGGTGACAGTCGGTGGCTGTCGGGATACGGTGGCAGTTCGTGCGGTACTGTGGGTGTGATTTGGTGGGCGATTCGACGCTGTGTCGTATCGGTGCTGGTGTCGCGATTTGGTACAGTAGGCTCCGTTAGTAGAAGAACTCACAGCCAACTGTGAGATGTTGTAGTTAGCTGGTGTCATTGTGTTTCTCCGTTTCTGTGAGTGTCTCTGCTAACTCGACAAGCGGGCCCGATGGTGTGGTCTTGTTGAGCCGGTCGATAATCGGTGTGGAACACTGTGGTGATCGCCAGATGCGTCCCTGGAGGCTGTCGGTAGTCAGGGTGGCCTCAGTCTGCGAAGTTCGCTCCCGGAGGTTCTCGAGGCTGGCAGAAACGAGCCGATCCAGCATCTCGTCGTCGGGGACAGCAGTCGTAAACTGCGTTCGAGCCCACCACCGAATCTGGCGACGGAGCGCCGACAAGCCAATCGATCCCGTGGCTGGGACCGTATACCGAGCCAGGAAGGCTCCAATGGGTTTCTGCCACTGTCTGGATGTTGTCGGCTGGGCAGTTACGCCAGTGACTGGTCGTACCGGTTTGAGGACCCCTCCGTCGACATACAAGACGGTACTCGTCGGGGCAAAATGGAGTCGAGTCGGGGGGACTGGGAGCTCAACCGGCCGGCCGACACGTGCGAGTTCCGCAGGATCGGTCGTACTGCCATAGTCCGTTCCGTCCGCGCCATAGAACCCATACTGACTGTCCTGAAGGCGACACTCTGCCAGCCCCGTTTCGAACGTCTCCAACGGCTGGTCGAGTTGTCCGACCGCCACCGTTTGGTCGCCGATGCGGTAGCGGAGTCTCCCGTCGGCAGCCAGCTGCCAGGTCCCCGACGGCTCCCATGGCGGGCTGAGATACAGGGTCGATTCATCACGCCAGTAGCGACCGTCGACGGAGTATACTGTCGTCCAGTCTCCGGACGTGCCAGCGACGGGATCCAGAAGGATTTCTCCGACCCAGCGCGCATCGGCTGCAGTCGGCGTCACAACCGTTAGGTCCCGTTGGTCTCTCTCGGCGACGGCGGCTGCAGCAACCAACCGACCGGCAGTAAGGGTCTCCTGTGAACCGAGAACAAGCGGCCCCGCAGACCAGTTGGGCGGCTCACGAGTATATTCGATATCTGGGCCGCCACAAACCAGCAACTCTGTAATGGCATTGCCCTGTTCTTTGAGGTAGGTTACGGCCTGTTCGGCGAATGTGCTTTCATCGGTCATCGGCCGTAGTCACCACTGGTTTTGTTCGCATCGGTTGTTGATCCATGCAGTGTGTCCTCGTCGGCGGTCTCTTCGTAGCTCGTCCCCGCTGCTGTACGGATAATCTCGACTGGCTCGATATGTGGACTCTCGCGGCCGGGATGGTCGTCCCACTGGTTGGGCGTCGAAACGCCGGGGATGAGTCCGAGGACTGCCGATAGGTCGTCTCTATCGAGTCTGATCGTTGGGTCGACGCCGAATTGCTCGTATACTGCATCGTCGACGTTGGGGTGGGACTGCCGGTAGCATCGCTGATACTCTGCCTGCGGAGAACGAACCGTATTGGCGAGTCGCTCGGCTTTCTTGTACTCGATATCCACTTCAGGGCTCCATTCGAGCGTATAGGTCGAGCCATTCTCATGTGGCGACGGCAGTTTGCGGACCGTCCACCCAGCACGGCGAAGCAGCCGAATGTTTGAGGTCAGATGTTCAAGATCATAGACGGTCGCGAGGTCTCCCCGCCAGCCATCGTAGAGGAGTTCTGCGAGATGCTCGTCGGTGAGAAGTTGGGTTTCGAGCCCAAAGATCGCAACACGAAGCCAACACCAATAGCGACCGTCACCGGTTAGTTCAAGATCGGTCTGGAGTAAATACGGCCTGCCGGTCCGATCTAGCCACGTCAGCCAGTCGGTGAGCGGACTCCCTGTCGGGGTCGTATCCACTGAGAGGCCAGCCTGCTCGGTTGTGAGCAGCCGACTCATCGGTGGAGGACTTCCTCCAAGCGGGGTCAGATCGACCGTGGCCACCTCGATCCCAAAGACAGGTGGGAGGTAACTCGCCGCCTTCCGTGCAAGCCCAGTTGTGACTGAATCACCAGGCGCGTCTCGTAGTTCGTCTCGGTCGATGTTATCTGGGGCGAGCAACCAGCCGATGTGTTCGGAGCTGATCTGTGGTGGTGGATTCGTCTCGACCCAGAGATGGTATTCTGTTTCGGCACCGACAGCGACTGTTCGGCAACTGAATCGCTTGAGTAGCTCGTTGTGAGACAACACATCAGCAGCCAGCCCCGACAGGAGCTGCGTCGACGGGTTACGCCGACGCAATCGTGGGACGTCCTGTCCGGGACTGCGGATTCGAACGTAGTAGCGATCGTTCTGTTGGTGGTTGTTATGTTTGTTTGCACACATTGATTCGTGCGGAGGAGATGTGGCCGTAGGGCTGTTCGTTGAGATTGTCGTGTGGCTGTCGTTTTACAGCAACAGTAATTTGAAAACTCACGAGCTCACTCGTGGGAGCGGTCAGATCTGTAGTCGGTCTGCCACCGATATGATGCAGCTGAGTCGACATAGGATTGCATTACATATGTGGGATACAAACCGCTGAGTTACGCTAGATTGACTCGCATTAACGAATCATTTTTAAGTAATAGACTTATAAAGAAGCAAATAACCGTATAGAATTCATATGGGTGAGACTGAATCGACTACAGCTTTGCAGATCGATATCGATGATCGGGACGCGCTTTTTCAGCTTGATCTGATCCCGTCTAAACTATCTACTAAGTCGTTGCCTGCGGTGTACAACGACCTCACCAATGATCTACCCTATCGGACCGTCTTAGTTCTTGTACAACTCGAACTGACCGACAGTAACTGGGGTTTTGTCACATCCCAGGATATTTATAACCGACATGGCCGTCAGTTTACCCAAGAAGAATACCTCCGGCGTCTACAGTCGCTCACCGAGAGGGGCCTATTAGCTGAACGAGGCATTGGTCCAGTATGTGTCTACCGTCTCCCTGATGGCTGTAAACCTGCTGCTGTGTTTTCAGATGACAATGTGGAGTTTGTTACTCCCTCCACAGAGATGGATCGCTCACGGTTTGGCCCTCTGCGTGTACTCACATCGATCGCTCCTCGCTGGTTCGACAATCAGTATGTTTCTGTCGGAGAGATACTCGTTGTTTTCGTTGTTTTCAATCTACTGTTCCTGCTTGGGACTGGATCGTTCGGACCGATTTCGGAGACGGCACCGAGAGTTATTTTCGCGTGGGCCCTGCTTTCGTTTGCTATCTCTGCGCTTGCCGTTGGAAGTGTACTCGCGGTATTCAAATGGCGTCGAACAGATTGAAATCACTGAACCCGCTGAATCCGTTCTTGAGATACTTGCAGAAGACGATCGTTTACTGTAATGAGCTTGGTTAAGAATCGGTGGCAATATATTCGGGAGTCAGCTCGCCAATGAGTTCTCGGGCACTCCGACGAACGGCCTCGTGGCTCGACATCGAGAGTTCCCACCCCAAACTTGCGAGTTTCTCAATTGATAGTCGCATCTTCGGGACGTCGCCGGTCCAGCCGCGGTCGCCACCGGTGTAGCTGTAGTCGGGATCAAGCTCCATTTCCTCGCTGATGATATCCGCAATCGCGGTGACCGAGGTTGTTGTCCGCGTACCGAGATTGTACGTGTTCAGGTCCTTGTCTGCGTGTTCGACGACGTGGCAGATTGCGTCGACGCATTCGTCGACGTGCATATAGGATTTCTCCTGTCGACCATCACCGAGGATTTCGAGTTCTTCGGGGTCCTCAAGGAGTTTCTCGATGAAGTCTGGGACGACGTTCCCGCGCTGGTGGGGTCCAACGATGTTGGCGAATCGGAACACCCACGCCGTGAAATCGTAGGAGTGGGCGTAGGTTGAGATGAGTCCCTCATCAGCGAGCTTCGAGGAGCCATATATCGAGATGGGTTCGAGTGGGGCGTAGTCCTCCGGTGTAGGCATCGGTGCCTCACCGTACACGGTTGAGGATGAGGTGAACGCGATGTTACTGACGTCGACTTCCTGCATACATTCGAGGACATTGTAGGTCATCTCGGTGTTTTCCTCGAACAGCGTTCTGTCGTCGTCGTAGTTGGTATCAGTGTAGGCTGCGAAGTGGAAGACGATATCGAGGTCGTCAGTGATTATTTGGTCGACGTCGTCTTTCTCGGTGAGGTCGGCCTGGATGAATTCGACAGCGTCGGGGATTCGCTGACGATCGCCTTTCGAGAGATCATCAGCGACGCGGACTGTTGCGCCGTCGTCGAGGAGATGCTGGGTGAGATGGCTGCCAACGAGGCCAGCCCCGCCTGTGACGAGAACGTGTGCGTCTGAAAGTTTCATACGAAGAGATATTGTGTCATGTGTAAATATGTTCTGAAATTGATGTATATCTTTGTTTGTCGACCGTGAATTATATGCGTAGATTCCCTTTCAGTTATATTAGTGTTTAAACCAATTGCGGCTGAAGGTCATCTCATGCTCCCATGGGGTCATCTGGCCGTTGGTTACCTAGTGTACTCGCTGGGTGTCCGACTCCGTCATGGCGTTCCACCTGAGGGTCCAGCCGTTATTACGCTCGCAGTCGGGACACAGCTTCCGGATCTCATCGATAAACCACTTGCCTGGACGTTTGAGATTCTGCCATCAGGGAGGAGTTTGGGCCATTCTCTTCTGTTTGTGGTCCTGCTTGGAGTGATTGTCTGGACAGTTGGGAAGCGGTACAATCGTCGATCAGCGGCTGGTGCCTTCTTGGTTGGGTATCTATCACATATGGTTGTCGACGTGCTTCCAGCGGTTCGTGCTGGTCAGTGGGAGATCGTTGGTGCCCTGTTGTGGCCTCTACTGCCGGTTTATGAATATCCGGGAGAGCAGGGTCGTGGAATCGTGGAGTTCTTGCTTGCGTTGGATCTCACTACGCTGCCATTGATGGGCGTTGTGGCCAGTGTGTTTATGATGGGGCTGTGGATGTTTGACGGACTGCCAGGTGTCCGAACTGTTTTTGAGGTGTTCAAGCGCGGCGTCCCGACTACTCCTAAGTAGGTCGACTGGCTGAATTGAGTGTTTGAGTACAGTGACTACCAATCATCATCGATTGCGCGCTGGTACCACTCTTCTGCTTGGCTAGCTACTGTATCCCAGTCGAATTGATTGGCCCGGGTTACTGGATCAGAGTGTGGCCGCTCACCGGATAGCGTGCGGTCAAGCACAGCAGCGAGATCGTCGACAGTCGGAGATGTGAGGAAGCCAGCATCCCCGATCACTTCGTCGGCCGCAGACTCTGGATGATCCGCAGCGATGACAGAGCAGTCTGCGGCCATCGCCTCCGCATAGGTGAGGCCGAAGCCTTCTCTGGTGCTTGGTGAGCAGAAAACGTCCGCGGCGCGCATATGGCCGAGGACGTCTTCGTAGTCGTTGAGGAAGCCAAGGAAGTCGACACGGTCGGTGTGGGTCAGTGTCGCCGCGTGCTGGTGGAGGCGGTTGGACTCCGGACCGTCGCCGATGATCCCGAGCGTCACATCGTGGTCGGCGGCGATTGCATCAAAGGCGTCCAACAGCAGGTCGACGTTCTTGTGTTCGATGAGTCGACCGGCGAAGAGGATGTCGTAGCCCGTCTCGGGGTGTGGGGCATCCCGGATCTGGCCGACATCGATTCCGTTCGGGACGACCGTGATCTCGTCTCGTGAGGGGCCGAGATCGGCGAGTCGGTCGGCTGTGACACCCGAGACGGCGATGGGGTATTGGGGTGTGTATGCGGTGGCATATTCGGTGAGCTTGCCAAAGGGGGCGAGGTGGCCGAGGTATTCGTCCCAGTAGTCACCCCAGACCTCATGCCACGTGGTGACCAGTGGGGTGTCGGTTCCGAGGGAGGTGAGTTTGGATGCTAGGACTGGGAAGTACGGAAAAACGGATGCCACAATGAGGTCGTGCTCATCGAGATTGCGTCTGAGTGGGACGAGGAGTCTGAGAGAGAAATCGATTGCTTCGGTGATTGATCGGCGGTCGTCCGTGTAGAGGTCCTTGCTTGGGGCAACGCCGTGGAGTGTCATCCCCTCGTACTCCATTATTTGGGGGCCGTCCCAGAAGTGTCGACCGTAGATCGTGACTTCGTGGCCGTTGGCTGCGAGACGGGTGCCGATTTCGTAGATTCGTTTTTCAGCACCACCCGTAATAAAGGGATAAACAACGTTACTGATAAAAGCAATGTCCATTGTTTGAGATGATTGATCACTGGCGGAATAGCATCTTGAACACTCCGTTTTACGAATATGGAACAATTATAATTGTTAGCTACAGACAATCACTGTGATCCATTGTTTCGGAAGAATAAAGCAATCTGACTGATTGACTGTTGGTAACTAAAGATGGATCGACCCAAGAATATCATCTTGCTTTCGGCTGATGCTCTTCGCGCAGATCATCTCTCCTGTTATGGCTATCATCGAGAGACCTCGCCAGTCCTGGACGAACTGGTGGAAGAAAGTATTCGGTTCACAAATGCTTACAGTGCGAGTTCGCATACCCGTGAGGCAGTTCCAGCCTTGTTAACGGGAAAGTACCCAGATGTTGCAACGGATGCGAACTACAGGCTCGCAACGGAAACGGTCGCGTCGACGCTCTCTGATGAGGGCTTTGCGACGGCAGGCTTTCACTCGAATCCATTCGTCTCACGCGCGTATGGATTCGATGAGGGGTTCGACAAGTTCGACGACGATCTCCACTTCGGTCAGCACAAGTTCATTGCGCTGGCCCAACGAGCGCTGGACAAACTGCGAAATCGTCACTATGCGCGAGCCGAGGAAATCAATGAGCGGTCACTTTCCTGGATCGACTCGATAGATTCTGATGATTCGTTCTTCCTCTGGAACCACTATATGGATACCCATGGCCCATACGAACCGCCAGGGGAGTACGAAACGCTGTATCACGACGAGGGATTGTCCGGGCGAGATGCACAGTCGCTGTACCAGCGAGCAATCAAGAATCCTGATTCAATCACTGACGATGAGCGTGAGCTGCTGATTGCTCTGTATGATGCTGAGATTCGGTACAACGATGCTCGAATTGGTGAGTTCCTCACAGAACTGCGTGATCGAGGAATTCTTGAGCAGTCACTGCTTGTGATTACAGCAGATCATGGTGATGCCTTCGGTGAACACGGCTACTATGAACACCCTCGATTTCTGCACGACGAAATCACACATGTTCCGCTCATAGTTCGACCGCCTGGAGGTGCTGATGGAGACGATATTTCGACCCCAGCAAGCACACTTGATATTGTGGCAACGGTTGAACAATCAGCTGCAGTCAACAGAGAGACAACAGGATCTTCGCTGTTCAAAATGTCTAACGACAGAACGGTGTTCTCGCAAGCTCGGGGAGAAAACGGCCATAATGACATTCGACGATACGCGCTACGTTCTCAAGACGGTGCGTGTTTTTGTGAACGTAATCAGAAGACGGAGACAATAGAGTTTACAGACTGTTTAAATCGATCACTTCGAGAACAGTTGAGAGCACATGTTGAGACCCGAGTTCGGTACGAAAATAATGAAACAAGGTCCGAAGAGGGCGACGTTGATCAGGAAGTCGAGCGACGGCTGGATGCACTCGGATATAAATAATCAATGAAGGTTGGGATTAACGCTCGAACGTTCACAGTCGACGAGCCTGGAGGAGCCGTACAGACTTCGATAAAACATACGAAAGGGTTAATCGAAAGAGAAGATACTGAAGTAGTGTTGTTTGGCGCGAAACAACTGGAATCTGTCTTTCCTGACACTCCTATTGTCTCCACTGGATACCCTGTCTCATCTCAGGTGTATGGTCTCTTTTGGGAGCGAGTCATACTGCCCACTCTAGCAGATCAGTCAGATATCGATGTACTCTACTGCCCAAACGGCAACGCTCCCGTGACTCAGACCTCCTGTCCCGTCGTAATGTGTATCCATGATGTGAACGCCCTCAAGGGCTGGTCCAGTGGTATCCACCAATTGTACAGGAAAACCGCTGTTCCCCGTGGTGCCAAAATTGCCGATACCATCACGACTGTTTCCGAGTTTTCGAAGGGAGAAATTGTCGAGCATCTCGATGTGCCACACTCCAAAGTCGATGTCGTGTACAACGGCGTGGATAAGGCGTTTTTTACGACCGAGAGTGAATCACTTGATGGCCTTCCCGAGAACTACCTGCTGTTCGTCGGGTCGATGAACCCACGAAAGAATCTGGAAAGGGTCGTCAAATCCTACGTAGCTATCAAAGAACAGACCAATATTCCACACGAACTAGTCATCATCGGGCCTAAGAATAAAAATATTTTCAAGAGCGTCAATCTCGAAAGTCGAGATGATGTCGTCATACTAGGATTTGTGACTGAAGGCGAGCTGAAGTACGCCTACAGGAACGCGGATGTCTTCGTCTTTCCGTCTCTGTACGAAGGGTTCGGACTTCCGCCTCTGGAAGCTCTGGCATGTGGCACGCCGGTCGTTGCATCTAAAACAACGTCTCTCGGAGAGATCCTTCAGGAAGGATGCATCCAGGTCGACCCTGAGGATGTCCAAGATATTATAGATACGACAACACAAATATTGGCGGATCAGAAACTGGCCGACGAACTCGCAACAGAGGGGAAAGAGTATGCTCGACAGTTCACCTGGGAGAACGCAACTGGGCAACTTCGAGATGTGCTATCAAAAACAATCTAATATGCATTTGCTAGTCATATCACGTGAATTCCCCCCGTATGTTGCTGGGGGTATCTCGTACCACGTAAAAAACCTATACAGTAAAATAGCCGATTCTGGACACAGCGTCACGATCCTGGCTGGCAGACCACAAACAATCGATACAACGGACTCCATCGAGATTTCAGACTCGTTTGATATCAACTGGGTAGATTATTATTCACTCTCCGGCTACCATCTTCAGTTCCCTACCGCGCTGTACAACGAACTACGTGAGTTCGATATTCACGACTATGACATTGCCCTAACCCACACTGAGATCCCGTACGACCTTGGTATCCCGACTATCCAGAAAGTCCACGATGCTAAACACATCGAGCGGACATTCAGTCGGAACCAGATGGGACGGCTGACCAAGATTGCCGATTCAGCACTGGCCAAAACTCGTCGTTGGACGACACAGCGCGCGCTCGACTGCGCCGACGGACTGATTTTCAATAGCGAGCTGACAGAGTCCGTGTGGAAAGACGAATACCGGATTTCGAGCCCGACTCACACCGTCTACAATGGGGTCGACCAGGAAATATTCTACCCGCGAGACGTCCCTAACGAGGAGTACGTACTCTTTGTCGGTAACAGCCCTCGAAAGGGACTGCCGAAAGTCCGAGAGTTCGCCCGTGACGTTTCCTATCCCGTGTATGTCGTCGGAGACGTGGCCGAATCAGAGAACTTGCGAGCTATCGGGCGTGTCGATCAGACAGAACTCGCAGAATACTACAGTTCGGCGGTTGCGACCATCCATCCAGCGAACTTCGAGGCGTTCGGGAACGTGATTCTTGAATCGCTCGCCTGTGGAACCCCTGTTGTCGTCAGTGACCAATGTGGTGCGGCTGAAATCGTCGTCGACTCCTGTGGTCGAGTGATCGGTGATTTACACGAGGGCGTCGAATCCGTTCGCGGATTCGACACTAAGGCGTGTATTGAGATAGCAAACAAATACTCATGGCAGAGTGTAGCTGAAAAAACGCTTTTAGCGGTAGGTTCTGCAATCCTATAAGTAACAGACGATAACCCAGTGACTATTTGTGAAAGAGATTATATTCGAATCAATTGTTCTTTTAATATCACTTCATGAGATGTTAGGTACTTTCAAGAAGTGTCTCATAATCAGGCGTGACAGGGCCTGAACTAAGTAGCAACAACAATAGTTAGTCCCATGAATATTTAATGATTGTCTTTGCAAGAAATATCTACATATTATCATTAAAGAAGAGAACAAAATAGGACATATTTGATTAAAAGAATTATTCAAGAGTTTTCTATTTATTATGTGTGTGAAATCATCAATGATTAAGAAATCATTCCTCCGTATTTCTGGAGTCACTCTTGTATTGGGATTTCTTTCTCTAGATCTAGAAATCTATCCAAGTAATTCGAGGATGAGTGCCCTCATCGTGAGAGTTCCTCTCGTTGAAGAGATAGTATTATAATGGTGTGCATCGGAACCATTATATAGTAGACATCAAAGAGGATTGTCGGTTTATTACTAATGAGTGAGCCTATTCGAAAAAATCTGAAGATCTGGATTGTTTTGTACTTCATTGCGTTCACCGCTTTCGCTTCTCTCTCTCTACTCCCGAACACTGCTATTCCTGGCGAATTGAATTACGTAGCATTGCTTGCGTTGTTCGTTCTTCCTGTCCTCATTGCACTAAAATACAACCTGCCAAAGTGGGTTCTATCGATTTTCGTGATAGCAACGCCATTGATTGTCATGCTTGCAGTCATTGGGCCCAACGAAGCAGGCTTCTATGGTTATGATCCCAACATCCATACTCGTGAAGCATTCCGGCTATTTCAGGAAGGATGGGATAGCATTGCATCTTGGTTGGGCCATTGGCCAGCTCTTCCCGCCATGGTGTCCCTCACCGTTGAATTGTTCGCTCTGGATATGCAGAGTGTGGGTAAGTACCTTCCTTTGGTTGTTGCTGCAGTTCCCTTCTTTCTCTTTCTCGGACTGGCTCGTGTAATTGACGATACTGCCGCATTCTTCGTCGGGATGGGTGCTGCATCAGCCCGGACGCTACTCATGTTCCAAGTTAAGTTTATAGAGGAACCATTTGCCATGGTTCTGTTATTTTACTCTATCGCGGCGATCTTTGTTGTCGCTGATCGGAGGAAACAGACGATTTTGGTGGTCATAGCAATGGTCTCGCTCACGCTTATGCACCACTATATTGCTGCAGTCGGGGCGGTGGTTTTCTTTTTCTGGGGTATAATCGCACAACTTTCTCTCCCCTGGCGGTTCAGAACATTTTCGACGAGATATGTGCCGTTGCCAATCTATGTAATCGTTGCAGTCGTTGCGATGACTTTCATCTTCATGTATCCATACGACTCATTCACAGGCTTTGTCTTCGGTAATCTCATCAGTGGCATTGAATCAGCGTCGCCGGCCGGAGGAAGTAGCGGCCTATCTGGCTTCGCCCAGTATCTAATCAGTGCCTCATTTGTTGTCTACTTCGTGATGAGCATCATTACGGCCGCAGGCGTTCTCTCGAAGGACAAAATTGCAGACTGGGAACTTTCCTGGGCGGTTCTGTCGGGCATATTCGCGGTTGGATTTATCGGAACTACTATTGCAGGCAAAATTATCCCGTTATCAGCTGGCCGCTTTTTGGGGATTCTTATTCCTTTATTGGTGTCAATTACCGTCACGATGTTAGTTCTTAAGCGGGTTTCCATCCCACGAGAAAGAATTGTGGCCATGATACTTGTACTCGCGTTGATTATCACGCAGCTCGCCGCGGTCCCAATTTATCGAATCGACACGAACCCGTCGCAGATGGTTCACCCAGAAGCCCACTATACCTCGTCTGAGTATGCGACTACCGACTGGATCAAGGAGCATGGGGAAGGACAGTTGATAGTTGATGAACAACCACATCTATGGCATGCGAACAATTACAGGAACGTCACCACTCATGCTGAATCATCAGATTGTGCGGGATATTCGGTTGAACGCGACAATTATCTTGGGATAGACCAGTGGACCCGCCCACCGGATCATAGTGTCCTGTATTCAGCGGAAGGGATTACGATCAGCCAGTGCCTACAATAGTTGACAAGTCTGCCAAATTATTACGCCTCTTACGACAGTATATTATTGATAAAATAACTTATCAGACATAAATTTTATATAGCATACACTATTGATGATATATATATGGTGTCGGCAGATGATTGGATAGATAAAACAGTGCAACTACAACCTTAATAATTAGAGTATAGATCCTATACAGTTCTCTAAGAGGTCTACTGACAGTGGTGATTTTGGTTAAAATAACCGGCTTTTTTAGTCACTAATGGTATATTGATTGTAACTTGAATCACCATACGCTTAGTAACAAATAAATGTACTCTAAGCGATGAAAATATATGGATATTATCTACGTTGTTGGACAGTTTCCCAAGTTGTCGGAGAGCTTTGTGATTAATGAACTGTACGAACTCGATAATCGGGGGCACAATGTCTCAATATTTTCCATCAATCGACCAACAGACGAAGTAACCCACGAAGAAGTCCAAGAAATGGACCTCTCGGTACATTATGCAGAAGAACCCACGTTCAGTTCGCTCCCCGAGCTCCTGTCTCATCGTGTACTGAATCCTGATGTTCTTCGACAGGCCGCCTTCATTGACGGCCCACTGTTCCACGCCTTCTGTCTCCATTTGGGGAAACAAATCAGCGAAGCAATCGACAGTGAGGGTGGCGTCGACTCGATACACACCCACTTTGCGGGACAGAATCGAGTCGCTGTGGCCTACGCCGCCGCGTATCATGGCATTCCATGTACAGTGACAGCTCATGCTAACGAGATATTCTCCGCACCGCACATTCCACGGCTCCAACGAGTCTGTTCCCGATTCGACCACATTATCGTGCCCTCGAAGTATAATAAACGATATCTCAGGGACGAGATTGACGTTGAGACCGATATATCAGTCGTTCCTGCGACAACGGACGTAAGCAAATTCAAACCCTCCGATGAACATATTCCCGGTCAACTACTGTCTGTGGCCCGTCTGGTAGAAAAGAAGGGATATAAATACGCTATTGATGCCGTGGCCGAGCTCGTTGACCGCGGCTATGATATCGAATATCATATTGTCGGGACAGGAGAACAAGCAGAAAACCTACGAAAGAGGGTGGCTGAGAGAGGGATCGAGGACCACGTTGAATTTCTCAAGAACGTTTCTGATGAACGGCTTGTACAGGAATTTCAGGAGGCTGCCCTGTTCGTACTACCCTGCGTAATCACCGAGAATGGTGATCGGGACGCTATGCCGGTCGTTCTCAAAGAAGCGATGGCGTCAGAAACCGCGTGTGTCTCAACAACTGTTTCTGCTATTCCGGAACTCATTACAGATGGATATGACGGCATCCTCGTCGAGCCGAATGATTCTAAAGCAGTTGCAGAGGCTATCGCTGATTTGATCGATAACCCATCACGTCGGAATAAAATCGCTGAAAACGCACGAGAGACTATCGAGACGGAGTTTGACATTCGCATCGCTGTCGACAAACTAGAAAGTGTATTTCACCAAGTAGCAGATTGAAAGTTCCGAAAATTCTCGATTCTTGAAGATTCGGCACGAAATTGCTTTCGGGGCCGGAAATTAGCGATATCCGAGTGCTCGCAACTGTTCGTTCAACTCTTCGTCTTCACCTGAGTTAGAGTCAACGTACTTTTCATCGTCTTCGGCCCCTAGAACTACTCCAGTCGAGGTCATTATATTCGGAAATTCGATCTTTTGTAGTCTTTCGTTACCCCGGTCGGACACGTCCCCTTCAGTTTCGGTCGACCCGTCTCGACGAAGGATTTTGTGCCCGTTCGTCTCAATTAGTCGTTTAGAACTGTTCGATAGACTCACTATGTGTCTTTTCGACCCCGAGCGGAGGTCCTCAACATAGGAATTATCTATTTTATCTGTCGATTCAAAGATGGTGGCAATTGTCTGAGCAATATCACTGTGGCTGACATTGTAGTCGACAGACGTTCCCCCATTCATGTTATCTGGATACTTTACCCACAACGGTACGTGGACAAGTTCTTCGTGCGGGTCGTAGTTCCACTGATGAAATAGAAGACCATTTTCACCGAAGAGATCTCCGTGGTCAGATGTGACTATTATCAGAGCATCGTCATACCACGGCTGGTCACGAAGCGATTTCAGTAGCCGGCCGAGATGCTCATCCATGTATTGGATATTCTGTTGGTACAATTTAAACGAGAAGTCCAATTCTTCTTTACTGAGATCTTCTGCACCACATGAGGCTGAGACAATCCGATTATCTAAATCTACCAACTCAGAGGAACTTGGCAAATTCGAGACTCCTTCGGTCGCGTAATCTGGATGATACGGAGTATGTGGGTCCATATAGTGCCCCCACAAAAAATCCGGGTTAGAGTCTCGTAACTTCTCCAATAGGAAATCAGTCACGTCTGAGCTGGGTGTATAAGGGACAGGAAGTTCTTCGCTGTTTCCTATAGTTGAAAGATACTGGTACAACATACGCACCGTCTCGGACTCTCGGAGCCACTTAATATCTTTCAGCCTCTCAATGATCGAACTCTTGACTTCACCACTCGGTAGTTTAGCGTAAAACTCATCAAACCCACGAGAATAACCACGCTTTTCGGAAAGGTGTCCGTTGTTGGTGAAGGCTATTGATTTGCCTGGGATAAGTTCAGGGAGATGCGGCTGTTCCTCAGGGAGGTTTCCATTGCCGATAGGGTGGGCAGCCGCTATCAGACCAGGAAATGCAAACGGTGTTGCAACCCCATGAGAATATGCACTAGAATATTCAACGAAATCATCAGCAAATGTTTCAAATGAATCTGGTAAGTTTTCTTTTGTGCAGACATCATACCGTAAGGAATCTATCGTAAGAAGAACACATTTAGTCATGATTTAATCTATTTACTTGTAGTAACTTAACTAATTTGTTATACCGAATACAGGTATTATAACATTAAAACAGCTATCCATTGGTTATAGGCATAACCGGTGGTAAAAATTGAAACAAGAACGCTAAAGTACGTGCCTAAGGGCTTGTATACTACCAAAATGACTATTAATAATATACTCATCACAGACTACTATTCGGCATCAAATCGGGGTGACGCAGCGATTCTTGAGGGAGAACTCGCTGTATTTAAAGAACGATTTCCAGACGCAGATATAACTGTGAAGACAAAGTTCCCCGACGCTGCTGAACTGATTCACGATGTGGACGCAGTTGCCCAGCATATTGTCCCATTTGAGCCTTCCAATTTTCTGAAAACCGGAGCGACAGCTTTCTCACTAATTGACACAACTCTGCAGGAATATGTGGGTACAAAGCTACCGTTCAGCGATTTTGTGTCGGATAAGCTTGAACTACAGCCTTACCGAGAGGCAGATGTTATTGTTTCGACAGGTGGTCAGTTTATCACCGGAGACTATTATCCTGACAAGCTTGGTGTTCACATTGAGTGGTACCTTGCGAAGCTTCTTGGAAAACCGCTTGTCGTATATGGGCAGTCGCTCGGACCTTTTCCAAAACCATACCGGACGATGGTGCGACACGCACTAAATCAATCTGAGGTTATCATTACACGCGATGAACTGTCCAAGGAACACTTAGATGACTTAGGGGTGGCGACGCCTGTTCACGTCGGTGTTGATGCAGCGTGGGCAATGCCACTTGAATCCGGCAAAAGTCGTGTAGAAAGAATGACAAACAGCACTCCGTCACTCCCCGAACCGTCCGATGGGCCACTCGTCACGATATCCGCAAGAAACTGGTCTCATTTCAATGCAGCAGATGGACAAGAGCAGTATTTCAAGGCAGTCGCAAATACGGCGGCGAGCTTAATTGAAGATGAGAACGCCGAGATAGCGTTCCTTTCTACTTGCACAGGACTGTCGGGATATCACACTGATGACCGCGTTGCTGCAGCGAATATTATTGATTATCTCGACGAAGAATATCAAGACCGAGTCACGATTATCTCCGAGGAACTGACTCCACAACAACTTGTTACACTCTACGGTCAGGTTGATCTCCACATTGGGACACGAATGCATTCGTGTATCCTCTCGATTCTCGCGGGGACACCATTTGCCGCAATCGAATATCAATTCAAAACGTCTGGATTGATGTCACAGTTCGGACTTGAAGACTACGTCGTCAGCATCGACGGGCTAAATCACGCTTCACTGCTTGAGCTTGCAAATAAATCCATGGAAGACAGTAAATATATAAAAAATCAGATAGACGAGAACCTCCCCGAGGTACAACAGAAAGCACGCGAAAACGCAGAGATAGCAGCGGAATATATTCGTTTAATTAGCCATTAAATTGTTTGGCGAAACAGTATATACAATTCAGAGAACTCACAGCTTGTTTTACTTTCGATGGCGAGCATTAGTAATGTGTAAACGATACCACCAAGGGCAATAAGCACAATGAGCTGGAGAAGTCCAAACGTATTGAACAAATACATATCGACGGCGAAAACGATTGCACCCATCCCAAAACTGCCGGTGAGCGGATAAAATACGAGCCTAAGTAGTTCCATTGCTTCTGCCTCAATAATCGATAAGACAAAGTAGAGAGCTACTGGTAGGGTGATGAATGAGCTACCAACGATAGTAGCTGCGACACCGACGACACCAAGATTTTCTGCAGCAGGGAATATTGTAATAATTATTACTAATACTTTCAAGGCCTGAATTTTCACTTCTATATCTGGTTTACCGACGGATTTGAAAACGGGGCCAACATTTGCGCCGAATGCTCGCAAGCCGCCCCATATGGCCAGCACTTGCATAAGGGGAACGACTGGATCCCACTGATCTCCGAGTGCGACGTGGACAAATTGCGGTGCTACTACGGCAATTCCTACGGACATTGGGAATGCAACCATTGTCGATAGTTGGACGGCTCGGAAGTACCCTTGGCGAAGGCGTTGTATGTCATTTTGCACCTGCGAGAACGCGGGAAATGCGACGCGTGAAATTATGTGTGTGACCTCTGTAGCGGGAGCGTTTGAGAATCGGTACGCAATCTGATAGAATCCGAGCGACGCGGCAGTAAAGTACCAGCCGACGAACACGTCATCGCCCTGGCTGTAAAGAAATACAAGAATTGCGGATGCGAAAATCCACTTTCCAAAGCCGAACATCTCTTTTCCGTGTTTAAGTTCAAACTCGACACTGGGCCGATATTCATGGATAATATATGATAAAAGAAATTTGATTATGTTCATTGCAATGAGCCCGGCAGCGAGGGCCCAAACGTCCCCGTAGAAAAGAGCTATCACCACCGCAACAACCAGATCTACCAACCGACCGCCAACCAGATACACGAACTCACGATGAAAATTGAGATTCTTTTGGAAATATATCACAGCAGGATTCTGTAGCCCAAGGATTAGTGGGGTAAAACCAATGTAGCGGATGAGTGGCGCAGCTTCCGGTTCGCCAAAGAGGTTTGCAAGTGTAGGTGCTGCAACGACAGCGATAGCTGCAACGATTAGCCCACGAGCGATTTTTATCACCCATGCAGTGTTAAGAAGAGCGTCAACATTCTCTTTCTCGTTCTGAATTAGTGCTTGGTTGAATCCTAGTTCTGAGAACTGCCGTAAAGATGCAATTGCTAGGAGTGCGATACCGAGTAACCCGAACGCTTTTGGCGATAGTAATCTAGCAAGAATGATGATTTTGAGAATCTGAAGAACTCTATCGCCGACGTTGATACCGACCATCCAGATGCCACTTTGGATGGCTTGTTCTTCGGTTGACCCACCAGTAGTGAGTCGCCGATAGAGAGTATACAAGTATTTAAGCATTTTAATGAATTTAATAGTAGAGACTCGTTCCTACCGATTCATAATGGACATATCATAGAATGTATAATATATCTTTTTAATTTGCACAGTATGGTAGTCATCTAAGCACGGATATATTTCTTGCGAAAATGGCACAAATACTTTTATATATTTGATCATATTTGGATATCTCAAGGGGCACCTGTAGACGAATATTTTCAGACGCTCGGAAACTTCGATCTTGCCCTGTTCAACCAATATATTCTATTGTGATGACTCAAGTACCGACACATACTGTCGACAGACCCGCTCGATCCCTTCTTCGAAACTAATCTGTGGTTCCCACCCAGTATCAGCCTCCATTTTTGAGTAGTCCGCACAGGTATCATGCACATATACTGAGTCTGGAATCGGATTCTCGATGTACTCTGCCTCAATGTCGGTCCCGAGCTCGTCGTTCAACATCTCGACAACCGTATTGAAATCGTATGCCTCACTCGTTCCGAGATTGTACACACCATCGAGCTGCTGCTCACCAGCCAACACTAATCCCCGAACGATATCGTCGACGTGCGTAAAGTCCCGTGTCTGGGTTCCATCTCCATACAGAACCGGTGACTCACCGTTGGCCATATCCTCGGCGAACTGGGCGATCACGTTGGCGTACTCGCCCTTGTGTTCCTCCGAGCCACCGTAGCCCTGGTACACCGAAAAGAACCGCATCCCGGCCATCGTCATCTCGTAGTGATTCGAGAAATACTCCGCGTACCGCTCTCGTGCCAGTTTCGAGGCTTCATACCCTGTGTTCACTGCCACATCCATTGATTCGGGCGAGGGGTCGGTCTGGTCACCGTAGATTGAAGACGTAGAGGCATACACGATGGTCTCACAACCATCGTTGCGTGCCTGTTCGACGACATTGACGAACCCCTCCACATTCACACGCGCACCTGTCTGTGGATCGTCTTCGTGCATGGCATACGATGACAGTGCGGCCAGATGAAACACCACATCAACGTCAGTTGGCAGTTCCGAGTCGACGACACTCGCTTTCACGAACTCGATTTCGTCGACGAGATTGTCCTCAGTTCCGAGATAGCAGTCGTCGACGACGACGACATCGTTATCCTCTGCAAGGTGGTTCGCCAGATTGGAACCAATAAACCCAGTACCGCCAGTAACGAGTATACGTTGGTTTTGCATACTTTAGACTTCATGGGAATAGTCAAAAACAATGTGGTTTCAAATTACACAATTCGATCTGTACGAGAGATTTTCTCCTCATAATCAGGGGTTATTCACAGACAACTTCGCGCAGTTCATCAAGCAAATCCGGATGGTGTTCTTTGAGAATCTCTACATCTTCTTGAAGATTGTCCCGAATCCGCGAGCGCACCTCCGAAATCGCTTGATAACGTCGGTTCTCACCGTCTTCATTGGTAATCAATTCACGGTCACGTTCGGTGAGGAGTGCACGTGTGCGTGCCATGGTAATTGTCATATCGGTTTTCGGTTGAATGAGTACTGCGATTCGTCCGCACGCAATAGTTCACACATAAGCAAATGTTTGCCCATATGCAAACCTATAAACTAATGCAGATAGTACGTACTCTTGAGAACCCCGAGGCATCGTCGTAAAATCGACCGGTGGGCCAACACCGGCCTCGTGGTTCTCGGAGTAGCAAGAACCATGTTACAAGCGATTACCGAGGAACTTGAACGTTCCTTTGACAGCCGTGACGAATCGGAAACACAATTATTAAAATGTCCAGACTGTGGTGTGGTTGGGCTCCCAGAACGAATTGAAACCCACGATTGTCAAGGCTCTCTGAACACTCGAAAGGAAGAGTCGACACAACATGATACAAAATGTATCTCAGCCCAACAGCTCCTCTCAATAACGGGATGTCGACCGCTGATACAAACAATGTCTGCGGTCGGCAGTATCACTTTCCGATTGTTCAAACCACGTGAGCTGGCGGTGAACAACTGCTGTACTCAACTCCGATGATCGAAGACATCCCCAACGACGTATTCGTTCGGATCAAGACAGATCTCTTGATCGTCGGAGACAGCATCATGACTGATAGACACCACGCCTCAAATGGGAACTACGAGGATAATCATCCACAAAACCAGATTAGTGGTATCATCCCAGCGTTTAGTCTTTCGGGCTGGCTTCGTCACGGGATGGAGAAGGTCGTCCAAGAGCGTGGCAGTACCGCTTGTCACCCCGGAGAGCCAAACGCGAACTTTCGTAAAGAGGATGTGTACGCCCGCGATCTAGACACTGGCTATCACCCGAAGGGCGACTGCCTCGAAGACAACGACAAAGACGGCTGTGTAATTCACGACCTCTTCGGCGGCTTTGGCAACCAACCCGGCAAAGTGATGCGTCGACCAATCAAGTTCTCTCCTGTCCGTTCCAGCGTCGACTACACACGCGGGCAGGCAGAAGGACATTACCGCCGTCTGAATCGCAACGTAGTCTCTCGAAATCAGGAAGATAATCGTGAACCACTGCGGAACACAGAGGTAGACGCGGTAGCGAATCTTGACGGAGCGTGGCATCTCTCGTTCCGAGAACCCAAATCAGAGTTCATTGCCCTGCTTGCCGAAGCGATTGATTTCCTTGATCTCCACCAAACCGACTTTATGCACCAACTTGGTGGGGCGCGCAACTTCGGCGGTGGGATCGTCGACTGTACGCTCCTGAATCCACTCTACGAAGACTCCGAACTACGACGTGTGTTCAACCGAGGTAAGGACAACACTAACAAGATGGACGACAAGGACGAAGAGTTGCGAGAAGAGCACTTGGGGAAGTTCAAATCCGAACTCACCAAGCGAGTTGAGGAAGGTCCATGAGTGGCGTGATGCTGGCGGTCTTCCGGCATGACGCTCACAAGTTCACTGGAGAAAGTCACAACAACGCCCATGAGGAGCTCGCAGGCGTCCGTGTAAATCAGTCGGTCCCCAAAGGTGCTGACGGTGATGCAGCGGCTCTCTCCCGACCACAACAGGAGCAAAAACAGACCGTTCCGACCCACGACGATCACTACCGACTCTCGCTGATTACTGGCGAGACGGCCTACGATCCTCGGAAGTTTTCGCGTTCGACTATCGAGGGCGAGGTCAGCGAATTAATCGCTACTGATGACCCACAGATGGCTCACGGACGATGGTTAGATTCCGACGTTGCCGCCGCATTCAATGAATCGGTGTATCATCCATATACGAGCCTGAAGTACCATACAGTCCTTGTGGCCGCCTTGTTGGACAACTACCGTGCCGACAACGAATTCGGCAACCTACGGCTGATCGTTGATCCAGCAGATGATATTGTGCCGTTCAGAACCATCTTCAGTGGTGATCGGTTCGCGCTCCGTATCGATGTCGACGACAACGGGCGTCCATCGGCACGACTCGGCAGTCGACCATGGCGGTCGTGGGCCTCGACATGGAACCGACTGACAGCACACCCACTCGATACAGCCAGCAACAAGTACGACAGGAAGCTCGATGCCAACTTACGGCGTATCCAGTCGTGGAGCACCGCACTCCAGTATATCGAGGAGTTTGCCGGGTGGAGGCCCGACCGATGACGCTGATTCAGCAAGTTCTCTGGGAATTTCGGATGGACTACATTGGACATCCATACTACGTGTCGGGGAACGCCATCCTACACGCCCTTGGCCAGCACCTCGATCCTGAGACCCACACAGCCCTATCAGCCAGTCATGGCGTGTTCGTTCCTGGTCAGTTTGGAACGTTCCCAGAAGAACACAGTCAGTCAGGCGTTCATCCGTGTCTCGGAGGGAGCTTGCCTCCCGTTGAGACCTACGGTGATCTATTCGTTCAGCGAGAGGCGATACAGCCGTGGTTACTGGACACTCGCGCCCGTGACGCATTGAACACACACGACCTCCGTATCCACGGTGGCCATCCGACGCTTTGTCACGAAACAATCATGGGCCGGAAAGAAGACCGCCGGAAAGAAAAACAAACGACAAAATGGTACGTCCATGCCTACCTCCATACCGATGACCCGGCGGTGCTCCCGCTCGGCGAAGAGGTGCTGGGAGGTCTTCAGTTCGGTGGCAAGCGCAACTATGGCTACGGTGAGGTCGAGTTGAAGGACACACAAATGGTCGACCTTGACCAACTGGACTACTCACAGCTCAAAGACAGAGAGACGTACCTCATCGATATCGTGACCCCGTTCGTCTTGGAATCTGAGTACCCTGAAACGAACGATAGATCAATTCCGTGGTGGTGGGCCGAAAATCGCGATGACGTACGAGTCCGCGAGGAGAAGATCCTCGAACAGCGCGAAGTATATCGACTCCAGACTGTCGACCACGGTCAGGTCGTAAAATATGTTGGAGACCGGCCGGTTGAAACTGCCAAGAATGGCCTCGTGAGAGTTGGTTCACACTCTCGATACGGCTTCGGAGAAATCCGCGTGAAACCACTTGTCGAACAATAATAAATCGTATGAGGAAGATAGAGAACGCTCAACAGTAGATTGACGAATGATGGTGGATCACCTGACAAACAAACGAGAGGAAGGCTAAATGAAGAAATCGTATTACCAGCAATTATGACGGTCGCGCGTCGGCAATCTCGCTCAGGAAGAATGCATAAAATATCGTCTGGAGACCCAACACAATCGCTGTAAACGCCACCAAAGACGCGAGGGTAAACGGTAGCGCGGCGAATCCAGTTCCAACCCACGTCGCAACGAGCGAGGCCGCATACAGCCCCCCACCGACCAACAGCCCAGTTCCGAGCAACGCCCCACGTTCGAGCGTGAGACGGCCTTCCAGGACGTTCGTCACCGGGTCGTCGACTCGACGGATCGGATCACTACCAACAGTCGAAAACAGACCGAGCGTGAAGATCTGATAACCCACAATAGTCAACAAACTCCCAGCGATCATCGAGTGAGTGCCTAGTG
>Ga0306882_100102_pt1 | contig 34368 bp, 43 predicted proteins | sample AntDeeMetageno81_FD_190414 | JGI IMG/M metagenome (GOLD analysis project Ga0306882, IMG submission 190414) | Saline lake microbial communities from Deep lake, Antarctica - Metagenome #81 (v2) (version 2) | ecosystem: Environmental > Aquatic > Non-marine Saline and Alkaline > Saline | place...
GAAGAAAGTCAGAGAGGATACCCCTGAATAAGCGTCGAACGTGGTTTGTGCCGTGGAGTGTCGGATTCACACCCGCCGTTCACGGCGGGACTCTCTCCTTGATTCAGGTAGTGAACTGCACGTTCACGTTCCGTGGCAAGCAGAACGTCTTTACTTACACCGCTCGTCCCGTTCAGTACACATGGTCGGAGGAAGCGATATGTACCGGCAGCAAATCCTGGATCACTACCGGAACCCGCGAAATTCCGGCGAATTACCGGACCCAACGATCTCACACACGGGCGAGAACCCGATGTGTGGCGACGAGATACGCGTCGATATGAACTTGGATACCGATGAAGAAATCGTTGAGGCGATCCGGTTTTCCGGTGACGGGTGCGCAATTAGCCAAGCAGCTGCAAGTCTGCTCACGCAAGAAGTCGAAGGGATGTCGGTGGCTGACGTCATCGAGTTGGACCGGGATGATGTGATGGAGTTGCTTGGGGTGGAGGTTACTCCGATGCGGGTGAAGTGCGCAGTGCTGGCTGAGAAAGTCATTCAGGATGCTTACCGAATTCACATCGGTGACGAATCGATTGAGAAGACCGTCACGGAGTGATTGCCACGAAGCAAAACCGGAGTCCTACAATGGGGTTTAGACAGAATGTACACTATGTACATACTGTGCATCCCATCAGTTTCCTGACTGTTTAAGATGGTGTGTTCCCTACTCGTATGTACGCATGTCCGATGCACCAACCGTCCTGTACGTCGCCAGTCTCGATGAAGCAACCGACCTGTACGACCTGCACACCCACGACCCGGAAAACGGAGAGGATTGGGGGCTCGTCACGCACGGCCCGACACACACGCGCATCCACTTCGTGTACACCGAAGAAACACTCGTCGTCCCCACAAACGAGTACACTGAGCTCCGCGACGACTACGCAGGAAGCGAAGAATTCGCCCCGGCGAACGCAACGCACGACGTCCTTACCATGGGGAGTGACGCAATCCTCGATATCAAACACGGTGAAACGCCACTGGAGGGCGTCGAGAACGCACTGCCGTCAGCAGTAGCGACCGTGTTCGTTATGCAGGCCGAACAAGGAACACGGGAATGGCCTGACCCGCCAGCCGCCAGGTAACACGCAGCCAGTTCAGTTACGACGACGGAGAACCGTCTCCTACGGCAAATCACCGTCAGAAGACGGGTCAGAGGAACTGTACGCTTCTTCGAATTCGTGTTCTCGGTCAATGAGCGTGAGCACGCCTTCATTCAGAACCGTTTCTCCAAGACTTGTTGCCCGGTAGTACGTCAGCGTGCGAGTGCTGCCGTGGATAGCTTGTTCCCGTCGTTGCACAAGCCCGTCATCAATCAGTGAAGAAACGTGGTCTGTGGTTTCGTCGTACGGTTCTCCTATCATTTCGACCAGGACATCCATCGTGACGTGTTCCGTATCCGTATAGATGAGCCGGTACACGATTTCGAACTGTGTCCGGTCACCGATCGCCGCATTCATCGAGAGGTACTCTGACAGCGAGAGTATGCTTTGCTCAGGAAGTAGGTCAGCCGGGTCATCCGGGCGATTCTCAGCCTGCTGGTTATCGGGGCTCATAGACGCGTGCCTGAACGTTACTGCTACGGCATGATGTACCCATCGACCGCTCCGATCTGAACCGTGAATTCTGAGTATGCAAACTGCTTTATTCAGGACCCGTAAATTCAAAGACAGAACGTTCATGACTCCAGTTGCATACCTCGCATCGCTGATCCTCCTGTTACTGCTTTCCAGTATAATCGTAGTATTCGGGGTGGTCGAGATGTGGATCGCTGTCACCGGGCAGTCCGAGAAATACCACGTCAACATGGTCGAATCACCGCCCGCCTGGTCACAGGAGACAAGCGAGGATGCACTCACACCGCGCCTGTATAACGGTATTCGCGGGGTAGTGATTTTCTCGTGGGGCGCAACAACAGTCGCCTACACCCTCGGGTTAGTGGGAGCGACTGGATTCGGTATTCCACTTGGTGTGACTGTGCTTCTCTACGGAGGGTTCGCGCTTGGAAACGGCATGTACGCCTCTCCCTCGTAGCCTGTCCGTCAGAGAATCTGAGGGGTTGCAAACTGTTATACTGGACTGGCGTGTACTCTCAGGTACGCAGCCATGCGAGAACGCGTGTCCAGACAGCAGACAACGCAGCAGTTGATTCGTGAATTACTTCGACAACGACCAGCTGCGCAGCCGGTTGACCTGAAGAAAGCGTTGAACGACGATGGTATCCGCGTCTCCGTTGACGAAGTCATTGACTACATTCATGGCGTGAAGAAAACACTCGATGAGACCGAGCAAGTGTTCGTTGCACCGCCAGAATGCCAGGATTGCGGGTTCGATGATTGGGATAATCCGGGGAATATCCCGTCTCGGTGCCCGGAGAAAGACTGCCGATCGGAACGGATTGCTGAACCGGAGTTCACCATTCGCGGTCCGGAGTCCGGGTACTGAAACGCAAACTCTCAAACCATCCCGCGTCGTAGTATTCGGTGAACGAACGATATGTCCACCAGTAACTCAGAGCAAACGCCGTCGACAACGCAGGTTCTCTTCGGGTCACAGCAAGGCAGGATGCTGCTTCTGCTCGGGTCTGTGTACACGTTGATCGTGAGTCTTAGTCTCGGGATGTTCTATTTCATGGTTGGGTGGGAGGTGACTGTCGCGGTCACCGCAGTGTACGTGGTGCTAACGTCCGTGCTCGTGTATTTCCGCGCGCCGATGCGCCGGCTCGTGTTTCCAGCGCTCCTTGTGTTCACGGTCGTTCCGGTGTCGTTCGGTGCGCTTGGTGTGCTTGCCGTGCGGGCGCTACTGTGATGCGCGTACTAGTTCAGCAAGCACTTCGGGCCGGCGAGTGTTTGCATCGGGAAGTGCACGGGACAGGAGAAACGTATTTGGTTACGCAGTCAGAAGGTGAATGTGCATGTGCTTAGTTGGCATTACTCAGTGCCCGACGTGTGAACGCGAGTTCGAAACGAAAACGGAAAACGGCCATACTGCCACGCTCAGGTGTCCGAAAGGCCACGAATGGGAAGTCACTGATACGCACAATATCAGTGCGTTCTACCCGCAACTCGACACATGAAAGACCGCGAGGAGTAGACGAGCAAGAAGCAAAGAGCCAACACTACACTGTGTGTAGCGCAAGACTTAATACAAAACACTACATACAGTGTAGTGTAGAAAGACAATGGCAGAGAAGATCACAGACACGGACGACATCAAAGTTGGCCACATCATCAAACAGGGGATGCAAGAGTTCGAGGTTATCGAAATCCAGCCCGAACCTGACGGGTTCGGCCCTCCGTTCGAGGCAACTCTGGAAGCTCAGAAAGAACTTGGCGACTTCGGTTCTGAGGGGCAGATCGAAGAAATCGGGAAGGGGCAACTACTCGGCGGTTTCGAGATCATTGGCCACTCGGAGGACGAATAATGGGCTTCAAAACTGGCTCCGTCCCCGGCTGCGACCGCTGCGAGTCTCCCGCTCCCGATCTCGGCCTCACACTCGGAGAGGTCGACGGCGAACAGGTCTGCCACGTCTGCCGCCAGAACGAGATAGAGGAGACGACGTTCCTCTCCGAACGCGAAGCTCTCACGCTCGCACTCAAGGACTTCGGGATGACTCATCAAGAGATCGCAGACTGGGACGGCGACATATCAAAGTCGACCGTAGACGAGTACAGTCGGCGAATCAACAACAAAGTCCGCAAGGCAAAACGAACAATCGAAACTGTCGAAGAAGCGCAGTAGTTGGACAGACGGTTAAGTGTCGCATTCCTCCCCGCCCCAAGGGACGGGGTTTCCTGCTTGGTCAACCATGATAGCACGTCGCTGCCGCCCCCTCGCCGCGTTTCTTTCACAAGTTCAGTAAACCAGTGCACGACCAGTCCCGCGACCAGCAGGATTCATTGCAATTGCTTACCTTTACAACAGGCCCCGAAAAACAAGCATGCATGAGTCGATGGGTTAACCACGAGTACGAAGGCACAATCGCATTTTTGTTCATCGCAATCAGTACGCTGATCCCCTGGAACATCTCCACGGCAGCTACTAACATTGCCGGGCAAGTCACAACCGGGCAGTGGTGGTTCGGGCAACTCCTCCAAGTCGGCGGGTCTAGTGAGCTTTCCGGGTTTTACCATCTCGTTCAAGCTATCCAACTCCAGGAAGGCACAGCCGTGTACCCCGGGTACGTTCTGTGGGGGATTAGTTCAGTTATCTTCGCAGCCGCTATCGGGCTCGCATTCGCGCTGTTCGTCCGTGAGGAAGCCGTCGTTGAACGCATGCCAGTCCGGTACGTCGCAGGCGGGCTCCTCATCGCCAGCGGCATCGGGTTCGTTGCCGCGAGCATCTGGATCAGCACGCGTGGTATCCCCGGCACGTACGTCCCGGTTGGTGGGGCATTCCAGGTTCTCTTCGGACTCCTCCTTGCAACGAACAGGTACGGGACCGACGCTGAGGTAGTCAACCCGAACCCGGAACCAGACGCGTAGCACGACAGTGAACGCGTTCCGCATAGAAGTTTAGTAGAGGAAGTGTTCTAACGTTATGTACACCGACGGCCAACCGAATCAGTCACCGGTCTATATGGAGTCTCCGCGATGTTGAATACAAACCAAATCATCACAGGCGTCAGTCTCTCACACCAGAACGTCACGGACATCACAGCGATCGAGCCGGTAACGGTCACGAGCCAAGAAACCGTGGTCGCTACACTCCTCGAACACGCCGACGTCCACGAAGCGCTTGTTCTACACACCTGCAGTCGCGTCGAAGCCTACGTCGTGACCGAGAACACGGACACAGCCGAGAACGCGCTCAACGCGTACCTCGCGCCGCTCACGGACGACGTCACCGAAGAGGCTGACTGGCTGACGCACGAAGACGCTATCACGCACCTCATGCGCGTCAGCGCTGGTCTCGAATCCATCGTGACCGGTGAAGACCACATCATCGGGCAACTCAAAACCGCCCGGCACCACGCCAAGCAGAGCAACGGGCTCTCCAACGATGTTCTCGGACCAGCCGTGTCGAAAGCCATCCGCGTCGGTGAGCAAGCCCGAACGGACACGCAGATCAACGACGGCATCGTCTCTATCAGCTCGGCTGCCGTTCAGAAAGCCCGGTACTTTCACGACCTGGCTGACGAGACCGTGCTCATCATCGGAGCCGGTGATATCGCCATCAGAGCCGCGAAACACGCCGCTCGGTACACTGACGCCGTCACCATCGCTAATCGGACGCGGTCGAACGCGGAACTTGTTCTCCCGAAACTCCCGAATGAAACCAGTGCAACGCCCGTCACGCTGGACGAACTCTCCGGAGTCCTCGACGACGTTGACGTCGTGATTTCCGCCACGGGAAGTGACACGCCAGTGCTCACTCGTGACGACTTGGCCGGTGTAGGCGCGACTACAATCATCGATATCGCGCAACCAGCCGACCTTGCGGAAGACGCGGCCGAACTGTTTCACATCACGCCAGTTCGCCTCGATGACCTCACAGAGATTACTGAGCAGACACGCGACGATCGTGCCGAGGCTATCGAAGACGTCGAGCACCTCATCGACACTGCGTTCGAAGAGTTACTCACACAGTACAAGCGTGACCGGGCAGACGCCGTTGTCAGCGGGATGCGTCAAGGCGCGGCCCACATGAAACGCGAGCAACTCCAGCACGCCTACGACCGACTGGACGCCTGTGACAGTGACCTGTCCAACGAGCAGCGCGAGATAATCGGTGATCTCGCAGATGCGCTCGTCAACCAGTTACTCGCAGCACCCACGGAAAGCCTGCGAGACGCAGCGGAAACCGACGACTGGACCACACTCCACACCGCGATTCAACTGTTCGACCCTGCCGAGAACACCAACAACGACATGCCAGGCGAGCTCCCCACGCCCGAGGCAACCACTGACCCGGGACACAATGCGACAGAATGATTCAGCAAGAACACACCAGTGACGGGTGGGAAATCACCGTTACGTGCGAGTACTGCCACGAACCAGTGTACACAACAGGACCGACCGGACGCGGCGAACCAGTTGCCGCGCTCGCCCGGATCGACAAGCGACCCGTTCCGTTCTGTTCACCGGCCTGCCGATCGTGGTGGCTCGATATCCACACGTTCCACCCGTCAACAGTTGCCGTCGCTGACGGCGTCGGACCAGCCGAGATAGAAGCACTGCTCCCACCGGGGCTAAACGGTGAAATCGCGTGGGAAACCTAAACTCCGATACTCACTGCGAAGTAACCGGAAACGCCGTTCCAAACCCCGTACTCACGGGAATTCAGAATACCCGAGTCGGGCCAGTTGCGCCTTCACTTCCTTCGCTGCCCCGGACACCCCCTCCATCACTGACTCACCGTCAATCGGTAAATTCCGGCCTGATGCCGGTAATGCACCGGTCCAGTCATGCGAGGGTGCCCCGCCAACGGATTCCGGGTCCGGTAACTCGATGTCCCAATTCGCATGGAACGGAACGACCCGATCCTGGTTATCCTCAACGTTGACGTGCCCCCACTGATCCGGGCCAAGCATTTCGCCGTGATCAGCCGTTGTAACCACCTTCAAATCCGTGTTTCGAATCGAATGAGACATGAGCCACACGTGTTCAAGATTCTTCAGATAACACAGTCGCGTGAAATCAGTCGATACGTGCCCTTCCCTGACGGCATCCCATGCTTCACGGAACTCGTTGAAATCCGTGTCAATCGCATCCGTATACGAGTACGAAGCCAAGTCGATGTTCAGTGAAACATCGCCCTGGAACGGGATGTGCGGTGGTAAGAAATGCAGCACCATCGGCGGGTCGTACTCATCCGCTAAATCAACGAGAGTGCTCGGCGCAATTGCTTCCTCACGATCGTACAAGTCGTTCGTCATCACGGTTTCTTTGACGTGCTCGTCCAGAACACCGTCGTACCGGTCGATGTCCTGCATCAACTCAACCATTTGATTCCCTGAAATGTACGTCACGTCACTCCAGTCGCACGCAGAATCACACCAGACTTCCTCCGTCCACGTCGGCGTATCCTTCCCTGGTGTGGAAACCGGTTCACTGTCACTACACACCGCTTCGAACGCGTCCCATCGGCACGCATCGAACACGCAGAGAACATCCCATTCAACGACCTGCAGTAACTGTTGAATGCTCGGCAGTACCTCGTGATCGTACGGGTACTCGGCGTCGCTTTGACATCCTCCCCGCCGTGAACGGCGAGGGTTCCCACACCGACTGCAGGTGCTTGTTTGGGAGTGTTATGGTTCGTGGCTGTTCACGTGTTGCGTGAACGTCCCCTGTCCACTACTTTGACCGTGTTCTCCACGGTGGAACAGGTTGACCACTGGCTGCGCCAACCAGCCGGTACTCATATTCACCACGCCAGCCGAAGACAAGTCTTCGAACTGTTCGAGTGAACTCTGAGTTACTTCTGACTTCGTGCCGCCATCCGCTCGCAACGGCGCGTGCCGGATGTTCTCCGCACCATTCACGTCTGCATTCGCTACCACTCCACAACGTGAACACGTGTACAGCCCGCGTTCCACGCGGTTCGATTGCGTTGCTTCACCACAACACGAGCACGTCTTCGACGTGTTCCGTTCATCGACAGCGTCCACTGTGATGCCGTTCCACGCGCCTTTGTACTGGAGTTGATGCAGCACCGCGTCGAACGGCCAGGCGTGCAAGTCGAGATTGCCGTGCGGACCCCAATCTCGCGGGTCACCAGATTCGTCTTCTCGGATGTGCTTCGGGTTCCCCACCCGGAGCGTTCCGACACCAGCTTCAACACACCTCTCGATGATGTGCGATGTTGCTGCGTGGATGTAGTGCGATCGTCGAGCCCGGCGTTTGTCTTGAAGCCGAATGGCTTTCCGTGAATCGGAGTCGTTGCACTTCGCTATCTGCTTGGCGAAGTAGTACTCGTCTTCTTTGAACGCGTTCCCCGGGTAGAGATGTGCGTGCTCGCCGTTGATACTGACTGCAGCGAAGTTCACGATACCGAGATCAGCACCAGCCGTCTTCTCTCCCGGGCTTTCTGCCTGGAGCTCGTGAGAGCAGACGAAGTGCAGTTCCCATCGACCATGCACGAACACGGCTCGAACGGTCTGGACGTTCTGCACAGTCTTTCCAGGCGGTGCTTCGTATTCGCACAAGATGAAGTCTGACACGTCTTCTTTGTGGTTCTTGCCTTTTGACAACCGAACACGGTTATTTTCGGCATCATGCTTGAACCCGCGTTGTTTCCACGTGATAGTGGAACGGGGATGTGACGTGGTGCCGTCGTTGTGGTAGTGTTTTCGGTAGCCTGGTGGGTTATGTTGGGTGTTCCCGTTTCGACGATGAGCGTACCAACTCTCGAACGCCTCAGCGAGCTCTTCGAGAACTCGTTGACTGGACTGCGAATGCAACCCGCGGTAAGCGTCGGAGCCTTTCAGGTACGATTTCAGAACGTCATCCTCGGGAATGGACCCGGTCTCATCCCAAATGCGGCGTGCTGTCCAGCACGCCACGTTCCATAGTTTCGAACCAGACCGACCGTGTTCATCGAGATCAGAAGTCACTTGCGAGTAATTGCGGATACTCGCTTTCACCGTGACGTGACTCCCGTCACCCGACATGCTCCTACACACTCCACCCGCCACCTTAAAAACGGGGAAAACGCACAGCGTCAGCGTGTATCCCCGAGATGAATCACGAGGTTTTACGCTGACTCACAGCAATAATGCATTGAATCAGTAAAAGCAAGACTCGGGTAAAAGCGTGAGGCTACAACCAGCGACCTGTAAACCCATCAGCGGAACAGTGAACATCGGACCGGTCGCCGTAACCGCATCGCACTGAACTGTACACGTTCAAAACACGCGGCCGCACGGTGAACGGGCAGAGATGAAACATAAGCCGTTAGGCGGTACCGCCTTCCAGAAACCCAACTGGTTAAGCGGATTGCCGTGCAATACAACGGTACGCAAACACCACGTCAAGTGATCTCCATGGAAGAATACTTATCCACCGTAAACAACGTCCTGCGGACCGGGGCGTACAAACCGAATCGAACTGCCGTCGACACGATCTCCGGATTCAGTAAGCACTACCAGGTAGACGTTTCCGCTGGCCACCCGCTTCTCACCACGAAGAAAATGGACGGGTTCCGCTGGAACTCGATGCTTCATGAACTCGTCTGGTATCTCTCCGGTGAAGAGCACATTCGAACGCTCCGCGAGGAGACGAAGATATGGGATGCATGGGCCGACGACCAGGGCCGTCTCGACACGGCGTACGGCAGGTTCTGGCGTCGGTTCCCGATCCCGGACGCGGACGACGCGCTCCCCGGGGAAACGTGGGCCGGTGAAACTGGAACGAAGTGGGACGACAACCCGGATGTTGACCCGTCTCGGTGGGTGAACGAAGAAGGCGACGGTCGGTCCACGTTCGACCAGATCCAGTACGTCATCGACATGCTGAACGAGAACCCGAAGTCCCGCCGGTTAGTCGTGAACGCGTGGAATCCGGGGAACGCCACTGTCTCAACGCTCCCGCCGTGTCACTACACGTTCGTCTTCAACGTTCAAGGCGACGAGTTGAACGTTCACTTGACGCAACGGTCGGCTGATCTCGCGCTCGGTGTCCCGTTCAATATCGCGTGTTACTCGTTGCTCCTGAAGATCATTGCGCAACGCACCGGGTTCAAGCCCGGGACGTTCAGTCACACGCTCGTTGATGCGCACGTCTACTGCGGTGACGGCGACCGTGGTGAGTGGTACGGTGAGAACCTCGATGAGTTACAGGAGAAACTGTACGCGGTTCAGTCCCGGCAGAACGACGTGAAGGCGTACGACGAGGTCGCGGACTGGATCGAAGCGAACGCTCCGGAAGGGGCCACTGACCCGCGAGGGAAACCGTACGATCACGTCCCGGGGCTTCTCCGACAACTCACGCGTGAGCCGAAGCAGCGACCGAATATCCGCGTTGCTGACAAGCCACTGGACGAGCTCGAAGCCGACGACATCGAACTGGAGAACTACGAGTCTCACCCCGGTATCGACTTCGGGGTGGCGGAGTAACTCACAATGGCGCAAGTACAGACGAACACCACGATGGAAATCTCGGACGCGTTAGAGGAGATTCGGAACGCTCCGAAAGCCGTGCAGTTCTCGCACGACGACAACACGATTTACGTCCGGGGCGCTACGAACCCCGACCATCGATTCGACTTCCTAATGAACATCTTCATCGACGTGATCGGTGAGCGTCGAGTCATCACTGTTGAAGACGAAGAGACTGTTCGAAGCGCAATCGAGGAAGCGGAAACCGCAGAAGTCGTTCGAATCATGAACACGCCGTGGTCAGGAGCGTACAACCCTGAAACCGAAGAGGAAACCTAATCATGAACGTCACGCTCATCGCAGCTGTCGCAGCGAACGGTGTAATCGGGAATGACGGCGAAATCCCGTGGCATCACCCGGAGGACCTGAAGCACTTCCGGGAACAGACGCTCGGGAAACCCGTCATCATGGGTCGCGTCACGTACGACAGTATCCTCGAATACAACGGCGGACCGCTTGAAGACCGACGCACGATCGTGTTGACGCGGAACCCTGACAGCGTGGACACGTCCGTGAACGACGAAACGGAAGGCATCATGGATGTAGATGGCGTGACGAAAGTCCACGCTGCTTCCTCGCGCAGTGAAGCGCTCGCGCTTGCCAGCGTCGAGGACACTGAAACTGTGTTCGTTGCCGGTGGAGCGTCCGTGTACGAACAGTTCCTCCCGGTTGCAGACCGACTTCTGTTCACCGAACTGGACGCCGAGCACGACGGTGACACGTACTTCCCGGACTGGAACCAGAATGAGTGGATTGAAACTGACCGTGATAACCGAGACGAATTCTCGTTCGTAACGTGCCATCGAGAACCGCCTGCAGACGAGTAACTCGCTTCTTCACGTCAGTCACGCAGGGTAGCACGTGAGCGACGGCCGGTCAACAACGTCCTCGAACACGATATCGGTGAGCCGGTACGGTGACGAAACGCACGTTCCGTCGGGACGCACGATCGTTCCATCGTACGTGACTCGGTCTACGTCGTGCCCGTTTTCTTCTGCCCAACACGTGACGAGGATGAACAGCGTCAACCACTTCCCGAACTGCCGGGTGTCTGCCTCGGATAACCCATCCACAACCCATGCGAACTCATCGGTTCCTGCCTCGGTCTTACGGTGCGTGTGGTGCAGACAGTCGATACCAGTCGTGGCGTTCCTGGCGAACGTTTTCGGTGGCACCGCCTCAGTCAACGCCGGGTTCCGACTTCGGCACGTGAGCAACACACCGTTACTGGAGTCACGACGGGTAAGCGCCTGAACAGCGTTTGCCTGCCCACTCGATAACTCGCCTTGCAACGATCGCTGCTCAATTCTACCGGGACGACCGAGACGGGAGTCCTGCAAGAGAGATACCGGCACGACCGTGAATTCTACAATCGCCCGCATCCCACTCACTGTGTCGGCGGTGTCGGTGAAAGCAAAACTCTCCGTCGCCCGCAACGTGCCACTTACACACCGGTTGTCTGCGCTCATGATCAGTACGAGCAACTGGCGGGTTATAGGGAAGGGCGTGTAATTTCCGAATCCCGGAGCACCCGGGAGAACAAGGCAACGGTCTCGCGGGGAATCAGTTAGCAGCGCGGTACATGCGGTCTTTCGTGTTGCCTTCGGACGTTATGAGGTTGTAGTGCTCTAGCTTCGAGAGGTAATTCCGGACCGTACGGCGTGTCTTCGAGTCAGTAACGCGTGTTTCGTACTTCTCGTATAGGTCACGCGGCCCGATTTCGCCGTTCTCGGTGATGATGCTGTACAGTGTTTGTTGGTCCGGTGTCAGGCGGTTAATGGTTTTCTGCTGGATTTCTGACCGGGCTTCCGGAACGACTTTCCGAATCACGTCACCCGGGATTTCATCGAGTCCGTCTTCTCTCGCGGTCCGAGCAACTTTCCGGAGAATCCCGATTGCAACGCGAGCGTCACCTGAGGCATGCACCGCGATCGTCTGTAATCGCTCCTCGTCGAGAACATTATCTGCCAACCCCCATCGAACACGGTCCTTGAGAATCGTGATGAGTTCATCGTTCGTGTACTGCTTGAAGCGAATGTGCGTCGCATCGGTCAACCGACTGTTCAACCGGTCATCGACCGACGCGAACAATCCCTCTTCGCTATTCGCAATGAGGATCATCGTGATGTTCGGGATGCGGTACAGGTCGTACAGCAGACCCTTGTTTTCGAGTTGGTCTACTTCATCCAGGATCACGACGTACGGCGGGCCGTCGTAGTCACGAAGCCGGTCCAGTAACACGTCTTTCGGCGTGGACTGCCGGTGAATGTCCAACGTCTGGTTGATACCGTCGAGCAGCGCATACAGTGTTTTGAATGCGCTGTAGTCCTCCCAACAATTGACGTATTGGTAGTTCAAGTCCACGACGTTTTCCCGGAGACGCTCAACGGTGAATTGTGCAATGCAGGTTTTCCCGACACCAGACGGGCCGTACAGGAACGCAGGGTCTGCAGGTTCACCATCCATGATCGGGTGAAGCGCACTGGACAGGTGCGTGACCTCGCCTTCGCGGTGCTTCACCTCTTTCGGAATGAACTCTGCCTGGAGAACCCGGGCGTCAGTTATCATACGGGGTGATGAACCGCCTGTGGTATAAATGGAAGTGGGTAGTTTCCGAATCTTCCGGATACCTTCTCTGAACGTACTCAGAATTCATTTGAGGGGTCAGTGATGCGGATTAACCCCGGAATACTAGCATATCCCGGTGAGTCCAATTGCCTTACCTAATATGCTTACTCGATGAGAGCCCCTCTCGACAGTCCTGTGAATTTATGACACCAAACCGCACGGATCAAGATATGGACGCAGAAATCCATGCAGATCAAGATGAGAGATTGGTAGTGGAAGTTGTTGATGGAAACGCCAAGACGCATACAGTCACATTCAGTCACCCGTTTCCGGAGAAAGTCGCATCATTTGATGAAACACCGCCAGTTGCTGACCATGACCACCCGTACGCGGAAAAACCCGAAGCCCGATCGGGGAAGGAAGCCAGAATAATTCAACGGGTACCCCACTATGCCCGGAAATACGCACACGAACACACCGATCATGCCCTCATAGTTGATGAGTTAGGGGAAGTGACCGCTGAAACGCTCGTGTCTGTGATTGAAAACGCGAGCCCGGAACAACTGGTGACGGATTTAGAAATGGGATTCCAGGTGATCATGGGCCTTGCACAAGAACTCCAATCGCGCCCATACCACGTGAATGGAATCCTAACATTCGGGATAGAACTCGATGATGGGGAAATCGTCGGGGAGACCAAACCGTACGTTGGAATAGAAGAACGCAGTGAATTCAGAATCGCCTCAGAAGGAGAGGTTGAGGAGGCTGACGTTGCTATCAGCTACCCGTTGGAGTACGTTAGTACTGACCCGGATGATATATATCGTGTGTTATTGTCAGTAGCAGAGAACCAACGTGACATTGCCCGTGACTACGAGAAATGCGTTGATGTCGCTATTGATGCAGATCACAATCAAGACTTGTGGGAGAAACAACAAACGCCGATGTTCTGAACTGTGATGTAACCGCTTTTCTCTCTCGGTTACCGTTCCGCTAAGACGAACGGGTGAACACGCCCGCTACCAGCTTCCCGAAGCGTCTTCCCGACCTCCGTCAACGTCCACCGTGAATCCACGATGTCATCCACCAGGAGCACCGGGGCACTCCGCACCTCGTCAGTCACCGTGAATGCATCCTGAACGTTCCAGCACTGCTGGTACGAGTTCTCGAAGTCACGCTGCGACTTCTCCTTCCCGTTCACTTCAACCGCTGGAACGAACGGGATGTCGAGCTTGTCCGCCAGCATCGAAGCGAACCCTGTCACGAGACCAGGGCTGCTCGTCGACGGGACTGCAGTGACCCATGCCGGCGACGGGTCCGGGTCCCACTTCTCACCAACGAGCTCTGCGCTCGCCTCCACCAGCTCCGGGCCGAACATTCCAGCGTTCTCCTTCCCGTCCTGCACCGCTTCGCCCCATCCCGGGTCGCCACACACCGATAACGCTCGCCCCGGTTCAATCACGAGATCGTCATCGATGAAATGGTACGTACCGAACTTTTCATGGACCTGCTTCCGCGGGCTGATCTCCTTCCCGCCGTTACTCTGGTAGTAATCAAGCGCCTCATCCACTAACGCTTGGTTCTCCACGGTCCGCGGGAAGAAATCCCCGCAGCAATTCGCGCACCGACCGCACTCATCGTCAAGTTCTCCATCAAGCTCATCGTCGATGAACCGGGTCAAGCACTCGTCAGTCTCAACGAATTCCTGGATGCGCTCCAGTTCAGCCCACCGCTGCTCCGTTATCTTCTCGAAGTTCTCGTGGTTGTAACTCCACGCGTTCTCCGTCCGGACGTACCCACCGTCTGCCTTCCGAATCGCGTCTTCCACGTCCAGGATGTTCAGGCACTTGCTCGTCGCAGACCACCCGACGTCCTCTCGCTTCATGATCGCCTTCCGATTCAACGGTTCATCACTATCCTCGATCGCGGACAGCACCGTCTCGAACTCATCCGGGTCAGGGAACGCGTTCTCAATGAAGTACTCCGCGATGTCGTCGTCATCATCACCAGCCAGCAGCACAGCGTACGCTTCGTCGAGGTTCCGGCCAGCCCGCCCGATTTCCTGGTAGTACCGGATCAGGTTCGGCGGACGCTGGAAGTGAATCACGAACTCCAAGTCAGGCTTGTTGAACCCCATCCCGAGAGCGTTCGTGGCGACAACGGCGTCCACTTCGTTGTTCATAAGCTTCGCCTCTAACTCGCGTCGCGGCTCGTCAGCCATGCTGCCGTGATACGGTTCCGCCTCAATCCCGTAGTCACTGAGCCACTCCGCAACACGCGTGACTTCCTCGGTCGTCAGGCAGTACACGATACCTGCCGAGCCATCCGTCGGGATGTTCTCGGCCAGCCACGCTAACCGGTCTTCCCGAGCCTCCATCTCGATCGTCTGGATGGTCAACGACTCACGGTCAAGCCGTCCACGTAACGGCTCCAGGTCCGATAACTGACTCGTGACGTCCGAGACGACACGGTCGTTGGCCGTCGCGGTCGTCGCGGCAACCGGGGTGTCCTCCGGCAGGTCATCGACGATGCCTTTGATCTCTCGGTAGTCCGGGCGGAAGTCATGCCCCCAATTCGAGACGCAGTGCGCCTCATCCACGACAAGCATTCCGAAGTCCTGCGTCATCTCATCCAGCACGTTCTCGCGGAATTCCTGATTCCCGAGCCGTTCCGGTGAGATCAGGAGCAAATCGCACGACCCCTGAATCACAGCTTCCTTCGCTTCCTCCCACTCATCCTCGTTGTTCGAGTGAATCGTGACCGCTTCTAACCCTAAGTCATCCCGTGCATCCTCAATCTGATTCCGCATCAACGACAGCAACGGACTGATGATCAGCGTCGGGCCTTCGCCCTGATCTCTAAGCAGCCGCGTCGCAGTGAAATACACGGTACTCTTCCCCCACCCGGTCCGCTGAACGAGAAGTAACCGTTCCCGCTCGTTCACCAGGTTATCAATCGCTTCCCATTGGTGTGGGCGGAATTCCGCCTCATCTCCGACCCCCTCCCGCAGTAACTCGACCGCTTCAGCAGCTGAAACTCGTGACACAATTAGTAACTAGACCGGTGTAGGATACAGGGTGATTAAAGTCTATGGAAAACTACAGCGTCTCAAACTCAACGCGTTCCCCACGACTCACAACACCCGGAGCGAACTCGTCGACTGGTTCGTTCCGAACGGACGCTATCATCGGCCCGTGTGAATCCCACGTCGTCGAGTACCGCACGAACACACCGTCGACATCGCCGTCATCAACGTCCGTATCATACGACGAGTACACTTCATGCACGCTCATCACCAGGACTTCGCCGTACGTCTCGTGTTCATAGACTCTGTTCGCTTCAATTTCCATACCGGGTTATCTTCGAAGACTGGTTAAATGCTTGTTGTGAACTCGGGGTGGTACGAAGCATCCGGGTTTTGTTCAGCGATTTCAGCCGGAACCGGGTTCTCACAGTTAGATTCGGGCGACCAGTCCTCGAACCCGTCAATCCGTTCCGGATCCACGAATTTGTAGATATCTTCCTCAACCATGTGGAGGTCCTGGCGGGTATGAACACGGAATGCGAGACCGCCAGCAACCGTATCATGCCGTGATTCCCACGGCGGAGCCCACAACGAAACCTCAGTCGCCTGCCCAATCCGACGGGTCTGCGCAGAGGTCTGTGTGAACACGTCCTTCGTGCTCGTGTCCAGTAAGACATGCCGGTGATCGTTCTCCCGGGCGAAATTAGTGTACTCTTCAATGACGAGGATACCATCCTCATCAGCGAGAATATACCCGACAACCGTTTTGTCACGATCTCCACGCGTCTCATGAGTAGAACGGTACTTGAGTGATACTTGCGCACCGGTTGTGAACACCAGCGGTTTATCCATGTGCGTTCGTTGGCGTTCTTCGTCTCCCATACGCCCATATTCACAGAAGAGATCCTTATACGCTCGCATGATCGGGAGTCAACAACTACACTGTACAGACATGGCATGGGAATTGTGCAATACGAGTGCTTAACCCGAACGCGGAGAAAGGATGATGTGAGAGAACAGCATGGGTCGTGAGTACGACACGCGGACAACCCGTATCGAAGTAGACGGGGACTGCCCCGGATGCGGGTCCAATGAACTAACGTACAGTCGGAATGTTACGCGAGAGCACCAGCTCCACATTACCTGTGAAGACTGCGGGACAACCATCAAATCAAAAACTGACCCGGCAGGACTGACGGCAAATGCTGGCGTTGAATACGAGGATATCGTGCAGAAGGTGACCGTCCAAGAGTTCGATTTACAGGCGATGTTCCAGTTAGATGACGTCGCTGCTGGAAACAGTAGCGTCACCATCGAGCACGAGCAGGGTACGTGAATACTTATGAGCAGCAACAAAGACACGGCGAGTTCGTCTAAATCAATCGATGAATCAGTCGCTGACCTCCTGCGGGAACTACCGGCTTGCCCTGACACCGAGGACTGCGGGCACTGCGGCGGGGAGTTAGAACAGACCGACCGTGGCGTGGTGTGTACGGAGTGTAAAGCCAGGAGTCACGGCCCGCATTGGGTGTGGCAAGTCCCGGTTCGGTCACAAGACCATGACGACGGCGTGGAAGCGTACAAGTGCGCTGTCTGTGGCGTCCGAGTCGAAGGGCACAGAGTCGTTATTGCTGGTGACCTGCACAACAGGCGATGCGACGAGTAACGCACGGTTCACCGCGTTTGCAATCCACGGGTTCACTGAGTCGCGCATTCAATCACCAGTAGCGACAGGGCGGAGTTTTAACGTTCTGGCCGGAGTAAACTGAGTAATGGCAGACGGTGAGAAGTCGTCATTCACCACGAAACCCCGATCACTCCACCGTGATACTGACTACAAGTGGGGCGGGGATGGCGGTGAACAGTGGACCGATGCAGTCGATCAGAGCGACGGCATCACCGTCACCGATGATGGAAGCATCAGCCACGGAGCCGTTCTCCCGACCAGTGACGCCGCCCAAGAAGACACGATCACGATCGACGGAACAGACTACAAGCGATACGTATTCACCACCGATGGAACACTGACTGTTACGGACAGGGTTACTGCAGACGTGCTCGTTGTCGGCGGCGGCGGTGGCGGTGCAGGCGGAGGCGGCGGTGCTGGCGGTGTCGTGCTGAAACGCGGAGTAACGTTAGATGGTCGAGACTACCCGGTCACTGTCGGAGCCGGTGGGGTCGGTTCTACGCACCCGTACGAATCAGGGAACGGTGCAAACGGTGACGACTCCTATTTTGATGCGAACGGCGCTGACGAGTTACGCGGTCGCGGCGGTGGCGGCGGCGGCGGCGAAAACGGGAGCGCAGCCGGAAAAGACGGCGGGAGCGGCGGTGGGACCGGTATCAACACCGGGGTTGGCGGTGGCGCAGCAACGCAGCCCGGGACGAACCCGGACGCCGATATCGACGCTGGAACCAGCGGCGGGTACGCGTACAACACTTCACGGCCGAACTCGACTGCCGGCGGTGGCGGAGCCGGTGAGAATGCAGGCGTGGATTCCGCAGGGAAAGCCGATCCCGGACACGGTGGTGATGGGATAGACTTCACCAGCACATTCGGGACTGACGTCGGAGAGAACGGCTGGTTCGGCGGCGGTGCAGCTGGTGGCGGCATCAACGATCAAACGGATGTGCACACGAATTACTTAGCTGACGGCGGGCGAGGCGGCGGTGCAGAAGGTAGTAATAACATTAGTTCGAGGCCCGCGCAAGCGGTTGCGAATACTGGTGGTGGCGGTGCGCACGGCACACAAAATTACGAGCCGGGTGATGGAGCCGACGGGATCGTCATCGTGAGGGTCCCGGCCTAATGCGGTGAGAAACGCAGGGAGAAGGGCCGATACGTAGCAACTGATAGCATGCCCTGGAGACTCTCAGCACGACCATCCCGCCCGTAACGAATGGTCATTCAAATCCACCAGTGGGTGTCATAGGTTTCCGTACGTTTTTGCTGGCGTGCGGTAAACTATCACGTGATGAAGGTAGTCCCGGACACGAGTGTCGTTATCGACGGCCGTGTCTCTGAATACGTTGGCCGTGAATTAGATACTACTCCGACGGTTCTGGTGCCAGAACCCGTTGTTGGTGAACTGGAAGCACAAGCGAACGACGACCAGGACCGCGGGTTGGATGGCCTGTCAGAACTCCAGCGCCTCGCTGAGCTTGCCGACACCGGCGAATTGGACATGGAGTACATCGGTGACCCTGCAGGCCCGGGAGAAACCGCTCACGCCGCCGCAGGCAGCATCGACGCGATCATCCGAGGCATGGCCGGCGAACACGACGCAACGCTCCTGACAAGCGACCACGTCCAAGCAGAGGTCGCTGAAGCGAAAAGCATCCCCGTCGAATACATCGCCCCGGACACCAACACGGACGGTGCCCTCGCCATCGAGGACTTCTTCACCGACGACACGATGTCCGTCCACCTCAAAACCGACACCGTCCCGAAAGCCAAACGCGGCGGGATCGCTGACCTGGCATACGAAACCATTCGTGACTCTCCAGCATCCAATGAAGAGATGCGGGAATGGGCCAATGAAATCGAAGCGAGTGTCCACACCAACCCGGACAGTTTCAACGAGCTCTCCGAACCCGGTATGAACATCATCCAGTACGAAGACTACCGGATCGCCGTTGCCCGGCCACCGTTCGCAGACGGCATCGAAATCACCGCCGTTCGCCCGGTCGCCAAAACCACGCTCGACGACTACGACTTCGCAGACGAATTCCGCGACCGGTTCTCCGACCAGCAACGCGGCGTTCTCGTCTCAGGGTCACCAGGAGCCGGGAAGTCAACGTTCGCGCAAGCCGTCGGTGAATTCCTCAACGACGCCGACTACGCCGTGAAGACGATGGAGAAACCGCGTGACCTGCAAGTCGGTGACGAAATCACGCAGTACACTGAGCTTGGCGGGTCAATGGAGAAGACAGCTGACTCGCTTCTCCTTGTCAGGCCGGACTACACGATTTACGACGAGGTCAGGAAAACCGACGACTTCGAGACGTTCAGCGACATGCGGCTGGCTGGCGTCGGAATGGTCGGTGTCGTGCACGCCAACGAAGCAATCGACGCGCTTCAACGCCTCGTTGGGCGCGTGGAACTTGGGATGATCCCGCAAATCGTGGACACCGTCGTGTACATCGAAGCCGGCGGCATCCACACCGTCTACGACGTCACAACTGAAGTGAAAGTGCCTGAAGGAATGGAGTCAGAGGAACTCGCTCGTCCAGTGATTCAAGTCACGAACTTCGAGACCGGCGACAACAAGTACGAACTGTACACGTTCAACGGACAAGTCGTCACGTCACCGCTCGACGAAAACGAAATGCAGGGAGATTCGGACGCGCCCGCCGGTGCGTTCGGACTGGCAGAAAACGAGATTGAACAGGAAATCCGGGCGATAACGGACGGGTTCGTTGAGATTGACGTGCAGGACGAGCAGACCTCGATCGCGTACGTCGAGGAAGACGAGGTGAGTTACGTCATCGGGAACAACGGGAAGCGTATCCGCGAGCTCGAAGACCAACTCGGCATTCACATCGATGTCCGGTCACTGGCTGAACAGCCGAATGACGAATCGAACCGGGTCCCTGATAGTGCGTTGCCCGGAGTCATTGTTGAACCGGACGTGTCCGGGCAGAGTATCACGCTGGCGTTAGACCAGTACGATAGTGGTGAGACCGTTGAGGTTCACTGCGAAGGCGAGTACATCATGACCGCAACGATTAGTCACGAGAACGAATTGAAGGTGACGCGCGGGTCCGGGCTTGCAGATGACTTAGAACAAGCAGCGAGGAACGGCAGGGTTCACGTTACCGCTACGGGTAACTGAAAGCGGAAACGAGGACGCCGGTCGCGGCGAGATTTTATGGTTGGCCGTCGCAAAGAACTGGTAATTGAGTAGCGCATGCCAGAGAACACGTCCAACTTCACCACGAAACCGAAGAAAATCACGAGTAGTGGTGAGTTTGCATGGGGCGGTGAAGCCGGGTGGAGCGAGGATATTGCTGACCGGACTGGTGTAACGATTGAATCCGGGGTTGCGGTGCCAACTCGATTCCCGACAGACGGGCTGCTCGCACGGTGGAAATTAACCGAATCCTCGGGTGACGCGATCGACCACGCGAACGGTCACAACGGAACCGTGTACGGGCCACAACAGGGAGTGTCTGTGGACGGACGCACGGCATACACGTTCGACGGGGATAACGACTACATCGTCACAGCGGATTCTGCGCTTGACTTCACCGGAGCGTTCACAATTAGTCTCTGGTGGAAAAACGGGAGTGATTCAAACCGACAACGGGCGCTTGACAAACGTGATGATAGCGGGTATGGGTACGAGGTTGTCCCGCGGAATGATGTTGTCTCCGTCTCATTAGGTGATGGGAACGTTGAGCACAACGACGTTGGAACCACTGTCATCACAGATGACGAATGGTATCATATCGTCGCAGTCGTCGAGGCCGCATCATCTGGAACACGAACCGTGACTGCATTCGTGAATGGAGAAGTCGATGGCGAATCCGAATTCTCGATTGGTAATGACCTGACCTCGTCAGTACCGCTTCAAATAGGAGGTGACGGGTTCAATGACCGGGGGTACTATCCCGGGTCGTTGTCGCATATCCTCATGTACACCCGGACACTGAACGGAAGTGACGTGCAACACATCTACGACGCAACGAGGTGATCACTAATGGTAGACTCCCATCGCTTCACGACGAAATCTCGCAAGATCAACAGTAACGGAGAGTTACAGTGGGGTGGCAGAGAAGTTACGAGATGAGCAGTGGCTCCGGAAACAGTATATTGATAATGAACGGACACAACAGGAGATTGCTGCTGAACTTGAGGTGAGTGAGTCGGTTATCGGTAGGTGGTTAGGTAAACACGATGTTGATACACGGTTGTACAGGGGTGGCGGACCTCCTGCAGAGACAGTGAAACAATTACGAGATGAGGGGTGGTTACGAGAGCAGTACGTTGATCAACGCCGAACAACGTACGAGATCGGTGATGAACTCGGTGTGTCCGGTGACCTCGTCGCTACCTGGTTAGGTCGGCACGGTATTGAAACACGGTCGAATTTAGAGAGAAAAATGCCTGCAGAGGCAGCCGAGAAGTTACAGGACGAGGATTGGGTCAAGGAACAGTACGTTGAGCAACGCCGATCAACGGTTGATATTGCCGATGAACTCGGGGTTTCTACTAGACCTATTTTCAGTGCATTAGAGCGGCACGGTATTGAAAAACGGTCAGTTTTGGAAAGCAAGCTTCCTGCAGGGGTAGCAGAGAAGTTACAGGACAAGGACTGGCTCCGGGAGCAGTACGTTGAGCAACGCCGAACAACGGGCGAGATTGCTGATGATCTTGATGTGTATGGCTCAACTGTGAGCGACTGGTTGGAGAGACACGGGATTGAGACCCGGTCCGGAATACAGGACCCTGAGCATCTGGATCATCTTGTCCGGTCTACGTGGGAGTTGGAGATTGCTAACCTGTTGCGAGATAACGGTGTCGAGTACAAGTATGAGGCGTTGGAGATTAATTGGGTGGATGACCGTGTGTATACGCCTGATTTCGTGACCGAAGACTACGTGATCGAGGTCAAAGGCCAGCTCTTTGATGGGAAGAGTGAGGATGAGAAGGCGCGCGCTGCGATGCAACAGTTAGACGATCGTGACTACGTTGTCGTTGGGACGGAAATCCCGTGTGATATCCATATTCCGTGGGGAGAACCTGAAGACGCTGGAGACAACGGACGCGCACGAGTTTCAGATGCACCCTTGTGGGATTGAAGCGTGCGTGGCTGCAACCTCACCACCCGACAACACTGTTTCAGATGCACCCTTGTGGGATTGAAGCCTCCAGTGCGAGCTGATGAGCGCTGACTGGTGCCGGTTTCAGATGCACCCTTATGGGATTGAAGATACACCCATCCCGGCTCCACCTGCACCTATCGTGATGGTTTCAGATGCACCTTTGGATGATTGAAACCTGACTCGTGACGTTCCTATTGAGATAGTAGATTGGTTCCAGATGCGCCCTTGGAGGATTGAAACGCCACACTCCCGGTTGAAGACCCCGGCGTCCAATGGTTCCAGATACGCTTACGACAGACTGTGTATAGTGGTTTAGACCGTGATGTCAGGAGTCAATCCCATCGAGACGGTTACGTCCCTGGTCCTCACATCCGTGTCATCAGCGCCCGGTGTGTCGTGGTATTCTCGGATCGTGTTCCAACGGTACGTGCCCGTGTCGCCGTGGTAGATGACTGCGTCAGTGACTTTGACAGCAGACACCGCGTCAGCGTCGTAGTCGGATGAGTAGTACCCGCGGACATGCGTTGCCCTGAGACTGTAGCTCTCCTTGTCGTCCTGCGTGGTGACGTCGATTGTGATTGGTGCAGCGAGGTACTCCACCACGACCGTTTTGAATCGGTCGAGAACGTCTGCGAATGCCTCGGGGTTCACGAACTCGGGTTCCTGGACGTTCGTCGTGATGCAGTTGCTGTCAGCGGTACTGTTGGGCACGGTCCTTGCACGGTAGTACGGTACGGCGTGTCTTCAGTGATTGCGTTTCAACCAGCAGTCCGAAAACTATGACGGCGAAAAAGGAGTGTGAATGAGCTCGAAGACGAGAACGTTCACGGTCGTGTCTGCAGTGATAGTGTCTGTGTAGTGCGTGTTGATCGTGGTGACCGCGTCTTCCGGGGACGTCGAGGAGTACTTTGCATCGACCATGGTGACGAAGTCGTGGATGTTCCCGGCGGGGATGCTTGCGGTGTGGGTGATGCGAAGCAACCCGAGCGCGTCACCGTCGGTTGTTTTTGCAATCACGGTATCCCCGACGTGCAGTGTTTTGTACGCTCCGTATCTCGTTGTTGCTGTCTTCGCCTCGGTGACGACGTCGTTCACAAGCTCGTCGACGAACGTGATCTCGTGTAAATCATCGATTGGAACGTCGATTCCAAGAGCACCCCGGTCAATGTCGGCGTATAGCCGGGACTCCGTTGCGGACTGCGTCATGTACTGTGTTCAGTGGGAAACCCGTTAACAATTTGCTTTTCACCACCAGCACCACGATGCTCACGTGTGAATCGTGTTCGGAAGAGAAAACCGTGAGTTGAAAAGCCGGTCTCTCATATGCACTGTGTATGAGTGAATGCATGCAGAGCGCGTCACTGCCAAGTCACTACGGTGAAATCGAGACTGCAATTGAAAGCGGTGTTGCGTCGCTTCCGGTGAGTGAGTCAGTTGTCGATCGTGCAGTAGACGTGTTACGGCCATTCATTCACGACGTGAGCGATGCGGTGGGTGTGGAGTGTATTGCAGCTGGAGCGGTGTACGCGGGGTGTTTACTTGAAAAGGAGAAGCAACGGCAGGCTGACGTTGCTGACGTGTTCGGTGTTGGTGAGGTTTCTGTTCGGAAGTATTACCAGGAGATGCTGGATGCGAAGGATGAGCAGTGCAGTGACCCGGAGTTAGTGTCGCGGATGCGTGTGTTGCGTCCCTGACGTTGAAAAGCGAGTACAGTTTACTACTGTGTATGAGTGCAAACGCTGACGAGGTAGACGCAGGTGTTCCTGAGGTGAAGGTCCCGGCGGCCGTTGATGCTGGTGGGATGCTTCGCTTCGAGCTTTCTGAGGAACAGGTCGAGCAGATTCACGAGCAGTTGGAGGAAGGTTACAGTGATGCGGATGAGGAAGGGTTTGTACCGGTCAGGTTCGTGATGGACAGGGCGGCGTATTCGTCGATGTCTGAAGGGTTGAATGAGTTGCAGGGCGGGTTGCCGCGTGTGGGTGTGAAGCAGATTCCGCTTGTGCCTGACCCGGAGTTTGCGTTGACGGTCGTGATGAACGCTGAGCAGATGAGTAACGCGATCACGACGACTGAGGAAGCCCTGGCATCGTCAGGGCAGGAGGACAAGTACTCGCAGGAGTTCCGGTTGTCGGAGAAAGGCGCGTTGCTCGTGATTCGGCAGCTCGAAGAAGCTCTCGATGGTGCGTCGGACCCGGTGGACGCGATTGATGTTGGTGAGATCCGGCGGAACTACTCATAACCGCAACCGTCTTCAGTGAACCCTCTGTTTTCATCGACCCCGGGGGGTTTGCGGGGTATTGCGGGTCGACGGAAACATTGAAGCGTGGACGGGGAGTACACCATGGTGTGCTCGGTGGTTCGGGCATGGTTTCAGATGCACCCTTGTGGGATTGAAGCCGACTCAAACAGAACCACTTTGCCCTGATCGTTTCGTTTCAGATGCACCCTTGTGGGATTGAAGCACGCTCTCCGGAATCGGTCTCTCGACCGCGTGGCTGCGTTTCAGATGCACCCTTGTGGGATTGAAGCGAGAACTGCGCGACTGGCGAGACCGCGACCGGCTCAAGTTTCAGATGCACCCTTGTGGGATTGAAGTCAGCTCATCGAGTTCCGCATCGAGGTCGTCCTCGTGTTTCAGATGCACCCTTACAGGATTGAAGTATCGTTAGCGACGACGGGACAGTCTCGATTTACTTGTGTTTCAGATGCACCCTTGTGGGATTGAAGTAGTATTGGGTCGAAGAGGCCGCTGTCAGTGCAGTTGGTTTCAGATGCACCCTACAGGATTGAAGCGAGGGCTTGGGTGGAGTGAGGCTCAGGTTGAGGAGCGTTCCAGATGCACCCTTGAAGGATTGAAGCCTGCAGGGCGTGGTCGGGCTCGTGGTAGATCTTCCCCGTTTCAGATGCAACCTGGAAGGATTGAAGCTAACTGAAACAGGACTTGCTGGATGCGAGTCACGCGTTCCAGATGCACCCTTATAGGATGTCGTGATTGGCATGATGGAGTACAATCCCTGAGGGTGAGGGGCGACGTTTCGAACTGGTGAGTACGATCAGAAATGACGTGGTTGTCTGTTATGATCGGAGGGTGTTTTTGAGTGCGTTAATGTCGGTCGGGAGGACAGCGACGGGTGCAGGTATGTCTGCGTGGTTGATGGAGACCAGCGGTGGGAGATCAGAATCGCTCTCGGTTGGGGGAGTCGTAATCGGGTCTGCCGGAGGGAGCCACGCAACTTCGAATCCGCCCGTCGTCGTTGTTGGTTCGGTTGGCATCTTCATCGGTGTTTTGAGCGTGTCACCAGGTGAAGCACCGGTTAGCCAGTCCATGTACTGTCTTTCACCGTTCTTCCCTGCTTCACAGTTCTCTGCTCTCGATCCGCGTCCGGGACTTCGATGAATGAATCCCGTCATGAACCGGCCTTTGCGGAACCCGGGTGATTCCTCCCCGCATTCCGGGCAAATGAACGGCTTTTCAAGTTCGCCGTGTCTCTCGACTTGCTCTTCCGGCATTGTTGAAGAGAACACGTCCGGTGAACATCTCCCGCAGCGGTTTGCAACTTTCATAAACGGACCGTGCTGCACAGCTTGGTGCACCGGTATCAGGTACGTGTTTTTACCCACGGGGAACGATATGTCGTCAGGAAGTTGTTCGTCGGTTTGATCCGGGCCACGTACCACTCCGGGGATCCGCGTTTCTGATGTTCAAACGTTGTAGCTACAGTCCGTTTCGTTGAAGAATTGGACGTGTTCTTTCCGACCGTTGCTGACGTAGAATCGGGTGAACCACTTGTACCGGTCACCGATTTCACGGTAGAGTGCTTCACACTCTTCTTCGGAGAGTTCCACACTTCCAGGAGTTTCGCCTTCTAGTGACGCGATAGAAGCAACGGTATCGGAATGACGGTATGTGATTCTGCGGTTGACCGCGTTTGCGAGTGTTTCAGCGGTTTCGGAGGTGATAGTGTCATTCCATGTGTTCCGTTTGATTGAGTGGAGTACAGAACGTTTACTATCCTTGTTTCGCATGCATTCATCTCGGCTCTGTTTCCAAATAAACGCTCGGAGTTCCAGGTGCCAGACAAACGCATTCTACGTGATTCAGCGGATAACGCGACGATGTCCGTGTGTCTTTGGTCGCTGCATTCTATTCATCATGATGGGAGTGTCACAGGCCAGGGAAGTCGTGATTAGCGAATCCTTCTGCTATTGTGGATCGCCCGTGGTTGTTTGAATGCTGCGTGTCGGTGTTTGTTTTCTCATATTCATTCTCGGTTGTGAATTCCGTGAGTTCAGCCTGTCTACTATCGTTATCGGAGTTGTGGCCATCGGTTGAGTGCTGCATTACACCCGGATGTTTCGGTGAGACGTGTTTAAGTGGGGGTTCGTGGGAATTGCTGTGTGAACCGGTTGGCGTCTGAGTTCCCGAGTATTTACAGGAATGCTCTGCGAATCCACACCCGACAATGACATCGGACCTCTTACTCGATAAGTTCAATGACACCGCGTTAGACGGGTTCACTGACCCGGTTCAACGCGTGCTGCAGGAACTACCAGCATCGGTTCTCCCGAATAATGGCTGGATTCTGTGGGCCGCACCACAGAAGCGCACGCGATCGCGGTACTACAATTACCGTATCGGCCCGATTCACGGACGGAATGCACATGCTGACCCGTATGACCCGTCACCATTTTTCGCGTTAGAATACATGCCGTACGGTGAACGACCGTCCCGTCTCCGTAACGGGTGGGTTGAAGCAACGAATTTCATTTGCGTCGAACACACCGCTCGGTACAACCGTAGGCACGAAGAAACTCACGGTGACTATCTTCACGTCACCGGCGATTGCACCGAACCATGACGATGTCGTGCTCGTTGCGTTTGACCGGGCAGACGACCTGAAACCTGCGGTCTACCTTGACGGAGAAGTTGATGACACGGAATTCACGTTCAACTTCAATGGCGTGATCACCGGCACGCAAACGTACAGAGTAACAGTCGCGTTCAAGGGAGGGGGTGGTCGGGCTGACCTGTTTTTCAATCTCGCCGGGGGACAGGTGAGCGTTGAACGGCTCGTTGAACCGTGAGTTCAGACCCCGCGTGTCGCCGTAATGTGGTGAGGTTTCCGGGTCTTTACATTGATTCGACCGGAACAACAGTACAAGAGTAATCTTATGGGTGCGAACGGACCAAATGACGAGTCTTCATCGGACCGAGCGATGCGATCACCGGGTACTGGTGGTCGGCGAGTTGAACCGGAGATAATCGGGAGCGATTCCAGCGACAGTGAGAGCCCCGACTCGACAACGGATTTCGGAGCCGGGTCGAAAACCGTCCAGTTAGACGAGATTGACGGCGAGTGGACGGATTACTTCCCGTTCGATGAACCGTACGCTGACCAGGTGGACGGTATCGAAGCGTACATCGACGCGCTCACCGGCAACGACAACATGGTGATGGAAGGCGCGTGCGGAACCGGGAAAACGCTCGTCGGGCTCACCGCCGGCATCCATCATCTCAGGAATCACGACACGATCGCGGAGCAAACGGACGGTGACGTCGCTGAGTATTCGCGTGTGCTCGCGGTCACGCCGGTGAAACAGCAGCTCAAGCAGTTCATCGAGGAGATGGCCACCATCAACGAGGACCTCGATGACCACGCGCCGCTCAAGACGGTCGTGATGCGAGGGCAGGCCGACGTGCTACCGTACGCGCACGTTGACTACCACCCGTTCAAGGACTACAGCGTCACCGCGAAGATTGACGACCTGCGGCAGATGACCATCGAACTGATTCGCTTCGGGTCGGACGTCCCGTTGGACTGGCCGGAGGACATGGACCCGCCGGAGTGGTCGAATTACACGTACGACTGGTCTGAGCCGAGTGATGAGGCCTCGGACGCCCGTGACCTGTACAAGTTCGATCCGAACCGGGCGGCGTGTGTTGTGCAGCAACTCAATCAGCGCGTAGCGGCCGGTGAGGACCCGCTTGTCGTTGACGGGGTCGCTGCCCCGTACCCGGACGGCATCCCGCACACGAGCGACGTGGTGGACGAGAAGCGCCTGCAGCGCTCCGGGACCGTGCAGTTGCCGGCTGACCAGCAAGGAAAGTTCGATCCGTTCTACGCCGGGTTCTTCGCGCACGAACGCATGCCGTTCTGGTTCGGAGACGCCCCGAACAGCGTCATGGACTCCGATGCGTTGTTCCGAAACGGTGTTGAACACGGTATCTGCCCGCACCAGGCGATGGCGGACATGATGGAGCACGCTGACGTGCTCATCGGGAATTACTATCACCTGTTTGATCCGGACACGCGGCTGCTGACGGACATGAAGACGAAGGTGTTGGACGAGGAGACCATCTCGATTCTCGACGAGGCGCACAACATCGAGGAAACGGTTCGGTCGATCCTGTCGGACTCGCACGGCATCAACAGCTTCCGGCACGCCGTGAACGACCTGCGGACCGCGCTCGGGTACCTGAACGGTGATCCGGGCGAGCTCCCGCGGTCAGAAATGAACGATGTGAGTGCTGAAGACGTTGACTTCGCACAGCCAGAAGCCGAAGGTGTGTTCGAGAATCCTGCGTACAGCGGCATCACGCCCGATAACTTCCGGGATGCGATGGAATTCTTCAACTACCTCGAAGGCTGGCTGAAGGAGCGGAGCGAACAGCACCTGGAGGAACGGTTCGATAACGGATGGGAGTACGTCGTGAACAACCACCGGTCGTGGATCAGCACGGAAGACATTCCGCTGGAGGACCCTGAAGAGGCTGACCCGGACGAGTTGTACGACCACATCCAGGAGAAGTACGACGATGACATCTGGCAGACCGCGTACACCGTGTCGCGGGCTGCACAGCACATCATCGACGAGGTTGGCGTCACTGACCGCGTCGCGGAGTGTGAGAACGTTGGCGAGTTCTTCTACCGGTGGGCGACGACGTCACGGACGACGTTCTTCCGTGAGATCGTGATGGAGGCGTCGTACAAGGACTCCCCGCTCTCGGATACGCACCGGTGGACGTCAGAGTGGACGCCGAAGTTCCAACTGTACAACTGCATGCCAACGCAGAAGCTTCGGGAAGTGTTCAGTGAGCTCGGGTCTGCGCTGCTCATGTCCGCAACGCTGGAACCGATTGAGGAATTCAACCGGACGACTGGTATCGGTGAGTGCGTCAGCCCGGCGGACATCGAGGATAAGGAGGAACGCGCGATGGTGGTTCGGTCGGGTGAAGCGGATTCCGAGGATGATATCGGGTTCCGTGACGTCACGGTTCGCCGGTACCCGCTGCGGTTCCCGCGAAAGAACCGGGTGTCCATGACGGTTGACACGGAGAAATACACGTACAGTAATCGTGGCAGCCCGCCAACTGTCTCCGACAACATGGAACCGTCACAGGACTCGTACGAGCGGTTGCTCTCGAACATGACGGCAACGCGCCAGCAGTACACGAAGTTGCTGGTGGACATCGCATCTACCCGCGGGAACGTTCTCGTGTGCATGCCGTCGTATTCGGAGGCGGAATGGGCGAAGTCAATGATAGAAATCGCCGGCGTCGGTGACTCGAAGGATATCGTGTTGGACCAGTCCAGCTCGTCAGAAGAGACGGACGAGAACTTGGAATCGTTCTTCACGTCTAACGGCGCGGTGATCGTCACGTCGAGTCGCGGCACGATTACTGAAGGCGTGGACTACGACGGTGACAAGCTTCACACGTGCGTTGTCGTCGGTGTGTCGTTGTTGCCGCCGAAGGACCGGAACAAGGCCGTGGAGCACGCGTACGATGAGAACCTCGACGGGATTAGCGGGTTCGATGCGACGAACAAGATCCCGGCCGTCCGGAAAGCACGGCAGGCGATCGGGCGCGTGATTCGCGGGAACGACGAGATCGGCGCACGCATCTTCATCGATGAACGGTACGCGAAGACAGGGTGGGGTGGTGTGAAGGGGTACTTGAGCGAGCAGGAGCAAGAGGAATTCCGCACGGTTCGCCCGGAGAACGTTCGGCAGCGCCTGGACCAGTTCTGGCAATCCTCCAGATAACAGAAGTCCGGAGGTATTTGTACCGGAGAATTGTATCGGTGAACATGGCAGAAGAGCCGACAGCAAATCCAGAACCGTTACCGTGGGGAACTGAAGAAACACCGTTCCCGGTTGGAACCCGGTTCAACGGTCCAGATGATTTCAGCGCAAAGGTAACCCGGGTCGATGAAGGAACTCAACCCATTGTGTTCGTCGATGGAATGGGTCTCATGCCAAAAGAGATCCAAGGACGCATCGAAGAATCGGGATGGGAACCACACCCTCCGGCATAGCCGCGTTCGACAGGTTGCTTGGTGCGGTGTAGTCAGGTGAATTACGAACGTTCACGTAGGGCAGTCACGTTGTTCAGTACATGCAGAGTTGTACCAGTGGCCATCAAATGGAGTGTGATTCCAGTGAGTGATGCGCTTCAAGAAGCGTACGAGGAAACGGGATACGATGTTGTGGAGACAGGGGCCGGTGTCGAGGTCCCGACGTCCACAGCTGCGTACTTCGAGTACAGTGACGACGGGTGCGTAACTGACGTCTCGGATGCTCGGGCCGCGATTGAAGCCGGAGATTACGCGTTGATCGCACCAGCGACGGAGGAAGGCGAAGGGGACAAGTTCTACTTGTCGTCGAAGATCCTGGCATCCGGGACGAACGAGTTCTTGCACGTGAAGATGAACAGTGCAGGGGTTCGCGTGTTCCCGAAGGATGATGACTTCAGTTTCGAGACGTTGGAAGCTCTTGTTGAGCACCTCGAATCTGAGCTTGGAACTTCGCTCACGTTCGTTCCATCGGACGACGAAGACGACTGAATTCGTGGCGGGAGCAGACTTTCCAAAGTATTAGAACGCAGTGGCGTGTTTACGAATGTGTGATTGAGTGTACTGAACCAGCTCGTATCGGGTCGGATGGCGTGACGTTCCGGTTACGGCAACGTGACGAAGGAGAGGAGGGCGACGATTTACTGACTGTTGGGCTCGACCGGCGAGGGGCAACGCTCCGATCGTTAACGCTCACGGACGACCAGGCGTCGTTACTGGCGGCGCACACGGTGTCACCGGAACCGTCGTGGCGGGCACCTGTCCTCGATCAGGAGGCAGTGGAGTTCAGTGTCACGTTTGAATTCGATCTGCCCGAGGACAAGAAGCATGACCGGATGGCGGTTCACGACTACGGTGAAGGTGCGTTATTCCTCACGTTGCCGGATGGGGAAGAATTCCGTTTTGGTCTGGCTCCGGATCTCGCGCAGAAACTTCACCGGTTGACCGACGACCAGTGAGCAGCGTACACGATTGGTTCTGACGATAGTTCGACCGTTGCGGTGAAGGCGTAGTGTTACGAGTGGGAGGGTGTAGTTTTTGCATGAGAAGTTGTGTACTGACTTGTGACGGGGAAGTGTTTGCACGGCTAAGTTTAATGCATGGTCAGAGTATAGCGTCACAGTAAGTGCAAGCATGACCACGACAATCTCATTGCAAGACATCACGAAAGCACAGTTAGACGAAGTCCTCGCAGATGAAGGTCACACATCACAGGACTCTGCGGTGAAATCTTTGCTTCTGTACAGAGAACTGTACCTACAGTCCCAAGACGGGACGAGTGCACCGACGCACACGCCGTCACGAACCAGGAGCACGACGCAACCACCGAGTCAACACGCCAAGAACAATCACAGTGCGTACATCGGGAAGCTTGGGTCAGGGAAAACGTTCACATCGAAATACCACATCCACTACCAGCTCGAAGACGACTCCGACCACGACGTCATCGTTATTGACCCGATCGGCTCATACGGAGAATTCACCACTCGTCACGGCGGCACGAACATCACGCCTGAAACCGTGATCGGTGACCCGTTCACGTTCGAGACGGCAAAGTCAGTCGGCCCGAACGACATGGTGACGTGGGGGAAGAAGGCAGGTGTCCCGTTTGTCCTCCAAGTGTTGGCTGACCGCGGGTACGACGCTACGGCCGAGGACGAAGCATTACTGAAAGAGCGCGTTGAGGACGCTCACGAACGGGATGGAACGGTGACGCTGTCCGATGTAGCGAATGTGAACGGTCCGGAGCTCCCGGCAGCTCCCGGCCGTGATATTGACCAGGCGTTGGTCGATGCGATTGCCGACGATGATTGCCAGGCGCTGAATGTGGGGTTCTCACCGGGGTTTCCTGCTGACGATCTCGTTACCATCACGCCTGACCGCGTGGCCGCAACCGACATGTCTCCGTTAATGGGTGCAACGTTGGTAGCGTTCAGTGCAGCAGCACAGCGAGAGGCGACGGTGGACCTGTACATCGATAATTCGCATTATCTCATGGCCAGCGACAATCACCGGGAAATCATGAGTTTCTTGCTGCGGATGGGGCGTCACTACGGTGTGTACTTGAATTTCATCTCGCAGACCATCGAGGAGTTCCTCGTCGAGGATGAGGAAGCCACGATCGCACTGTTTGGCCTGATTGAAACCGTGTTCATGCATCGGATGGACGACATATCGGAGGAGACACGAACGAAGATTGGGTTGACGGGAGCGCAGGCAGCGTATATCGAAAACGCTCGTGTTGGGAACGTCAACGACCACTCTGAAATCCTGGTCAGCGCGGACGGGTCGTGGAGCCCTCGGCGCGTGGAGGTGTCGGAGGATCTGCAGAAACTCATCGATCCAGACGAGTCGTAGTAGCGTTCAGCCCCGTGTAGACGTGAAGATTACATTTCGCACACGGGGTGTGTCCGGTCTCGTCAGCCCAACAGTTTACTGCACAGTTACTCCTGGTTCCCACGTCACCGAGACAAGTGCCTGTGGGCAAGGTCTTACGTTCACTCCTGTATTTTACTCAGGTAGTAATGATTGACGAGTGCGACCCTGTAGGTATTCCTGCGGATGCCGTGACGTTCCGATACGAATCACCGGATGATGAACCGGATCTGTTGTTCATTGATTACGACACAGGTAGGAAACCACGCAGGACGTTGACGTTAACTGAGGAGCAGGCACGTGTTCTGCGGGAGCATACGGTTGAGGCGAAGCACGAGCGTCTGGCACCGATCGTTGACCGGGAGGACGTCGGGTTCGGTGTGGTGTTTTCATTCGATCCGCCGCCGGGGAGATGTCATGATCGCGCTGCAGTGTACGAGTACGGGAAAGGAGAGTTGCACGTCTCGGTGTGTGATGGTGAGTCGTTCCGTATGTGGGCGGGTCCGGCTCTCGCACAGGACCTGTACCGACTTACTCGGTGAACGGTTGCTTTCGAGACGGGGATGGAGGCCACGGTGTTCAGTTCTCTGCGGTTTGCATGAAAGGGGAGTAACGTAGGGAGACTTATTTATTAAATTCAGGGAAGAGGTCGGGTGTTGATACGCAGAAGTGAAAAAGTAAACTCGGTTGTAGCGCCGGTGAAATGCATACTGTTTTTACCCGCCATGACATACACTATCATGTGTTGGTCACAGGGCTTCACCAGGCTCGCCACAAGCGGCCCTGGTCCCCTCGCGCCTCAGACACGTTTGCTTCCGGTCTGGTAGTGGGTTCCCGCACAACTCACAGTAACGGCGTTGGTACCAACGCGCTTGTTCAGGTGTCTCAAATGTCCACCAGAAGACCGCAACAGCACCGCGAACTGCTTCACGAAACGACACCAGAGTCCACCCTCGTCGACACAGAGCCCGACGGGGTTGAGACCGTGATTATCCATGCAGACGGTTCCTATCACCAGGAGAATGACCGGTCCGGAACCGGGTTTACCCTCGAAAAAAAAACGGTCGGGATACCTT
>Ga0306882_100131_pt1 | contig 28936 bp, 24 predicted proteins | sample AntDeeMetageno81_FD_190414 | JGI IMG/M metagenome (GOLD analysis project Ga0306882, IMG submission 190414) | Saline lake microbial communities from Deep lake, Antarctica - Metagenome #81 (v2) (version 2) | ecosystem: Environmental > Aquatic > Non-marine Saline and Alkaline > Saline | place...
CCGCTGCACGAAATCACGGAATCGAACGGGCAACCGGAGATGTGGTTGCTCAGATCGACGACGACGCTATCGCGGATCCAAACTGGATCGAAGAGCTTGTTAGCGTCTACGAGTCGACTGATGCAATTGCTGTCGGCGGGAAAATGACGCCCGCATGGGTCGCAGGCAAACCCGGATTTCTCCCCGAAGAGTTCTATTGGCTGATCGGCGTCACGCACAGAGGGTTCGCCGAGCCCGGTGAGGAAGTCCGAAACACCTTCGGCTCGAATATCTCTTTTCGTCGGGAGGTAATAACGGAACTCGGCGGCTTTGATCCCAACGTCGGCCGGAAAGGCGACGCCGAGATCCAAGCTCACGAGTCGGAACTCTGTACGCGGCTGCGCCAAGAGTTCGGCAGAGGGGTTGTGTACAATCCTGACGCCAAGGTTGCCCACAAAGTATTCGACTATCGAACGAACCCGGTCTGGCTGATCAAACGTGCGTTCTGGCAGGGATACTCGAAGCGTGCACTGGAGACGCTGCTTCCGGATGCTGGACGGGATGAGGAGTCGGCATTTCTCTCGTTTTTGTTACTCGACTCGATCCCGTGGCGCGTCCGCCGCTTCGTCTCGAAGCCCTCAATCACCGTGGTAAGTCAACTCGTCTGGCTCGTCATGCTGACTGGACTGGTCGGGCTGGGATATCTGTACGGTATTTATAAATGGCGCTGAATTCCCTCGCACGTCGACTACTCTACTAGATAGAATATCTTCGTAGCACCAACAAACCTATCAGAACTGGTCACCCACTCAGTAGCCATATGGTCGAAACACGGGAATCGATTGGGGTCGTGGGGTTGGGGTACGTTGGATTACCCCTCGCCTTGGCATTTACGCGGGCGGGATACGAGGTCGTTGGCGTCGACATCGACGAGACACGGGTCGAGACGCTTCGAGCGGGCGACTCGTATATTACGGACGTCTCTGACGACGCAGTCGCAACTGCGCTCGATGAGGGATTCCGTCCAACGACGGAGTACGAGGAACTCAGTACCGTCGAGGGTGTGTCGGTCTGTGTACCGACACCGCTTCGCAAGACAGGAACGCCAGAGATGTCCTATGTCGCCGATGCGGTCGGTCGACTGGCACAGATAGTGCCGCGGAACTGCACAGTTGTCCTCGAAAGCACCGTCTACCCCGGAGCGACGACCGAAGTCGTGGTGCCGGCGTTCGAAGACGAAGGCTACCATATCGGCGAAGACCTGTTTTTGGCCTTCTCGCCCGAGCGAATCGACCCCGGCAACGAAGAGTACGAACCACACGAGATTCCCAAAGTGATCGGCGGCGTAACCGACGCCTGTGGTGACCGCGCCGAAGCACTCTATGATCCCGCCTTCGACGAACTCGTTCGCGTTACCTCCGCCACCGAGGCCGAACTCGTCAAACTCCTCGAAAACACGTTCCGAGCGGTCAACATCGGGCTGATAAACGAGATCGCACAGATCGCCTACGAGCTCGATGTCGACATCTGGTCGGTGGTCGACGCGGCGTCAACCAAACCGTTTGGATTCATGCCCTTTTATCCTGGTCCTGGACTCGGCGGCCACTGTATCCCGGTCGACCCGACGTTCCTCTCGTGGAAGGCAAATCAGCACGATATCGAGACGCGGTTTATCGACCTTGCTGATAGGATCAACCGAGAGATGCCTCGCCACGTCGTCCGACGGATCACTGACCTCGTGAACGACAACGGTGTCGCACTCCCCGATGCGCGTGTTCTCGTCGTTGGTGTCGCCTACAAACCGGATGTAACCGACACGCGAGAGTCGCCCGCTCACGACGTGATCCAACTGCTCGAAAAGAGAAATGTCGACGTCGACTATCATGATCCGCACGTTCCCGTGTTCGAAACCGATGGACTGCAGTACGAGTCGGTCCCGCTATCGACCGAAACTCCGGATTTCTACGACTGTACAGTCGTGTTGACCGACCACAGTGTGCTTGACATCGAAGCGATAGTCGAGTCGGCATCGGTCGTCTTCGATACGCGGAACGCGGTCGACGAGAGGGGTCGTGGCAACGTCGTGCGACTCTAATACGGTCTGATCGACCTCGGCAGTCGACCACGACGGGGAACGGAGCTGAGTTCCGTCTTGTGGCGTCGTACTGGGTGTCCCACGAGAAGAGGTTCATAGCGGCAACGGCTACGTTTCTTTGGCAGGTGCGCCGACCACAGTCGAACCTGCAGTTACGTCGTCTAATACGACCGAGTTTGCGCCGATGACACAGCCCTCGGCCAAGTCGATATCACCCAACACGACCGAACCAGCACCGATAGAAACGTTATCAGCGATAGTTGGATACTCTTCGGACGGGTCGGGGCTACGTCGACCGAGAGTGACGTTCTGTTGAATCCGAACGTTCGAGCCCACTTCTACTTCGTGTCCGACGACGATTCCGATTGGATGTGGTAAGGTGGTGCTGGGAGGTAACGGGATCGAAATATCGCACGAGGTGGCGATTTTGTGCTCGCGGAAGATGACTGCATTGTACAAATTTATGACGTTGATTCCGATGAGAGATTTCACCGTTAGATGGAGCGCCATCAGCAGTCCATCGGATTTCGACCGCTGGATAAACCTGTTCAGTAGCCCCATAGTAGCTCTTCTATGCATGTCGGGATTAAATCTTATTCGGTGAGAAGAAGTAGTCCCAAGAATCTGGCCCGTGCAATGACCCTGACCACGGCGGGCCGATTGGAGAACCATTTTATTACTGCTGTGATCTACAGGAAGATGTGACAAATAGTAAGACACGCGTGCCGGGACTGACCGACCGATGACCGAGTATCCCGATGTGTGTGTCGTTTCGCATCCGATCGGTGCGGCCGGGATCGCGGTCGAGGATCTACTCGCGGTTCTCACCTCGATCACGGCCGTCTCACTGATTACGGCGGGTATCGACGACGAGTCGGGAATGCCTGACGACTGTGAGGTCGTCATCGTGTCGGAGGACGACACTGGCCGCGGTGTCGTGGTCTCGGCAGTCCGCTATCTCCGCAATCAGCTACTGATGTGTCGACAGCTCCGACGACGAAACGAACCCGTCGTGGTGTTTTTCGGCGCAACTTCCTATCTGCTTCCGATCTTGTTTGCACGACTGTTGGGGAAGACGGTCGTGTTAGAGCCCCGTGGTGACGTACCACTCTCGTTGAAGCTCAACTGGGAACGACGGATTCCGGCTCCGCTCGCGAGACTGCTGGCAGGGGTAGTGGCACTGCTTGAGCGTATCGGCTATTGGGTTGCGACAGACATCATTACCTACACGCCAGCGATGGCACAGGAGTTGGGACTCGATCACTATGAGGAGAAACTCCACCCGAACGGGGCTCGGTTTGTCGACACCGATCGGTTTTCGCCCGCCATCCCGTTCGAGGACCGCGAGAACGTCGTCGGCTTCATCGGACGTTTAGACGAAGAAAAAAACATTCGCACGCTCGCGACGGTTGCGAAACAGCTTCCAGACAACGTGACGTTCCGCTTCGTCGGCGACGGCGGACTCAAATCGTGGCTCGAAGCCGAACTCGCGGCCGAGATCGAACAGGGGGCCGTTGAGACGGTTGGCTGGGTCGACCACGATGAGGTCCCCACCGAGTTGAATCGATTTCGGCTCCTCGTATTACCTTCAGAGCCGACCGAAGGGCTTCCCACAGTTATCCTCGAATCGCTGGCCTGCGGAACGCCCGTGTATGCGACACCCGTCTCCGGCGTTCCGGATGTCGTCCGCGATGGAGAGACCGGCTTTCTGATGGGTTCAAACCGAGAGGCGGACATTCGAACGGATATCGGTGAAATCCTCTGTCGGGACGATCTCGACCAAATCAGTGCTACCGGTCGTGAGTTGATTTGTGAGGAGTACAGCTTCGAAGCGGCCGTCGACCGGTACTCGGTGATTTTAAATCAGTTATCCGAGAAATAAAGAAACAGAAGGATATCTATGAATGAAGATACGCCGGTAGTGTTGAATATTTGTGAACGCCTTTTTTCTGATTTTCATGAACAGGAGGTTGTGTACTGTCATTGGAAGAGTAACGAACATCTTCTGGAAGGATTAGCAGGTACAACCGATCTCGATATCATCGTCGAAAGTCGAGAGAAAGTAGAAAAAATATTACATCAAAACGGGTTCAAACGATTTGAGCCGTCGTGGTTCATTCAGTATTCCGGTCTCGAAGATTACCTTGGATACGACGTGGAGACGGGCCAAATCGTTCATATTCATCTCCATTATCGACTTGCAATCGGAAACAAACGACTCAAAGACTACCATCTCCCATGGCTGAACATTCTATTCAAAAGACGTGTCCTCGATGAAGAACACGGCATATATAGAGTAGATCCAGCGATGGAAATGATATTGTTACTCGTTCGCTATGCATTAAAAATACAGAAACGAGATTACATTAAATCTGTTTCTGGAGAGTATCTGAGCGAGAATGTTGTTCGTGAATACGAATGGCTACGAGAACGAGTGGATAGCGAGGAGGTGGGTCGACTGGCAGTTGATCTGTTAAATAATGAGGCTGGAGAAATCGTTGGGTCTATGCTTGCCTCACGCCCTAGTCTACGGCAGTTCCGAAAACTTCGTACCGTATGTACTGAGGAACTTTCAACATCTCGGACGTACGGTTATTTTGAGTCGCAAGTGCGGGGGTTGTTGCGTGAGGTCTTTCTGGGATGTCGCTCACTCAACGGGCGTTACTTCGATCAACCACGATTCTATCGGCGAACAGTTCCAGCCGGCGGACTCCAAGTAGTACTGCTTGGTGTTGACGGCGCGGGAAAATCGACACTTATCGAAGAACTTGAGGAGTGGCTCTCGTGGAAGCTTGATGTCCAACGGATCTATTACGGGAGCGGTGATGGGGCTGCAACTTGGTTACGATATCCTCTTATCGCTGTTCGAAAACGAATTGCGGGTGGAGAGACAGTAGCGTCAAACGATTCGACATCGGATCGACCGCTGGTAATGCGAATCGGTCGAGTCCTTCGCGGTGTCGTGCTTGCTCGCGAACGCCGTAAGAAATTACGAAAAGGCTGGCGGGCGAGAAACCGCGGGCTGGTTGTTCTGGGTGATCGATACCCCCAAAGCCAAATTATGGGCTTCAGTGATGGCCCACTGCTTGATCATCTATCTGATTCGTCATCTCGGTTATTTCGATATTTGGCTAGTTGGGAGCGAATTGTCTACCGTTCCGCTGAGAGCAGACCACCGGATCTTGTCATCAAACTCGACATCTCACCGGAGACTGCCAGAGAGCGAAAACCAGAGATGTCGAAAGATAAATTCGAAACCCGTGCAAAGGCGGTCGAATCGGTCGAATATGATACAGATGTCGTTGTCGTTAATGCAGAGCAACCACTCGAATCGGTGCTAAAAGAAGTAAAACAGCACGTCTGGAAGCGGATGTAGTTTGTGGGATCCATTCAGTATGAGATCTATGACGAGTTGTTTAATTACTTTGGACAAACACCCTTGTTTATGTCATATAGTGGAATCGGTCGTCGCCTTCGAGAATTCTACGAATACAAAGTGAAGTCGACTCGTGACCTTCTTTTACAAGGTGAACTCGGATTCCTTTTGGGTGGAATTATTGAAGAGGTCACCGGACGAAACCCATATTTTTGGTATCGACAGAAGGCAGGCAAAGATCGATTCGTTACAAGAAGTGTCCGAGATCATGAAATGTGGATTGATCTCTACGATCGAGGGCTCTCACGGCACTTGTTCATCCGAGGTGTTCACGAACGTGAGGCAACAGAAGCATATCGGGATGCTCTCTTGAACTTACGGGGTACGGTTGACGAAAAAATTACAGTGCTAGAGGTTGGTGCGAATATTGGCTATTACGTTCTAGAGGAAGCGCAAGTGCTCGGTAATACGGCCTCAATCATCGCTTTTGAACCAGATCCGCAGAATCAAGAACTGTTAGAACGAAACGTAGCACACAACGGTTATACAGACCAAGTTGAGCTATCGACAAAAGCGGTCGATACCACGTCCGGTGAGCGAACGTTTCATCGATCAACACACTCGAACTGGAATCGACTTGAACAGGATGATGAGACAGGAAACGTAGATCAACTTGTCGATTCGTATCCTGTTGAAACGACGAATCTCGATGACTTTCTATTTGAGCGAGAGATCGATCCAAATGCAGTAGGTGCACTCCGAATGGATCTCGAAGGGCACGAACTCCATGTCCTCGAAGGGATGGATGAGATTCTCCAAGCGGATGAACCAATGGTACTGTTCGTCGAATTTCATCCGGCATTTGTGGGTAGAGAATCGTACGAGTCTGCGATTTCAATGCTGGAATCACACGGTTTTGAAATTACGTTCGCCGATCGGAGTTTGGAAGTATTGGACATCGATTCGTTCGATAGGTTACGATCTGTGCACGGATCACACGTCCGAGTTATTTTTTCTCGATAAATATGGGTTTTAAATAACTTAAATAATCATAACATATGTGCCTATTCTATAAGAAATTATTTTGGACACTGTCTAGTTAGTGACCCCCTCAGCTGGTGTTCGATCACCTAGCGATTGATGCGGTCGCTGGCGGTTATAATAATATGCGAACTGCGAACACTAGCGGCGAACGCTCGACCGACTGCCCACCCACGAATTATGGAAGCGGTCGATCCTCATTTTGAGCGTCTGAAACTATTTTTCGATTAGGTTTCGGTCTGTATAATCACGCCGACCGCTCAGCCCTAATCGAGCAAGGGCAGTCTGGTAGCCGAAGCCATCGACAAGAAACACAGCCTCCGAGAGGTCGTGTTTCTCAGAAAGTCCATGCAGAAACGCAGCAGCTGGATCGGTGCCGTGAGTTCCGAACAGATCGACACCTAGAATCAACTTGGTGTCGAGGTCTATTGTAGCATATAACCAAGACCACTCGCCATTGATTTTGACAGCGGTCTCGTCTACAGCAACCCGCTTCGGCTTCGCCTCAGGCGGGTCGGGCACGCTGTCAGCAATTCGATGTACCTACTGAAAGATCGCCTGATGAGAGCGTTGCACACCGAATAATCGGAGAATTGCTTGTGTTTCTCTAAGCAAACAACCGGTCGCGTGGAGCCGGACGGAGAACGCCCTGACGGGCGTTGCCGTCCGCTCCCAACATTCAACATTTGCCGTATCCAACATCTCTCTGAGCAGTTCTGGCGACAGCATAGACAACTCAAACTACGAACTGCTCACTTCTCAAATTGGCTTAATTAGGCAGTATCTGATATTTTCTTTTTCCAAAAATATGTTCGATAGTATCTCAATCGCCATGTTTTTCAGATCTAAAATCGTAGCTTCCTCAATGACACACAGCCTATAATGAGTGTAATCTATTAACAAGAATTACAGGCTCAGAAATATCGTGTTTCTCGTTAATCTCAGCGAGAAATGTTTAAGCAATTACTGTGTTTATGAGGGTGTATAGAATAATCAGCACACCAAAGAGCAAGGTGAACGCTGAGGTGGATGAGTTTAGCGACCCTGAAAAATGATTCTTCGGTAGAGTCGTTCTTTAATGTCGTGGAGACAGACATTAGCGTTCTTTGAACATCTCTCCTTCGAGTTTCTCGAAGAGTTCGACGTGAGTGCGATGACTACCGACCAAGACGCGTCGAAATGGTACAATCTTACGGCTATGGAGTATTCTCACGGCTATGGTTGCACGATCGTCTCAACCGGCCAAAAGATCCGATTGCATCTGAGTTCACCGAGAGCAAACAGCGCCAGAAGATATGGCGAGTGCGTCACATGTGACGCACTCGCCGTCGCCAAGCCGATCTGAATAGTCGGTGACAGCACCTACAACACGCTTGACTGGCACGACTCCTCTGGTCAGTAAGTGTCGTGCCAGTCGCCCTGTACAACGCACGGAACACTGACGACGCGAAAGACATCGAATACAGGGTCAAAGACCATATCACCGAACAAAGCAAGGGCATCCAGTTCAAGCAATCAGAGCTAGACGAGACGTACAACCGCCGCACAGGAGTTGAACGAACCAACGGATCAGTGAATGACTGCGGCTTCGGGCGCACTCATACCCGAGGCCGTAACCATGCGCCTTGTCGTCGTAATTATCAACTACAAACGTGGAGACAATCCGGAAAGTACCGTAATCACGATGTGAAAATTTTTCTATGACACCATCATAATTTGTCAACGAATTATTTCAATGATATCTTTGAAAGGTAGAATATATTTTGTTGGAACATGTCTGTCTATAATTCGATAAATACATTCAAATGTAGATTTTTGACTCGTGTCTATCCAATCTGGCCGAGATCCGTATTCAATTCGATCATACCCCCATTTTCTTGCATATAATTTTTCCGTTCGGTTTTTTTTCTCATTGTAATTTTCTCCGCTAGACCTTACTTTTTCACGATATATCGGATATCGATCTTTCTGATGATCAAATATTACTGTGGGGCAAACAGCAAAATTCCAACTAGTAAAGTGATAGTGTCCAAGATAAAAATCTAAATGTTCACCTTGTGGAAATCTCTCATCCCAAGCGTAGTCTTCGATACACTCTCGTCGTACAATAGCAGCATTTGTCAGTTTGTCAAATCTTGCTATTGGAAGAGTGGGTTTAATCCATTCTATATCGGGATCAGATTGGATTGAATGGACGAGGAATTTTCTTCCATTCAATAATGTTCGTTTGTGGAGGTTCGAACACCCAGAGCGGATCCGACTAGCTTCCATCACGACACCACTAACCGCACCGAGATTTGGATTATAATCAAGAGCCGTCATCAGATCTTGAAGTCTAGACGCTGGTGGAATTATCATGTCATTATCTGCAACGATTAGAAAGTCCTCTGTGAGTTCATCAGCTATTGCGGATCGACACGCACCGATTCCAGAATCGTATTTTAGGTTTAGGACCGTCAGTTCAAAATTCCAATCACGTGCATAGAGCGCGCTGCGTTCATTGATATTTCCATTATCCGCGATAATTGCTCGATTTATTGCTTCACCGTCGACGGATTCCAAACATCGCTTCAAAGCCTTTGTTCGCGTGAAAACGGGTAGACCAATAGCGATAGAACACTCTGTAATATCCACATTTTGAGTACCCTTCGGTGAGTTCATACTAAATAATTGAATGGCAGTGTATTTATTGTTTTGAACGACCGAAATTAGCTTTACAAGTACTTAGAGCCAATTTCACACTATCATGCGAATCAAATCTGTAGACTATTAATCATTTCCATTAAAACTATCATTCTCGAATGGGATGTCTCGTTCGTTCTCACTCAATTTATATAGAATAAATACTTAGCCGTTACATAGTTTTGATGAGAGACAGAGATACACCGACGATATCGATCATAACACCGGCATATAATAGTGAGGCCTACATTGAGGAAGCGATCAAAAGCGTTCTCAAACAGGGGTACACCGATTTTGAGCACATCGTCGTTGATGGTGGGAGTACTGATGGGACACACGAAATTCTCGAGCAGTATCCACATCTAAACGTTATCAGTGAACCCGATGACGGGATATATGATGCGGTCAATAAGGGTCTACGAGAAGCGACAGGAGAGTTGATCGGATGGTTGAATAGCGACGATGTATATGCAGACGGTGCATTCGATAAACTCATTACAAAGTATCTGAAATATCCCGATTCCGATTTGATTGCTGGCAGCTGTGAAATATTTCGACAAAAAGAACACACTAAAGAGACAATAGAACATCTTGAGTTTGTTCATCCTCCATCAACTGAAGAGCATACTGTAGCTCACGGTGGCACTCGTCTAAATGGTTGTTTACTAACACGAGAGCTAATAAATAATGTTGGTTTCTTCGATAGTTCGTTATTAATTGCTGGTGACACAGACTATCTAATTCGAATAATGGCACTCCAACCTAACATTTCAATAATAACGGAGACGATATGTCGTTACAGAGCTCATGACGAATCGCTTACATTCAATGACTCAAGAGGATTTGACGAAACTACAGAAGCTTGGATGAACGAAGCTATGCGCTTTATGAGTCAATACGCTAATAGTACCCAGATTCCCGAGCCGTTGCAGGACTACTGTCTCGCAAGTTTTCGTGGAAGATCAGGGATCCTATTCAAAGAATATATTAAACACTGGAGGTTCATATCGGCTCTACGGATTGTAGTTTACTGTGTGCGTTATGATGTCTTGTGGCCAGCGTGGATAATCAAAAAATTCATTGATAAGTACTTCATTAAGAGATTTTAATATATAATCACCACATGGTCGGAACTCTATATTCACATCACGTACCTCTCTATTCCATATTTGTGAATCCATTTATATACTCACTCAATCAAGGCTATGAGCCTCTCATCTGACTTACTCAACGATCTGTTCGTTACTCAATCAGTCTGGGCTCAACAGTGCCGGAATCAGATAAATAATAGTATCTAATAGAGGTAGTCCAACGCGATTTCACCGTCTTCTTCCAATGTAGTAACGTCAGTTTGTACCATCTTTTCAAGTAACTCGTCAAAAGTTGTTTCTGCAGACCATCCAAGTTCTTGCTTCGCCTTCGTGGGGTCACCGATAAGTGTATCAACCTCACTTGGGCGGAAATACTGTGGGTCTATTTCAACTAGCGTGCGACCTGAATCTCTGTCTATACCTTTTTCGTCAACACCATTTCCGTCCCATGTAATTGTTGTACCAACCTGTTCAAATGCTTTCTCAACGAACTCTCGAACCGTGTGTGTCTCCCCTGTGGCTAACACATAGTCTCCTGGTTCGTCCTGGTTCACAATTCGCCAGATACCTTCGACATACTCAGGAGCATACCCCCAATCTCGTTTTGCTTCGAGATTCCCCAAATAGAGTTTGTCTTGGTAGCCAGCATTAATCTTCGCGACAGCTCTGGATATTTTTCGGGTTACAAACCTTTTTCCACGGCGTGATGATTCATGATTAAAAAGGATACCGTTGCTAGCATGAAGGTCATATGCTTCCCGATAATTGATTGTGATCCAATGGGCAAACAGTTTTGAACAAGCGTACGGACTCCGTGGTTGGAACGGTGATTCTTCATTTAGTGGCTCGCTTGTTTGCCCGCCGTAGAGTTCACTCGTCGACGCGTGATAAAATCGTGTATCGATCCCTGACTCCCGAATTGCATCAAGCAAACGGAGTGTTCCAAGTGCGTTCGTATCGGCGGTATACTGTGGTTGTTTAAAAGAGACTGCTACGTTACTCTGAGCAGCGAGATTGTAGATCTCGTCTGGTTCAATCGCTTCGACAAGCCTACTAATATTGCTCGCATCTGTCATCTCACCGTAATGTGCCTCGAAATCAATATCATTTTCATGTGGATCTTGGAAAATGTGGTCGATCCGTTGAGTATTGAATGTTGACCCACGTCGGATAGTGCCATGGACCTCGTATCCTTTCTCCAGAAGTAACTCTGCTAGATATGATCCATCTTGGCCAGTGACACCCGTAATGAGTGCAGTCTTGCTCATAATAAAACTGAGTTATCGCTGCAACGGTTATTCTGTTTCGTTTTTACTCGACACCGGATTACATTGGCCTGAGAGCTGGATTTATGTACTATCGCGGTCGTTGCGGTACCATTCGACGACATTTTGAAGGCCGTCACGAAGTTGGACCTCGGCCCTCCATCCAAGAGAGTTAGATGCTCTAGAGATATCGAGACATCGCCGTGGTTGCCCATCTGGCTTTGACTCATCCCAGATAACGTCACCTTCGAATCCAACAACATCGACAATCAGCTCAATTAATTCCTGGATAGACACTTCGTGACCCGAGCCGAGGTTCATCGGCTCTGGGGAGTTGTACTGTTCCATCGCGTCGACGATACCACGGGCCGCGTCGGTTACATATAGGAATTCCCGAGTTGGTGTCCCCGTTCCCCACGCAGTTATTGAGTCCTCACCACGTTTTTGTGCATCTATACATTTTTTAATAATAGCCGGAATAACGTGGGATGTCTCAGGATCGAAATCATCTCGAGGACCGTAAAGGTTCACCGGGAGCAGGTGGATTGCGTTAAACCCATATTGTCTCCGGTAGGCACGACCTTGCGTGAGAAGTGCCTTCTTAGCGATCCCGTATGGTGCGTTTGTCTTCTCAGGATATCCATCCCACAGATCATCCTCAGAGAACGGCACTGGAGTGTGGTTTGGGTACGAGCAAATAGTTCCGAGCGTGACGAACTTTTCAACGCCGTGGCGTCGTGCCTGCTCTATGAGTTCAATACCCATAATAGCGTTGTCATAGAAGAACTCACCCGGTCGCTCACGGTTTGCACCGATACCACCAACAGTTGCGGCTGCATGGATGACAGTGTCGGGGTTGATATCGTGGTAAAGTTGCTTAACTGCGTCTGGGTCCCGGAGGTCATATTCCGTACTACGGGGGACGAAAATATCGTCGTACCCTCGAGTCTGAAGTTCCTCAACGAGATGTGAACCGAGGAACCCTGCACCGCCGGTAACGACGATAGAACTGGGTGAGTAGGTCATAGTGTGACGTAATTAGTCAGAGGAGAGTGATAAATACTTGTTTCGATAGGATTCAACACAACAGTACTTGAACAAAGTTCTGTAATCTCGCGTCATTATAATGGACCACAATTTCAGATTGGATCCGCTATCCTTTTTGCTCTAGCTACAGAGAAGGATTCAAGAGATAGATTATTATGAAAAACACGATTGCCACGGCATCTGTAGATCTCTTCCAAATAAAACGACGGGAGTACTCTCACCGAGCATTCCATATAGCACAACGTCTGTATCCGTGGAGATCCAGTGAATCCATCGAATCAATTCTTATTTATCCATCAGTACAGTCCCCATCTACGCTTGGAGACCTTTGTAACCGGATGGGATGGTATCTACCGGAACATGGAATAACAGATTGTACTGTTCATCTGCCGCTTTTGAGCGACTTAGAGATAGATGACAGGGAACCACCAGAGACTGCAGCGGAGTTTTCTACGAACCATATCCAAATTTCAATACACGAGTCATCAGAGACTTTCCAACTCGCAGGACAAGTAGATCAAATACTCGTATGGGATAGTACGCGACGTATCGATCTCACTACTGTTAAAAATCTTGAAAAAGTCGACATTATAGACCCGGCCTACTACTCAACAGTAGAGTGTACGACATGGCCACGTGTTAGTAATCAAGCTCTCAGCCCTATAGAATCAAACCATTCTACAAGGAATTTTAACGAGTTGAAAATGAAGGCCAAAGACGCCGATGCAGCGTATGTATTCGCTACAGGACCCAGCCTTGATGAGGCTCTGGACTTTGATTTCCCAGAGAATTCAATAAAAATAGTTTGTAATAGTATTGTCAAAAACGAAGAATTATTAGAGCAGATAGACCCTGATATTATCGTATTTGCGGATCCCGTGTTTCACTTCGGGCCAAGCCGGTACGCAGAGGAATTTCGAAAAGATCTGAGTACGACACTCCACAACTACGACTGTATGGCAGCTTTCCCGAATCAATATTATAAGTTACTCAGCCACCACTATCCAGAGCTATGTAATCAATTCATCCAACTTGAAAGTAAATCATCGGACGAGCCTATATTCCCAACTGCGGAGAAACTACAAGTGATGGGAACTTCAAACATTATGACACTATTTATGCTTCCTATTGCGATGTCATTGAGCGATGAACTCTATATTATTGGTGCAGACGGTCGGGAAGACAACGAGTCATACTTTTGGAAACACAGCGACACCGCACAGTATAATGATGAACTAATGCGGAGTGTCGCTGAGACACATCCCTCATTCTTCCGTGACCGAGTGTACGAAGACTACTACGACCAACACGTTCAAACCCTAACCGAGATGATAGAATACGGAGAGGCCAATGGTATTGAGAGCTACAACCTGACTCACTCGTACATTCCGTGCCTACGTGAACGATCCATAACACCGGAAGAAGCAGAGGTCATATGATACCACCGCTGAGAATGGCAAAAGAGTATATCCGTTCAAACCAACCAATCGGTAATTACAACAAATGAGCGATCCGACTGCCTCAATTATTATTCGTTGTTACAACGAACGGGAACATATCGAGAAACTACTCACGGGCATCTTCAATCAGCAGTTCGAAGATTTCGAGGTCCTCCTCGTAGACTCCGGATCCACAGATGGAACATTAAAAGTAGCCAAACGATTCCCGATTGAAGAGATCGTGTACATCGATCCGGAGGAGTTCTCGTTCGGTCGAGCGCTGAACTACGGTTGTGAGGCAGCAAATGGTGAGTTCTGTGTCTTCGCTAGTGCCCATGTGTATCCGAAACGGAAGGATTGGTTAGAAACACTGCTTGAGAAGTTCGATGATCCTGCTGTTGCCCTCACGTACGGAAAGCAACGCGGGAACGATCGAACGAAGTTTGCTGAAACACAGATTTTCCGACGATGGTTCCCTGATCGGGACCAAATTCAAACGTCTTCTCCGTTCTGTAATAATGCTAATGCGGCGATTCGACGCGAGCTTTGGGAAGAGTTCCGCTACGATGAAGAACTCACAGGACTTGAAGACATTGATTGGGCAAAACGGGTACAAAAAGAGGGATACAAGATCGCCTACGTCTCGGATGCGACTATCGTTCATGTCCATGACGAGTCACCTCGAGAGGTTTACAATCGCTACCAGCGGGAAGCACTCGCACACAAGCAGATACTTCCTGAGCAGGAGTTCACATTCATTGATTTCGTCTCGATGTTTTGCCAAAACGTAGTATCAGACTATCGAACAGCTGCGGCGGAAGGTGAACTCTGGGACGCAATCCTAGGTATTCCTCGGTTTCGACTCATGCAGTTTTGGGGAACATACCGGGGATTCGCTCAAGAGAAACCAGTATCTGAACGGGTGTGGCGGCGGTTTTATTATCCTGATAGTAACACGTATCCATCAGTAGGAGAACGTGACCGTCAGGACAGCCAAGAGGATGATGATACGGAGATTGATTATTCATCGTTACTGGGAGACAGTCGAACTGAATAGTCTGTGGCTAGTCTTCGATGTAACGGAACCATAATTAGCCTACTAAGAGATCGTATGACAAATGCGACGAGTAACCGCTCTCGTACCGATGAAAGGCCATAGTGAACGAGTACCAAACAAAAATCTGCGGTCATTTAATGGTCGACCGCTCTGTCACTGGATCCTAAACACGCTTGAAGCAACTCCAGAAGTCGACAGCATTGTCGTAAATACGGACTCAACAGAGATCGCCGAAGAAGTACAGAAGTTCGATACAACCGTCATAGATCGACCGGCTGAACTCGAAGGAGACCACGTGCCGATGAACGAGATCATCCTTCACGACATACAAAAAACAGAGGGAGACATTTATTTGCAGACTCACTGCACTAACCCCCTGCTCCGCTCGCAAACAATCACAAATGCGATTACTGCCTTCCAAGAACGTGACTGTGATTCCCTGTTTACCGTGACACCGCTACAGACTCGGCTTTGGGATTCAGATGGAGAGCCGATCAACCACCGGCGCGACGAATTAAAACGGACACAGGATCTCCCAGCAGTGTATGAGGAAAACTCGAACTGCTATCTGTTCACCCCTGAGTCAGTTAAGTGTCGGGAGAACCGTATCGGAGATAACCCAACGATGTTCAAGATGGGAGAAACGGAAGCATTGGACATAGATGAGCCGCTAGATTTCAAAATTGCAGAGATAATTCATCGAGAGCAGAATGGGGAGAATCCATCACTCAGTAACGCACGCTCATAGAACAAGCGGTGGAGTGATAAGTAATCAAATTTGTCCAGCAGTGTTTGTATAATATTGTGAAAGATGGGTAAAATACGGCTAATATATGAAAAAACAGTCGACGACCATTATTGAAAAATAGGATGAAGATCAAGTCGAGTGAACTGCTCACCGATTGTTGATCAATGTTTAAAAACTAACGTTAGTAGTATAGTATGACGGAACAATTATCTACTATTTTTGATATATGGTGTGTATTTGCTTGTCTCGTTCAACTTCCCAGACGAGTTCGAATCCTTTTGCCTGCATAATGTTTTTCGCGTCACCGACTTTTGAATCGAAGTCATCTATCATCTCCGGATGTATTTCGATGAACACGGTTGAGATGTCGTCAAGTCTGTTCTCCAACCCATGAAGTACATCTACTTCTGCTCCTTCGACATCGATCTTAAGAATGTCTGGAGTTTGCAAGTCAGAGAGTCCATCGCCACGGCGGGCGTTGATCTGCACAGTCCCCCGTTCCTTGCCAGCAAGGGATGGGGACATACCATCTATCCCATCAGTGTAAAGCGTTCGCTCACCATCTTCGTCAGAGAGTGCGAGCTCATGAATGTGAACTTCCTGCCCGTTCAATTCTGCATTCCGTCGAAGATGATCGGCAAACGACGGTTCAGGTTCGTATGCATGGACAGTTTTTCCGGCACGGGCAGCGAAGATCGAGTATAAACCAACATTTGCACCAACATCCCATACAACCGATTCAGAGTCGACAGCATCAATAAAGCGGTTTAGTTGTTCCTTTTCATTACCAAATTGGGAAACACGAAAGTCCTCTACACCGTTTGACACCTGAAATACTGAGGCATACCCGTTTGACTCTACAAGCCGGACGGTCGGATATGGATCTTCTTTATCGATGAACTTACGTAGTAATCGTTTAACCATAATCTTAGTGTATGATGTCTCCTATCCTATCTAACAGAAATCTAAATGAATCAGATACAGACATAATTAATCTGGAACCTGGACACAATATAAAAGCTTCTGTTAATAGTCGTGATAAAGTTATTATCTCAATATAAAATAGATACTAAATTAGTGTCCGTAGAGATAGGCTACGTAAGTAGATACATGGTCTGTTCAGTCTTTATCAGCCATTTCACCGTAACCAAGATTGTGTAGGATACATATATTATTCTAATTCAACCAGTCGCTACAGTTACTGAGACGAACGATCTCCGTTATAGGTCAACCGAAATTTACTTCCTCTCATTCTTCAGTCTCAATTATATACGAACAACTAATATGACGATGTATTTATTATGGGTGTAGAGAATGCAGAATACATGCGTATCGTAGTGACTGACCGTCCGTTCCCAGAACCAAATCCATATGATCGACTTCTCGACGAGATAGATGATCTGTACGGCGATGTCATAGACTCGACCGAGGACGAAATAGTGTATGCAGAATGCGAGACTGAAAAAGAGACTATTGAAGCCTGTCGTGATGCAGATGTCATTATCACCTTCATTGCCCCTATTTCTGAGCGTGTGCTGGAAGCCACTAACGATGTTCGTCTTATTATCAGACAGGGAGCTGGGTATGATAATATCGACGTCCAAGCAGCGACAGTGCGTGGAATCCCGGTTTCGAATGCCCCGGACTATGGCTCCTCAGACGTTGCAAGCCATGGTATCGCCCTTGCACTGGCGGCAAGTCACGATGTAGTAAACGGAGATCGAGGATTGCGAGAGGGACAAGGATGGGGTTCATCAAGAGTTATTCATCCTATTCAAGGCGGAACGTACGGGATCGTTGGGCTCGGCCGCATCGGTCGACGAGCCGTCCCAATGGCTCGGGGACTCGGGATGGATGTTATCGCGTTTGATCCACTTCTCGACAACGATATCTTTGAACAGTTAGATGTTGAACAAGTGTCGTTTGACGAGCTTCTTCAGCGATCTGATTGTATCACACTCCATGCACCACTCAACACGGAAACCTATCACCAGTTCTCGTCGGAAGAATTCAGCCAGATGAAAGAGTCGGCGATTCTTGTTAATGTTGCCCGTGGACCGCTTGTTGACGAAGAGGCACTTGTCTCTGCAGTTGAAAACAATGAAATTCGTGCTGCTGGACTCGATGTCTTTGAGGAAGAACCTCCTGCCGATTCCCCAGTCCTCACTTCCGACAAAATAGTCTGTTCACCACATCATGCAGGTAGCTCTCCAACGGCAAAAGAAAACAAAATCAAAATTGTTTGTGAAGAGTTAGAACGTGTTCTCCAGGGTAAAACACTCCATAATCTCGTTAATCAAGAGGTCTACCAGTACCGGGAATAGACATACAGCATTATTTATAACAACAAAAATGGACATTTTCTGAGTTCCTTTATACATGTCTGTGTCGGAACTCATTCGATGTTAAATCAATTAGACACTCTCCCAGAACAATAGCCTCAATTTTGTTTATTACGCAGCATTGCATAGTTGGGAAGAACATCGTCTTGCATAACAGCGGTTCGACCACCATCAACTAGCAGAGAAGCACCGGTCACGAATTGTGCCTCTTCGCTCGCAAGGAAAGCCACAGGAGTAGCGATATCTTCGGGCTCACCGAGTCGACCTACCGGATGAATTCCTGCCAATTCTCGACGCCGTTCCGCAGACATATCTTCAACGGTGCGTTCAACTGCCACCCACCCAGGAGTGACAGAGTTCACACGAATGTGTGGACCGAAATCCAGGGCCATCGCGCGAGTCATTCCTTCAATACCTGCTTTGACTGCATTGTAGGGAAACATCTTCGGCATCGTCAAGTGGGCATGATTTGAGGAGACATTAACGATTGCCCCACGGTTCATATGTTGGACTGCTTCACGAGCACACAGCCAGTATCCACGAAAATCAGTTTCTAAAACGAGGCCCCAATCCTCATGGGTAGCCTCTCCTGCCCCTGTATTTGTTTCAACAGCCGCATTGTTTACCACCCCCTCGATACTATCAAATTTAGATATAGCTTGATTCACCAGTCGCTCGATATCTTCGACCTTCCGCATATCCGTTTGGACGAAGATCGCTTCACCATTTCCCTGTGTGATAGTGTCGACAACTGCTTTACCATCAGTTTCTGTTCGACCGCTCACTACGACGTTTGCGCCTTCACGGCCGAATCGACGAGCAATGGCAGCACCGATACCGCGAGTCGAACCAGTAACAACAATTGTCTGACCATCAAAACGCTTTCTCATGAATTATCTTGTTACACAAAATATAAAATCTCTCCGTCTACTCTCCAGCAAATCGGACTGCTCCAGTGAGAGTCTGACCACGATACAGTAGGACACATACCGAACGCAGAGCTAGCAGAATCAATACTAGTCGCTGAAAATATCCGAAAGAAATGAGAAACTCTCAATCGGTGTAGAATGTGTCTGAATCGGACACATCAAGTATCGTTGACACGTCAAGATATGCACGAATATGTGAATGGAGTGGATTAGGTGCCGACTGAAATACGTGCAACTCTTCATGCTGATCATCAGTTATGGGTCGACCATTGGTAACGTCAACTACATACCCATTTGCAAGGTAGTGTTTTGTTTCTACACCATTGACATCAGATGTATCGTATATATGTTCGAAGGCACCGAGTGATTCGACAATTTCGACAGACAACCCGATTTCTGCCTCCGCAATACGGTGGACGGCTTCACGGCGGGTTTCGCACTTTTGTACGCGACCGCCCGGTAAGAACCAATAGCCTTTCGCAGGCTTGTTGATTCGCTTACCGAAGATCAGCCCACCTTCATGTCGAACCAACAAATCGACGGAGACGATAGGAACGTTTGCGACAACCGTCGACCAGTCGTCATCGGAAATCCAGCCGTCAGTCATACAGAACTACTCAACGAGAATAGTTTCTCAGGGAATCCATATTGTCACTCATCTTTATATGCGCTACAAACACGTTCAATACCCTCTTGAAGGGAAATCTGTGGTTTCCATCCGGTAGCGTCGGTCATTTTCGTGTGATCGGCACAGGTGTCGTGAATATATACATCCTTCGAAATCGGATTCGGAACGTAGTCGGGGTTAACAGATGTTCCAAGTTCGGTGTTGATAAGTTCGACGACCGTATTGAAGTCTACTCGTTCACCGGTTCCAAGGTTGTATACTCCGTCGAGTTCGTGCTCAGCAGCATCAATCAGTCCGCGAACAATATCCTGGATATGTGTAAAATCCCTCGTCTGTGTTCCATCACCATAGAGCACGGGTGACTCACCGTGAGCGATGTCATCAGCGAACTGCGCAATAACGTTCGCATACTCCCCCTTGTGTTTCTCTGTTCCACCGTATCCTTGATACACAGAAAAGAATCGTAATCCTGCCATCGACATGTCGTATTGCTTCGAAAAATACTCTCCGTACCGCTCACGTGCCAGTTTCGATGCCTCGTAGCCGGTGTTCACAGAAACGTCCATGTCCTCCGACGATGGTTCTTTACGACTACCGTATATTGAGGAGGTCGAAGCGTACACGACCGTTTTGCAACCGTCCTGACGGGCCTGTTCAACGACATTGACGAATCCTTCGACATTCACTTGTGCACCTCGCTGTGGATTTTCCTCATGCATTGCATACGAAGATAATGCAGCTAGATGAAACACTACGTCTACATCGGTCGGCAATCCCTCATCCAATACCGACCGTTCGTAAAATTCAACAGAATCGGCGAGATTCTCGGACGTTCCCAAATATCCATTGTCGACGACAATCACGTTATTATTTTGGACAAGGTGATTCGCAAGGTTTGAACCAATAAATCCTGCACCCCCTGTGACGAGTACGCACTTGTTCTGCATACAATCCGATTGACTATGTGTTTTAAAAGCATACCTATTCATGCGATTGGATCATGTATAATTCCGCATACTCAGCATCATCAGCAAGCAACTCGTTATGCGTTCCGGACTCGACGATCTTCCCACTGTCGACCGTATAAATCCGATCTGCATTCTTTACAGTCGACAGCCGATGAGCAATTACGATGATTCCATAGTCTCGATCCATGGATTCGATTGCTGACTGTACCTTTTTCTCAAGATTCGTGTCTAGATCGCTCGTCGCTTCGTCCAACACAAGGAAGTCAGCGTCTTTTAGCAGTGCTCTTGCCAATGCTACGCGCTGACGCTGCCCACCCGACAATCGGACCCCATCATCACCTAACTGAGACTCATATCCGTTGGGCAGGTTGTCGACAAATTCGTCGACTTTCGCAATTTCACAGACACGCTCGACCTCCTGTCGCGTTGCATCCCGGTTCCCGATCGTCACGTTGTTTTCGAGCGTATCGGTGAATATGAACGGTTGTTGGCGTACCACAGCGACCCGCTCGCGCCACTCTTTGATATCGTACTCTTTGATCGGAACGCCGTCAGCACGGATCTCACCCTGGTTGGGATCATACATCCGCGCCAGAAGTGACACAATCGTTGATTTTCCTGCTCCTGACTGGCCTACAAAGGCAATAAATTCTCCTTTTTTGATCTCGAATGAGAGACCACGAAGCACCTGCTCGTCCTCGTTGTATGCAAAGTGGATATCATCGAACTCGATGGCTTCGATTCGTGAAATTGAGTGATCTCCACTGTGCTCCTCTCTCTGATCGAGCTTGTCAAGGAACGCGTGCGTTCGAACGAGGTGAGAAGTGTTTCCTTCGACTTTGTATACCTTGCTATTGAGGAGACTCACTTTTGGTGCGAGTTGGAACATAGCGATCAGGAAGATACCGAGCTCGCCCAGTCCGAGCCCTGTGAATGTGAACCCGACATATATTAACACGAAAATTGTGATTGCAGCAGACAATTCAAAGAAATTTCTGATCGCAATCTCGTTCCGGCTGAGATCAATTGACGAACGAGCATACTGCTCCACAGATTCTGAGAACGCAGAGAAGACCTCCGAACGAAGTCCGAACAGCTTCACATCTCGAATTCCTTGGGTCCCTGCTTGAACAGTCTCTTGGACACGTTCGTTTGCGGTCGCAACTCGCGAACCAACGGTGACTGCTGGCTCAATCACGAGCCGAAGTACGACTGTAATCCCTCCCAGTAACACGACCGCAAGCAGTGTCATTGCTGGCGAAATGTAAAACATCACTGCGATATACATCAAGATAAGAAAAAGCGTTTCCAACGTCTCGATACCCTGTTTGATTACCTTCCCCGAAAACCGTGTCTCGGTAATGATTGCGTTGAGGATGTCGTCCGTTCCCTCGTCGTCGTAGTAGCCGACTTTGGCATCAAGTGCGCCATCGAAAGCCCGTGTTCGAAGATACTTTTCATATTGTTTCGCAAGCACTGTTGCAAGCCAGCGAACGAGAAACGACATCGTATACCGGAACGTCATCACAAGTGCAACGCCGATGATCAGGTTACCCAGTGTAAACGAAATACTGAAAAATTGATATAATCCCACAAAGGACTCCATTACAGGACCGCTCACCGCTGTTGGATCTTCTGACTGAGCAGTTTCGATAATTGGATAAATGAAACTTAATCCAATTCCTTCAAATAACGCGACTATCGCACCCAGACAGACGAGGGTGAACGCGAACAGCGGCCGGTATCGCGCGACTCGTCTGAGTGCCTGGATCTTTTCTCGATTTGAGAGCACCTCGGCGTTTGCAGACATAGCGAGTTACAGGGTATCAAATTGTGACAATGATAAGGATGCTGTTTGTAAGCGATCAATTGAAACTGCAGATCCCGATAGTTGAACCTGATACATACTATCGAAGCAAACGTTAAGTCTAAACAGACAAACGCCACTGCATGTCAAGCGTTCCTGGCCCTGACGACAGTCGACCTTCCTCAGCAGTTGTATTAGCTGCTGGCGAAGGAATTCGGCTTCGCCCCCTGACGGCCAACAGGCCCAAACCGATGCTCCCTGCTGGAACCCGTCCGATTCTCGAACACGTCTTGAACGCGCTGATCAATGCTGGCGTCGACGACATCCATCTCGTCGTCGGTTACCAAGCTAACCGAGTCCGCTCCCACTTCGGCTCTACCTACCGCGGCGTTCCGATCACCTACCATACACAAAAAAACCAACTCGGCAGCGGCCATGCCCTCCTGCAGGCCCGCAACGGTCCGAATGGTTCGTTCCTGCTGGTCAACGGCGACCAGATCATCGACCACCGGATCGTCGAGGCGGTCAGCACCGCCCACACCGACGCCGCAACACTGGCGGTCGTCGAAGGCCCGGAAGCAGTCGACTACGGTGCGGTCCACCTCGACGGCGCGGAGATCACGGAACTCATCGAGCAGCCGGTCAGCGGGGAGTTCCGCCTGTTCAACGCCGGCGTCTATGCGTTTTCCCAGCAGATCTTCGAGACGCTCGAAACGCTCTCGGTCGAACGCGGCGAACTCCCACTGACGGCGGCGATCCAACGGTTGATCGACGACGAGGACCACACCGTCGACGGTATCCGAACCGATCATTTCTGGATGGATGCCACCCATCCGTGGGACTTGCTGTCGCTCTCCCGAGAACTCCTCGGCCGCGGCTGGGTCGACGCCCCCGCCGTCGACACCGATATTTACGTTCACGACTCCGCCCACGTCCATCCCGACGCGACGCTCGTCGGCCCGGTGGTCGTCGACAGCGACGCTGTCATCGAAGCTGGCGCAGTTGTCGGTCCCTACGCAGCAATCGGCGCGAGCGCGACGATTGGCTCTGGATCGGTGCTCAGCGATGTCGTGGTCGACACCGACACCACCATCGGCCCGAACACGACCGCAATCGAACTCGTCGCCGGACAGGGCTGTGAGATCGGTGCTGCACTCACTGCCGCAGGTGGACCTGCGGATGTCGTCCTCGACGAGCAGGTCTACAGCGACGTCGACCTCGGCGGCGTGATCGCCGACCGTGTCGAGATCGGCGGTGGCGCGACGCTCGAACCGGGAGCCCTAATCGGTCCCGAAGCGACACTCGGCGCTGGCGTGGTTGTCCGCGGCCACATCGATGCCGGTAGCGAGGTGGTCCGCTAATGTGTGGGATTGTCGGCTGTATCGGTCGCGGTGAGGGAACCGTCGACGTGCTGATGGACGGCCTCCGAAGCCTGGAGTACCGAGGGTACGATTCGGCGGGCATCGCGGTCGGCCCCTCGATGAGAGTCCTCCGCAAATCCGGCGAACTCGACGCGCTCGCGGAGGTTGTCAAGGCCAACCGACCAACTGGGACCTACGGCATTGGCCACACCCGCTGGAGTACCCACGGGCCGCCGACCGACCGCAACGCCCACCCCCACACCGACGAAACCGGCCGGGTTGCCGTGGTCCACAACGGTATTATCGAGAACTACTCCACCCTGAAAGCCGAACTCGAAGAGACCGGTATCACATTTACGAGTGACACAGACACCGAGGTCGTCCCGCATCTTATCGCTCAGGCACTCGACGCTGGTGAGGGTCCGGAAACCGCGTTCCACAACACCGTCGACCGACTTGAAGGGAGCTACGCTATCGCCGCAATCATCGACGGCACTGAAACCATTTTCGCCGCCCGACAGGGCTCGCCGTTGGTCATCGGCGTCGGCGAGAACTGCACCTACTTGGCGAGCGACGTCCCGGCGTTTGTCGAACATACTCGCGATGTCGTCTTCCTCGAAGACGGCCACCGTGTGATCGCCACCACGGACGGGTATACGGTGCTCGACGAAGAGCGGCAGCCCGTAGAGGTCGACGTCGAGACCGTCTCCTATACGGCCGAGGCCACGGGCAAGAGCGGCTACGACCACTACATGCTCAAGGAGATCCACGAACAGCCCACCGCGCTCCGGCAGTGTTTCTCCGGGCGAAGTGATGCGTTGGAGGGGACGGTTACACTAGAGGAAATCGACGAAATCCCGCAGCCAAATTCGGTCCAGTTCGTCGCTTGTGGCACTTCGTACCACGCCGCGCTGTATGGTGCTGCCGTCCTCCGGGAGATGGGCATCCCGGCAGAGGCGTATCTCGCAAGCGAGTACGCGCTATCGCCACCGCCGCTCACCCTCGGCACGCTCGTGGTCGGCATCACTCAGAGCGGCGAAACCGCCGACACGCTGGCGGCGCTCCGGGATGCCAACAGTCGCGGTGTCAGCACGCTCGCACTCACGAACACCGTCAACTCGACGGCCGCCCGCGAGTGTGATCACGCGGTCTACATCCGTGCCGGACCCGAAATAGGGGTCGCCGCGACCAAGACGTTCTCCTCGCAGCTCGTGGGCTGTAACCTCCTTGCCGAGGAGCTGGTCGATGGACCGCGGGATCTCCGACCCCTCATCGAGTCGCTCCGGAACCTGCCGGACGATGTCCAGTCGATCCTGGACTCTTCGACCGCCAGGGAACTCGTCGAGGAGTTCGGCGACAGCGATGCCTACTTTTTCATCGGCCGGGGGACGAACGTCGCGGTCGCCTTAGAGGGTGCGCTCAAATGCAAGGAGATCAGCTACGAACACGCCGAAGGGTTCCCGGCGGGTGAACTCAAACACGGGCCACTAGCGCTTGTGACACCTGACACGCCGGTGTTTGCGGTTGTGACTGGTGACGACGAGTGCGCCCGGAAAACGCTCGGAAATATCAAAGAGGTCCAAGCCCGTGGCGCACCAGTGATCGCAGTCACTGATGGACAGTCCGATGCTGCCGAAATTGCCGACGAGATGCTCATGATTCCCAAGACTGATGAGCGTGCCGCGCCGGTGTTGGCCAACGTTCAACTTCAGTTGTTTTCGTACTATTTGGCTGATGCACTGGGCCGACCAATCGACAAACCACGGAATCTCGCCAAGAGCGTTACTGTAGAATAATTTTCGAACAGTGTCCAGAATTGAACTGATGGTGGGGTTCGAAAGTACTATGCTCGATTGACGCAAAGCGCTGAAGATGCCAACATATATTCTATCTCTATTGAATATGGGAGTATGAACATCCTCGTCACAGGTGGTGCTGGCTTCATCGGTGGCCACCTTGCGGAATCGTTCGTTGACGCGGGTCACAACGTCACCAGTCTCGATATTCTTGAACCATTCTACGATCTCGGACTCAAAGAACATAATATCGAAGTAGCCCGGAGTCGGGCTACCGAAACCGATGGCAGCTACGAGTTCATCGAAGGCTCAACCACTGATGTCGACCTTGTCAATACGGCCATGGAAGACACTGATATCGTCTACCACCAGGCCGCCCAAGCAGGCGTCCGTGCAAGCGTCGAAGAACCGACCAAAGTTACGAAGTACAATATCAACGGCTCCCAAACAATCCTCGAAGCCGCACGAAAACACGATGTCGACCGGGTTGTCAATGCCTCGTCGTCGTCGGTCTACGGTAAACCCAAGTATCTCCCATACGACGAGAAACACCCCAACGAACCAGTCTCACCGTACGGCGTCTCGAAACTTGCTGTCGAACACTTCGCGCGTGTTTACAACGAAGTCTATGGCCTCCCCACGGTTTCACTCCGCTACTTCACCGTCTATGGCCCACGGATGCGGCCAAATATGGCTATCAGTAACTTTGTTTCCCGCTGTATGCGTGGTGAGTCCCCAGAGATATACGGAGATGGTAAACAGACACGGGACTTTACCTACATCGAAAATATCGTCGACGCTAACCATAGTCTGCTGACCGACGACAGCGCTGATGGCGAGATCATGAATATTGGGTCGACAGATAACATCGACATACTCACGCTTGCAGAAGTTGTCCGCGACGAGATCGGTCCAACGCTTGAAATTGAATTTACCGAAGCCCGTGACGGCGATGCTGAACACACGCATGCGGATATTTCGAAAGCAAACCAGCTGATTGGGTATGAGCCGTCTCGGGACATCCGCGAAGGTGTTGGTGACTTCATTGAGTGGTACGAACAAAACAGAGAGTGGTACGAGCCGTTAGTTCTCAATTCATGATCAATCGTACCCTCCACCGTATCGAATGTTCTTGCAAAGTATAATTATTCTCAGAGTTGCCGCCGATATGATGTGACGTGTTTGAAATTACTGACAAAATTACCAACAAGTATGAGTTGGCGGTTAATTCTTACTCGTGGCACTGTTACCGACCACTCCTCGTTTCGAAATCCACACGCCCCTCGTTTCGTCTGTTCTCTCTGTCAGATAGAGTGTTCGTGGCAGTGAGTGAACTGTGACACCCCTCGTTTCGTCTGTTATGAGCTACACACCGGGAGACGTCAGTATCTCTTCGCAGGCATCCAAATCAAACAAAACAAACAAAACAAACAAAACACACGAACCAACGTCTTTTTATTAGGTACCATTGTTACCTTATGTATTGATATGAGCGACGACCTCTTTGCCGATATGACTGAAACACTGTTTGAGGACAAATCAATACTCTCCGAAGAGTACCGTCCAGACGTCATTGTCGAACGAGATGACGAGATCGATGCCTACCGAACAGCGCTGAAAGATGTGCTCTTCGGTCGAAATCCATCGAACGTGTTTCTGTACGGAAAAACCGGCGTTGGAAAGACTGCAGTCACCGAGTATATCATGGATGCACTACAAAAAGAGGTACAGGGCCGAGATGCCGCTGATGAGTTGCACATCCATTTTCGAAACTGCAACGACGATAGTGTATACCGCACGGTGCGCTCGTTGATTAATAGTATTCGGGCCGATCAAGCAAAGCAATTTCCTGAAACAGGACTCTCAACATCCCACGCACTCGAAACACTGTATGAGGAAATGGAAGAGATTGGAGGAACGTTCTTATTCATTCTCGACGAAATCGACCACCTTTCTGACCCAGATTCATTACTGTATGAACTCCCACGAGCGCGAGCAAATGGCCATCTAGATGCCGCACGTGTTGGAGTCATTGGAATCAGCAATAACTACACGTTTCGTTCGTCGCTAAGCCCAAAAGTGAAAGATACCTTGATGGAAAAAGAACTGGCATTTTCACCGTATGATGCCGATGAATTACAGTCCATTCTCAACGAACGTGCTGAAAAAGCGTTGATTGATGGCGTCTGTGAGGACGCTGCGATCAGACTAGCTGCTGCAAGAGCTGCAAAAGATACAGGGAGTGCCCGCCAAGCCATTGATCTCCTTCGTGAAGGCGGCGATGTTGCCGAAGAACAGGGCTCAGAGACGATCACAGATGCCCACATAGAGGTCGCCGCAAAAAGAGTCCAGCGGGGACGTGTCGAAAATAAGCTTCGAGACCAAACGATGCATGGACAACTTATCTTGGAGGCACTCGCCTATCTTGAGTCCCGTGGCCAAGCCCCCGTACGATCAAAAGAAATCCAAAAAATGTACGAGGATGTCACCGAGGAGTGGAATCATGACCCACTTACCACGCTCAAGAGTATCCAGAATCATCTCTCAGACCTCACGATGTTGGGATTTCTCGACCGAGCCGAACAGAATGAAGGCCGAGCAGGCGGTGCGCACTATCAGTATGAGCTTACGCTGGATCCCAAAATTATCATCGAGACTCGACAGTCAATCGAAGCCGAGGAATGGTGAGGTGCCGCATAACCGTATCACAAGAACAGACGAAATGAGGGGTGTGAGGTCAGTTCTATCGGTATGAATTCTCTTTATAAACTGTCCTCTATCTCAGTACAAAGAACAGACGAAATGAGGGGTGTACACATACACAACTACCTTTGTCAAAGTAATATTCGCATTCCACGTGAGATGAGAGTTTTCTACCACACGGGAATCTTGCCTCCGGTGAGGTCGACTCACTTAGACCCGCATGGGAGGATATCACGCACTTTAGTGTGCGGAGAACCTCATTCACCCTCATTATCAACAATCAGCTGATCGAACAACTCAGGAGTAATCGCCGAGTAGGTCCGAATCGCCGTACAACCAGGCGAACTGAACGAATAGCGGTCAAGCGGCGTAGTCGGACTTTTGACTTCTGCTGGATCAAGTGGAATCCGTGACTCGCTACTTTTCGACCCAACAAGTGCATCAACAACACGGTAATCCAGTTCACGGTTGGCAACCAAACTGCATCTGCAGGCTCACAGCCGACCATCGAATCGTAGTCAGCGGTACTCCATATGTGTGAGATCATGCGTCGACCATTCGACCAAACTGGGAGAAGCAAGA
>Ga0306882_100163_pt1 | contig 25487 bp, 22 predicted proteins | sample AntDeeMetageno81_FD_190414 | JGI IMG/M metagenome (GOLD analysis project Ga0306882, IMG submission 190414) | Saline lake microbial communities from Deep lake, Antarctica - Metagenome #81 (v2) (version 2) | ecosystem: Environmental > Aquatic > Non-marine Saline and Alkaline > Saline | place...
GACAGCGACAGCTCTCCGTCGATCCGTCCGTAATTCTCTCGTCGAGACCGTCAGTACAACCGCTTCGACACAGAACTCAGGCCGCAGAAACAGCTAGCCGAGGATGCTTTGTGAGGTACTGAGCCTCAGCGTCAATCCGGTCCCCTCCGGAATGCTCGAAGGTGATGTTTTCATTGGTTGTATCGATATTAATCTGCGCCGTCGGCTGACTATCTCCGAGCGAGTCGCCGAGGCCGAGCACGAACGTTCCGATCACGGCCGCGAGGATCACTGTGATTGCGACCATGAGGATGACCCCGATAACGGGGCTCACCGCACGATCGTCCGAATTGAACAGGTTGCTTGGTTTCATGGGTTTGAATCCAGCGGTCCGCCGGCGCGCGTCGACTTCCGTCGATCCCGCCCGGTTGCTGGTTACGTAATAGGTGGTAGACCTCCCTTAATTACTTACCGACCTGCGTATCAATCCTGAAAATTAGTTGGTTACAGTCAAACACTCAGGTAACTGAAGGCTTCGTATGCACCCCACGGCCCGAGCCCTCGCCCGACGTACAGGATCGGGTGTATCCGGATCCGTGGGAGAAGGTCCTCGACTACCGCCGCGTTCGTCGACCTGTTTGTGCACGTTCTCGCTGGCGGGACGATCCCCGAACGGTACTTCGAGGTCACCGCGTCGGCGTCGAGACGGCGACGTGCCACGAAGAGGCCGGTAAACCGGACACCGTCTCCCGACCCAGACCGCTTATATACTCCGAGTTAGTTGGGCGTCGTATGGGTATTTCCGAGTTCCTTGAGGGCCAGAACCTCACGCACCGCCAGATGGGGGCCATCATGATCGGGTGGATCCTGCTCGTCACGATCATCTCCGTCGGGCTGTTGCTGTACACGGCGTCGACGTAGCCGATCCGGCGTGTGGGGCCGCGAACACAATCCTCTTTTAGCCGTTCGTTGTCTGAAGGCGTATGACACGCGACAGCGACACACACGACGACGAGGTCGACCGCCGACTCGTCGGCGGCTGGGAGGGGCGCTACTACGAGGACTTCGAAGTCGGCGACGTGTACAAACACCCGTACGGACGCACCGTGACGGAGACGGACAACGTCTGGTTCACGAACCTCTCGATGAACCTCAACCCGATGCACTTCAACGAGGCGTACGCCGCCGAGACGGAGTTCGGCGAGCGCCTCGTCGACGGCACCTTCGTCATCGCCTTGGCGGTCGGGATGAGCGTCATCGACGTGAGCGCGAACGCCACCGCGAACCTCGGCTACGACAGGATCCGTCACCACGCACCCGTCTTCCACGGTGACACGCTCTTCGCGGAATCCGAGGTGCTGGAGAAGCGGGAGTCCTCCTCGCGGGACCACGTCGGGATCGTCACCACGGAACTGCGCGCGTACAACCAGGACGACGACCTCGTGCTCTCGTTAGAACGCACCCCGATGGTGTTGAAACGTTCTTACGCCGAGCCGAGCCCCGCACAGCCGACGGGCTGGCCCGAGGGGATCGGGACGCAGCCGGAGGACGTGGAGTGACCACCCCACCCGGAAGCGGCGGCCCCGCCGCGCCGACCGCGGCCGACTCGATCCCCGACACCCGGCTCGGCGGCGATCTCCCGATCGCGACTCCCGAAGAAGCGGCCGCGATCGTACCGGAGACCGCGACGTTGCTCGTCTCCGGGTTCGGCGGCGTCGGCTACCCGAAACTCGTCCCCGAGGCGCTCGCGGCGGGCGAAGCCCGGGAGCTCACCGTCGTCTCGGGCGGCGGCGTCGGCGACGAGATCGATCGCGCCCTCGTCGAGTCCGGTGACATGGCCCGCCGGTACCCGTTCGTCCCGAACGAGACCTCGCGGGCGGCCGCCAACGATGGACGAATCCAGTTCCACGACCGCCACATCTCGCGGCTCGCCGACGAGGTGCGCTTCGGCGGCATCCGTGCCGGCATGCGCGGAGAGACGATCGCGGTCGTGGAGGCGGTCGCGGTCGGTCCGGACTGGCTCATCCCGTCGACCTCGATCGGTCACACGCCCGCGTACGTGGGTGCCGCCGACCGCATCGTCGTCGAGGTGAATCGCGCTCAGCCGGTCGAACTCGCTCGCGTCCACGACGTGCACGTCCGCGACGATCCGCCGAATCGGAGCCCGATCCCGCTCGATCACCCCCTCGACGAGACCGGCGGACCCGCCATTCGGTTCGATCCCGCCAGGCTCGCGGCGGTCGTCGAGACGGACCGTCCGGACGATCCGTACGAATTCCGTGCGGTCTCGGCGACGGACGAGGCGATCGCCGGCAACCTCGGCGACTTTCTGGAGGTCGAGATTGACCGCAACCCGCTGTTCGCGGAGGCGGCGAACCTCCAGTTCGGCGTTGGGAGCCTCGGCAACGCACTGATGGGTGCGCTCGCCGACGTCGACTTCGGCGACCGGCCGGTGTCGTACGTCGGCGAAGTCGTCCAGGACGGCCTTCTCGACATGCTCGACGCCGGCGATCTTGAGGGCGCGAGCGCCACGTCGCTGGCGCTGTCAACGGCCGGTCAAGAGCGACTATTCGACGATATCGAACGCTACGCCGAGGACGTGGTGTTGCGGCCGGCGGACATCTCGAACGCGCCCGAACTCATCGATCGCTTCGGCGTCGTCGGCGTCAACAGCGCCGTCGAGGTCGACCTGTACGGCAACGTGAACGCGACCCACATCGGCGGCACTCGCGTGGTCAACGGGATCGGCGGCGGCGGCGACTTCGCGCGCAACTGCCGGCTCGGGATCATCGCGCTCCCGTCCACGGCGGTCGGCGGAGACGTCTCGCGGATCGTCCCGCTCACGCCGCACACCGACCACACCGAACACGACGCGAGCGTGATCGTCACCGAACACGGCGTCGCGGACCTTCGCGGGCTCTCACCGCGCGAGCGGGCCGCCGCTCTCGTCGAGGTCGCTGATCCCTCGTTCCGCGAGCCCCTCGACGCCTACCGCCAACGGGCCGCGGACGAGGGAGGTAACACGCCGCACGATCTCGACACCGCATTTTCGTGGCAATAGGGAGACAAGAACCCCGAGTACATCATACTTTAAATGATGCATTTTACTGAAATAATCTAATGATTAACTCATGATATAGTTATCGTCCCTTGATCCTCTGATTTTCGCGTGAATTCTTCCCTCCGACGACACGCTTTTAATAGTTGACGTAATGGCTTGATTCACATGATTGATGGTGACAACACGACACGGCGCGACGTAGTGAAGGGTGCGGCGACGCTCGGTGTCGTCGGACTTGCCGGCTGTTCCGACGACGGCGGAAGCGGTGGCGACGGCGGAAGCGGTGGCGACGGCGGAAGTGGTGACGACGGTGGAAGCGGTGACGACGGCGGCAACGGCGATGACGGCGGCAACGGCGGCGGCGATGTGACGATCACTATCGGTGGGACCTCGACCGGCAGCTCGACGCAGGCTGCCGGACAGGCGCTCGCTCGTGCGGCACAACAGCACAGCGACTTCCTCAACATTTCCGTTCAGGAGACGCAGGGCTGGACGGCGAACCTCTACGAGTATGACTCCGGCCAGATCCCAGCGATGGGCGTCGACAACAACTCGCTCGCGAAGGCGCTCAACGAGGAGGGACCGTTCGCCGACGATCCCGTCGAAAGCCTTCCGAACCAGGGATTCATGTTCACGTCGCTGCAGATCCACTGGGTCGGACTCGACGGAAGCGGTCTCGAGTCGGTCGCCGACCTCCGCGAGGGCGGCTACACGATCTACCCGATCCAGCCCGGATTCGGGACGCGACTACTCACCGAGGAGATTCTCCAAGAGGCCGGTCTGTGGGAGCCGAACGACATCCTCAACGTTGACGCGGGCGACATCCCGGGCGCCGTCGAAGAGGACCGAGTCGACGCGCTCTGTCTGTACGGCGCGAACGGCGTCAACCTCTCCGGTTGGTGCCAGGAAGTCGACGTCCGGAGCGGCGGTCGATTGAACCTCCTGGAGGTCGACGACGACTTCCGCCAAGTCATCGAGGACCATCCCGGAGCGATCTTAGAGGAAGTGGAGCCGTACGGGTACGAACAGGAAGTCACCGCGTACACCGACACGATGGTCACGTGGTCGCTCGCCGGACAGTGGGCGTTCAGTCCGGATATCCCGGCTCGTGCGACCGAGGAGGTCTGTCGGTTGGCCATGGAACACGAAGACACGCTTCGTGAGTCCGATCCGACGACGCTCGAGTACTCGCCGGAAGCGATGACGCAGACGGTCATTCCCGAGATCGACATCCACGCCGGCGTGGCGAACTTCTTCGACGAGAACGGTGTCTGGGAAGACTCCTGGAGCCGCGGCGACGAGTAGTACCGACGCCTGACCGCCCGAACACACATATCTTTCACGACGGATGGCCAACCACTCCGATACTTCAACCGATCCGATCGACTCGCCCGACTCGCCAAATTCCTCGGACGAGAGCCTGCTTGACGACGAAGAGTCGCTCGAGCTCGCTCCCGGCGACCGCGGACGCAAACAGCTCTGGCTGTACCTCCTCTCGCTACCGTTCTGGTTCCTCATCATCTTCGTCCCGACGCTCATCGTTCCGAACTTCCTCGCGGGGGCGTACGGACAGGCGCTTCCGGGGATGCTCTTCGACGATCCGGCCGCGCTCGCGGCGACGCTCGAAGACATGTCGGCCACGATCCTCGGCGTCGCGGCTGTCGTCGGCATCACCGGCGTCTCGGCGCTGATACTCCGGCTCGGGGTCGGAATCGAAGAGCGGCTTCGGTTGGCGCTCGTCTCGTTTTCGATCCCGTTCTGGATGATCGTGATGTGGTACTCGTACACCCAGCTGATGCCCCGCGGTCAGTACGCAGTCGCGTTCCTCGGCGGTATCCTCGGACTGTACGTGATCTCGGAGCTCGACGAGCCGCTCATCGAGCGCAACTGGCTCGAAGTCGGGCTCCTCGTCGGCTCCGGACTGATCTCGCTGGCGACGAGCGGCTACCTCTTCGTGAACTACCAGTCGGTCGCGGTCTACACCGTCGGGCGCGCGAGCGAACCACAACTGGCCATGGCGTTCGCGTTCACGCTCGCGATGATCTACCTGACGTGGCGGTCGTTCGGGATCACGTTCCTCGCGGTCGTCCTCATCGGAATCGGATACGGGTTCGCCGGACCGTTCATGCCCGGCGCCCTGAGCCACGGCGGGCTCTCCGGCACGCGCATGCTTCGGATTCTCGTGGTGAGTGTTGACGGGTTCTACGGGTTCCTCACCCGACTCGTGGCGGCATGGATCGCCCTGTTCCTACTGTACGCCGGGCTGTTGAAGGCGTACGGCGCGTTCGACCTCATCCTCCGGATCGCGGTGCGCTCCGCGAAGTACGTCGACTCCGGCATCGCGCAGACCGCCGTCGTCGCCAGCGCGGTCATCGGCTCCGTCAACGGGAGCCAGACCGCGAACGCGGGTATGACCGGTTCGTTCACCATCCCGCTGATGAAGGAGAACGGGATCAAACCCGAGACGGCGGGCGGTATCGAGGCGGTCGCCTCCACCTCCGGACAGGTGCTCCCGCCCGTGATGGGCGCTGGGGCGTTCATCATGGCGAACCTCGTCACCGGGATCACCTACGTCGACGTCATCGTGTCCGGCCTGATCCCGGCGGCTATCCTCGTCGTCTCGATCACGATCGCGGTCCACTACGTGGCCGCGCCGCAGATCGAGAACCCGGAGATGGACGGGCTCATCGGCGACAAGATGGAGCGGCGCGCGGTAGCGCTGGAGTCGGTGAAGTACGGGATCCCGCTTCTCATCCTGATCTACGTCCTCGGTATCCTGCAGTACACCGTGATGACCGCTGCGCTGTACACGGCAGTGTCGATGATCGCCTTCGGGATCGGAATCCCGATGCTGCAGGCCGCGCTCGACGGCGAGAGCATCAAAGCGGCGCTGTTCGAGACGCTGAAACAGACGGTCGACGGCTTCCGCGAGGGTCTCATCGTCGTCGCGCCGGTGACGATCATCCTCGCGTCGATCAACGGTGTCGTCGACATCCTGATGGCGACCGGAGTGCCGACGGCGATCTCGCTGACGCTACTCGACCTATCGGGCGGGGTCCCGATCATCGCGTTCGTGCTGGCGATGATCATCTGTATCATCCTCGGGCTCGGGATGCCGACGACCGCCGCATACACGGTCGTCGCGCTGCTCGTCGCTCCGACGCTGATCAGCCAGTTCCTCGTGCCCGATATCGCGGCGCACTTCTTCGTGTTCTACGCCGCGATCCTCGCGGGGCTCACCCCACCGATCGCGACGTGTGTCGCCGTCACCTGCGGGATATCTGGCGGGGGCTTCTGGGGGAGCTGTAAGGAGGCACTGCGCATCTCGGCGCCGCTTTTCGTCCTTCCGTTCGCGTTCGTCTACCACCCGGAACTCGTCTCCGGGACGTTCAATTACGCGTCGTTGTCGGCCGGCCTCCTCGCGATGATCGGCTCGCTGGCGATCATTCACGGGATCAACTACCGCTTCGTCTTCGGCCGCGGACAGACGTACGGGCTCCGCGTCGCCTTCTTCGTCGCCGGCGTGATCGGAATGGTCCATCCGACCCAGATGGTCCAGATCGGCGCGATCGCCGCGGTCGGCGCGCTGTACGTCCTGCAGGTCGTCGTGGGACGGCCGAACCCGCTCGGCACGCTCCGCGGTGCGGCAGGCGTGATATCCGGGCGGAAACGGTAGGTCCGCCGATCGCGAGAGCGATACCGTACGCCTGATCGATTGCAGACCGACCGCGGATCGATCGCGATTGCGTCGTCGGCTTTTTTCTAAAACACGTACGTGGTTCGTCTCAGTACGACCGCGGTAGCCCGAGCACGCGCTCGCCTAAGAAGTTGAGCGCGAGCTGTTGGGTTACGGGGACGAGTCGCGTCAGCCGCGCCTCGCGGAAGTAGCGCTCCACGTCGTACTCGCGGGCGACCCCGAAGCCGCCGTGGGTCTGAACCGCGGCGTCCGCCGCCTCGAACGCCGCCTCGGCCGCGAGGTACTTCGCGACGTTCGCCTCGGCGCCCGCCGCCGTTCGATCGAGGTCGTCGAGGCGGTCGGCGGCGTCGTAGATCACCTTCTTCGCGGCGAGCAGGTCGGCGTACGCCTCCGCGAGCGGGTGTTGGATCGCCTGGTTCGCGCCGATCGGACCGCCGAATACCTCGCGCTCGTTCGCGTAGGCGATCCCGCTTTCGAGCGCCGTCTCGCCGAGGCCCAGACACTCGGCCGCGATCACCAGCCGCTCCTCGTTGAGCCCGTCGAGCACCTGGTAGAACCCCTTCCCCTCCTCGCCAATAAGATTCTTCGCGGGCACGCGAACGTCGTCGAAAAAGAGCTGGTAGGAGTGAACCGCCCGGCTCGCGGTCTTGGGGATCCGTTCGATCTCCAGCCCGTCGGCGTACGCGTCCTCCAGGTCGACGAGGATCATCGAGATGCCGCGAGTGCGCTTGTCGACCTCGTCTCTGGGGGTTGTTCGCGCCATCAACACGAGGTAATCGCTGTCCTCGACGCGCGAGATCCACACCTTCTCTCCGTTGATGACGTACTCGTCGCCGTCTCGCTCCGCCGAGGTCGTCATCGCCGTCGAGTCGGAGCCGGCGTTCGGCTCGGTCAGTCCGAACGCCTGGATCATCTCCTCGCCCGCGGCGACCTTCGGGAGGAGCTCTGCTTTGATCTCCTCGCTCGCGTACTTCACGATCGGCACGGAGTTGTAGATCCCGCCGTGGATCGACTGCGGTGCGGCGAACCCGCCGCCGCTGGCCGCGATCTCTTCCATCATCACGACCGCCTCGCTCGTCGACATCCCGACCCCGCCGTACTCCTCGGGAATCAGCATGCCGAGCCAGCCGTCGGCGGCAAGCCGATCGACGAACTCCTGTGGGTACGTCGCCGTGCGGTCGCGCTCGCGCCAGTACTCGTCGTCGAACTCCGCACAGAGGTCGCGGACGCTCCGCCGAACCAGCGACTGCTGTTCGGTGAGTTCGACCGAATCCCGCCAGTCTTGTGGCATGTGGTGACCTGCACCACCTCGGCGGAAAAGGGTTCGCGTCGTGGCGATCCGTGCCCCGTATCGGCCGTCTACGGGGTCGCTGGACCCCGTCCGTGTTGCCGAGAGCGGACCGCTTATGAATCGGGCTGCGGTGGCTGACGGTGGATGGACCGCACCTACTGGCGGACGGTGTTGCTCGTCACGCTGTGGCAGGTTTCGGCGAGCATCTGTTATTACACCGTGTTCGCGGCGACGCCCTTCTTCCGGGACGAATTCGGACTCTCGCGCTTCGAGGTCGGGATCGTCGTGACGACACTCACCCTCGGCTACGCGATCTTCCTGCTCCCGGTCGGTGCGCTCACGGACCGGTTCGGGGAGCGACGGACGCTCTCGCTCGGGCTCATCGGTCTCTCCGCCGGGATGCTCCTCGTCGCCGGCGCGCCCACCTACGCGCTGCTTCTGGCCGCCGTCTTCCTGCTCGGCTCGGTGTACAGCACCGCGATGCCCGGCACGAACAAGGCGGTGTACGACAGCGTCGCCCCCGGGCGACAGAACATGGCGATGGGTATCAAACAGGTCGGGGTCACCGGCGGGAGCGGAATCAGCGCGCTGCTCGTCACCGGGCTTGCGGGGTACTTTTTTTGGGAGATCGGCTTCCTCATCGCCGCCGTCCTCGGCGTTGTCGTCGCGGGAGTCTTCTCCGTCTTGTACCGCGGTGCGGGCGGCAGCGACACGACCGACTCTCCGGAACTCCGCGAGTTGGCGAATAACCGTCCGTACCTGCTGCTCGCGGTCTCCGGATTGTTCCTCGGTGCGGCGCTGTTCACGACGACGGGGTACACCGTCTTGTACGTCGAGGAGTCCATCGGCGCATCCGTCGCGTTCAGCGGCGTCGTGCTCGCGATCGTCCAACTGTTCGGCAGCGGCGGTCGACTCCTCGGCGGGTGGCTCTCCGATCACCTCCCGGGGGACCCACAGACCCGAATCGGCGGGATCCTGCTCGTCCAAACGATCGCGAGCGCGGTCCTGTTCCTCGTCGTCGCCCGGACGACGACGCCGACGAACGCTGGTGTCGCCTTCGCCGCCCTCGGCTTCTTCGTGCTCGGGTTCACCGGCGTCTATTACTCCTGTATGGCGACGCTCGTCCCCGCCGAGCAGATGGGGAGCGCCACGGCCGGCTGTCAGCTCGCGTTGACTTCGGGGGCGCTGTTCGCGCCGCCCGCGTTCGGCTACCTCGCCGACACGTTCGATTACCGGGCGAGTTGGACGCTCCTCGCCGGCGTCTGCCTCGTCGCCGCCGTGCTCGTCGTCGCCGTCATTCGCTCGGAGCCGCCGGTCGGCGAGACGGCGATGGCCGAGTGAGTCTTCGTCCGCCGACGAGCGTTCCCGTCTCCTGACGGGGCGGTGCTCGCGGCAACCCCGGCGGCTACCCCCGAACCTATCACGCCCCACGGAGAACGCGCTTCCAATGGATTCCGCCGAGCGACGGATCGTGGCGTTCACCGCCGGATCACACGGGCTCGTTCACACCTATGAGCTCTCGATCCCGATCTTGTTGACGGTATGGGTCAGTGAGTTCTCGACGACGGCGGCGGTCCTCGGACTGGTCGTCACCCTCGGATACGGGCTGTTCGGCGTCGGCGCGCTTCCGGGCGGTATCCTCGTCGACCGGTTCGGGTCCAAGCCGCTCATCCTCGCCTGTCTCGGCGGGATGGCGGGATCGTTCCTCCTCGTGAGTCTCGCCCCCAACCTCGTCACGCTCGCGGTCGCAATCGCCGTCTGGGGGGTCACCGCGAGCGTCTACCACCCGGCGGGGCTGTCGCTGCTTTCGAAGTCGGTCGCGCAGCGCGGGACCGCGCTCGGGTACCACGGGATTGGTGGGAACCTCGGGATCGCGCTCGGCCCGCTGGCGACCGCGCTCCTGTTGTTGGCATTCGACTGGCGGATCGTCGCGGCCGCGCTCACGGTCCCCGCCGTCGTCGTCGCCGCCTACGGGCTCACCGTCGACGTCGATGCGGCGTTGCCGGACGCTGACGCCGACGCTAACGGCGACGCTGACGCCGCCGGCGGCACCAAAGGCGAAATGTCGCTGTCGAACGTCGTCGACGACACGCGAGTCCTGATCGCCGGCGGATTCCTGATCGTGTTCGCGTTCGTCACGTTCAGCGGGCTCTACTACCGCACGTTTCTCACGTTCCTCCCGGACCTGCTCGGCGACGTGCTCGGCGGCCTGATCGACGTCCAGCTCATCGATCCCGACAGCCCGTACGCAGAGGAGTTCGACGTGGGTCGATACCTGTACGTCGCCGTGCTCATGGTCGGTGTGCCCGGACAGTATCTCGGCGGCCGGATCGCCGACCGAATGCCGCCGGAGCGCGGACTGTTGGCCGTTATGTCGGTGCTGGCGGTGCTCGCGCTGTTGTTCGTCCCCGCCGGCGAGTCCACCGCGACGTTCCTGGCGGTCTCGCTGCTGCTCGGCGTCGCGCTGTTCACGGTCCAACCGCTGTCGCAGGCGACGGTCGCGGCCTACTCTCCGAGCGAGGCTCGCGGCATCTCGTTCGGCTACACCTACCTCGGGATCTTCGGGGTCGGCTCGCTCGGCGCCGCCCTCGCGGGTGCGGTCCTCACCCGAGCGGGACCGCGAGAGCTGTTCTTCGTCCTCGCGGGTATCGCGGCCCTCGGCGCCCTCTCCGCGGCCGCTGTCTCCCGGTTCGCGACCCGTCGAGACTGACGACCGAGACGCCGATATTTATAAATGAAGTGTGACAAATCGTGTTATATGTACCACGTCCTGTTGCCGATCGACATCGAGGACGATCGCGCTCGTTCGCAAGTGGCGCTGTTAGAATCGCTCCCGATCGACGCCGACGAGATCACCGCCACCGTCTTACACGTGTACGAGTCGGTCGACGCGCCGGCCGACGAGGCGGGCTCGGCCGTTATCGACGAGATCAACGAGTCGATCGAGGAGCTCAGGGGCGTCCCGGACTCGGTGGAACTCGTCGAGGCGCGCCTCGACGAACTCGGGATCACGAACGACCGTGTGCTCCACGTGGGCGACCCCGCAGAGGCGATCCAGTCAGTCGCCCGCGACCGCGACGTCGACGCCATCGTGCTCGGGATGCGCAAGCGCTCGCCGGTCGGCAAGGCGCTGTTCGGAAGCGTCAGTCAGACCGTGCTGCTCAACACCGACCGCCCGGTGATCGTCGGAAAGCCTGACGACGGCGACGACGCGTAGCGCCTCGGTTCGGGCCGCCGTTTTCACTCGGTTGCCGCGCCGACCAGCGCCGCGAGCGAGCCCATCTCCGTCTCTGTCTCCGACTCCTTCTCAGCCGTTCCTGCGGCGCTCCCCGCGATCGAGTCGACGGCAGTCGTCAGCCGCTCGGGATCGATACTGGTCCCGGCGAGCAACCCCTCGGTCTTCGCTCGGCTCTCGGCGGCCGACATCGGCGTTTCGGGCTCTCCGAGCGGGGTACTCACCGTTCGCTCGTACGTTTCACCGCCGGCCGTCACGGTGACGTCGGCGCCCCATTCCTCGGGGAACCGCTGCTCGATCGTCTCGTCCGTCGAGACGTTCGTCGCGTCCATCAGGCGCTGCAGGTCGGGATCGTCCCAGTATGGCGGCTCCTCGAACCGGCCGACCGCCCGCAGGAACGGCTCGGCACCGGCCGATCCCGTCGTCAGCGTCAACGCGGCGGCGAACGGCGCCGAGAACTGGCAGTCGACGAAGCTCGTCGGGCGGCGCTTCGCCTCGATGGGGTCTCCGGTGAGTCGGATACCTGGGCTTGGGATCGCGATGTCGATCGCCTCGACGGCGTCGGCGTCGACCTCGGGAGCGATCGCCTGCAGCGCGTCGATCGCGGCGTGCAGGTACCGACAGCACGGGTACGGTTTCCGCCCCGTCTCAGCCAGCGCGTCGCGAGATTCCAGCCGATCGAACGCCGCGAGGTTCGGATCGTCTGTGTAGCCCGTCAAGAACCCGTACTCGCCGTCTATCGAGTCGGCGGCGCCGACGACGCCGGCGGCCGCGAGCGTCGTCGATTCGACCCCGCGACGGGCGGCGAGCCCCGGGTGGAGCCGCTTGTTCCACGCGCCGTTCGCGAGGAACTGCAGGGAGCCGGCCGCCTGACTTCCGGCGATCCCGAGGGCGTTCCGGAGTTCCGGGACGTTGAGCCCGCGGGCGACGCCGGCGGCGGCGACGGCGCCGAAGGTGCCACAGGTGGCCGTGACGTGGAAGCCACGGTCGTAGTGCGAGTCCGGGCCGATCGCCTCCCCGACGGTGCAGGCGACGTCGTAGCCGGCGGCGACGCCCGCGAGGAATCGGTCTGCGCTCGCGTCTGCACCCTCCGCGGCCGCGAGCGCGGCGGCGATCACCGGCGCACCCGGGTGTAACGAGGACGGGAGGTGTGTGTCGTCGAAATCGAGGCTGTGCGCGAGCGCACCGTTCGCGAATGCGGCGTCGGCGGGGGTCATCCGCTCGCCGCTCGGGAAGACGGTCGCCGTCGCGTCCGTCTCGGGATCTGGCGTCGGTCCCGACAGGTCCCGTATTCCGCCGAGAATCGCGGGCGAGGAGTCCGCGTGCGTCGCCCCACCTATCGTCACGGCGAACCAGTCGAGAAGGTGCGCCGAGAGGTCCGGTCGGTCGGCGTCGACGCGCTGACAGTGGTCGACGATCCGGTCTGTGACCATACGGGCGCGTGAACAGCGGGCGGTATCAAGATTCGCGTGTCGGCAGGTCCGAGGTCGACTCGGTTCCGCGATCGGATGATGACGTATCTCGAGTTGACGAAGCCACGATTGATGTGGCTGTTGTGCCTGCTCGCGCTCGCAGGAATGGGACTGGCCGTCGCGACCGGCGCCGAACTGGACGGCGTGACGGTCGTGGCGACCCTCGGAGGCGGGGTCCTCGCGATCGGAGCATCGGGGACGTTCAATCACGTGTACGAGCGCGATCGCGACCGCAAGATGCGACGGACCGCTGATCGACCGATCGCAACCGATCGAGTCGGCGTTCGACGCGCGACGGGCTTCGGTGTCGCGCTCGTCATCGCCTCAATGGCGGTGCTGGTGGCGTTTGTGAACGTTCTCACGGCCGCACTCACGGTGGCGGCGATCGTCTATTACGCGTACGTCTACACGGTCCTGCTGAAGCCGACGACCCGCTGGAACACTGTGATCGGGGGCGGCTCCGGAGCGCTGCCCGCGCTGATCGGGTACGCCGCCGTGACCGGGACCGTCGGTCTCCCGGCGGTTCTCCTCGCGCTCGTGGTCTGCTGTTGGACCCCGGCACACTTCTACAATCTTGCCATCGCCCACCGCGAGGACTACGCGCGGGCCGAGTATCCCATGTTACCGGTCGTCGCCGGTGTGCGGACCGCACGCCAGCGTATTCTCGCCTGGCTCGGGATCACGCTGATCGCCGCGGCGTTGTTGGGAACCGCTACCGACCTCGGTATCCTCTATGCGCTCACCACCACGATACTCGGAGCGGTGTTCGTTCGTAGCGTGATTAGACAGTATGACGTCAATCAGCGGGGATCCGAAGACGAACGGGCGGCTGCCTACCGGAGCTTCCACGCCTCGAACGCGTATCTCGGCGCAGTTCTTGTGGCAATTCTCATCGAAACGTTCGCGGTGTGAAGGCGGAGTCGAACATGTGCGTGTTAATACTCATCATGGTTATTTGTGTACCTCGCTGTGTGAGTGGCCAATGAGCAACGAACCGACACACGAAAACGGCGAGATTCCGGCGATGCAACGGCTCTATAACCGCATTTGGCTGCTGGCTGCGGCCGCGATTGTGTTCTTTCTCGTGGCCTACGTCGGCTGGGGGCTGCTCGACCTCATCTCGTTGCCCGTGAGGTGATTCTCATATGAGTAATCCGCTCGAAGACCCCGACGACGATTGGTGGAACTCACCGGTGAATCGCCGCGAGAGCATCTGGCTCGGGATCGCGGGCGCGTGGTCGCTCGGCATTTTCACGTGGATGGCCGGTTTTACCCAGTTCGGCGATCAAAACCCGATCGGCACGACGTACGACGTCGATCCCGACCGGTATCAGGAGCGCGTCGGCGAGTACAAGGAGGCCGCCGAGGAGACGGAAAACGGACTGGTCCCGCCCGACAGCGACGTGTACGTCGGCGCGATGAGATTCAACTGGGACGGGCTCCCGACCGTCCTCGAAGCGGGCCGCGAGTACGACATCCACCTCGGCGCCTATGACGTTCAGCACGGGTTCTCGGTTCGGCCAGAGGAGAATCTGAACAAACAGATCAACCTCCAAGTGTTCCCGGGGTCAGAGTGGGTGATCCCGATGACCTTTGACGAACCGGGCACTTACCACGTCGTCTGCAACGAGTTCTGCGGACAGGGCCACCGAACGATGCACGGCCGCTTCACGGTGGTGGAGGGATAGCATGTCGGCGGTCGCCTCCCTGTTCCGGAACGATTACGACGCGGAGGGCTTCCGGACGTGTTCTGTAACGGGGCTCGACATCCATCGGTCCGTGGAGAACTACGTGAAGCTGTTCGGGCTGACCGCGGTGATCGCGCTCGCCGTGGGAGGAAGCTTCGCCTTCTCGGTCGCGATGACCCGATGGGAGTTCATCGGCCTGCTCGACCCGAGCAGCTACTACACGCACCTGAGTATCCACGCGTGGAACCTGCTCATCTTCTGGATGGTGTTCATGGAGATCGCCGTCCTCTACGTCGGCGGTCCGATGGTGCTCGGTCGAGCGCTCCCGCTTCGTCGGCTCGCGACCGTTGGGTGGGGCACCATGGTCGCCGGCGCGATCGGCGTGAACGCGTCCATCTGGCTGTCCGAGGCGCCGAACGAGGCCCCGCTTCTGACGGCGTATGTCCCGCTGCCCGTCACGCCGTGGTTCTACGGCGCGGCAATCGTCTTCCTGCTCGGGGCCACGATCGCGTCGCTGCCGTTCTTCGCGACGATCTGGTCGGAAACTCGCGACAGTCGGCGAACACTCCCACTCGTCGCCTTCGGTGCGTTCGTCACCGGGATCATCGCCGTGGAGGCGATATTCGGCGGCATCGCCGCATTCGCGTACGCGCTCGCCTGGCGAATCGACCTGATCGCCTCCGTGGATCCGGGAATCTACCGCCAGCTCTACTGGATCGTCGGCCACGGGACCCAGCAGATCAACCTGCTCGCGATGATCACGGTGTGGTACTTCCTCACCCACGTCGTGGGGGGCGCCGTCGTGATCTCCGAGAAGGTCTCCCGGACCGCCTTCATCCTCTACCTCTTCTTCATCAATCTGGGGGCGGCACACCACCTGCTCGTCGACCCCGGCATGTCCGCCGGCTGGCGGATCTGGAACACCTCCTACGCCTTCTACGGCGCGGCCTTCGCGAGCATGATCCACGCGTTCGCGATCCCGGCCGGGATCGAGGCCGGACGCCGCCGGCGTGGACAGGGCGGTGGGCTCTTCGGCTGGCTCACCTCCGCGCCGTGGCGGAACCCCGTCTTCGTCTCCACGATCTTCAGCATCATCCTTTTCGGCTTCCTCGGCGGCATCACCGGCGTCGTGATGGGCCAGATCCAGGTGAACATGACCTGGCACAATACCCTCGCGACGGTGGGGCACTTCCACGCCACCGTCGCGCTCGGGACGACGCTCGCGTTCTTCGGGCTCGTCCTCTTCGTGATCAAGACGATGTTCCGTCGAGACTTCGTCTCGGACACGCTGGCGAGTGCGATCCCGTACGCCTACGGCGCCGCAATGAGCGTCGCAACGCTGATGTTGATGTACGCAGGGATCCTCTACGGTGTGCCGCGCCGGACCGCCGAAGTCGTCCGGAACATCCCGGGATCGGAGTTCAACCTCTCGGCTGCGATTCCGATATTCATGATCTTCGGGATCTTCGCGCTACTGGCGATCCTCTCCGGGGTGCTGTTTGTCGTCGTCTCGGTCGGCTCGCTGCTGTTCGGCGATCGGCTCGCTCCCGGCGACGACGGCGGCATGCTTCCCGACGGCGGGCTCCACGCCGACGGCGGCGATCCGATCCACGCGGTCGAGCTCCGCGGGACGTTCACGCTCTGTCTGATCTTTCTCGGCGTCTTCGTCGCCGTCTACGTGTTGAACTGGTACCTGTTGACCCAGCTCTGGGCGATCGGTGCGTAGGCGCCGGCCGACTCCGACTGGCCTGCAGAGCGCTCGACGCTCCGAAATCCGAGCGGTGAAGCGCGACGACCCGACCCCGACGATCGAACACCGTTGCGATACACAACGAATGACTGATACTCCCCGGACGGATTCACGGATGCGACTCGGCGGTATCGTTCGCCAGGCCTGGCGTGACCTTCTAAGCGTCTACTACGCGAACACGCCCGTCTGGCGCTGGTTAAAGAGTGGTTCGCTCGTCTTCCTCGGGCTCTTCCTGTGGATGAGCGGGAACGTCCTGCTGGCGTACTGGACCGACTCCGTCACGGTCCGGTACGCGCTGGCCTACGGCTTCGTCCTTATTTTGTGGGGACCGCTCACACACCTGCTCGTCGTGCCGGCCGTGATCCGGCTGCGGCGCACCGCGGAGAACCCTACCGTGCGGCGGATCGTCCGACACGGGTCGAAGATCAACTTCGCGACGTTCCTCGTGATCGTCGCGGTCGTGGGGACTCTTGCGCCGGGCGTGATGCTGCTCGACTTCTCGTCGGGCTTCGGAACCGACGGCGGCGACGTGACCGCGGAACTCGTCTGCCAGACTGACAGCGACCCGATAACGTGCGAGCTCGAGACCGCCGCAGGCGTGGACCACGTCGTCCTTCTCGCCGGAGGAGAAGAGATCGACCGGAACGACGAGCCGCCGTATGCGGTTTCGGCACCGCGCGATTCGCTCTCCGAGGGGCCATCGGGGTCGCAGTTCGTGATCGAACTCCGCGGTCCGGACGGCGATACCCTCCGTCGGTTCGTCCGGACCGTGTAGGAGGCGTGTCGGAGCGGTTCATCGCGTCGGACGGGGCGGACGCGTTCAGTCTCGCAGCACCATTCGTGCCGAGTTCGTCACGACGATACCGCTGCTGGCGGCCATCGCCAGTGCTGCGAAGAACGGATTGAGCGCGCCCGCGACCGCGAGCGGAATCGCCACCGCGTTGTAACACAGCGCCCACGCCACGTTCTCACGGATGCGGCGTCGCGTGCCCGTTGCGAGGTCGAACACGGTCTCGACCGCACGGAGGTCCTCGTCGGCGATCACGACGTCCGCTGCCTCGATAGCGCGAGCCGTCCCGCTGCCCATCGCGATCCCGAGGTCGGCCGCCGCGAGCGCCGGCGCGTCGTTGGTCCCGTCGCCGACCATCACAGTGGGGCCGGCGGCGACGAACCCGCGGACCGCCTCCAGTTTCCCGTCCGGCGGCACGCCGGCGAACACCTCGTCTACCGCGGGGTGGTCCCGAAACCGGTCGGCTCGTGTCCTCTCGTCGCCGGTCAGGATCACCACCTCCCGGTCGGCGAACGCGCCCAACGCCGCCGTCCAGCCCACACGTTTGCGGTCCTCGACGGCGATCACCCCGCGGACCGCGTCGTTCCATCCCACCGCGACCGGTAGCGCACCCCGAGCCGTGACGGCTTCGATGTGCTCCCGCAGTTCGTCGGGGACCGGCCCGCACTCGCGTTCAACGAGGTCGGCGGTCCCGACGACGACCCGCACGCCGGCCGTCCGGGAATCGGAGCCGTTGGGAGAGTTGTCAACGAGCGTTCCCGAGACGCCCGAGCCGGGGTAGTGGGTGAACGCCTCGACTGTCGTGGCCACAGTGGTGTCGATGCCCGCCAAATCGTCGTTGGTCGCCGCCTTTCGGATCGCGTCCGCGACCGGGTGGTTGGCGCGGCGTTCGACCGCGGCGGCACGCCGGAGCGCTCGATCGTCGCCGTATGTCGCGCCGACGCGCATCTCCCCGGCGGTGAGCGTCCCCGTTTTATCGAACACGATCGTCTCCGCCTCCCGGGCGACCTCGAACACCGAGGCGTCCGTGACGACCACGCCGCGATCGAGCGCGTCGCGCAGCCCGCCCGAGACGGCGAGCGGAGTCGCGAGTCCCATCGCGCACGGACACGAGACGACGAGCACGGTCAGTCCGGCGAGCATCGCCGCGGCGACCGTTCCCCCCGTCGCGAGCCGCCAGCCGGCGACGATCGCTCCGAGCGTCAACACGACCGGCACGAATACCGTCGCGAGCTTGTCGACGAACCGCTGGATACCGGGCGTGGCGGTTTGAACTTCCCAGAGCGCGGCGGCGAGACGGTCTGCGGTGCTTTCGGCGTCCTCGCCGACCTGCATCACGATCGCGCCGGCCGAATCTCCGCCGTCGACTTCGTTCTCCCCGGCTTCGTCGACCTCGCTGAGCAGGGTCGCCCCGCCGATCACGGTCTCGCCGGGCCCCTTCCGCACCGGAAGTGACTCTCCGGTGATCACGGATTCGTCGAGGTCGGCGGTCCCCTCGATCACGGTGCCGTCGATCGGCACGCGTTCCCCGGGCGTGACTCGGACTCGGTCGCCCGGATCGAGTTCTGCGATCGGGACGGTCACCGGTCCCGAGTCGGTGACGCGCGTCGCCGACTCGACGCGGGCGGCCGTGACGGTTTCGAGGAGGTCGGTCGCCTGCGATCTGACTCGCTCCTCGTAGAACCGGCCGAGCGAGACGACCATCACGACCGTGACCGTGACGTCGTAGTACAGGTGCGTACTGCCGGTCGCGAGCGCGAGATTGCTGTAGGCGTACGCGGACAGCGCGGCGACAGCGACGAGGAGGTCCATGTTCGGCCGGCGCGCCCGAACGCTAACGTAGGCGCCGCGAAGGAGCGGGGCACCCGTGTACGCCAGCAGAACAGTCGTGAGAAGAGCGATGAACGCCAACGGCAGATACCGTCCCACGGCGGTGGTCGTGTCGATGGCGAGGACGTTCGTCTCGATGCCGAGGTAGCTCGGGTACAACGACAGGACGTACCACGGCATGATCAGCATCGCGAGAAAGCCGCCGACGACGAGCCGCTCGACCGTTTTTTCGTTCCGGGAGGACGACCGTCTATCACCAGCGGCCGCATCGTCGTCCATCGGGGTCCCGTCTCGAAACCAGAGCGCGTAGCCGTATCCGGTAAGCGCGTCCGTGAGCTCGGCCCGCTCGATTTCTTCCGGGTCGTAGACGACTCGGGCTGTCTCGGTGCCGTAGTTCGCCTCTACGGCGTGGACTCCTCGGCAATCGTCGCCGCGAAGACCGAGGAAGGTCTCACAGGTCGTACAGTGCATCCCGTCGACGGCCAGGTACGCCTCAGTCGCGCCGGGCGGCGCCGTCTCGACCGTCGGTCCGTCGCCGTCGGTCAGCGCGTCCCCGATCTCGTCCACCTCCGGATCGTCCACGTCCTCGAGGCGACGAGCCACCTCCAAGCAGCCGCGACAGCAGAACCCGCCGTCGACGTCGGCCCCTCTGACAGGTGGGTCCGGGGTCGGTAGATCACAGAGCTGGCAGTCGACCATCACTCGTGATCGTCCGGCGACTGAGGTGTCGGTATCTGCGAACGTGTTCGGGGTCGAGCGTCGTATCCAGTCCGTTCGGGTCCGTCGCTGTATCGACGCGGGTCGGTGCGATGTTCCCTTTGCTCTAGTTAAAAAAAAGTCCAGCCCGCGGAGGGTAACATCTTCGGTGGTACTGTCAGGTGTGCGGAGACCGTACCCAGCCCTATGGGCGCGATTCCGGGAAACATCGAGACGGACCAACAGCCCCCGATGACGGTCCCGTTACGACATTTCGTCGTCGGGCTCGCCTTCCTCGTCGCGGGAATCGGGGTTGGGATCGGCTTACACCTGAACGCCGTTCCGGGACTGGGGCGGCTCGCCCACCTCCATCTCCTGTTAGCCGGGTGGATCTGTATCACGATCATGGGTGCGATGACGCAGTTCGTGCCCGTCTGGTCGGGAGCGACCCTCCACTCCCGGCGTCTCGCGAACGTGCAGTTGGGGCTGGTCGTCGCCGGTCTCACCGGGTTCGTCGTCGCGTTTCTCCGGGTCGAAACGGCGTGGCTCATCCCGTTTGCGACGCTCATGCTCGTGGGGTTCTGGGCCTTCGCGTACAACATCATCCGGACGCTTGCCACGGTCGGGGAGTACGATGTCACTGAACGACACTTCCTCGGTGCGCTCGGCTTCTTCCTCGCGTTGACCGTTCTCGGCCTTCTCCTCGCGATCGATTTTACGATACCGACGTTCTCACCGGTCGGCGTCAGCCGGTCCGGGGTCGTGGGGGCTCACGCGACGCTCGCGGTCTTCGGTGCCGTTCTCACGACTGTGTACGGAGCGTTGTACCAGCTCGGAACGATGTTCACGCAGACGGAACTACACGGGATCGATCATCACCTTCGGACCGTCGAAGAGATCACGCATCCGACCGGCGTGGTCGTACTCGCTGTCGGTCGTCTCGTGGCCCACACCGGCGTTGCGCGGGTCGGGGGACTGCTAGTCCTGTTGGCCGCGTCGGCGATCTGTCTCATCTTGGCACGGAAACTGTACGAGATGCGGGTCGAACGGACTCCGATGCACACGCGGTACATCGTGGCGGTCGGCGCGCTCGCGCTGTGGATCGCCGTCTCGGTGCCGGCCTGGGTGTCCGATCCGTTGACCCGGGGCCACCTGCTCGGTGCGGCGAACGCCGGCCATCTGCTGCTGTTGGGAGCGATCGGGTTCGTCGTGGTGGGGACGCTCTATCATATCATTCCCTTCGTTATCTGGGTCAATCGGTACAGCGATCTGTTAGGACTCGAGGACGTTCCGATGATCGACGACCTCTATGACGACCGGATCGCCGCGATCGACGGGGCACTCCTCGGGAGCGGAAGCGCACTGATCGTCGGCTCGAACCTACTGGACGTCGCCGCAACGCCGGCGCTGCTCGGCGGGCTGCTAGTGGGCATCGGCGTCATGGCGTTCGTGTTCAACATGGTTCTCGTGTTGGTCCGTCACAGCCCGCACTCGATCGATCGGATCGTGTTCGGCTCGTTCTCGCCGCGCCGAGCTCGAGGTCTCGATGAGGCGGAGGACTGACATGTCCCACCGGAAAAACACGGGAGAGCCCTGAGGCTTCATCTACATATATGAACAACGGATCGGCTGGACTGCGGACGTGGACACAACGCTTTACCGTGGCGAGCGTCGGGTCGTTCGTGAGTTCGCTTCTCGCACTACTTGGTGAGGCAAATGAGGCCGCCGTCCTGATCGGCGTATTCGGATTCATCTGTCCGATGGTGTTCGGAATGGCGTACCTTCTGCTCCCCTCGTACGTCGGCGAGACGCTCGTCGATCAGCGACTCGCGGGGATCCACTTCGTGCTCGCCTATGTCGGTGTCATCCTTCTCGTTGCGGACCAGCTCGGTACTGAGGAAATTCCTCTAAAACTCCTCGGTGTGACGCTCTGGGCGATCGGTACCCTCGTCTTTGTAGGGTCGTTGCTGGCGACTGTCGGCCCCACAGCGGTCGGCACAGTAGCTGAGACACTTAGGGGAAGTGGACGATCCCAACGCTCGACCCGATTAGCCACGACGATGATTCCGGTTGCTGTCGGCTATCTCCTCATCGGAACGATCGCCCTCCTCACAATTGTCGCTCCGTTACAGATCGGTGCGATAACGGTAGCACAGGTCGTCCACTACTACCTTATCGGATTCGCAACGCTGTTAATCTATGCTCTCGGTACGCGGCTGCTGACGGCTTTCTTCCACGTTTCGTTACCCCGCCCAGTCGTCTGGGCTATGCTCATAACCGGAGCTATCGCGCCTGCCTTTCTGGGAACGTTCCTCTGGATCGATCCGTGGTTCCAGGTCGGCGGTGTGTTCGCGACACTCTCGATGCTCGGGTATGCGGGCATCGTGCTGCTCGTTGTTCTGAAAACAGATCGCAGACGAGTCGGCGTATCGGGGATCGCACTCGGTGCAATCGCCGGAGGGGCCGCCGTCGTGTCGGCGGTTCTGGTCGTGTTCGGAGTCGGGCAGCCGACGTCCATCGCCGTCCATCGAACGCTCATCTTGGCCGGGTTCTTTCCGCTTACAATCGTCGGATATGCGTATCTATTCTTCCCGATTACGGGCGATCAGTTTACGGGTGCGAACGCGCGATCGGCCCGCACGACGATTGGCGTGCTTGGGGTCGGTGTCGCCATACAGTCGGTAGGAGTTGCCTCTCAGTACGAATTGGTACGCGTAATCGGGCTTCTCGGATCCATAGCCGGTACGATCGGATGTGGCTACCTTCTCGGACGTCGATTTTTGAACGATTGAGAATCATCTGTTCGAATACGACCGCCGAACGTACTCGAACGATGAGACCCTTATCCGAACATGTACGGGAGTAGGAGTACCCCTCACGATCTCGAACAGACGGGTATGCCCAGCTTTCCGTCGCCGTTCGGATCCGACGACAGCGATCTGTTCGACGGCTACGACGAGTTCGCTTCGAACCACCTCCCGAGACCGGGCGAGTTTCTCGAATCCCACCACCTACTCACCGGAGCGGACCACGTCGCATTTCACCGACTCACTCGCGACTGCTTCGAGGAGCGAAAAGTGTACGATATGACGTTCAACTACAACCTCGCGCGGCTGAACCTCGACACCCGCCACACGAGCGCCGGCTACCGCTACGCCGATGAACGTGACGACGCGATCGACGCCGTCGAATCGGAAGACATCGACCGCGTACTCCGTGCGGAGTTCACGCCGACGACCCCATTCTGTCCGCAGACCCATACGCTGACGATCGGGTCGTTTCGGGCGTGGAACGGTCTCGCTGACAGACACGAGTATGATCTCGTTCGCGTCCGTGCAGCACCGATGCACCATCAGAGCGGGGCGATTAACGAACAACTCGCCGAACTCGAGCAGACCTATCTAAAGACGGGCGACGTGACCGCTGATCCAGAGAGCGGTACCGAGATTGGGTCGAATCCGATGGAACGCTCGATGGAGAATGAAGGACCGAGCCGTGGATCGACAGACGCCCCATTCTGAATCAGGCTAGTCCGTCGGGACAACAGCCATCGCGTGATCGGTAACGCACTCTGCAATCTCGCTCCGAATCCATCTGTCTCGGAAACACCCTCGTCAGAACGGTGCGTTCGGATCTTCTGAGACAGCTGGGCCATCTCCGGACGACTCGGCCTTCCCGATCAGCACCCTGAACTCGCCGGGATCACGCTTGCGGTACTCCCAGTAGAACTCCGGGCCAGCCTCGGCGTCGAACTGGTGATACAGCGGCTTCGGATCATGGTCGTTCACTAGGGTAAATCCTTCACCGTCGTCGAGGTCCGCGTATGCCTCGAAAATCCGTTCATGGCGCTGAGCGGGTGGAAGATCGCGGACGTCAAGCTCAGTCGTACTCTTCGGTATCCCGTCAGACAATTCAGCGGACCCTCCGTCACCATCAGACGTCGCGGATGTAGGATCCTCACCGTCAGATGTTGATTCGCTCCGTTCAGCCTTTGTGATCTGTACCCGACAACAACCAGGCTCGTTTTCGACTACCTCCCACTTGAACGCATCACCATATTGCTCCCGGAACTCGCGACGGAGCGGTCGCGGCTCGTGTGGGGCAATGAGCTCCATTGTCCCCCCGTCGGGTATCATGCCGTATCGGTGGTGGATCGTCTCGTGGCGGTCCGGTTTCGGAATCTTCCGGACATCGTATCGCGTGATTACGTCCTCGTTGTTGGCTCTCGAAGCGTCAGTCTTCACGATCTCTACGCGCCACTCACCCGACTCCCGACTCCCGTACTCCCACTCGATGACATCGCCATGCATCGATCGAAGTTCGTAGTAGAGTGGCTTCGGGTCATGATCGTTGACCAGCACGAACCCTTCGCCAGGTCCGAGGCGATCGAACGTATCGAGCAACACCTCGTGTCGCCGCTGCGGTATCAGGTCACGCACGTCGAACGTCCCCAACTCCCCGTCACCGAGCGGTTCCTGTTTAGATACCCGGGCCTCGCGCGGTTCGGCGTCAGGATCCTCGTGGGCCCAGTCGAGGGCACAGTCTCGTTCGATCTGATACTGGATCAGAAAAGCGTCGATATCTCGATCGGCAATAACGAGAACTTCGGCATCTGTCTCGGTCTTGTCGAGCGCGTCGTAGATCCGTTTTTGGAACTCGTGAGGCGGGTAATCTCGCAGATCGATTTCAGTAATCATCTCTCGGATCGAACAATGCTGTGAAGAGGGATGGTCTCTCTGCCGAATATGTTCGTAATATGGATTAAACGAGACGGATTCGTCGAATTAACCATCGAATGCTCACAAATCCAATACAGAAATCTCGGATGTTTTCCGAAGAGGATCCCGATCCATGGATTCAGTGACGCTTTCGCGAACGATCGACGCGTCGCCGACCGTCGTCCGTGAATCGATGAATCGACTCGATCAGTTCATGCGAGCGTCAGGCTTTGACGAGGTTCACGTAGACGGCGAAACAGTCCGCGTTGCGAACGAAATGGGGATCGCGACTATCGAACTTACGCTCGAACTCGTTGACCGTCCTGACGCCGACCTCGCCTACGAACAGCGCAAGGGTATCTTCGAGGAGATGCGGACAGCGTACACCGTCACATCAGATCCTAACGGGAGTGAAGTGGTCGCAACGACGGAGTTCGCGCTTGACGTTGCGATCATCGGAGATGTACTTGACTCAACGGTCATCAAACGTCAACGGCGAACAGAACTCACAGCCCAGTTCGACTGGCTTGAAGAAATGGTGTGAAGTACTTGCCTTCAGGGTGTGTACTGTGTCGTATGAGCACCGATCTTGGGGCTGCTGGGGTGATGAAATCCCGCGAGCTCGTCCACTTCGTGACTCAGCAGACGCAGTTCGCACTGATCAACAACATCCTCCAGTAACCCATACAGCTCCCCGCGATGTACGGAAGACAGCGAAGCCAATCTGGGTCAGGGAACATTCCGGCGTGTGGGTTCGAGACGGATAGGGATGCGAATGCGGCGATGAATGTCTTGCAGAGAGGTTTTTCTGAACTAGGGCTGGGATGGCCCGAATCAACGCCTGTGGTGACTGTGACCGCTACGGACACAACTCAGTTTGAGTCTGTGTCTGCAAGTCACGTCATCGAAACAGGAGGCCTGCCCTCGTGAGAGCAGGATTCCCCGGCCACCGTGCACGGGGTAATATTCAAACATCGGCGGTATTATTATCCCATTCTCACTCGTTCCTGAATTCTAGTGACAGTAGCGCATGACTGACCCGTCCGATCATAAGCAAACTGTTCGACGCGCGTTTACGAAACAGGCTGATGCATACGCGGCGACCGCGTCGGTGAGCGATCCGGAGCGAATCGCTCGCCTGGTTGAAGCAACTGACGTCGACTCGAGCGACCGCGTACTCGAGGTCGCTACCGGCCCCGGTCACGTGGCGTTCGGCTTCGCCGATCGCTGTAAGTCGGTGGTCGGAGTAGATCTGACGAGAGCGCCGCTCGAAATCGCAC
>Ga0306882_100170_pt1 | contig 24954 bp, 23 predicted proteins | sample AntDeeMetageno81_FD_190414 | JGI IMG/M metagenome (GOLD analysis project Ga0306882, IMG submission 190414) | Saline lake microbial communities from Deep lake, Antarctica - Metagenome #81 (v2) (version 2) | ecosystem: Environmental > Aquatic > Non-marine Saline and Alkaline > Saline | place...
CCCGGATCTTTTCTGCGATTTCTTGGCGGTTGAACGTCGAATCGCCAGACAGAAGCTCACCGCCAATCTCCAGTGACGGAGTGCTTCTTGCACCGTAGTCCTGTGCATCACGGGAATTCTGCCGAATAACAGGGTTGTACTTGTTCCCGCGAACAGCCTCACTCACCGCTTCACGGGCTTCGTCTGGGGCCTGATCGATGACCCAGTCACGAGTCACTTCAGCGTCAGTGGCGACACTGTGGAGGTGCCGACTGAATTCCCAGAATGCCTCATCTCCGAGTTCATCTTGCACAGCGCGCGTAGCGTTCATCGGAAAGTATGACTTCTCGCTGATCACTAACAGATTCCAGTACTGGTGTTGAACGTCGCCAGTATCGATGAAATTCTCTTTGAGCCACGGATACATTTCACTGTACCACCGCGAACAGTGACCACAGAGATAATCGTAGAACCCACGGATGAGGACAGCATCATCGCCACCTCCCTCAACAGGGTTCGGAAGAGAGTCCACCTTCTCGACGTCAATCTTTGCTTCAGGAGCGTTATCAGATCGAGGCGAGCCAGTGCAGCCCGCAAGAGCCGTTGCACTGATCGCGGTTCCCGCACTGACCATGAACTGCCGTCGTTCCATTGTAGTTCTGTGTATCGCCGTCCCCGTCTTAACTCCACGGAGGCTACCGAACCCCGCAGATTGATGCGGGGGACGCGGTGAAATTCGGTATGGAGATTCGTAATCGAATCACGCCACGGGAACGCGCAACGCCGCAGATTTCCGGTGAAGACCTCACGGAAGACGCAGCTGAATCGATTATTGAGTCTATTGATGCGATTGAACGTGTTGAGTCCGGGCACCGAGTATCAAAAACAGTCCCTGAGAGTCGCCAACCGGTGATTGGGCAGCGACTCGTGCAGTTCGATGCAGATGTGTCCAGAGTTGTGTCTGCGGATGTTCTCTCAGAAGTCACTGAATTGTATGCCGTGGTTGCTGATCCAGTGACTGCGATTGGGATTCTTGATGCGTTGTTAACAGCGACCGGCGAATGCCGCGTGTGCGGGGATGTGAATTGCTCGGAAAGAGTTGTGTTCACGGACACGGGCGTTATGCATCGTCCGAGTGGAGTCGGGAGGGATGCTTGTAAGTCGGGTTCAAGCGGGTCGTCACTGTCAACACGAGGGAGGGAGTGATGACGGGGGTTGAATCGGTACAGTGTATTGTGTGTCAGGCAGAGCGCCGTGTGTCTGCGATGGACTTTGTTGGGTATTCAGCCCCGGTGTGTAGTTCGGCTTGCCGGGCGCAAGTGCTGTGTGCTGAACTCCCGCGAACACCGGCGGTGGGTTGACTTCGAAGTCACTACTGAGTGCGTCTGTCTTTGCCAGCCTTACAGTGTCTGAATGCGGTTACCTCCTGATTCAATACTCTCCGTTCGCGGAATCCAGAAAACAGTTCTTGGTGAGTAACGCGGGCGCGCAGGGTATCGCCTACCGAGGGGTTAAGTGAATGACTCTACTGTTCTATGTTGTAAGCGGCCTCGAAAACACCGACAATGGAAACTAACCAAACCACTACCGCAGACGGCCCTACTCGGATGTCTACTGATAGCACCTCCACTTGGGAGGACCGTTTCCCGTTCGATGAACCGTATGAACCCCAGCAGAACGGCGTGGGGAAGATCCTGAAGAACGCGAAAGACGGCGGATTCACGACCGTGGAAGCGGCGTGTGGATCTGGGAAGACGCTCATGGCAGTCATGGCCGGTATCGAACTGGTTCGTGACCCCGATACGAAATACGAGCGCGTCGTTGCGCTCACGAGCGTGAAACAGCAACTTCGCGCGTTCGAGGATGACATCGTCTCTGTCAACAACAATCTCCCCGAAGGCGTGTCTCCGATTGATGCGCTCACGATTGTTGGGAAGGCCGACATGTGCAGTTACACTGCGACTGGGCATCTCTCGAACGACGACATCTACAGTACATGCAATTCCCTCCGAGACACCGTTCGGAATCAGATGTCGTCCGCTGGCGATGAAAACGAGAAGGTTCGCGTGCTGGAAAGCATGGTGAACGCAATGGAAGTCGACGCGGTCGGGGCGGAAGACACGCTCCAGACTGATGACTGGAAGGCCACCATCAAGGACGAGCATCCGGAAGAGAAGAACAGTTGCGCGTTCTACGCGAACTACCGACTCAAGCAACTCAAAGACGAATCGATGATCGATCTGAACGGGATGATGCGTCCCAGTGACGTTGTGCGGGAAGCCAGTCAAAACAGTGTGTGCCCGCACGCAGCGATGATTGACACGCTGGAAGACGCGGAAGTCGTTATCGGGAACTACAACCACGCATTCGACCCGCTCACGATCGAAGCGATGACCGGGGACATCATTGACGATGAGACGTTCCTCGTATGCGACGAGGCGCACATGATTGTCCCTCGCGTCCGTGACCTGCTCAGTGACCGCGTGAGTTACCGGAACCTCAAGTACGCTATCAGTCAGGTTGAGGAAGATGTTGTGAAGCAGAATGACGCGGATGTACAGGAAGTGATGAAGAAGTCGCTGATGGAATCCGGCGTGTCTCCGGATGACGTTGCGGAATTCGTGGACTTCCTGAAGGCGCTGAAGTCTCAGTTCGAGGAATTCGCGTTGGATGCGCTCGATGAAACGAAGCGGAATTGGGAGGAAACGGTTCTCGACATGGAAGACGACATCGAGTACCCGCTCCGCCCCCCGGATCAGTCTCGGAAGGACAAAATCAGCAACTGGATGGAATTCGAGGGGTACGAATCGATTGCCGATGATGCAGAACACATCGGCTCTGCAATCGCGGATGCGATTCATGAAGCGACGGAGGAAGTGACGACGTACAACACGCAGGAAACGTATGCGGACAGTGTTGGGCGTGTCATGACGGCATGGAAGCGGAATGGCCACAGCCAGTATTTCCGGTCGCTCACGTTAGAGAAGCGCGACCGTGAATTCGATAGCGCGGATCTGCTGTGGAACCGGCACTTCTCCCCGGCGCTCGAAATGAAGAACTGCATCCCCAGTGACCCAATTCGGGAACGTCTCGAAGACTTCGGCGGTGGGTTGCTGATGAGTGCAACGCTCGCGCCACTGGACGTGTACCGTGAGGAAACCGGACTGGACGAGATGGAAGACGACACTGGCCGCCCGGTGCAGGAACTGGTGTACGGGTTGAACTTCCCGCAGGAACGCCGCGAATCGATGGCTGTGAACGCCACGAAGTTCACTGGCAGTAACCGAGGAAATCCGTATGGTGACAACAACGAAACCCGTGAGACATACAAGAACACGATTGAAGATGTTGTGTCGAACACGGACGGGAACGTGCTGGTGTGTATGCCGAGCTACGCGGAAGCCGAATGGGTTGAGTACGAACTGAACCCGCAGTACAACCAGAACGTCAGTAAGCCGATTAAGGCTGATGAATCCAGCAGTAACGAGGAAACGGAAGATCTGAAACAGTGGTTCTTCAGCGGGGAATCGAAGGTGCTTGTCACGAGTCTGCGCGGAACGCTCACCGAGGGCGTGGACTATGACGGCGACAAGCTCGATGCGTGTGTGGTGTGCGGTGTTCCGATTCGCGGACTCGGCGGCCCGTACCCGGACGCAATTCGGAATGCGTATGAAAGCCAGTTCGGGAATGATGGGTTCGACATCGCGTTCAACGTCCCGGCAGTCCGGAAGGCTCGGCAGGCACTTGGCCGCGTGATTCGCGGCATGGATGACAAAGGGGTTCGGGTTCTGGTGGACGATCGGTACGCTGGTCGTGGGTGGGCGTCCGTCCGGGATTTCCTCCCGAAGTACGAGCGCGATGAGTACCAGCCGACTGATGCGGGGGATGTTGAAGGGATTGTATCGCAGTTCTGGCGGCGCATGAATTAGGCGGTGTGTGCGGCTCGGAGAACGGGTTTGTCGGTTACCGAGGGGTGGTTGTCGTCTGCGTTTTCTCGTTGTTAATTTAGTTGTGGGATTAGCTTACGTCTGTGCGTAGGGTTTATTTCCCTCTGTCTGACACCGTCTAAGTAAGTCAACTCACTGTGGCTACGGTGTCCGCCAACGCCCACCTCGCCGTGACCACACCCACAATCCATGTCCACTGACACTACTTCCACTGAGAACACCGGAGATGACGCCCCAAGAGACGTGCCGTGGCAATCCCTCTCGATTTTCCTTGAAGAGAACGCTGTCGAGGAAACGTACAATGACTTCTTCATTCAGGTTCGAGCGAATCACCGCGAGGTCCGTGATCTCGAAAAACGAGTGATTCAGTTAGCAGTGATTGAAGTCGCAATGAAGCACCCTGACGAGGTTGCAGACACAGCGTTGACTGTCAGTGATCGCGTGGGCACCGACACGGAATGGTCACAAGAGAACCTGTATCTCCCCCGTCAAACACGAAGCGAATTCAACGACGTGTTCTTCGGCGAACTGAAAGTCGAGCATGATGGGTTGTACAGCGTCATGAAGCGAGTGCTTCAGGAAGCCGCGTTAGTTGTGGGGATGGATCATTTAGATGAAGTCGCGGAACGCGCAGCGGAAGCAGATTCCGAATACGTCCTCGATTAAGAAGCCGTGAGAAAGTGATTGACGCGCAACGATTTGGTTTGGGGTCTGATTTCTACCGATATAGGCGGATTCTGGCATTGTATTGCTGAAAACCCCCATGCCCCGAAGGCCTTTTACCCAGTTCGTCGCAACCGCGTCTTGAGATAAGTCCACCATTGGATCATCATGAATACGAAATCCATCCCCGGCACAGTCGGGCAAAAGCTTCGATCTCCAAAGACCCTCCTCATCGGAGGATTACTGCTGTTCTTCCTCGTGGAGCCAGCAGCTGCGCAGTCGGGTTGCAGCAATACGCTGGTTGAGGATGCCATTGACATTCTGAATCAACTCACTGCAATCCTCCCGATCTTCGGGGCGATTGTGTTCGTCTACGCCTCCTGGCGCTACGGTGTTGACCAGAACAACAAGTCGACGTACAAGAAGCTCCAGAAGAATTCCCTGATTTACGCCATCTTGGTGCCGTTGCTCGCAACGGTCATCCTCACGGGAATCATCGAATTCGTGCCGAGCATCGACGTCGATGAAAGTTGTATTGACGACGTATAACCGCCCTTTCAACCAATGAGAAAATCCGTTTTCGGAATTCTGGTTGTCGCGGTTACTGTAACGATTCTACTTGCTGGGTCTACTGCCGTGACCGCAGATCACGCGCCAATTGAAGAAGACCATAATCAGACCCCATATGGGATGTCGAATGCTGATTTCGCACAGCTCTGGTCATACGTTGAACCTTACGAGAACAGCACACTCGATAACATGGAGTTTGAATCCGCAAGTACAGAATATGCATTGGGCAGTGATTGGTCGACAACACAGCCCCCGGACACGGCAAATACATGGAATAAAAACAATATCCGGGATTTCGAAAGCGGAGGATATTCAAAGAGTGTGTATCCGCAGCACGTCAACCCAGAAGATGACGGTCGAATTAAAGATGCTTACGTCAAAATCTTCGCGATTGACTCTGCAACTCGAATCTACGAAAACGGAGGTCAAGACGAAGGTGAACAAACACTGTATATTGACAAGGAAGGAACAATCCGAGGCGTTTCTGACTTCCGTGTAGACATTCCAGACGACGAAACAATTGGCTGGCCTGAATTACTGTATAGCCACGAAACCTCCGAAGTGGAAGAAGTCCGAGTCTATGCTGAAGGTGGTCGAGAGTCGGAACTGATTGGAGTGGATGAATCTCCGTCTGACGGTGTTTGGAGTGTTGACTATGAAGGCGTGGAAGAAGGCCATGATTCGATTCGTGTTGAAGCAGACATCACTGCGACGTATGAAGAAGTGACGCACACTGAACCGCCAGAAGTACCGGACGATGATGACGAGGATGACGAAGAAGAAAATGATGAGACTGGCGGAAGTGACTATAATGGCGGGTATGATGGCCCCGGAACTGGATTCTCGCTTTCCTCTCCGAATAAAGCATATTCCAGTGGCCCTGATGTGTTCTTCCATACGAATTCTGAAGGAGAGCCGGGAGATCACTTCGAAGACGAGACGACAATCACAACGACAGTTGACAGCGAACCGAAAGACGTCACATTCAAAGATCCGAATGTCAAGATGATGGTTGGGCACCACCCGGACGGGGAAACACGTGTTCGAGTATACAGTCACGACCATATCTGGGACAGTGTCTCCAGTCCGGATGGCACAATAAACAATCTCTGGCAGTATTTCATGAATCGGGACACTGAGTGGGATACGATGGTTGAATCAACGTCGAGCGGTGACGAAGAACGCCATACGAACATTCAGCCAGTTCGAACCGCTGGATACCCCGCAGAGTCGGGAGTGAGGTATAATGCCCGAGCTGCGTTCCGAGGAATTTCAACTGGGGGGACAGAAATCGATACACTTCCAGAATCCACGCCCACGCTCCCGGACCCGGTTAACGTGCCGATTGTTGAAGAAGACGAGTACCAGTACGCACACGCAATAAACATGGAGATTACCCATGACGCGAATTTCGAATACGACGATCTCGTATCTAACGGGGTTGTTCATGGTCAAACGAATTCTGATATAGAAGTAACGAAGGAAGAAGATTTGGTGAAGCCAATCCTCAAAGTTGAAGGAAGTAGATTAGATCGTGAAGACGGCCATGCATATGTGAATATCTCGGTTATTGACCCTGAATCACAGAACTATATTCCGGTCGGATCGACAACCACGCGCGGGTCATTAGGGATGCAACGACCCCATGACCTGTACCTGAATGGAGGGTCTGTCAGAATGAACACGAATCAACCGAAAGAAATCCGGTTCCAATATGAAACGACACCACGAGCAGAAATCCGGTTTGATCCGAAGCCGTGGTATGCAACGACGGATTCGTATGTGACTGTTGAGGAGACAGTGACTGTGTCAGACTCTGCCGGGTTCATGGATTGGATATACCGGTTATTCGGCGTGATTGCGGCACTCGTCCCGTTGTGGTTGCTGGAGATGATGTTCCGGAAGGGGCTTGGGTTCAGTATCATTCCACCGGAAGTCCGGAAGATCCCGCGAAGGGTGTTTGAAGCGTTGAACCCGGATTGAAAACCAACGATTCAGTGACTCGTGATTGTCATTCAACGATTCTGTTTTGATATGTACTCGTGAGTTCACCGAGAGAGCTACGCCAAGTCATAAGTGCAGTTCGTTTAAACTCTCGATAAGAGCTAATAATGTCGAGAATTGGGTCAGCATTCTTCGGTGGCCTTGAGAGTGCGGCTGAAGAATTTGTCGAGGAAATCCAGCAAGTAATGAAAGAGGTTGCTGGGGATGCAACCACAGAGCTACTGCAAACGCCATACCCTCCGAACGGAGATCAATTCTGGGCGTTGGACAGTTCCTGTACTGATGCGAAATGTGATGTCTGGAAGCCGATGTACGATGCCGTGTACTCCGGGACGGACGAGACGATGCCGATTATTTTACTCGCCGCAATCATCGTCCTGTTCGGTTGGGTGATTATGGCGATGCTTCAGGGACTTACCTCGCACGTCACACAGACCGACATCAGTAAGATGAATCGCCGTGTTGCATTCGTTCTCCTCATCGGACTGATGGGGTGGTGGCCCATGTGGGGCTTCGCAACGGAAATGACGCACACACTTACAGTGAACATCATGCCAACTGACGGGATTGGATACATCCTCGATCAAGGCGCAACTGGTGCAGGGACGTTCGCGTTCGCTGCTGTGGTTCTGTACACTGTCGGGTTAGCGCCAATCATTTTGTTCCTTTCAATTTTCGTTGTGCGGTACCTCGCCATTCTCCTGTACTCGGTTGGTGGCCCGATTCTGTTAGCGTTCTGGGCGCTTCACGCCGGGCCGCTCAAAGGCATGTCTCGCATGGCTGGGAATTACCTCGGGAAAGCCCCGGGTATTCTATTAATGCCGATTCCCGTTGCAGTGTTACTGATGCTTTCTCAAACCGTGATGGAAGCATTCCCCAGTAACAGCATTGGGGCTGGCTTTGCAGAATTATTCCTCACCATGGCGATGTTCAGTCTGATGGCGTACATCCCGCTGAAAATGATGGACGTCGGCGAAGTCGGTGGGAAGGTCGCCGGGCTGGCAACCGGCGCGGCAGCAGCTGGCATTGCGAAATCCAGTTACGGTGAAGTCACTGGTTCTTCCAGTAGTGACGGGGACGTTAGCACTGGCACTGATTCGGTAGAATCGGACGCAGAAATGGAAACGACATCTGGATCTCCGGCGAGTGGTGGCGGGGAATCCGAGAACATGGAGGAAGCGTATCAAGACGAAGGATACGGGGCGGAACTGAAGCGCGGAGCAGAAACAGTTGCAACGTCCCCGCGTGATGGAATTGAGAAGGCTGCTGGAGCAGCATCCGACGGCCTCGATCGCGTGACGAATGATGACGGGTACTTCCGAAATAACCGTAATCAGTCTCGGACGAGCGATGCGCAAGGATTCAACCGGGCATTGAATCGTGCAGCTACAACTGCGAACGCGGGGATTGCAGCTGCGCGTGGTGGCCGGACTATCGCCGGGAAAGTCAGTGACGGTGTGAGTAACGTCCAAGAACGCAGAGAGGATTGGGAGCAGACGAAGGTCGCTGCTGAAACGAAAGCAGAGTTGGCTGAGGAACACGGGTTAGATCCGAGTAATCCGGCTGAGGAACGGCGTTTGGAGCGGTTAGCGCAAGGGCAGGCGGAGAAGGAACTGGATGATACGCCATCTGCGGATGAGTTGGCAACAGATGACTCTCGCGCACGGGAGATGGCGTCTGAAGCGACTGATGGCTTGATTGATGATGGGAGCGAAACTCGGCATTATTCGGAAGCCGATTACGTTTCGCAGGACCTCAAAGATCAGGACTTCGAAGAGAATCGCGAGGAAATTGACCGGATTGAGATGGGTGATGCGGATGGGAGTTCCGTGGCGACGAACACGTCCCCGACAACTGGCGATAAGTCGATTGACGTGATTGGCAGTGACAGTGTTGAAACCCGCGAACTCAACACAGGAGATGTTGACCAGGAAACTCTGGATCAAGCTGGAGAAACCGTTGATGTGATGCAGTGACTTTCGGTCGGGAATTAGAGTCACTGAATACAGGGTCTGTTTTTGCTGTGGGTTTCGAGAGGTGTTGACTGGGGAAAGTCTTGTTAAAGGCGGGTTGTGACTCCCGGTAAGACAATCATGAGCAAACAATTTGGAGCAGCGTACAACATCCCTAAGAACATTAGCGACAACAACACGCTCGCTGCTGGGTACACGATGAAAGACCTCGGCGCAATCATCGCCCCGGCGCTGGTTCTTGCGTATCTCGGGACGCTCCTCCCGGATATTCTGTCGTTCATGTTCATCCCGATGATTGGGGTTGGGGTGTTGGTTTCTGCCTTCATTTTCCTGTTTGCACCCGGGCATCTCGGGCCAGCAAACTGGATTGAAAGTATTGTTCACCGAACGACGAAACCGCATGAGATCACGCATCTATCCATGGAAACCGCACAACAAAATCCGGAGGAACAGCCGATGACAAAAGCCTACGAAATGAATTCTCGAACACAAAACGAGATTCATATCGAACGCATCCACAAGCAAGGCGGGGCCGTTGAACGCACTGACGGGGCTGTCGTTGGCGCGGTGAAGGTTGACCCGGCGAACATGGCGTTAGCCGCGAACCGTGAATGGGAGCAAATTGTGAATGACTGGGAAGGGTACTTAGACAACACCGTTGACTACCCGATTCAGATTTACTCCACAACGAAAACATTCCCCGTGGAAGAGTACATGTCACAGTACAATTCCCGGCTGAATGACCCTGACGTGAAGAACCGGCCTGTGCTGAAGGCGTTGATTCAGAGCTTCACCAGTTGGTACTCGGAGTACCTCGGGTACCAAGGAACGAATCAACGCGAATTCTACATCGTTATCGCGGTGCAGGAACACGAAGTTCATCAAACGCAGAAAGATGAAACTGCGATTGACCGGCTTGCGGAGAAGCCGGTTATTGGCAGAGTGTTCCAACGACTGAAAGAGAATCAGCAAGAGGAATACGAAGATGATGAACTGAAACAGGAACAACTCCGAATGCTGAATCAGCGACTTGGCTCGGCACAGCAAGGTATTCGGCGTCTCCAAGACTGTTCAGCGCGTCGAATCACTGCAACAGAACACGCTGTTGTCCTGAAAGAATACTGGGGCGGTGTGGAACTGAACTTCAGTGAGAACGCTGTTCAGGATCTGCATCGCGGTGGCGTGACGATGGGTGGCGGCGACCCCGTTGACCCTGACGAAGTCACTGAAAACAAAGGCTACGACGGAACCGGCGAATAACTCGCAGAACACAACCAAACTACACACTTCACACTTCAATCCATGGCACTTCGAGACATCTTCGGATCGGATGACGAATCGGACACAGAACCCCCTGCGGATGCTGACAGTGACTCTGTTTCAGACAGTACTGAAGACGAGTCCGAACCCACAGTCAACGAGGAAGACACCGAGTACACGAAAAGCGACGTAGAAGAAGCGCCGTCTGATGAGAATCCGGGGTATGAACTCCCGGACGAAGGATTCATCGACAAGGTCGCGAATCTGCATCAAGACTTCATCGCGCCCACGGAGATGAATATCGAAGACACGCACATGCTCTCCGGGCAGCAACTCATCCGGAATTACTACATCAACGAATGGCCGAATAAAGCCCGCCCCGGGTTCCTTGAGCCGATTTTCGCCGACGCCAGTTACGACACAGACATCTCCATTCATCTGGATCCGCGAAATCGGGCGTCTGCAAAACGCGCGCTCAAAAGCAACATGGGGGACATCCGCGCGGAATACGAACGGACGAAAGACCCGGCTCGGAAACGTGACCTGAAGAAGAACCTGTCTGACGCGGAACGCATGTACGACCTTGTTTCACAGCAAGGCAAGACACTGTTCGACATCGGGACGTATGTGAACTTCCGTGTTGACCGGGATGTTGGAGCGGATTCGATTAACGAGTTAGAATCGGATTACCTTGAGAAACTGCAAGTCCCACCAACTGACACTGACCCGCGTGTCTCGCGGCGCGTTCAAGATCGCGGAATGGTATCGACCAGTCCGCTCGCGGAGGACGTATTAGGGAAGAAGAAGCCGATGTTATCGGCAGCAGCGGCGTCGATGATGCCGTTCAGTTCTGCAACGCTGATTGAGAACTCCGGAATTGACTACGGCATTCAGCAACACAACGGCTCACCGGTTGTTGTGGACCGATTCAGCCGGGACACCGGGTATAACATGGCGACGATTGGCGACATCGGGTCGGGGAAAAGTTTCTCGACCAAACTCCAGATCGCTCGAACGCTCATGCGCGATCAGGATGTTGAAGTCATGATGCTCGACCCGCTGAACGGATTCGAGGGGCTGAACGCGGCGCTGGATGGCGACAAGATCCTTGTCGGTGGGAGTGAGGGTTTGAACCCGCTTGAACTGAAGGAAACGCCGCAGCACGTTCTGGACGCGGCTGGTGAAGGTGCGGCGGAGAAACTGGATCCGCTGGGGAACAAAATCAAGGACGTGATGAGTTTCTTCGATACGTACTTCAGCATCGAAGGAATCGACATCGGGGCCGAGCGCGGGATTCTGCAAGACGCAATTCAGCGAGCGTATAACCGGAAGGGAATCACGCACGACCATACGACGCACAGTAAGGAATCCCCGACTGTTCGCGACGTTCTCTCGATTCTTGAGGAGATGTCGGAGAACCCGTCGAAATTCTCTGCATCGAATTCGTCTTACGAGAAGGAACGTGTCGGTGAATACGCCGGGCAGCTGCTCGTTGCGTTGAAGGGCTTCCGGCAGGGCGGCCAGTATTCGAATCTCGCAAAACACACAGAAATCGAACCGGGCGCGAACCGGGTGACGTACCTGGACCTCAGCCAGCAAGAAGGCGGAAAGGACGGACTGGGGCTGATGATGCAGTTGCTGTTCAACATGGCGTATGAGCGCGCGAAGAACACCGAGAATAAGGTTATCTTGGTGATTGACGAAGCGCGGTACCTGATGAAGAACAGTGCGAATCTGAAGTTCTTAGAGCAGGCTGTGCGGCACAGTCGGCACTACGATCTCAGTATTCACTTCATCACGCAGACGGTGGAGGAATTCTACCAGCACGCCGAGGCCGAGGCGATTCTGGACAACTGTTCGATGATGCAACTCTGCCAGTTATCCAGCCTGAATAGCGATCTGGCATCGGACGCGCTTGGACTGAACGGGAACCAGATCAATTACGTGAAAAACGCGCAAGCTGGCGATGAGGGGTTAGATTACAGTGAAGCTCTGTTGAACGTCGGCGATAACGGGTGGTACCCGCTTCAGATCCGTGCGCACCCCGATGAAGCAGCGGTCGTGGACTACGACACGCGCGAAGACAACATCGAGGAACTTCCGGGGCACGGTATGGAAGCCGATAATAACAAAGACGCGATGGAGCAGTTGATGGATCGGCAGGTTGAGCAGAAAACCAGTGAAGAACACCAGCAGGCACGGGAGGAAGCGCAGCGCGGACAACGTGTGAAAGGATTCCTGTTGGATGAAGACTTCCGGTCGTTGACCCTCTCTGAACTTGGTGCGAATCGCTCGCAAGTGTACAAAGGCGACTTTGAGGACACGTCGGGCGATGACTTGTCTAACACGGAGCCGGACACGGAAGCGAATCTGTTCGAGTACACTCCGGATGATGGTGTTGGAACGAATCTGTACCATGTTCGGTTCGACATCTATCAAGAGGATGCGCCGGACAGTGACTCGCTCCCTGCGTTGGAAGACCTCAGTAACGGATTCGAAGTGTTCTCGACAGACCCGTCCGAGTTAGCTCTCCGAGCTGGGAATTACGACGGGACGTTCGATGCGCTAATTGGCACGGCAGTCGCCCCGGAAACGTTCTGCCATGCACTGTACGGCATCGCGGAAGTCGATAACGTTGCCGTGACGGACATCAGCAGTACGGTTGACTGGGCTGACGAAGACGTTGAGATGACGCCGAACTCGCAGCTTGAAAACGCGGCGGCGAAGGATAACGAGGAAGTCACTGAGGAATTCGAACGGATGAAGGAAGAAGAGGAACTGAAAGGAATGGACGTGGATGAAGGCGGATTCCAAAGCTTCGAGTAACGTCACTGCCTGTCAGCATCGAACTGTGAGGTAGTCTTTTCAAACGCCGTTCCTGACCGCCGTATACGATGCCGGAACTACACGATTACCACTGCCTTGATTGCGGCCATGAATGGGAAGATCCGTGGGTTGGCGGCCCGGAAAACTGCCCGGAGTGCAATTCCAGAATGATTGGATCTGAACAACAAGACTGAGTCAAAACCACCGCAGTGACTGAATGGGTTATCACCCACGGAAACTGTTTTTCCGCGTGAGTATCGAACTCCGATAACGAATGACGTTCAAGAGCTATGTCTCCGAATTCGTAGACACCCACCTGCGATCCAATAACGTCCCCAAAGAGGTCGATGTAGAGATGTACCGCAGCATCCAAAACAACCTCGGGAACGGGAAACTACTCCGAGTGATGCCGCACGCTGATAACGACGGCATGGACGCTGGCGAACAACTCCTACAAGCCCTCCACAACCTCGAATTCGACTGGGGGATTTACAATAAAAGCCAAGAGGAAACATTCGAGATTTGGTTCGATGACGGCAAAATCCAGTTTTTCTTCTACGTAGAGGATTCCCGTGCTGAACTGAAGCTCCGCCGCCAGATCCGGGGGTTCTACCCGAGTGCGCAGATCGAAGAACGCGAGGAACTGTTCACCCGAGTCAATAAGAACGACTGGGTGGCTGGTGCAGAAATGAATCTGAAGCGATCGAAATACTTCCCCATTCGATCACAGAACGGCGTTCGACCATTCAAAGACGATCCGTACAAGTCGATTACGTCGGACATGGTTGCGAATAACCATTGCCGGACGATGGTGCAAGTGCAGTTCAAGCCCGCACATCCGGAGTGGGCGCACGGCGGCCCCGTCAGGAAGCACATCCCGTTCATTGAATCAACGCCGTTCTTCAGTGACGTTGGGTCAGTGTCGAATTCGGTGAAGCAAGACAAAATGCTGTCCGGGTTCTTCAATACAGAAACACGGGATGCATCAAGTGAAGAACGGCAGTTAGCCTCGAAAATCATGGAGCAAGAGGGGCAACCGGCATACCACGTTGACCTCCGGATTCTGACGTTCGCGCCGCGTCGTGGGGAAGCGAAGTCGAATATCTGGAGTGTGGCGAAAACGTTCGAGCAGTCCTTCGCTGAGAAAGGTGATCAGACACTCGTTCAAACGCCGAAGAACGGGAAGCACCTCGATACACTGGTAGAGGAATTCGCCGCTCGGGAATGGGTTGACCGGGACATCATCATGACCGTACCGGAAGTCAGTGGATTAGCGCATCTTCCGAATGGTGGCGTTGAAACGCCGGAGATTGAATGGACAACAATTGATTCGAGTGCCGGTGTGCCGACTGACGCAGAACGGTTCTACGGTAGTGCTGTTGACCAGTTCGATCAGCAATTCACAACGGATGATTCCGATGCTGAGAAAACCCAGACTTCGGATGCGTCTGTTGGGGTTTCAGCTCCGTCGAGCATCTATAATCGCATGAAAGGAATTGTGCATAACATCGTCTGGTTAGGTGACGATCTGCACTTTGTTGCGGATGATCCCGGGAAGCCACTCCCGGACACCACAGACACCACGGACGAAGACGGCAGTGACGATGACTTGGACGATTTCACTGAAGGCGAGGTTGACCATGATGCAGAGTACGAGGAAGTGCCGGATGATGGTGAAGTGGCTGACGATGAATTCGTTGCGGAATCGAACGTGGTCACTGACGACACTGACGATGATTCCGAGCCATCGACAGACGAAGGCCTTGATGAAGACACGGATGCTGATGAAAGTCCGGGTGAGGGCCTACCGGGGGAAGATGGTGATTCAATGTCTGCGGCGGAAATCGGAGCGGAGATTACCGGTGATTCGAAACCCGATACCCCGGGAGAATCCAGTGAGAGTGTTGATGAAGGCAGTGGCAGTATCGACGCGGAGGAAGAACCCGTCACTGAGGACTCCCTGACTGAATCCGAAGCCAGTGACGTGGGGGAAGACGCCGTCACTGACGAGGAAGACATCACATCTCACCCAGATATAGCTGATGTAACACCAGACAATACTGATGAAGATGATCTGATGTCGTTAGATCAGCCCAATCCCCCGGAATTCGGCGATGAAAACCGCGAATCCGAAACAGACGAAGACGAAAACACAGTTGCTGATAAGGCTACTGACGAGTCACTGCAAATAGAAGACTCCCATGGTGAGATCACCGGGGATGAATCAGTAGACGTGACTGAGGAAGTCAGCACGGAGAGAACCGAGACTGGATCCTTGGAAGAAATCAACGCGGAGGATGGTTTGGAAACCGAGGAGGAAGAACTGGGAGGAGATTCTGAAGGCGGTACAGACACTGTTGAAGAACCACCCTCTGATGAAGGCAAAGAGGAAGGGAAGGAGGGGGAGAACTATGACAATGATGGGCCGGAGTTCGGAATGTTCGGTGACAGATCCGAATAACTGTTAATCTGCCGTGAAAGAACGGGTTCAGAAGCTGTTTCACCCGTGAATCATTTAACAGGCGAGGAGCCACCATCGGTACTGATGACTAACGAGTCCGGTATTCGGAAGCGATTCATGCAGTTTTTCGGCAGTGGATCTGATTCAGCAGCAGCTGAAGCTGATGAGGTGGAATTGGAACAGACTATGAAAGAGCAGATGGAACTCCCGGATGACGTTAAACCGGATTTTCTCCACGATTTCGACCCCGATAAAGGAGATACGAAATTCGGGAACGAACTCAAAGCATACACTGAAGATGGAGATGGGCCGTATGCAGGGGAATGGGTGCGGAATATCTTCGAAGGCGCATACCATGACGATGAACAAGGCGTGTTCGTTGGCCATGACCCGTTGGAAGCTGAACCGCACGAAGTCGGGATTTCCCACAAAGCATGGTTCCGTCACTGCGCGATCTTCGGGCAGACCGGGCACGGGAAAACCAGCGTTCTGAAGAACATCATGGTTCAGCGAGCGTACCAAGGCTACGGGTTCACGTTCGTTGACCCGAAGGGCGAAGCTTGTTACGAGATTCTTCGGCAACTCCCGGAACACCGTCTTGATGACCTTGTCTGGGTGGATCCAGATCCTGATGAAAGTGACTACATCGCCGGGATGAATTTCATCGATGTCGGGGATGCAGACGGGAATGAAATCACACGCGAACTGGAAGATTTGAAAGGCGCGCTCGCTGATGAAGACTACTGGGGGGTGCGCATGGACCGGATTTACAAGACTGTGATGCGTGGGATGATGCAGTCGGATTATCCGTTCACATTACTTCATTTCTACCATCTTCTGGACACCCCGGAATTCCAAGAAAAACTCGCTGAATCGATTGAAGATCCTGCTGTTAAGGCGAATATGGAGAACTTGGTTGAGATGAACCAAGACAAATTCGACCCGGTTCTCTCCCGACTACAAGAATGGGTTGAGAACCCTCAAGCCCGCCGAATTGTCGCTCAACAGGAATCCAGTTTCAGTATGCGGGAAATCATCGAAGAAGACAAAATCCTGATTGTGAACGCGAAAGTGTCTGAGAGCGTTCGGAAACCCCTCACCACTGCGTTCCTCCGGAATATCTGGAGTGTAATCAACAGCCGATCTGGTGGTGGGGAATACGACCCGTATTACCTATTCCTCGACGAATTCAACGACATTGTCTCAACGGAAGCAAAAATACAGGCCATGCTCTCGAAGGCCCGTCAGAAGCGACTCTCCGTCACTATCTGTAACCAGTACCCCTCTCAGTTACCAGCGGCAATTCAAGAAGAAATGCTGGGGAACGTTCAGAACTACCTCTCGCTAAACCCCGGAGAACCCAGTGACGCGCGAACAATCTCGAAGAAACTCCGTGGCCCCAGTGACGAAGAGTTGATGGACTTGAGCCGGTTTAACCTCATGACGCAAATTGAGGTGAATGGAGAACTCAAAGACCCGTTCATCGTGAAAACGTTCGCTGATTACCCGCCTGTTCGGACTCGGGAAGATGTGAATGACATTATCGTTGAGAAACTGGAAAATAACGGCACTCATATCGATGAAATCCGTGAGTACGCTGATCAGTCCCCGGAAGACCTGATGCCGGATTGGGATGAAGAATTCCAGACAGAAACTGATTCTGATAGCGACGAAGACAATGAAACCAGTGACACGGATGGACTGGTTGCAAACGACATTATTCTCGAAGCCGCTTACGCTGCCTGTATTCAGGAAGCCATGCGGCAAGGTGAAGACGACTTAGTGTTCACAGAATCCGAAAACGTGAAACGCGAAATCCGCGCTCGGATTGATAACGACTACAGTTCCCGGAAACTCTCGAACGAGATCGAGAAAATGCCGGAGAAACACATCGAACAAACCATCAATAGCGGGAAGGTCTCGGTGAAGATCACGCCCGATGGCCGCAGTAAGGTCATGGAATTCGACACCGGGGAAGCAGAAACCGGTGGAAATGACTCGCACCGGTACACACTCCGCCGCGCATTCGAGGAATTCACCAAAGCCGGATACCTCGCCAGCCTCCCCAGTCAGGAAGGTGATGAGCAACCGGACGGATTAGCTGATTCCCCAATCGATATGTCAGCGTCCTCGGTGAAAGAATTCGAGGAAAAACTTGAGCGCCTGCAAAGCGAGTACCCGAACGTCTACGAGATCAGTCGTGGACAGGACGTGAGCATCGAGGCCGAGACGACGACGTTCAAAGATCCGGCGCACATGATGAACAATATGCGGAAAGCCGTCAATCAAGGCAATGTCGCGGTGATGGCGGTGAAGGATGCGTCGTACAAATCCAGTCAATCCATACTGGAGAGTGACGGGGTGAACATCCTGAACACGTTGAAGAAACCTGCCTTCGTGAAAGCTGAAGACAACGGCGAAACCGTATTCTACAACCACCGGAACATGACTGTGGAATGGCAGAACAAAGAATTCACGCCCGTGTTCAACCCGCGCGCCAGTGACAAAGACGAGAACCTCGAATGGGTTGAACAACGTTCTGGGACCGTAGTCGCACGGAAGGAAGGCAGTCACCGGGAGATCGCAAAATTCGGGAGTCGTGATGAACTCGAAGACCCGAACCCGAAGCAATTCGCTGCATGGTACCGGTACGATCACAGTGAAGCCCGGTACATCGTGAAATCCGAAGTTGACGGTGAAATCCAGACGTACACGTACAACAACCGCGAGAAATTCGCTGACTCGTGGGAACCGGTGAAAAGCCCGTACATCGTGGAACACGAATTCAATCATGTCCCTGAAGACGATGACTGGGTGATTGTTGTGTTCCCTGATGACGACAAAGACCTCCCGGTTATGAAAATCGAGTACGAAGGCATCAACCCCACTGGAGACATCCAGTACAGCCTCATTCCGTTACTGCAAGAAGAACGCGATGGCTGGACTGGGTTAGACCGCGACACAACCCGGGACTGGTACGTTCGCCCGGACCCGAACCCGGCAATCGGTGGGAAACACATCCTCGATCCGGACACCCTTGACGGCGTTCCTGGTGATGATGACTACGACACGCTGTGCAGTGCCTCACTCAATGGTGAGAATGCGATTGGTGTGAAAGACATCGATACGATCTCGCATCTCTGTAGTGACTGCCGGGAAGAGTACGACTCCCGCGTGAACTGAACTTCACTAACCCACGAATGCTTTTCCCGGGACCGAATAGCTTCTCTACACACGCCGATGATTCCGAAATTCCTTCCGAAGATGCTGGCCCCAATCCCGCTTCTCGGCATCCCCATGCTCGGCGGGTACGGGGCCGTGCGCACAGTCACTGACGCTGACTTCTTCACAGTCACTGGATTGATTGTCTTCATTCTCGGATTCATGGTCACGTCCGGGGTCACTGGCCTCGCACTCAAAGCCCTCGCCAAAACCATGAACCAACTCGTTCACCATTAACTGAACAAGAATTCAGTGACTGCGAGCAGGTCACAGCCCTGTTTCTTTTCCCTTGAAAGCCTGCACACCAAGATATGTCTCGAAGCGACACTCTTGACCCAGAATTCTCTCCCGGCACCTACGTTGTTGATACCGACTCTGGCGACCCTGATCTTGCACTTGTTCTCAGCACGCCCGGTGCAACCTGCATCGAATGGGATGTCGACCGTGACTCTCCCGATGGCCGAACAGTTGCTGATGATAACCCCGACTACAGTGACTCTGAGTCGGTTGTCGTTGTCGCCTTCGTCGTCACTGGCCTTGAACGACGCTGGGAAGACTGGACAGACGCCGACCCCAGTGACCTATTCCACGGCGCTGTAAACGCCAGTGTGAAATTCTACTCGTTCCCAGAATCCCGTCTCGAACGCGCAACTGACTATTACGGAAGTTCGAGGAGAAAGCCTCGCGCTTTAGCGCGGGGATGAATCCGACAGTCGATTCGGCAAGGGATACCCTCAGATCTGGCCGGGGTTTAAGATGATGGTTGGTGTATAGGTTGGTATCCGAGGCGGCCTGTCCGCCCACTTAATCGGACAATATCGGGATTCCCTGCTCTCGTGCAGAAAGCACCCCTTTCTGTTTGCGAGGTGGGGTGCAGTCAGCAAAAGTATCTCTGAATCCCATGCCGGGATAGGAGTAACGGCTGCTTGGCACAGCCAGTAGCTGCCCATCAAAGGCGCTACAAACCATAACCATCCCAAACCAGCGGCACGGTGCCGTGGGAATCCTCGCGCTTCAGCGCGGGGAGGATGTCAATTCAATCTACGCCACAGATTCGTAGCGACTCACCACTCGGCGCGTTCCACCACACCCATCGACCCGGCTGCAACAATTCTCACGAATTCCTCGCCGTTGACTGTGTCTTCCAAGGTCTGAGTCGAATTAATCGAGTACCCAAGTTCTTCGAACAACTCGATAGCAGCGTCTTCATCATCGGGGTGGACATTCACAGATGCTTCCTCGATGAACCCCGGTCCCGTTGCAGTGTATGCCGTGATTCCGTTGTCTTTGAATGTAGACTTGTTCGGGTGCCGCTTTTTCGTTGCCATACACCAACCATCCCGAGGAAACAATATAAAAGCGGCGATTCAAACCCACAGAACAGCGTATCGGTGCCGAGTCACTGAGTTGAGATGAGTCCACCTGACTCAGACACCCACTCCACGACACACTCCACAATCTCCTCCGGCTCCGTCATCACTTCCAGTGACTGCATGATGTGTACCGACTCCCCCGCATCAAGCGCCCCAGTGAACGTGTCCGTCGGAACATCCAACTCGTTATCCGAATCAACTTCACTCCCCACACCCTGCACACGGACTTCAGAATCAATCACCTCATCAATCCGTGCCGCAAGATCCGTCTTCAGAAACTCGTTCCCATCCCCAACAACAACTACGCCCTCACGCGCCATTCCGTGAAACCCAATCGCTACCTCGTACTCTTCGCCGCTCAATTCTTGGTACAACGGAAACTCCTCGAACCCGTGTGTTTCCGTCGTCGTGTGCCACTGCCGGAACGCCCGGTTATACCCGCCTGCTGCCGTCACCCCTCGCGTCCCCCACACAGACGTCGACGGGAGGCGATCTCGGAGTAGCTCCGCTTCCAGATCCGTGTTCGGTTCGACCTGCCCACCATGCGGAGCTAACGCCGCGATAGACGGTGACTGATGCGCATGAAGGAATTCCGAGAACGATCCCTGTCGACTGACTTCGTGCAGCTGCGTCTCAACACTGTGCATACCTCACCGAACAGCCTCCACCACCAAAAACCCTCTTCTGGGCGGGGGCGTCCGTCACTCGTTCTTCAATCCTTCCGCGAGGTCTTCAAGCGCCCCCATCGTATCACTGACTGCCTGTTTCTTCCCGTAGTCACTGGCGGATTGCAGCATCGATCGTTCATTCCACGGGGCGAGTAGTAGGCCGTGTAGTTCCGCGCTATACGCGAACCGTGCGATCCGTTCCGATTCGGGTTCCGTTCTGCTGATTCATCTTTTCGTACTGCGCGAGGCGTTCTTCCAGCGTGGTTTCCTTCCCGTACCACAGCGCCCCATAGTCCGTGTACCCGTCTTCGTTCTCGTGTTCGTCTCGGAGTTCCTCCTTAAGCGGTTCCTGACCCATCAGGCACTCCGTACAGAGATTCTGGACGTAGTCGCTGTGCCACGTGTGCCCGCAGTTCCAGCACTCGTACTCATCGAAGTCCGGGTGGATTGCTTCCACGTCGACCTTCTCGTCAGTGGTGTCGGCGTCTCCGAACACGTCTTCTAATGACTCCATGTCTTCGTCTTCTGCCATGATTTGAATCACCGCCTCTCCGTACTTAAACCCTCGAATGAACGATGCATCACGCTGAGATCGAATCCTCGATGTTGAACGGATCCTCGATAATCTTGAGGCAGTACCCCTCTTGGCTGAATCCTTTGAGAGTGCGGCGACTCATACTGAATTCTTCCTGGTCGTCTAAATCTCGGACAACGATGTCGCCATCTTCGAAATCCAGCACCAGTAGGTAATCGTATCTGGTCATGTCTCCACGCTCAATCACATCGCCAACCCGGAGTCTGCCGTGTCCGTAGAAGTACAGTTCTGCTCGTTCATCGTTGTCATCGGGAGTGACAATCTCCGGGAAATCGCCGGGGTCGTAGTTGGTGGCATCGAATGTGGGATCCATGTCTGGGTGGGTGTCGACAGTGCATCGTGCTTGGCTCATGCGTACTTCTTCCTAATTCCCGGTATATTATAAAGACACCGAAAACAAACCGCTGTTCTACGATTCGCGCACCGACTCCTGCGCCGCCGCCCCTCCCGGCAAATCACTCCCCGGGAACTGCTCCACAATTGTATGCACCGGGTAGTCGAACAAGTGAACGTAGTGCTTCGCTCTCGCTTCCAACACATCGATGATCACATGCGACACCGGCATTTCGCACACATCATGAACCCAAAACTCAAGAACAGCTTCCGGTGCTTCAACGACTTCCGACAACTCATCCGCATCATGTTCCTCCGCGTAGTTGTGCATCTCCAGAACCTCGTCTTCTTTCCCAACTGCCCGAATCAACTCCTCATCGGACACATCCAACTTCTCTTGGAATTCAGAGATTGACCCGACTTTGCTAACGCCACCTGAGTGAATCGTCATGAACACTACTAATGCCAGTAGCTGGAAAAACCCACGGAATACGTCACTGGAACTCCCCTCTCCTTTCAGAACCCGCCAGATTTCTCTGTGAGCTGTTTTCTATTCTCAGCGCCCCATTCCACTCGAATGATCTTCGGAACCGTCTTGGTCGGCGTAGGGGGGCTGTCCTGCGCTCTCTGATTCAGCCGTCAGGGAACAACTCAACGATTGTGTGGGTCGGGGGCTCGAACAAGTGGACGTACTCCCGATCACGTTCCTCTAAGACCGTCGCAATCATCTGAACATCCGACTCATCCATCTGACTGATCCAATACTCGAAGAAGTCGTCCCATACGTCGTAGAGGAAATCAGCGCGATCTTCGTCCGGATGATCCTCTCGGATATGGGTATTGAATTCGCTGAGAAGTTCTCCTGCTTCGCCGTGTGAGTTGATGATCTCCTTGTAGCTGGAATCGAGTTCGGCCATGAATTCGGTGAGCGTTTCGACTTTGGTGACTTCGCCTTCTCGGACTACCATTACACTCTACACAACTCGGGTTTAGGTGATAAAGACACCGAAAAATCTCTGTTGTTCTCCGGCTGAGGTGGGTGTTAATTCGCCCAACTCGGATCGTGGACACCACAAGTGAATTCTTTATCCTGAATAGGAAACGCCAATGCTTCACAGTACCCGTCATGCCCGCTGAACGATTCTCGGTAGGTGATTCCGTGTTCGAGGGAAGCCGAATCATCGAATCTACGAATCATACGGGCCAATCGTATATTGGGGCAGTCGGCGTTATCTGAGAATTTGATAGTGATTTTCACCCCGTGGTCTTCGTACTGATATTCATAGCCGCCAGTCGGGATGTCGTTGGTGGAGTGATTGTGGACTTCTTCGTTAGGGACCGTAGTGATTCTGACTTCGCAGTCATACTCGTCATCGGGATCGAGGGATTCTGACACCACTCGCGCAAGGCGGGAAACAGTGGTTCCGGATGGTGCGTCAGGTGTACTGAATTCGGTGAGGTTCATGGCTGAGGCAACACGGAAACGAATTATAAAATCACCGGATTATATGGTCAAATCCAGAGTAAACAACGGCGCTATTTCGGTGCCTTTATATTTAGCCCGCGTATGTGTATAGACACGAGGCGACCAACAATGAGCGCAAACCAAGGACAGCAAACCTTTGGCGAATTCGACCCCGAGGAAATCAGTCAAACTGAGTTTGAAACTGACGACCAACTCCGAAGCGACACCAAAGACCAAAACGATGTCGACGTTCACGGAAAAATCAAACCCGGCGACTACATCCAATGGGACGCCATCGATGCCTCTGAACGCGCCATCGAGATTGAAGCTGTCGACGGCCCGTTCGTCATCGGGATCGCGCCGGGCGGTGAGCGATACAAACTGTTCCCGGACCCACAGACCCGGAATATCGTTCACTTCTACGGCGACGACGGAACGCAACGCACCATCCAAAACCTCTGGATTGAAGCCCGGGACGACGCCTAACACAAACCGTTCACACCGAACCAAACACAACACTACAATGAGCGAAATCATCAACATCGACCTTGACTGTATCGAAAACGACGGAACCAACCTGTACGCCGCCACTCTCGGAACTGGAATTCACTTGTTTGAACTCCGCCCCGACACCAACGCGCACCGCGACGGCGACTACCTCACCACGGAGGATGACAGTAGTACTGTGTACCTCACCACAACCGAAGTTGATGGGGAAGTCACTATTCTCAATGCCGAAACGATGGCCACGTATGACACCATCCCTGCGGACGATCTCAACGGGAATTTCATCCCCGTGACTGTTCTTCATGATCTCGGCCTGCGCCCCCTCGAACTGATTAACTAACTCTCTCCTGCCTGCCACTCGCAGCGTTTCTTTCGGGGAGTTAACCATACGCCGCGCTATTGACGGGTATGGACATCGTTCATAACCCAACCGTTGACCCGCGCCAGCCATCGGAAAATACTCTTCGCGTGTTCTGGAATCTCGAACCGGGCGACCAAGTCCGGTTCTTCGAATGGTCCCTGGAGGCGCTCACAATCAAGCAGTGGCGCGGGGGCTCGGGAGTCGGGCAATACGTCGTTGCTGAATGTGAGGGCAGTGACTGGGCGCTGTATAAGCATGACGGCGGCATCTGGGTGTGCGCTGACCTCGATCCGGATGGCGACACGGATGATGGTCTGTTCCCTGTCGAAAACCTCCATATAGCCGGGGATTTTCGTTCCTGATGTTCTGAAACGTACTCTCTCGTCAATTCCAACGCTCTTTCCAATCCGCATTCCGGTGGCGCATCAACAATCTCTCGGCGTTCATGGTCATGCGAGTAAGCTACCACGGTCTGAAGGCCGTGGCATTTCCCCGCTGAAGCGGTTTCCTGCCACCGTCTGACGACGACCGAGGCGGACTGTACCAACACCGGTTCTCCAATGGCGAACCATTCCGTTCCCCGATTGGGTATTCTCACTGGGCTTTATCCGGTGAGGGGCCGCGTGGCGTGTCACGTCGCTTTAATTATCGGTGAACTCCCACACCTTCTTCGTCGGGTAACCCGACGAGAGCGGGCGTGCGTCATTCGTTCCCGAGTTCGGGGCGTGCTTACGGACGCCCGTGCCA
>Ga0306882_100213_pt1 | contig 21302 bp, 20 predicted proteins | sample AntDeeMetageno81_FD_190414 | JGI IMG/M metagenome (GOLD analysis project Ga0306882, IMG submission 190414) | Saline lake microbial communities from Deep lake, Antarctica - Metagenome #81 (v2) (version 2) | ecosystem: Environmental > Aquatic > Non-marine Saline and Alkaline > Saline | place...
TTGACAGTTCTACCCCAACCGTAAAGCCAGGTTTCTGCATCGTGTGTCACGCTGAATCGGCAGAAAGAGACACTAAGAGACGCATTCAACCACCCCACCCCTTCGCTGTCTGTCGATCAACAGAGCACCTCAAGGAGTTCGCGGAAGGCTTCATGGGAATCGTCAGCTCCTGACTGAGCAGCGTCAGCGTACTCGTCCCAATCGGTGACGTCATCGTCAGCGAACCATTCGAGGATCGCGCCACGCTGGCTCTGCGCGCCGGTGGTCTGTTTGGTCGTCGAGGTACGGATATAAGCGGCGTGTCGGGTCATTTCTCAGGGTGGTCTCGACTACCATCGCGTCTATGGTAAAAGAGTGTCATTTCTTTACAGTCTGTATAGAAGCAGGTGTTTCTTTACAGGTCCTACTTAGAGACCACAATCGACATTCAGAGACCTCTGGTGCAACCGAGCTTCAACCCCACGAAGGTTCGTCTGAAACTGGTCGCCGACTCGGAGTTCTACCCGCCGGTCCCTGCTTCAACCCCACGAGGGTTCGTCTGAAACCTGTGAGACACCGACCGCGGAGCCGCAGAGCGGGTCGCTTCAACCCCACGAGGGTTCGTCTGAAACGACCCAGATGATGGATGTAATCACTGGGTTACGGCGGCTTCAACCCCACGAGGGTTCGTCTGAAACTGCATGGTCATCACGGGCGCGTCGGGCAATCTCATTGCTTCAACCCCACGAGGGTTCGTCTGAAACCCGACAACGAAAATCCACCATCCAGCCCCCCGAAGCCGCTTCAACCCCACGAGGGTTCGTCTGAAACCCGACAACGAAAATCCACCATCCAGCCCCCCGAAGCCGCTTCAACCCCACGAGGGTTCGTCTGAAACTTGCATCTCTGCCGGGAGATGGGTCTTGCCGCGCCGGCTTCAACCCCACGAGGGTTCGTCTGAAACTGTGCTCGACCCCGACGCCGATCTCGGCGAGCGTGCTTCAACCCCACGAGGGTTCGTCTGAAACTACTGGCCGTCGTTGCCTTCAGCGTGGGGACCGTAGCTTCAACCCCACGAGGGTTCGTCTGAAACGCGATGACACTTTCGGCGTTCCCATACATCGGCGGCTTCAACCCCACGAGGGTTCGTCTGAAACTGGCGCGGACGCCGCCGATGAAACGCACGGGTCGCTTCAACCCCACGAGGGTTCGTCTGAAACCGACGCACAAACGTTTAGCGACGAGGAGAGATAATGCTTCAACCCCACGAGGGTTCGTCTGAAACTCGTGACGTTGCTCGCACTTCCAGTCGTCTCGCCTGCGCTTCAACCCCACGAGGGTTCGTCTGAAACGGTATGGGAACGTCGTTAACGATTACGCTACCCGATGCTTCAACCCCACGAGGGTTCGTCTGAAACTGAGAAGGATTCTAAGGCTCTCAGTAGCCTCTCACGGCTTCAACCCCACGAGGGTTCGTCTGAAACGATCCCGAGTGCATCGAGCGAGACGTGGGCACCCGCTTCAACCCCACGAGGGTTCGTCTGAAACTCTTCGAGCGTCGGCCAGCCGGACGTTCCGGGGTGGTCGCTTCAACCCCACGAGGGTTCGTCTGAAACGCAGGATCGTTAATGCTTGCCTCTCTTGATTATGCTCGCTTCAACCCCACGAGGGTTCGTCTGAAACTCCGACGGAATACGACGGTAAGAACACGTCTAAATGCTTCAACCCCACGAGGGTTCGTCTGAAACCCTTGTAGGTAGTAGTAGGCACTGGGGGCCAACTGTGCTTCAACCCCACGAGGGTTCGTCTGAAACCCTTTTTCAGCCACTTCGGATTTGGTCATTTGAGAGCTTCAACCCCACGAGGGTTCGTCTGAAACCAGTGGACACTCACGACTTCCCGCCCGGATCGGCGCTTCAACCCCACGAGGGTTCGTCTGAAACGCCACGTCGCTGAGTTGTTGGATGTCAACAGGCACAGGCTTCAACCCCACGAGGGTTCGTCTGAAACGCGCTTTGGACGTGGATAGCGACAACGAGGAGGCTTCAACCCCACGAGGGTTCGTCTGAAACGCGCTTTGGACGTGGATAGCGACAACGAGGAGGCTTCAACCCCACGAGGGTTCGTCTGAAACCACTCATCGGAATAGACGTTTAAAGCCCCTCGATAGCTTCAACCCCACGAGGGTTCGTCTGAAACGGTATGAGACGCCCGGCGGCGCGACGGCCGCCGGGGGCTTCAACCCCACGAGGGTTCGTCTGAAACCATGCCCGATTTCAGGGGCATGGGTTCCCTACGACGCGTCCACGGTATAGGTCTTCGGTCGACCATCGATATCCCGATACCCCCCGAGGGTCGACGGTTCAGAGAAATCGACTGTCCTCGGTCGGGTCCTCACCGTAGACAGTCCGGTTCAGGAGCGTATCCGAGGAGAGTTCGTAGACGATGACCGATTCGCCCACGACGAGCGTGTCCTCGATTTCACCACGGAGTCGCTGAAGGTCACCCTTCGATATCTCGCCCTCCAGGACGGAGTTCTGGACGTGAGTCAGATATCGCCGACACAGTTTGAGCATCAGTTGCGTTCGATCGGCTTCCATGTCGTAGACGAGTACGACGTACACGCTACCACCACCGCTCGAAGGGCTCGTAGGGCTCGCCAGTCAGGAGATGCTTCTTGAGTTTGTAGGCTTCGAGCCGGAGCAGGTACTGATAGCTCACCTTCCGGTCGAGCGTGGGATGCTCGACGGTTCGTTCGAGCGTCTCCTCGAACGCTTTCGAGTACGTCTTTCGCCCGTGATCGGTCAGGAGACACGCGCCCAGTTCCGTCTCGAAATCGTCGGTCGTGAGCTGTCGTCGATTCACCAGCCGGAAGGTCACCCGATCGGTCAGCAGGGGCTTGAACAGGTCAGCGAGATCGAGCGAGAGGGAGTAGCGGCGCTCGCCGGGTTCGTGGAGGAAACTCACCGCCGGATCGAGCGCCGTCGCACGGATGGCCGACACGCAGTTCGCATAGACCAGCGAGTTCCCGAAGGAGAGTAAACTGTTCACCTCGTTCGGCGGTGGATTGTATTCTCGAGTGCCCATGTCAAACTCGTCGTCGAGGATTCGATCGAAGGTTTCGTAGTACGCCTTTCTGGCTGTGGCTTCGACACCCATGAGTTCCGGCACGTCGTCGGTCTCCAAGACCCGCTCGCGGATCGCGTCGAGACGATCGAGCGTCGCCCCGAACTCGCCCCGGCGACCGTCGTAGTACGCGACGTTCGCCCGCATGTTGTGGATGCTCCCCCGGACGAACGACGTGGCGATGTCCTGGCGATGTGTGGCGTCTTCGTACGCGCGAACCTGGGCAACCAGGGTCTGGCCCGAGGTCTGACCGCGTTCTGGCATCACCGATCCCGAGTAGTAATCGTGCCACCCGAAGACGTGTGCCGCGACGCCGTTGTCGTTCAGAAATCCGACGAGGCGCGTGTTGAAATCCACCTGTCCGTGGAGATAGACGGCTTCCGTGTTCTCGATCGGCATGGGCTTTTTCTCGCCGTCCTCAGTGACCAGACGAAGCGTGTCCTGATGGCGTTCCAGTCGGCCGTTCGAGAACACGTGGTAGTTCCGGTCCATCTCAACACCAACAGAAATCGTGGTAGGCACACGACTCACAGAAGGGTTTTTCCTCGGCTGGCGGTGGCGTCTCGCTCTCGACGACGGCGTGAATCCCCCGAATCGCGTCCTCGACGCGCTCTTCGAGATCGTCGGTGAGGACGACCGACTCACGCGTTCGCTCGCGGGGATGAGCGAGAACGCCATCGCGCTGGATGTCGGCGACCCGATCCAGATACCAGAGGTAATAGGCCAGTTGCATCCGAGCGGGTTCGACGAGTTTCGAGGAGGGTTTGACCTCCACGACGCGGCCGTCCTCCAGCAGATCGATGGCGATCATCCCGAGATGTTTGCTCTCGCGGCCCCCGTAGGCGGTGTCGTCGACCCGCGTGCCGCGCACGACGGCGGCGTTCTCCCGGTCGATTTCAAGGTGGCGGCTGACGAACCAGAGTTCGCGCTCACAGGCGTGATAGTACTGCATCATCACCCCAGTCACCCTGAACGGGTTCTCGGGAGCGTCGTCGCGGGCGGTGGCGAGCAGGCGCGTGATCGGGTCCACGTCTCGCTGGCGGGTTTCGGTATCGGTCACAGGAATCGTGCCTCCACGGTGGAATCCGGCACGACGAGCCCGGTCGTGGGGCCGAAATAGTCCTCGTATCGATCCGACACTGTATCGAGCCAACGTATGTCGGTGTCGGGATGGACGCGCGAGAGAGTACCGAGTTTCTGCGCTTCGTCGGAATCCGCACGGTAAATTGGGACTGAAACACGGAACGCTTTCGTCTCGTCGAGTAGTGTCCGGACCCGGTCGAACTCGTAGTTCCCCCACGCCGTCTCGATCGCCTCGACGATCTCACGCTCGTCGGTCGTTCGACAGACGATCACGTCGATCGTGAGTCGCTGGTCAATGAGCGACAGCCGGCCGAGTTCGTCCGCTCTCGCCTCGTCGACGTAGTCGGCGTACGTCTGCTTCCCGACGTCCTTCTCCTCGTGGAGTCGTTCGTAGTATGTTTTCACTGCCTCCCGAGCCACGTCAGTCTCGGAGAGAGTTCCGTCGTCATCGCGGACGGATTCGAGTGTGCTGGCCGCGACCGGGAGCAAGGACGTGCCACGGTTGTAGACGGCCTCCGCTGGCGTCTTCGCCTGGTCGCCGGGAGCGTCGAGCCACCAGACCGTGACGCGGCCCTGCTCGCTTTCGAACGAACGGTTACAACGCCCCGCCGCCTGGACGACGCTATCTATCGGCGCGATATCGCGGTACACCCGGTCGAAACTGATGTCCACGCCCGCCTCCACGAGTTGGGTCGAAACCGTGACGAGCGGATAGCCACGTTGGGTGAGTCGCTTGGCGGTCTCGATCAGTGTCAACCGATCGGTCGGTCGGAGCCGCGTCGAGAGGTGAAGCAACGCGTCGTCGCCCCCCTCGACCACACGCTCTGCGACCGCGTCAGCATCGATCGAATCCATATCACCGGCCCCGTCGAGTTCGTCTTTGTACACCTCACCGACATCGATCCGTGTGGATTCCGCGACGTGCTCGGTGAGTGCACGGGCGCTGTCGATCGTGTTACAGACCGCGAGCGCCGACTCACCCGCGCTGATCGAATCGCACAGTGCGTTTGCCGCGTCGTCGTAGGATTTCGGCCCGCTCTGATCGTCGATGTAGCGCTCGGTCGAGGCGTCGAGTTCGTAGCCCACGCGCTCGACTGCCTCGAAGTAGCTCCCTGGATCGTCGACGAGTTGGGTTCGCTCCTCGAACAGCTCCGGCTGTGTCGCCGTCATGGCGATCACCGTCGCACCGTACTGTTCGGTCAGCATCGCGACGAGCCGGGGAACGAGCTTCCACCACTCGAGCGGGAGGCTCTGTGGCTCGTCGAGAACGACGACGCTGTTTCGGAGCGCGGGGAGTTTCATCGATTGGGAATTTCTCGGCCCCGCGAGACTCTCGAAGAACTGGACGAACGTCGTCACCGTCAGCCCCGAGCGCCACGCCTCGGCGAGCATCCCCTCGACGTTGTCATCGCGGTCGGCTTCCTCCTCGTCATCTTCGCGGATGATCGTCTCCGCGAGGTGGTGGTGGGCAGTGAGGAGTCTGCCGGTCGTATCGGTGTCATAGACGTCTTCGATCTCGCCGACGACCTGATCGATGATGCTCGTAAAGGGCAGCGCGTAGACGACCCGTTCGCCGTCAAGTTGGTCGCGGAGATCGAACGCCGCCGAGAGTCCCGTGAGCGTCTTTCCCATTCCGGTCGGAAGGGTGAGTGTGGCCACGCCGCCACCGGCCTCGGCGAACGCCTCGGTGTTGTCGAGGACGGATTCACGAGCACGCGATCGATGGTAGTTGAGTCGCTCGGAGCGCGTTCCGTCCGGGTCGGCGCTCGCGTCTTCTTCGATGTCCGCTACGTGTTCGTCCAAACGATTCAACGAGGGCAATTTTGCCGTGTATGTTTCGGCGCTGTTCTCCGCGCCAGCAGCACTCGTCTTGTCCGCGAGCACGAGACTGCTCCAGCACTGGAGCGCAAGTCCATAACACAATTCCGAGAGCGCCTCGCGGTCGACGCCGGGGACCGTCCCGCTCGTCGCGACGGTGTCCGCGACGTGGCCGAGCAGTGCGCCGAACCCGTCGTGAAACGATGTCCAGTCACCGTCTCCATCGGTTGCACGGTCGAAGACCTCCGTGGCGAGTTCTTCCGTGTGGTCGTCGATATCCCGAATCTGCGTTGCGATAGCGGCTTGTTGTTGTTCGGCCGAGCTCATGTCCCGTGCCGAGACCTCTTCCCGGCGATGGGCGCGAGTGTGGACGTACTCGGCAATATCCGAGAGTTCGCCGTGATGTTTTGCGACCGCGACGAACCCGGCGAGACACGTCTCCGCGTCGAATCCCTGAACGTCGAGCGCGTAGTACGCGCCGAAGGAACCGATCGGCGCGTGGTGTCTGTACGCCTCGTAGTCGGGATGACGGTCGTGGAGTAGATACTCCTGAAAGAACGTCGTGGCTTTCCCGAGATCGTGGACGTACGCGAGCGTCTCGACGACGGCACGAAGTGACTCACCGGCCGGTGTCGTCGCGTCTGCGGGAACGACGTATCCGACACGCGTGGCCACGTCGGTGAGATGGTCCATGAGTTCGACGCCCGATCGGCCCTCTTCAGGCGGATGAGAGTAGATAGTGGCCATCTCAGACGAACACCACCGTTCGGTCGTCGACCTGCGACGCATTCACGTCCCGAACTGTAAGCGGTTCGTTATCAGGAGTGTAGGCATAGGCGCTAAAGGCGGTCGTCGTGCGGCCACCCGAATCGGTCGTCATGAACGCTGGCGACTCCTCGATGCCACATCGTGTCTCGGAATCGAGAACGACGTCGTCGACCGCGTCCGGCACTGCCGAATCGACCGCGATATCGCCTCCATCGGGACCACCCTCGACGTCGAACTCGCCGTGGAACTCGATCTCGGCGAGGTGTTCGGAAAGCCCGAGACTCGGGATGTAGTGGGATTTCCCGGCAGCCAGCGTCTCCTTAAGTTGCTCGTAGCGTTCGTCATCGGCGAGTGCGACGTCGATTCGATAGGCTGGCTCGACGAGCACCTCGTAGTTGTGCTGCTGGCGGAGTTTCGTCGGATCCGGGAGCTTGATACTGATCTTCCCGCGTCCGTTGAGCGACCACATGTCGCCAGCCGCTGTCGAGAGCGTGTTCATCGGCATATTGAGGGTGCGGAGTTCACGGACGGGTTCGATGGCGACTGCCGATCGCTCGGGACCGAACAGTTCGTAGTAGCCGTCGCGCTCGATCCCGAGTACGGCGGCGAGCAATCCTGCGACGGTCGTCCGAGGGATGATCCGGTAGGTCTGCTTGACGACGTTCCCCTCGACGCGTCGAAAATGCCCCCACGGACCGCGAACGGTGAGCGAGAGACAACGTTCCGGGAACCACCCCGAATCGTCGTCGGTCCATTCATCGAGCGATTCCTGTCCCATCGTCACTCCACGCCGCCATCGGAGTCGTCGCTCGCCGGGCGCGTTTTGGAGTGCTCCTCGTAGACGTCGATGACCTCGACGATCCCGCCCTCTTCATCGACATTCGCTCCCGTATCATCCCCGACGGCGTCACGGAGCGCATCATAGAACAGTTCCGGGCCGCCGGGTTCACCGCCAGTATGGGTGAATCGGAGTACGTCGCTCGCAACGACCCGAATCCGTTCGATCTGCTCGCTCGCGCCTTCGAGCCGGTCGACGAACTCGTCGATATCGACGGCTAGGTCCCTGACGTTTCTGAGTTCCTCGTCGGAATCCGACTCCCCCTCATCGAGCGAGAGGTCCTTGTCCAATCCGCCGAGGTGGAAGCTCTCCTCTCCGTACTCGACGCGACAGTAGAGGCGTGGCTCCTGGCCGATCTTGCTCCGGCTGATTGTCTGGTTCTTCAGCGCGCGCCAGCAGAGCGTATCCAGTCGCTCGACGTCCTCCGAGGTCAGTTTCGTGTCCGCAGCCCCGTGTTCGTCGACGAGTCCGTGAAAACGGATCAGCCCATACTGGATGCGGTGGTCGTCGAGATCGAATCCGCCCTGTTCCTTGCCGGACTGGGTTGCGATGACGCTGGTAAGGCTGTCGTACTCCTCGTTTTCGTTGACCGCGTGCATCGACTTTCCCGGCGAGAACTGCACCGGGCCGGTGAAGTGATCGGGAAGGTGATTCGCGTACTCGTTTTTCGCATCGAGTGACATCGTCGCACCGAAGTAGCGCACGTCGGCGCTGTTGTCGAGATACTCCCCGAAGACGTCCTCGCGGAACTGCTCGGCACCGTTTTCTCCCTCTTCCTCGTCGAGATCGTACTCGTCGGGGTCGATCTCCTTTAGACGATCCTCCAGCAGGTCTTCTCGGGTGTATTGCTCGCCTTCTTGCTGGACGTTCCGAATGTAGACGCCGTGGCCGTCGTCGTCGAGTTGGTCGCGGAGATAGCGTTTCAGCCGAACGTCAGTGACGATGGCCTGTTGGGTCTGGGGGTCGATCCGTGGTCGGTTCGAACTACTCAACGGGTTGCCGTTCGGGTTCGCATCGACCGCATCGTACAGGAACACGATCTCGGAGCGATTCACGTCGGTGTCGTTGGTGTCTGTCATTTCAGGTGGCCTCCTCGAGTTCCTCAGTGTCGTCGGTTTCGGTGCTGTCCCAGTCCGGGTGATCGTTCATTCCGTAGGTGACACCCAACGCGTAGTAAAAGCGGAGATCGTTGGTGTCGAGTTCCCAGTTGTCGGGGTCGGGCTTGAGTATCGTCTCGCGGAGTCGTTCGACGATGTGTTCGGCTTTCGTCCCTGGATAGCTACGTCCCTCTTTTTTCTCCTGGCGAGTGTAGGTGAGCGTCTTTCCGATGGTCTCCTGGGTCACCTTCTTGATCCGCGAGCCGGTGATTGACTTCACCGGGAACTGGTCGACGAGCGTCGTCGAACGGTCCTGATCGTACTCCTGATAGCTCCCGATATCGCCCACGAGCGCACCGAGCAAGAACGCACCGCGCCGCTGATCGTTGAGCGAGGAGTCGTTACTGTTCTCGTCGTGCGCGAGCGCAGGAGTGTCTTCGATGAACGATTCGAGCTTCGTTGCGGGGGGATAGCCCCCGTCGGTTGCGAGTATCTCTGTTGGTGGTTCCATTACGTGGTCCTCGTAGTTCGGGGTTCGCGTGATCGGCTCTTTTCCGGGATCGGTCGTACTCAGCAAGTCAAGTTCGTCGGTTGCGAGCGCGCATAGTTGGGCGAACTGGCCGGCGACGCGAAAGGAAGGGAATCCCTCGATTTCCTCGTCGGTCTGTTCGCTCACGATCCGTTCGACGTACTCAGAGAGTAGCGTCTCGACCGCGATTTCGTCGCCGCTCAACACGGCAACCAGCGCCTTGATCCGTGGGTCGTCGGCATCCGCATCGTCGTCATCGCGCTCGGCAAACGTCTGATAGAAGTACCATCCCGTCGAGACAGAGTGAAGCCGCTCGTCGCTTCCGGCGAGCAGACTCCAGTTTTCGTGTGTCGGAAGCGGTGCGGTCCAGTCCGTCTCGGAGCGAAACGCCGAGGCATACTGGACCAGCCGGTTATGCTCGTGTGCGAGCGCACGCGGGTAGAGCAATCGTCCGTTCAGCGTCTCGCCGAAGACATCGTAGCGCGACATCTGGTGAGCCATCACCGCCGAGACGTAAAATCGGAGATCGTCCTTGTCGTCCGGCACTCCTCGACGCTCTTCGTAGGCGTCTTCGACTGGCGTCCTCTCTCCCTGTTCTGTTGCCCTGCCGTGAAGCAGCTCGTACAGGTCATACACCGTCTCCGGTGTCGGTCGTCCAAAGAAGTACGGCAAGTAGTACACCTTCACGCCGAACGTCCGGTACGTGCAGGCCTCGACGAACATCTCGGCGTTCATCACCGTCACGGCGGCGTCCTCGGAGATAGGATGGGTTCGCCACGCTTCCTCGATGTCGAGTCCAGGGAATTTCTCCAGTTGCTTGCCGAGGAAGTAGTTCTGCGGGTCTTCCGACGTACCGACCGTCCGCGCGGGCTGGCCCGTGACGAGGTCGGTCGCGTTCCCCGAGGAGTCGTCGGCCTTGTTCTTGGTGACGAGCTTCGAGAGTTTTCGCTGGCGCATCGCCTCGATGAACACGTTGAGTTTACCCGGCCACTGGTACTCCTCGTCGGCATCGAGTCGCACCTTGACGGTGAGCAACGCCGTCGTGGACTCGCCACCCAGCGCGGTGGTGAGTGCCTCCTCGATTTCGTCGAGTGTATCCTCGTCCTCACCGAGTTCCGCGATCGCGTCGATGATCCGACCCTTCTCGTGGTCTTTCGCCACCTCCTGAACCACGTCGTCGGTTGCCCACTTCGTCAGTCGCTCCTTCGCGTAGCGAGCGAGTTTCTCCGGAGCACTGTTTTTCCCGGATTGATGGGTAACGCTGTGGTCGATCCCGCGTGCGGCTGGGTACTTGCAGTGAGCGACATCCTGAATTTGGTCTTTGCTGTATTTCGTCACCCATACCGGACCAAGATCGTCTGCTGCCAGCCGTGGCTCGTTCCCGGAGAGGTCCACGCGAACCACGATGAGGCTGTCTCCAGTGTCTTCGAGGTCGTTGGCCGCATCGGGCGTGAGATACGGTGCGTACTCGCCACCGCCCGTGGTCCCGAGCGTGTAGAGCTTCCCGTAGAGGTACTGGATGTCACGAAGCGACCCGATCGGTGAGTCCGGGAGTTCCTCGGCGAGTTCCGCTTCGGGATACTCCCGTCGGAACTCCTCAGACGAAAGCATTCTCGTCCTCCAGTTCGCTCTCGCCTGCTCGCGTTCGATCAGTGATGTTCACGAACCCGAACCCGAGCGAGTTGCGCTCCCCGATCCCACAGTCAAGCGCGAGGTTCAGATGCCGGCGGTGATGATCGTCCCGCACCCGATAGCCCAACTTCCACTTGCTCAGGACGTAGGTCATCTCCTTGCCCTCGGTCACCGTCACCGGGAGCGCGAACGTCTTGATGAGTTCGTAGCTCTCGAAGAGCCCTCCATCCCGATCGCTCGGTCCCGGAAGATGCTCGGGCGCGAACAGTCCGTGTTTCTTGTCGAGGTTCGCCACCACCTGATTGCGGAACGGCTCCATCGTGTGCTCGGGTCGCCAGAACGTCGCGTTGTCGCCGTGATCGCCCTCGATCCCGTACTCGTCGCGTCGCCACGGCGGGATCCGAACCACCACGCCCGTCCCACTCTCGATCACGCCCGACGAACCCGGTTCGCCCACGTCTGGCGCGAGCGCCGAGAGGTCCTCGACCCGATAGGGCATTTCTCCGATGTTCAGTTCGGGCTCGTCTCGCAAGTCGCGCGCGACGTGGCTCAACAGTTCCTCGTGGGGCGAGGCGACCAGGAGCGTCCGCGAGTCGCCTTCCTCCATGTCACCCGGTGGAAACGGGTTCGAGTAGGTGAAGCCGGGCGGATCGTTCCCGTCGTGGCCTTTCTCGAACTCGGTTCCCTCCAGTGCACCCCAGAGCCGCCCGCGAAGCTTGTGATGGTAAGCATTATTATACGCGGCGTTCGTCCGCGCTCGGAGTCGTGCTAAGACGCGCACTGCTTCCCCTCCACTCGATATCGTCGGATCACGGCGTGCCACCAAATGGCATACAGTAGTGCTGAAAGCGACCTGTAATAAAATTATGCGATCCATGGTGGAAATGGTCCGTACTCACTGGAGTTCGACTGTGCCAGTAAGCGTGCCGAAAAAATATATTACTGACAAATTCCGGATCTCATAAGACAACTCCATCTTTCACCCTCAAACTTTGGCAGGATCCGCGTTCAGAGCGTCCAGAAGCTACTCCTTTCTGACCCCCGCTCCAGAACACCTCGCCTTCATATGGTGAGCAGGGCCACCAGAAGGTCACCCCAACATTTCATTCTATGCATGACACTTCCACCGTCGAGAGCACTCCTCTCAACAATACTCGTTAGTTGTGTCGTTGGGACTTCGCCTCTCGAACGCCACCCTTCTCACGGATCATGTCCGGACACTCTGGACACACACGTACAGTCGTCATCTCGGGCGGAGCAAACACCCGCACGTACTGCTCGGTCACGAAACTCCCGCAATTCTCACACTCAGGCATACCCGATCGCTCTCACAATACACCGATATAGCCACCGACTTTCGCGTGATTGATACGATGAGTGATCATTCCGCGTCTCGAACGCGTCGCCTTATTTCTGCACTTTCGCAGTATTGCTCTCAGTGAATCGTTGATTGATTGTAAACCGTCGCTTGAGTTCCAGCACTACCCGTCTTCCCAACGTTCTCGAGTGGCTGTCGGAATCGACCGATCGACCGGCTTGCGATCGCTCAACGCTATACCCACCGCACTCTGGACAAATGTAATGCTCAAGGCCGAACGCTTCGCCACACCCGCGGCAAACGTACTGGGAATCGGCGTCTTGCTCCTGTTTCCGATTGATGAGTACTCCCATGTTCCACCCCGATATTCCAACACAACGGCCATAAACGGTATATGCTTTGTGGAAAAGCGTGTCGCACCTATGCGCCTAAACAACTGGATCAGTCCGGCGAGACGCCCGGTTCAAGCCACTTCTCGTCGCCACACTGAGTGCAAACCCAGACCATCCGCGGCGGTTGCTCTCGGGGTGTGATTCCGAATCTGTCCTCAGTCGTGATCCCCTCTGGTTCGTAGTTGTGCCACCCGAATCGGCACCCCCACTCCAAGATATCGGTCGCGTCGCAAAACCGTTTAATCTGGTTTACCGTAAAAATTACTGTAATTTCGGACCGGGGGTGATAGTGCGGTAAACAGCCGATAGAGACGGTCTATTTGCCGTTCAAATTGACTATCGAAGAATTCACCTGGCTGCAAACGAGAAGGGGAGTGAATTCTAAAGGATTCTGCGACGCGACCAAGGGATTGGCCGCGGCATCGCTGAAGTTCTTGCTGACCTGGGATGCACAGTCGTGATCAACGATGTCGATAGCGACACGCTCGCCGAGACAGTTGCCGATTTTCAAACCGAAGGAATGTCGGCAATTGGTCTTGAAGCAGACGTTTCCGATCCTGACGAAGTTGACGCTCTCTTTGACGAAATTGAAGACCAATTCGGAAATCTTGACGTGTTAGTGAACAACGCAGCTGTTATCGATTCTGCTGCGTATAACGAAATCACGCCAGACAAATGGCGTCGAGTACTGTCGGTTGATCTTGATGGTGTGCATTACTGCTGTTCAGCTGGCGCACCACTTCTTACTGATTCGGAGAACGGTTCGATCGTGAATGTGTGGCTTCGGTCGCTGGTCAGCGAATCAGCCTACTGGCCGGGGCACATTACACGACAGCGAAATGGGGAATTATCGGGCTCACTAAGCACATTGCCGAGGAATACGGGCCGCACGAAGTGCGGGCGAATGCGGTATGTCCTGGACCCACCGAAACAGCTCGTATTGAGGATCTTGTGGATTCTGAGCAACGAGAGCAAATTGCTGCCGAAGATATTGCGTTGGGGCGGTGGGGCCAACCCGAAGATATCGGCTTTGCCGTCGCGTTTCTCGCTTCGAGAATGGCATCGTTCGTTACAGGGACCACCCTGACAATCGACGGAGGATTTACTATTCGTTGACGTTCGATTCTACGACTGAATCTTCACCCAGAAACTGAACCTACGTACGTTCAGATTGTGACGCCGACCGCAGAACGTGCTCGGTATAGATGCCTGTGCTTGGACCACTGAGTTCACGAGTCACTACCTCAGCGAAAATAGACTGATCAAGTGCATGAATATCCGGATGATCCACTTCAAGGACGTTACCAGTAGGGTCACTGAGATACATTTGAGCGTTGCCGTTGAATTCGAACACACGGGGCGGAGAGGTCGTTTTCCCGATTGCGGCGAATGCATCTTGTTCCTCAGCCTTACGGTAGACGTCTTCGAAATCATCGACGTGGATACCAACGTGGGCAAATTGAATCCTTTCGATCTCACGTGCCGGGTCGTTCCACAGATGGAGTTGGTGGTCTCCAATGCGGAGTATCTGGAAATCGATCTGCTCGTCTGTCTCGAAATCCTCCTGGTGTCCGAATATTGGCGTCGGAATTTGCTCACAACCGAGAATGTCTTCATAGAACTCAACGGACTCATCGACATCCTCGGCAATGAGACTTATATGCGTCAGTCGTGAATTTTTATTGGCCAGAGTTGCCATGCTGGGATTAGCTTCTTCGGCATCGAGTATGTATCTTCGTAACCACTGACGAGTAGTGTATAAGTAAACATCACCTGGAATGTTGGATTCCGGTGAATATGCCTCCTCATATAAAACCAAGTAGGAATGCGTGGATAGATTCCTGACTGAGGAACTCGTCTGGACTAGCTCATAAGGAGTCACTAATCCTTGCTAGTCGTGTTCAATTTCCTTCAAGCCAGTCGTTAGCACTTTCGAGATAATCGGTGAGTGTTTCGAGAAAGCGGGCACCGTCCGCTCCATCGATTACTCGATGATCAATTGAAAGACTCAGGCCCATTGTCTGTCGGAACTCGATCCCTCGGTCAGTTCTTTTTGGGTCCTCGCGAATACAGTCGACCCCAAGAATCGCGACCTGAGGTGGGTTGATGATAGGTGTAAACGAATCAATTCCCAGGGTACCGAGGTTTGATATCGTAAAGGTTCCTCCCTGCAGGTCAGTTGCATCGTGACGTTGCTGTTGTACACGTTCAGTAAGCGTCCCTCGCTGGTGGGCTATTTCAGTCACAGTCATGTGTTCAACACTTTTTAAAACAGGTGTTACCAGCCCTGATTCAATATCAACCGCGAAGCCGATATTTCTATCTTCATAGACACGGTGAACTTCATCCTCGAATGTAGCGTTGAAATCGGAATGTGATTCCAACGTTTCAGTTACTGATTTGATTAGGATGTCTGTTATTGAAACAATACCGTCCATTCGCTCCGCAGCCCTGATTGTTGGCTCGATATTGACCCGTCGATCTAGCGTAACGTGTGGAGCCTCCCAGCTGCTGCTGAGCCGGCTAGCTATTGTCGAACGCATCCCCGTCAAAGGTTCCTCTGACACTACTGTCCGTCCGAAATCATCGACACTCGATGTTTTGACTGCATCTGCCGGTGGTGATCGCTCGTTATCGGCCGATCGTTGTGCGGTTTCGACATCTTCCGCCCGAACCGAACCATGAGGACCAGTTCCATCGGTTGCCTCCAGAGAGATGTTGCGCTCAGACGCACGCTTTCGAGCCCGTGGCGTTGCCAGTGTCTTCTCTGTGGATGCCGTACTTGTTCCTTCAGGAGTCGTTGGTTTCTGTTGACTGCTGCCAGCTGCTTCGAAACTCTCCCCTCGTGCGACGTCATCTTGTGTTATCGAGCCTTTTGGGCCTGTCCCCTGAACCAACGTCAAGTCCACATCTGTCTCGGATGCGTACTGACGCGCTTTCGGCGTCATGCGAGTCGGCTCTACATTGTCTATTGATTGGGGAGCTTCCTCAGTCTGCTCCGCCGGTTTTGGAGTCACCGCCTCTTTGCTTGCGCTTGTAGCTGCTTTTTCGTCACTTTCGGGTTCGGGACTCGTCTGCTCAACATCGACATCCTCCTGATCAAGCTCTGAAAGTAGGTCATCGATTTCCTTATCTGGACTTGCAACGATACCCATCGCTGTTCCAGGTTCGACTTCTTCGCCCTCTTCAAGAATAGCGATCCGCAACATACCACTCTCCCGGGCTGCGACTTCTGTGGTAGTCTTGTCTGACTCGATCTCCGCTATGACATCGGATTCCTCAATAGCATCTCCTTCTGCGACTACCCAATCCAGAAGGATGCCTGTCTGCATCTCAACCCCGAGCTTCGGCATACGTACAATGTATCCCATCTGGAATGCATCTTCGTGGATGTCTACTAAAGTCCTCCGCTGAATGGAGAATATTACCGGTTATTCGAGTTTGAGCTGGGTATTCACATTCGGTAAATTGTGTATACTGACTGGCTTCTTCTAGCCGATCAGTGAAGTATTGTGGCTAGCCTAGCAGATTGAGAGTGTCATTAAAATGTGACTACCATGCTTGGTCAATCATCTTTCGACTCCTGAATTTTCTCAACGAAGTCCGAGCAACTGTCCTTGGGTAAAATCCCCATACTTGTGGCTGTGTCATTAACACGACTGAAAACGCCCGTTCGCCATGCAGACGCCGCATCACCGATGCAGGCCGTACTGACGTCTACTGTTGCTGCAGGAATTGCTTTTTCGTCCATTGTGTCAAGACGACCAATTCCTGCACAATCCTTGCCAATTCCTGCATCAAATAGCGTTATCCCTGCAATATTAGTCTGGATATACGAGTCGAGTTCACCAGCAAATCGTTCTCCATGGCTGCCGGTAATAACGATCGAACCCACGTGTTCTTTCGATATCAACCCGATCGAATCAAGCGTCCATACTGGGGTCTCACCACTCAAAATTCCGGCTTGGTTCGTTTCACCGTTGACATCAGCCGATACTGGTTCCATTTGCTCGTCGTGCATGGTACCTGCGCATTGCAGCGCGTGTTGACCGACCTCGCATCCACATTTGTCCGCTGTCTTATTGATATGACTTATTGAGCCCAGTTGGGCCATATCTACACCATCGCCGATCTGCGCACTCTGATAATCAACTGTTGCTGCGGGAAGATTAAAACCGTCTAGATATGCTAATGCTTCAACGCCGGCCCCGTTTTTTCCGATCCCGGCGTCATTGAATATCACTCCAGCGGGCCCGAGTTGCGCAGCGTACCGTCCAGATGAAATACCACCGTGACTACCAGCGACGATGACTGCTCCTTGTGCTTCGGTTGGCTGTGTTATACTGTCCACCAGTCGGATGTCTCTAATCATGATGTGCGATTTTAGTCTCTGTACAAGGGGTGCTCAGTTGATCTGATCCTGGCGACTCAGAGGCTGTTCCTGCTCTCTAGCGCTTGTCCAATGAGAGTCGAAAAGTTGTGACAACGTGTAACCGACGTCCCGATTTTCAATCGTGAGGCCCAGATAACCTTCTCCGGTGGGATCGCGAAAGGCTATCAGTACAGATTGCGTGTCACCTATGTACAGTTGACCCCCCATCGCTTCTGTAAGACGGACTTCTGCGCATTCTGTAAGTCTGTCCATTATCACATCGCTGACTGCATTACTATTCGCAAGTAGGACCTGGATATCAACTCCTTCTTGATCTTGAGCGGAGAGGATCTCTTTATGTTGATTGAGCTTTCTAGTCATGTTCTCCGCTTCGGTCAGCATACGGATTTTTTTCGTGGCTCCCTCGCAGAGATGTTTGAACTCTTGCAGCAGCCGGGTTTCATCGGTGTATGACCAGAATATGTCCGCCTTGTTACAATTCACATTCTTCGATCTCGTCGAGGAGTATTTCTGTTCAAATTGCTTTCCAGCGGCTCGTGTCCGTTCAATTTTTGACTGCAACTCACGCTCTTTGAATTCACAATATTTCTCGATGGCGAGCTGAGGGTCTGTTGCGCCGAATTTTTTGGGACGGCCCGGTTGTACTTTCACTAAGCCTTTGTCACCAATTTTGTCTAACACATCATATACACGCGATTGTGGGATATCTGCTTCTTCCGAGACAACCTTTGCAGGGGCAGTCCCCCAATCTAAGAGAGCAAGGTATGCATCTGATTCGTATTCTGACAGCCCCATTTCATGCAAATAACTAGCTAATTGGTCGTACATAGTTCGGTTTGGTCCTAAAGGACGTTGAGAGCCGGTATAAAGATTGCCCGTCCTGTAAGAAAATTTTCTTTTTCGGAACGCAAAGAAAGATCTGAGTCTGCCACCACTCGATAGTGGTAACTAAATAATAAACCATCCAACTACTCAATCAGCCCATGGTACGAGATGACGACCACGGCGATTCCAAGCGACGAGCGTTTCTGAAAGGAACAGCGGTAGCCGCAACGTTCGGGCTTTCGGGTTGTCTTGGCGGTGGAGGCGGCAACGGTGGCGATAATGGATCCGGCGATGGTAGCGGGAGCGAAACCACCGAAGCCAGTGGAGGCGAAACTACCGAAGCGAGCGGGGGCGAAACCACCGAATCTACTGGAGACGGGACCACCCAGACGAGCGGAGAGGCGACCGAAACCAGCGGGGGAGAAACCACTGAAACCAGTGGAGGTACTACTGGAACTGCCGCTCAAAATACCATGACTCTCCAGGTCAACTCACCAGCTTCTGAGGGTTCGGTTCACGGAGATGCTGGAGCTTGGGTTGGCGACATCGTTTCAGAGAGAACGAATGGAGCGATCGAGATCGAAGCCTTCCGCAACTCCGAGTTGGGCGGGCAAGCACAATCTGTGCAGGATGTTTCCTCGGGAGCGCTGGACATGTACGTCATCCCGTATGCGTTGACCGCGATCGTCGATCAGAGGGAGGCTCAGGTGTTCGACACACCATATATGTATGATCCAGACAATCCCTACGAGGACATCTACGAGAAGACCGACCCACAAGACTCCGAGATAGCGAAACGGGTCATCGACAATCTGGCTGAACAGGCGAATATCCGCTCACTGGGAGCGGTTGCTCAGGGCACTCGTCGGGTCTCACTGACAGTTCCTGACGGTAATGAGCCACCTAGTAATCCAGACATGCTCTCGAACTACACGATGCGAGCAGTCCCGATTTCGATGTACGCCGAGGCGTTGAAGGGACTCGGTGCTCAGACCACCAACATCGACTTCTCCGAACTGCCCCAAGCATTAGCCACCGGCAGTGTCGACGGCCAGGAGAATCCCTATAATATCATTCTGTCCTCCCAGATCTACGAGTCTCAGACTCATGTCATTGAAACTGATCATATGCATACTCCGCTCGCGGTCTTGATGAACCAGGGCGTGTTTGAGAACCTCACTGGTAAGCAACAGCAGATTTTCTATGATGCGGTCCGAGAGATCCAACCACGCGCTACTGAGAACCTGAATCAGAACATCGAAAGCATCAAGAGAACCCTACGAGACAGTGGAATAACCATTGTACCACCGGACGAGATCGAGTACGACGTCTATCGGTCGGCAACAAGGGAACGGATCCGCAACCAATTCTCCGATCTTACGGACACGATCGAATCTCTCGCTTACGACAACTACCAGCCGTAATAGATTCCGAACACCTCCAGTTGTTTCCAACAAAAACCATGAAAACTACTGAGAAGATAATTAAGTGGATCTCACTATTCTTTTACGGGATCGCAACGGTGTCACTAGTTTGTATTGTCATATTGATGGGCATCAGAATCGCCTCTCGAAACTTTGATCTTGGGTTTGATGGACTCCAGCTGTACGCTCAGATGCTGTCCGTATGGGTGGTCTTCATCGTTGCCGGTATATTGGGGATAGAGGGCCGCCATATCGAGATAGACTACGTCGCCGAGCGACTGCCAGAAAGGATCAAGCCATACCACGATATCGCCGTCAGCGTTATCTCATTACTCATGTGTGTGATTCTTGTTATTGGGAGCGTGCAGGCCATGCAGGAATTCTGGACGGGAACATCACCGTCAGTCAACATTCCGCTACCGATATACTACGTTCCGGTTGTGGTCGGTATTGGAATGCTTGGATTGGTATACCTCTCTGTCATCGCCAACGCGATCAGGGCTGTTATTGGCCGGCAGTCAGATAGATTCGGCACACAGGAGGAGAACGTCTAAATGGAGGTCCTCGGACTCAACGCTGGACTGATCGTCATACTGGCATTCATTATATTGGCACTCATACGAGTACCAGTTTTTATTGCACTTGCACTTCCATCAACAGTATATGTTCTCGCCACAGGCCGACCGCTCCTCTTTGCGGCCAATCGGATGGTTAGAACCCTTGACTCGTTTACACTACTAGCTATCCCGCTGTTTATCTATGTAGGATCGTTAATGAATGAGGGAGAAATCACGGAAAAAATATTTGATTTCGCTGATTCTGTAGTTGGTCACTGGACTGGCGGACTCGCACAGGTCAATATTGTCACGAGTCTTATTTTCTCGGGCATATCCGGGGCTGCTCTGGCTGACGTTGGCGGCATCGGACGGGTGCTTATTAAAACAATGACTGATGCTGGCTACGATCCCGACTTCTCAGCCGCTCTCACAAGTTCCTCCGCGACCATTGGCCCCATTTTCCCGCCCTCAGTACCACTTATACTGTTTGGGATCCTCGCTCAGGTGTCAGTTTTGCAGCTGTTGATTGCCGGAGCCGGTCCAGCGATAGTCACAGTAATATTACTAATGATTTGGACTGCATATATCGCTCGGCGTCGTGACTTTCCGAGCAATGATGAACGAGCGAGTATCAGAGAGATGGGACGTTCATTCCTAATAGCACTACCAGCAATTCTAACACCGGTAATACTCATTACTGGAATGCTCGGTGGATATTTCACCCCCACAGAGGCTGCCGCCGTGACTGTTCTCTATATCTTCATGATCAACGCCATTATTTATCGAATTATCAATCTTCGATACCTCTGGAGAGCAGGCGTCGATACCGTGCGGACTACTGGCTCGATCGTTCTTATCCTTGCCGCTGCCAGCGTGTTCAGTTACGTTCTCTCCATCGAATCTATCGATACTCTGTTCGCAAACACAATATTCTCGATCAGTGAAAATCCGATTGTCGTGCTCTTGCTCGTCAATCTTCTCCTTTTGTTCATTGGACTGTTCCTTGACCCGATAGCATCGTTGGTGATGATGACACCTGTAGTATACCCGGTCCTGTTTGAGATCGGAGTTGACCCTATTCAAATCGGCGTCATTATGGTTTTCAATTTGATGCTAGGCTTGTTGACGCCCCCGCTTGGCCTCTCGGTATATCTCTCTGCCGATATTGCTGACGTGTCAGTCAGCTCTGTTTTCAAAGAAACACGAGTGTATTATGCAGTCATGGTTGTAGCGCTACTAATCGTGACATACGTACCTCCCGTCAGCCTCGTTTTCGTCGAAATGTTCTTCCGATAAATATTCCTTTGTCTCAGGTTGCTTTGGTTGTAGGCTTTTGACCACAGGTGATCTGCTACTGAATACGATCTATAGGGAAATGGTTAGATGTGTCGATTGTTATTATGTAACCCACTTTCAGTACCTCGTCCAGATTGACGACGTTATTCTCTATTGAGATGTAGGGTGAACTTCTTGGTCGCGTCGCAGAATCCTTTAGAATTCACTCCCCTTCTCGTTTGCAGCCA
>Ga0306882_100215_pt1 | contig 21193 bp, 21 predicted proteins | sample AntDeeMetageno81_FD_190414 | JGI IMG/M metagenome (GOLD analysis project Ga0306882, IMG submission 190414) | Saline lake microbial communities from Deep lake, Antarctica - Metagenome #81 (v2) (version 2) | ecosystem: Environmental > Aquatic > Non-marine Saline and Alkaline > Saline | place...
TGCTCGACTGGGAGCCGGAAGTCTCGCTCGAAGAAGGCGTAGACCGGCTCCGAACCTGGCTTCGTGAGGAGGCAACCGACGAGTAGCCATGTCCGAGGACCTACCGGCAGCCTACGGCGGCACACCGATCCGAGAGGAGGTTCTCGGCTACGGTGCTCAGAGCATTACGGACCACGAAAAGGAGGCCGTGGTGGAGGCGCTCGATGGCGACTACATCACCCGTGGGCCAACTGTCGACGAGTTCGAGCGTCGCGTTGCAGAGCTGGTGGGTGTCGATCACGCGATAGCGACGACCTCCGGGACGACTGCGCTCCATCTCGCGGGCGATGCGGCTGGTTTTGGACCGGGTGACGAGGTGATTACGACCCCCCTGACCTTCGCCTCGACGGCCCATGCGGCGACCTACAACGACGCCACGCCGGTGTTTGCGGATATCGATCCCCACCGTCGGACGCTGGACCCCGAGGCGGTTCGAGAGCAGATAACTGACAACACTGTCGGGATTATTCCGATGCATTACGCCGGCCACCCCGCGGATATCGAGAGGCTCCTGGATGTCGCCGACGAGCACGATCTGACGGTGATCTGGGACGCCTGCCACGCGTTCGGTGGCAGCTGGCGCGAGGAGCCACTCGGTGCCCAGCGGGATATGGCGATGTTCAGCTTCCATCCGGTGAAGAACGTCACGACGGGCGAGGGTGGGATGGTCGTCACCGACGCCGACGAGCTGGCCGCACGGCTGCGACGGCTCCGCTCGTTCGATATGAACTACGAGCCCGAGGGCCACGCCGAGGAGCCGTGGTATCAGGTGACAGAAGGGCTTGGCTACAACTACAACGTCACCGATCTCCAGGCGGCGCTCGGACTGGCACAGCTTGATCGACTCGACGAGTTCAAACAGCGCCGCGACGAGATCATCGACCAGTACAACGCGGCGTTTGCCGAGATCGAGGGGGTTCGGACGCCGCCGGAGCCGGTCGAGGCCGACCCGATGTACCACCTGTATGCGGTCGAGATCGGCGAGAGCTTCGGCTGTGACCGTAAAACGTTCGTCAACGCGATGCACGACGAGAACATCGGTGTGCAGGTCCACTACGTTCCGTTGCACTACCACACCTACTTTCAAGAAGAGTTCGGCTACGAGGCGGGGCAGTTCCCTGAGACGGAGGCCGTCTACGATGGGCTCGTCAGTCTGCCGCTCCACGCCGAGATGGATGACAGCGATGTCGACGACGTTGTGACGGCGGTCCGACAGCTGTCGGCCTACAATCAGTAGGAGCGTTTATTTTCTTTCCGTGTCGGGAGTAGGTATGGAGACGTTCGAGATCGACGGTCGACCAGTTGGACCGGGCGAGCCAACGTTCGTGATTGCAGAGGCCGGATCGAACCACAACGGCGACCTCGAGACCGCCAAAGAACTCATCGATGTCGCTGTCGAGGCCGGGGCGGACGCAGTGAAGTTCCAGACGTTCCGGGCAGAAGATATGTACGTCGAAGACAGCGGCGAGGTCGAGTATCTCGACGATGACCGCTCGATCTACGACATCATCGAGTCGATGGAGATGCCCCACGAGTGGATTCCGACACTCCACGACTACTGTGACGAGCAGGACATCTTCTTCCTCTCGACGCCGTTCGACGAGCGATCTGCCGAGATGCTATCGGAGTACGTCCCTGCCTGGAAGATCGCGAGCTACACCAGCAGCCACCATCCGTTCCTCCGGACGCTGGCAGCGTCGGACAAACCCCTGATCATGTCGACGGGAGCCCACGAACTCGAGGAGGTTCGGGAGTCCGTTGAGGTCCTGGAAGACGCCGGCGCATCTGGGCTCGCGCTGCTCCAGTGTGTGGCTGCCTATCCGACTCCACTCGAAGATATCAACGTGAAGGTGGTCGAGACCCTCGCCGACGAGTTTGGGGTTCCGGCCGGGCTCTCGGATCATACGCTCGATCCCGTGACCGCGCCGGCGGCTGCCGTCGCACTGGGAGCAAACGTTGTCGAGAAACATTTCACGCTGGATAAGTCGATGGAGGGGCCCGACCATCAGTTTGCGCTCGAACCCGACCAACTCAGAGAGATGGTGACCGCGATTCGGGACACCGAGTCCGCCATCGGGACGGGTGACAAATCCGTGCTCGATGTCGAATCCGAACTTCACGACAAGGCCCGGCGGGCAGTCCACACTGTCGAGGATATCGCGGCCGGTGAGGAGCTCACCGCCGAGAACGTGAAAGTACTCCGTCCAGGAGAACAGGACGCCGGGCTCCACCCCAAGTTCTACGACGAAATCCTGGGGGCCACTGCTGCTCGCGATATTCAGCGGAGTGCTGGACTGCAGTGGGACGATATCGAATCCCAGTAGCTGTACCGACGCTCAGTAGATCGTGACTGCTCTCAGTACGACGACAGCAGACCGTCGGTCTTTTCCTCGGCCTCTTCGGCTGCCTTCAGTATCTCGACGTCGACGTAGTACCGCTCGCCATCGATATCGAGATACGCGTTGTCGAACGGCGGAAACGTGAGTGCTCGAAGCCGGTCGAGCAGCGTTTTGACGCTGAGTTCTTCCTCCGGATCGAGTTCACACAGCTCGACGAAGTCGGCTTTCGAATGGTAGCCTCCGGCCGTGTCGTCTTGGGGTGTGTAGTCGACCTCCCCGGACTCGATTTCCGTCCACACGTCGGTAAACAGCTCGAACTGGGCGTCTTCGAGTCGCTCGTGAAGCTGCTTTCCAGTGTCCGAAAACTCCGTCTCGACTCTCCGCTGGGCGACGATCGCTCCCGTGTCGAACTCCGCATCCATACGGTGGAGTGTCACGCCAGCAGGTGTGTCCTCGACAATGGGCCAGACGTTCGGACTCTTGCCGCGGTTGTGCGGAAGATACGATGGATGGAGGTTGACCGCACCTTCCGCTGGGACCGCAAGGATCTCCGCTGGGACGAGATGATCGAATCCAACGGAGACGATGAGGTCCGGGGCTGTTTGTTTGACGATATCGAGCTGGTCCGGCTCGGTCAGCAGGGCTGTCACGTCGACGCTGTCGCGCTGACACAGCCACTCGTAGATCTGCATGCCGATATCGTTCACACCGAGAAAGACAACCTGCATGTTGTAGAGCAGAACGACGCTCAACGTCATAACAATGGCGAATCGGTACGTTCTATGCAGTTGCGTGCCTGCGGTCTGGCATGTCTGTACTCTGTGTTGTCGCTCACCCTGACGACGAAGTGCTTGGCGTCGGTGGCACACTCGCTCGCCATGCAGCCGACGGCGACGATGTCCACATCTGTATCCTCTCGGACGGTGTGACCTCACGGTATGACGATACCGACGCCGCCGACGCGGAGATCCAACAGCGCCGACAGCGAGCCGAACAGGCCGCCGATACACTCGGTGCATCTGTCAGTCTCCATGGGTTCCCCGACAACAGTTTCGACACCGTTCCGCTTCTCGATATCGTCCAAGACATCGAAACCGAGATTACTGAGCACGATCCCGACGTCGTCTACACACATCACTACGGCGACCTGAATATCGACCACGAACTCACCTGTCGGGCGACGATCACCGCCACCCGCCCACTGGCCGACAGTGAGATCAACCGTGTCCTCGCCTTCGAGACGCTCTCTGCCTCGGAGTGGTCGGTCCCGAGCCCGGACAACGCGTTCCAGCCCACCTCGTTTGTCGACGTCAGTGACCAGCTTGCGACGAAAACTGACGCCCTCTCGGTGTACGAGACCGAACTCCGGGAGCCACCCCATCCGCGAACCGTCGCCACCGTCGAAAAGAACGCAGACGTGTGGGGGAGCAAAGCCGGTGTTCCGGCGGCCGAACCGTTCGAACTGCTTCGAGAAGTCCGGCGCTAACGCTGCTACGTCGGACACCGAGGTCGGTGCTGCTGTCTCAGTCCTGGACGAACACCTTGAGATAGCGCGTATCGACGCGTTCGCCGCCGACTGCGAACCGCACGGCGACCGTGTGGGTGCCAGTCTCGGCTGGTTGGTAGGCGACAGTCTCGCGGTAGTCGTCGGCCACAGTCACTGTCGACTCGAAGATCTCTTCACCGTCGTATGTCACCGACACCGTGAGATCGGCCGCCGACCCAGCAAACGAGACGACAGTGAGCCTGCCACGCTCTCCGACTGTGAGATTCGTGTCGAACGTGGTTGGCACTTCTGGGCCGCGGATGCCGGTATACAGCCACTCGTCGGGTGCGTGCTGTCGGCCGAGCCTGTCGCCCGCTGCGAGTTCTGCCTCGGCTGCGTAGCGGTCGGCCCACTGCGAGACACGGTCGTCGGGTTTGAGCCGCGTGAGACGGATCGCGCCACTGCCCGTACGGACATCGATCCCTTCGCCCGGGACGATGTCGAGCACCTCGCCGGGAGCGGCCGCTTCAACTGGGACCTCGACGGGCTCTGCCTCCCAGACGGTGAGCTTCGTGCCCTGATAGAAGCTGTATGCTCCTGGATACGGATCGGTCTGAGCCCGAATCCAGTCGTACTGGGCGTCGGGCGCTCGGTGCCAGTCAATGATGCCGTCCTGGGGCTGTCGGCGTGGTCGGTAGGTCGCCGCCGACAGCGACTGTGGCTCGGCAGTAGCGGTCTCGGCTTCGAGATCGCTCCGCACGGCTGCGGTCAGTCGGCACGCCTCGGTGGCCAGCGCATCGAAGACGGTCTCGATGTCGTCTCGCTGCTCGACTGGGACCGACCCCTGTGCGAGCACATCACCGCTGTCGACCCCCTGTTCGTAGTAGAACAGCGAGATCCACACCTCGTCTGCGCCGTCGATCAGGCTCCAGTTCACTGGTGCACCCCCGCGGCCCTCGGGGAGGCGACTGGAGTGGAAGCCGAGGAAGCCGCGGTCGGGGACGTCCAGGACCGCCTCCTCGATGATCTGTGACCAGCCGCCGCAGAGACAGAGATCCGGGTCGACTGCGTCGAGCCACTCGACGGTTTCTGTGCTGTTGATATCCTCTGTTTCGTGCAACTGACACGCGGTATCGGCGACGAGCTCCGACACTGGGACGAAGTTGGCCTGCGTTGCCGCCAACTCACCGGCCGGAACGAGTGCTCCAACCACGTTCCATCCCTCCGCGAGCGTCTGTCGAAGCAGGTGACGAGCCAGCTTCCGGTTGCCGACGATGACTGTCCGCATTATGACTCCCCATTGGAAGCCGGATGGATACAGTCACCGATTCCTGCTGTGGCTGGTGTTGTATCCTACTCGGTGAGTGCTGTGATGGCTGCGGTGAGCCGGTCCGTGCCGCCGCCGTCAACGAGTTGGCGTCCCTCCTGCCGTCGTCTGTGCCGAAGGTCAGTGTCTCGGACGTACTCCGCAATCGCGTTGCGGAACGCCGCTTCGCCGTCACCGCGCTGGAGCACCGTCGCGGCGTCGCGCTGCTGGAGTGCCGCCGCAATCGGTTCCTGGTTGTCGACCACCGGGATACTCACCAGCGGCGTCCCCAGCGCGAGGAGTTCGTAGGTCGTACTGCTGGCCGTACTCACACCGAAATCGGCCGCCAGCATGCGGTCGACCAGATCATCTGGGTCCCGCATGACACATACGTCGGCGTCAGTCTCGGTTGCTGCTGTGCGAACTGCCCGCTCCTGACGTTCCGAACACCCCGGTCCGACGACGGCGTCGACCCGAAGGTCGAAACCGTCGAAGGCCCGAACCACAGTCGGCGTCAGCCCACCGATATCACTGCCACCCATCGTGATGATGGCCCGGTCGGGGTGGTCCCGCCACGGTGGCTGGCTGGCTGCCTGCTCTCGAATCTCACGCCGCAACAGTACGTAGTCGGTGCCGAGACACGTCTCGGGCGGCTCGCCGACGAACTCGTAGTCCAGGTCGGCCGCATACAGGTTCCCGTTTGCGAACAGATCCGCACAGACTGCGTGTCGAGCATCGTCCTGGAGCACCGCCAGCGGGACGCGCTGTCGGACAGCCTGCTGGTAGGCGGTGTCGGCCGGATAGGCGTCGGTGAACACGATATCTGGTGTCGAGGTCTCTACCCACTCGACAAACGGTGTCGGATCGTCCCGCGAGGGGAGTTCGACAGTGGTGACACCGTCTGGAAAGACTGCTGTGGCTGGCTCGGGGGTCGTCGTTGCAACCGTAATCTCGTGTCCCCGGCTGTGTAGTGCGTCGGCGAGCGCCCCCGAGCGAATGAGGTGGCCGTAGCCGATCTGGGAGCCACCATCGACGCGGAGTACGACGTCCATCGCCCCGTTAGACGCGTTTGATTGGGTTTGTCAGCTCGCCTATACCCTCGATCTCACACGTGACAGAGTCGGCGTCGTCGAGGAAGTTCGTCGGGCTGCCTGGATCGCCCAGCGCGACGACATCGTTCTCGTGGAGTTTGCAGACGTTGCTCGCAAACGAAACCATCTCGGGGATGGTGAAACTCATCTGGGCGGTCGACCCCGAGACGATGGTCTCGCCTTCGACCCGCACCTCGACTGCGAGATCGTCGTAGTCGGCCTCCTCGCCTTTTTCGACGTACTCGCCAAGGATCGGTGAGAACGTCGGCAGCAGCTTGTAGCCGACGCCGGTGATCATCTCGTGGTCGGGGTCCGACCACCCGGGCCAGTCGCCGGAGGCCGTCACGTCGTTCGAGATCGTGAACCCCTTGATCGCATCCCAGGCCTCCTCCTCGTCGGCCTCGTAGATGTCCTCGCCGATAACTGCGGTGAGCTCCGAGCCCGGTTTTACCTTCTCGACGCGGTCCGGTATCTCGATGGTCTCGCCCTCGCTGATCACTGCTTCGGCCGGGACGACCCACAGATCAGGCCATCTGTAGGTTCGGTCCTTCTCGTCGAGGTGCGACTGGAACCCCCCACCGAGCGCGACGAACTTCCCGATCTTGTCGGGCGAAAGTTTGCTCATACCGAGAGTATCCCCCGGTTGCCTGTTATAGCTTACCGTTCCGCAACCCATTCGGTCACCGCACGTGGCTCCTCGCCGACCGCCTCAACGGCATCCGACAGCCGCCAGTAGTCGGCCGGGGTGTCGACGGCTGTGTGGGCCTCACCCAGTGCCGTCCACTGCTCGTTCGGCGTCACTGCGACAGCCCACTCCTCGGGATTCTCTCGCAGCCGACGCACTGGATGGCTGTCGCCCAGCTCGCGGAGCTCTTCGAGCACCGCTCTGTCGATGACGTCGACGGCAGTGCCGATTGGCATCTCCTCTGTGAGATTCGTCGTATACCGGGCGTCGTTCCCCTCGTGTTCCGCGATTACGCGGTCGATCTCCGACGGCGGGACGAACGGACAGTCACCCGTCACCCGGACCACTGGATCACTGTCTGCGGTCTCTGCGGCTTGGTAGTGTCGTTGAAGGAGATCGTCTTCCGGTCCGGTGTCGAACGCAACCTTGTTTCGATTACACCACTCGCGGATCGTATCGTTTTCTGGACGGTCACCGACGGTCAGGATGAGATCGCCGGCTCTCTCGGCGCGGCGAGCCCGTTCGACGACCCACCCCAGAACGCGTCGGGAACCGAGTGGATACAGCACCTTTCCAGGGAGGCGTGTTGAGCCAAGCCGTGCCTGAAGCTGAACAACAGTGGTCATAGTTTCAGTATAGTTCGATCATATAAATAATGTTCAGCCGCACTACGCTCCAATACAGGCTATCGCTGGCTGCGTTCATACCTAGCAGAACACTCACAGCCAGCCGCCAGTATAGTCTGGCGACCAAGGGAAACATTTCCGATGTGGTCACCAGAACACAACTGTTCTATGTGTATACAAGGGCGGAGATCCTTGGAACGTCGTATACAGGGGGCTCTCTCCGTGTGAAAATAGCCGACGTGTGGGTTTGTTATCGACGAATAATTGATGAAATGAACCCGTCCCAGTGATGAATTTCGACAACATCTGAGCGATGAGAATCAATATACTGGTTGCTCGCGTTCCGGAAGAAAAACAGGTCGGTGCTACTGTATTCTGATTCGATCAACTCCTCGAATTTGTAGTATGAATCGTCGATAAACGCTTCTGCATTCAGACGTCGAACGGTGTCGAGCTTCGAGTTCCGATTTGTGTTCGTGTATCCTGCGACCGCTAGGTTGTGCTGCTGGATATACTCTACCATACTTTCGAGCTCCTCATCGTACCGTGACGTGACGATAATCGGATGAAACCCTGACTCGGCTAACCGAACAAGGCCTTTTGAGGCACCGTCTTGAAGTGGCACCTGCTGTAACCACTCGATGTTCACTGTCCTGGAGACCCACTCGTAGTCGTCTTTTGGGATATCCTCCACCTCAAGACAGTATTCTCGGCTCGTCTCTGTAGGGTCCATGTCATATCCCCGCTCGGCGAAAGCCACACTCTTCAGCTCATCTGGGTCGGTAACAACACCATCAAAATCGATCGCAACAACGGGGCCGGTCTTCGGCACAGCTGTCGCCGCTATCGGCTTATACGGATTTGAACTCATCCATGAGCTCCGTGAGATTTGATACCAGAGTAGTCACTGTCTGTTCGCTTACCGTTCCCTGCTGAAGCATATCGACTGTCCCCGCTGCCGAGTCGTACTCAATCACGGCGACGTCTCCTCGCTCGACAGGTGGGTCGTCCAGTCCGCTGTCGGCATTATTTATTGTACTTTGATACGTTTCGAACTCCGTAGCTTCGGCGAACGGGTCGTCCCGTTGCTCTCGTTCGGAGAGTCGCTTTCGGATATCTTCTTCATCACTGCATACACATTTTACTAGGACGACATCCTCCGACCGTTCGAATCCGATCTGGTATGACTGAAGACGCTGTTGTCTTAGTCTGTGAGATCCGTCGAGGATCGCATCTTTCCCCTCCTCGAGATCACGGGCCGCTCGTGCCCGCATCTCGTCGTATACTTTTTTTGAGACCGACTCCACGAATTCATCGTCAGCAAGGTCGAACTCGTAGTCTAACTCGTTTTTTTCGGGTGTGAGATTCAATTCTCTGCGTAACTCAGCGGAGTGGTAGACTGTCGTTTCGTCCAGAGTGTCCGAGAGCCATGTCGAAACCGTACTTTTGCCGGAAGCGGTTGGGCCCGTAAATATTATTAAGACCATTGGTGTGTCCACGTGACGAATGCACTCTACTACTATCTTATTTAACCTAAATAAAAACCCCGCTATTCGGGTTTAATAGTGGGATAGCTCTCGGTCAAAACCGAGACACCACCGACCAGATTGATTCAGTCGAACAAGTTCTGTTAGATGTGTGAATCCGAACAGTACTGCAGTGACAAACTCGGTTAAGATGCCTCCTTCATTGACCGCTCATTGAGATATTGCTATACTTCATCTCTACTCTCGAAAGTCAACCTACCTGAACAATACTCCGACAAAACAAGTTAATAAGTGATCATCCCCTGCGTCCATTTATGAACACTGATGTCGTGATTCCTGCTGCCGGACTGGGCTCTAGAATGGGTGAGTACACCCAAAATCAACCGAAATGTTTGGTGGAATTAGATGATCATACTCTTCTTGAACATCAACTAACGTCACTCACTGATTTCGGAATCCCCCGCTCATCAATTCACGTTGTAATTGGAGCGAAAGGAGAGTGTTGGACACAATCGGCTTATGAGCGTATCCGTTCTATTCATGATAACGTTATAATCAATTTTGAGAACACAACAAAGGGACCCGGTTTCAGTGTGAAACTTGGCCTGGAGAGAATCACCTCCAACTCAGTTATGATTCTTGACGGTGATATTATACTCGTAGATGAAGTTCTAACGACCCTTCTTGAGAGTGACCATTCAGCAGTTGTCTCCAAACTGGCTAACGACCGGGCTGAGCCCGGTAGCAAGGTTGTCACCGACGAATCAAATTCTGTTATCGATATGGGAAAAGAAATAAATCCAGAATCTTTCCCGTGGAACATATATTCCGGCATCTGTAAACTGACTGGTGAAGAACTCAGTATTGCGAATTCATATTTCAACCAGTCGGATTCTGAAGAACAAAGTATTTGTGATATGATCAGATACGTATCTTCCACCGGTACAGTTTACAATAAAGAGTTCAACTGGGGGTGGGAGAACGTGAACAGACCCGAAGACCTAACTAATGCACAGGAAGTTGGACAACGATGAACGTACTCATTATTGGGAAAAGTGGCCTCCTGAAAACGAAATGTCATGAGTATCTCATAGATAGATACCGAGTTGGCGGTATCAGCAAATCAGGAGCTGGCAAGAACAATAAGAAGGTTGATGTTACTGACAAGAAGGCTGTTGATCAGTTTTTTAAACAGTATTCGTTTGATGTCGTTATCCACGCTGCGGGACTAACCGATGTCGACTACTGTGAGCAGCATAGAGACGAAGCGTGGGAGTCTAACGTTGAAGCAACGAAAAACGTTGTACTCAAGTGTAAGGAGGAGGGTGCAAAGCTCATATATATCTCTTCTAACCAGATCTATGATGGGGAGGAACCACCGTATTCGGAACAATCTGAACCAAAACCTGTCAATTATTTTGGTATCACGAAGCTGGAGGCTGAGCGATTTATCCGCGAAGAGTTACGTGAATTCGCCATAATTCGACCAGGAAAGCTCTATGGGTTCAGCGAGGAGACTGGCTGTGACACATTGGTTACTAGTGTTCGCAAGCAACTTTCTGAAGGGAACCCGGTAACAGCTAGTCAGGATACGATCTATACTCCGACGCTTGTTGACGATGTGGTAGCACTCATCGCATTAATTATTGGTGACGATCTTGAAGGCCGATTCAATATCTGTGGCGGAGAGACGGTTTCAGAGTATCAGTTTGTGGAGGCAATTTGTGAAACGTATGGACTGGATTCTGAGAAAGTACATATCTCCCAGCAGGAATCAGAGGCTGATCTTTATGCAAACAGTAACTATACACTGAAAAAGATCAACAGCCTGGGGATTTCACCACGAAAACTCAGAGACGGCCTGTCAGTGATGTATAAACAAGAGTTCTGTACATTCAGACCGATTTATAAAATGGGCTTGACTGATGAGTTCAACGGACAAAGTTCGTCGTCAATTCGGCACTCCTTGGGGGCTGAGCTTGCCAAGTCAGACCCAGTCACACCAGATATTGTGGTTCCTATTCCCCGGTCAGGAGTGTATCCTGCTGTCGGATATGCGAACGAAGCGAACATCCCTATGAAGTTCGGGATTTCTAAACACGAACTCCGCCGACAGACGCTATACGATATGACTGTCGACAGATCGGAGTTGCTAGACGAGAAAATGAGAGTGATTCCGGAAGTCATCGCAGATCAAAACATCGTGCTCGTTGATGAAGCGATTCTGTCTGGGACTACAATCAAAAGTATTGTTTCCAAACTACAGGCAGCTGAATCTGTCCACATAAGAGTCTCTTCGCCGCCGATTACTCAGGAATGTCCTGCTGGGATACATCCGACTAATATAAACCTCTATGCGGACGGCCTCATTGATTCAACGTCGTCGACACAGGACGAACTAGAGCGACGAATGGAGGCTAATTTCGGCGTTGATTCAGTACGTTTTGTTGATAAATCACGATACGTCGAGATAGTCGCAGGGGATACCGGAATCTGTTCGGCCTGTTTTCATGAAACAGGTCGGAACGAAACCCCCGAAAAACCGTAACAATCAGTAACCACCGGTGCTGACAGAGGGTATGCGTATTATCAGGATCGACGAGATTCCCGAGGAGGATCGTGGCGAATATTCGATCAAGCGATTGTTTACTGAAACGCTTAAGCACGATGTTGAGAACGTCGGCTTCTATAGAACGCTCATACCTGCTGGAAACAAAGTACCGCGCCATCACCATGAGTCTCTTGACGAGGTCTTGTTCTTTTTGACTGATGGTGTGGTTGAGACAGAGGAATATGGACAGATCGAATTTCAGTCCGGCGACTCACTATTTATCGAGAAAGGAGAGGATCACGAGATAATTGCAGTAGAAAACGAAATCCGTCTCATCGCAGTCAAGCTTCCGAACAATGTCGATGATAAACGGGTTACTGCTTGAGTGACTCGTTTTCCGAGTCTAAGACCTAATACTTCCGCCTGAATTTGGTTGAGAGCAACGGATATTCAGTGATCTAACTGTTTTTTCATCTTTCTCAAACCAGCATCAACATCGTGGAACGAGACACCGAGTGTCTCGCTTCGATCACACACGAGATCAACATCGTGCGGCCGATCGACATCGTGGTCGTTGACCGTTGGATGGAGCAATGAGTCATCGAGGTCGAACACGTCGGTGACTTTCTGTCCCCACTCATACCGCGTTACTTGATTTTGACCGCTCGCGTGGAAAATCCCCTCGGCATCTTTCTGGATGATCTGTATGACGAGCTCTGCGACATCGTCGATGAGAACGGGGTACTTTTGTCTATTATCGTCGGCGGAGATGGACCCTCCCGCAGTGAGACCCTCAATCAGTTGAGTAACGAACGTTGTCTTGTCTTGCTTGTCATTGTAGCCGTACATGATCGTCGGTCTGACAACAGCACCACCATCAAGCCGATTCCGGACAATCGTCTCACTGATTAGTTTCGTGACACCGTAGAAATTCACCGGTTCAGTGATGCTCTCGGGCCGGTACGGTCCATTTTCGCCGTCGAACACATAGTCCGTCGAAATGTAGACAAGGCGTGTCTCAGTGTCTGTACAGTAGTCGACGATCCGTCTCGTTGCCGTGACATTTGTCTCCCAGGCTGACTCTTTTTGCGCTTCGCAGGCAGCTACATCGACAATAGCGGCGTTATGTACCACTGTATCCGGGTTGACGGTCCGTAGTAGTTCGTCGATACGGTCCGGGGACCGCAGATCTATACAGTGGTCGGCTCCAGCGTCGGGTCTCGTGTGATAGGTTCCTTCGACCGAGAACGACGAACTAAGCGTCTCAACGAGTTTCGTCCCCAAAAAGCCGCTGGCACCCGTCACCAACACGTCTGTTTTCTCAGAAGTCATTGACAATCTTCCGCGCTGTTTCGAGGTCTTCGGGTGTATTAATATTCACCCATCCCGAGCTGAGTTCGTGGTTACTGACAGTCGCTTCCCTGCAGACTTCGTCGAGCACGTCGGCGACATCTCGATCCGTTTCGTCCCCAACGACAGCCTTCATGCGTGACAACGCCTCGCCGCTTAGCTTACAGAACCCCGCATAGATATGATGACTCTCTCCGCCAGTGTCGATATCCTTTCCAATACTCCTGACACATCCTGTGTCATCAGTGAGGATTTTACTCCCTGGCTCGCCGTCGGAGTCCGCAGATTTTGACGCAAGTACTGAATCGTTTTTATCAGTATACACTGTTTCAAGCATCTCTTTGAGCACGACTATGTCGCCGTCGAGAATCAGTACCGAGTCGCTTGACACTTCCTGTAGTCCAAGTTCGAGCGTGAAAGCAGGCCCTCGATCCGTGTTCTCGAAATTCAACAGGACCTGATCGTGCAGCTTTGTGAGTCGGTCGTACGCTTTCTGCGTCCAGCAATCACCGGTCGTTCCGATGATAACATACACGTCTCCAGGAGGAATCCCGATCTCATCAAGAATTTTGAGCTGGTACTCAAGAACTGTCGTGCCGTCGAGGTCGACAAGACTCTTCGGATTTCCTTCCTTGTGTTCGCCGAGCCGCGTTCCGAGACCGGCTGCAGGAATTATAACCTCAGTCATCGATTGTGATAGCTTCAGATTAGTAGCCGCACAGATTAGTATTGCGGATATCTCGTTTCGCTGTTCACCGTCACCATCACGCCCGAACGATCTGCTCATAGATCCGTTCAGCAGCGTTCCCATCTATATTATCATAGAACAGATCACGGATGACTTTACGCTCTGTCTTGTGTGGATCTTCACCGTTTGAAACTGCCCGTATTTTCTCATATAACTGGGTATTGTCCTCTGTAACGTATCCTGGAGTGATGCTGCGATATGTGTAGTACAAACCTTCGTTCCGGGTATATTCTTCGAGATCATATGGGTAAAATATTAGTGTCATATCTCTCATCAAGAAATCAATATATATGGATGAATAGTCCGAAATGAGACAATCCGTTTCTTTTAACAAGGGGTACGGATCGCTACCAGACTCGGCTATCAGAATTCGACTACTGTCTTCGACATCCACATCTATCTCTTCCATAGGATGAAGTTTTAAAATTAAATAACTATTACATTCTTCGAGGATGGTGTGTATTCTTGTAAGATCTAGCTGAGATTCAGTAAGTACGGATTTCTCAGTTCCCCTATAGTCCCGACGCCACGTCGGGGCGTACATGAATACCGTTGCGTCAGCAGAGATCTCCGTGTGTAACGTATGGAGAAGCTGTGAATCAACATCGATTCCGAGATGATCTATATCGTTAAAAAAAATATCAGTTCGCGGAAATCCTGTTACTACTGTATCTTCAGAATCTATTCGGAATGCTCGTCGAAGAATATCTCCTTGTGGGTTTTTTGAGGTCGTAACGAGCGTATCCCAGTTGTACTCGACATGTTTTCGATACAGCTCATCGTACTTGGAATAATCTCGATGTTCAACGACATCCCATCCACCTTTTTTAAATGGAACACCGTGCCACAGTTGAACTATTTCAGCACCACCGGTGATCCACCAGCTAAAATCCATCGCATTTGTACAAAACACTGTTTTTGCTCTCAGTAAACGATACATACCTTTCCAGCTTCGACTATCATACGCAGTGTACCCATTTTGACGTAACGTGGTCACTACGTCTTGTTTATGAGATACCCAGACGATTTTTTTATCGTCCTGATTTTTAGCTATTTGTAAGAACAGATATTTAGCATTTCCACCACGTCGATCCCGTCCTCGGTGTCCATCTCCCATGACACATAAATTCTCGTTTCTCGGGAGGTGGCTTATAATATATCTGCACAAATATAGGACTACAAACGATATCCGTAACTTAAAGAAATTAAATATCGATTTGAATAGGGAAAACACCCCTTCAGTGCGCTTGATCTCACGTAACTCACGAGTCAGATTCATATTGCCCGTTCAGACACTAGCTTAAATTAGTTTACGAATGCGTTTCCGAACACATTACTAATCTCAGAGACTAACTGTATAACACGCAGAACCCTGTCCGTTCGAAATGTCGATACAGCGGTACACTTCGAACACCAGATAATCTAGCAACAAATCGTCAATATCTCCCCTCAGTAACGCTTCATTGACAGAACTACGGACCCTGACTCAGCGCTCCATAGCCGGCGGTAAGCTGCTGGTGGCTGTATCTACTAAGCATATTCATCGATGAATGAGAAAAGTGCGTCAGCGATAGTTGAAATCCGTTCATCCTTCTTTTCTACAGGGGCCACGGGATACGTTGCTTCTCGCAGTGAATGGATGCTCGATCGTACCGCTCTCTCCTCGACGGAGTTATTTACGGCTTGAGAGAGTTCCCCCGGGAGTTCAGATAGCTCCGACACATGTCTTGCTGCGGGTACGTCTTCGTAAAATGCACGACCGAGGACAACAAGAGGCGTCGTGTGGAACAGCGCTTCAAATCCGACCGTATTGTTCGTTACTACTACACCTTCGGCGTGTTCGATCGTTTTGTGTGCATTGAACGAGGGATGAAGGAATTCTACTTGTGTGTTCTGCTCTCTTTGTCGTGTCCACGCCGGTGATTGCTGTCCAGGATGGTTTGGATGTTGTTTCACGAATAATTTGACGCCTTCGGGAAGAATCCGAGAGATGTAGTCAATAATGTGTGCTTGATCGAAAAATTCCGGTGAAAATACTGTTAGCCGTGACTCAATAGGGTACTGTAGTGGGAAAAACAGGAACGTATTGTTTTCACACATTTCTTTTGATTCTGCAACTGTCGGTACGGTTCGTCGATTGATTTTTTCATTTACAGCGGTTCGGACTTTCCGTGCACTGTACCGACGTATGTTGTTCGGCGTCGTTCCGGTAACAACTGTCTTGATGCTACTGACGGCCCCTGCTACCGCATCCTTGATTGACCTACTGGTAGTACCTGTTTCATTGCCATGTGTGTAGACTTTCTGTTGTGAACGAAACGACTCGATATATTCGTCTACTGTCTTTCTCTTAGCCGATGAAATATCCTCATCCGGAACTGTTTCGTAGGAATCCCAAGTTCCGTTAAGACGGCTACTGAATGCAACTCGGTTATCAAACGGAGAAAACTCTCCCCAGATATTTGCTCCACCGTTTTCTTGAACAAAATAATGTGCCAACAGTCGGTGTATTTCACCGCCACGACCTTGATATACATAGTCGATATTGGTCGTTTCAAACATCCTCGTGAGTAGTTGTGCGAACCGACGAGTGCGGTCTATCGCCTGGCTACGTGACAGGGCAAAGTAGTTCATTTCAGTAAAGTAGAGGTGCGGAATACTCGGGATTTTGTACTCTCTCTCTAATTGTTTCAGGGTTGGGAGCCTGGATTGTGTTGAATCGGCAAGGCTGATGAATTCTCCACTCAGGTTCTCGGCAACATCATCACTTGGACGTGGGGATAGAAAATGAACGGTGTGTCCGTACTCTTCGAGTTTTTTTGCGTAATCAAACTCGTTCTGTACCGCGTTATCACCCCAAGAACCCATTAGCAGAATTTCCGTCGACATGGTTACTTTTCTCTGAGGTTCGTTAGATGATAAGTCTTGTTTTGTGCACAGACTGCCTGTTAGTAGTTTTGTCCAGCTTTAGATACCGACTTTAGCAGTCGGTATCCGACGTAGGTCAGTGGGTAAGCTCCATATATTTTCCAGTTGGTCCAATCGTATCTGAGAGCCTGCCGCAGCACTGGACGTGCCTCCTTCGACCGGCCGTCGAGTGCGAGATTGATGCCGTAGGTGAGATAAATATCAGACAGCTTTTGGTTTACGAGATCTTCGACGGACTCGTTTCGTTGCGAAAACGTTTCGGTCACTGCCTTCCGATCTTCGAACAGGTTTTCGTAGTTCTTGCTGATGTTTCCGTCGTGAATGCGGTACTGCAGCAGAATCTCATCGACATATGTGATTCGGTGGTTCTCTGCCACTCGGAGCCACATATCGTGATCCGAGTTCGCATACAGATCCTCGTCGAACCGTTTCTCATCGATTGCGGAGTGATGACACACCACGGAAGAGGTGCAGATAACGTTGTTGAGAAAGAGACTCCGAAGGAACTGATGGCGGTCCTCAGCCGTCGTCGGGGGCTCATCGTGGTGTTTCCCTAGCTCCTTGCCGTCGGCATCGATATATCTCGCATTCGCATGGACCAGCTTCGCATCGGTCGAATCCAGGACCTCTATCTGTCGCTGGAGCTTGTTCGGATGCCACCGATCATCGGCGTCGATAAACGCATAGAACTCGGTTTCGAGGCTGTCGAGACCTTTGTTGCGGGCGCCCGCATCACCTCGGTTCGTCTGGGGGACGTACCGAACGCGTGGATCATCGAACTCCTGGACGATTGCTCCGGTGTCGTCGGTCGATCCGTCGTCGACCACGACGAGTTCGAAGTTCTCGTAGCTCTGGTCGAGGACGCAGTCGATTGCTCCGGCGATCCACTGCTCTTCGTTGTAACAGGGGAGAACAATACCGACTCGTGGCGAACTCATTGATTTCGTTATACAACCGGTATATAAATCGGTGTTGACTTCAGGAGTCAGGCGTCAAGCGTTTGTTCCTCGCGGAGATAGCTGATCACGTTCTGGAGGCCGGTTTCTATATCGACGGTCGGCTCCCAGTCGAGGAGGTTGTTGGCCCGTGAGATGTCCGGCTGTCGCTGCTGGGGATCGTCTGAGTGGGGCAACGGCTGGTAGCTAATCCCGGCGGCTGACTCGACGAGCGAGCTCACAAGCTCCGCCAGCTCCTTAATCGAGATCTCACTTGTGCTGCCGATATTGATAACTTCTCCGGCGAGATCAGGGGTGTTCATAAAGGTACGAAGGCCACGGATCTGGTCGGAGACGTAGAGGAAACTCCGCGTCTGGCTGCCATCGCCGTATACGGTGAGCTCCTGTCCCTGGAGTGCCTGGGTGACGAAGTTCGAAATAACGCGTCCATCATCCGGCTGTATACGAGGCCCGTAGGTGTTGAACAGGCGGACTGTGCGCGTATCAACGCCGTACTCTCGTGTGTATATTGTCGCGAGTGTCTCGGCGAACCGCTTTGCCTCGTCGTACGGCGCACGCTTGCCGCGTAGATTCACGTTCCCGTTGTACGTCTCGGACTGGGGGTGTTCGAGTGGATCACCGTACACCTCGCTGGTGCTCGCCAGCAGCACTCGGGCATCCGTTTCGGCTGCCAGACTCAACACCGCTTCCGAGCCGACAGTGTTCGTCATTGCGATATCCAGCGGATGGGACTCGAAATCCGTCGGCGAGGCCCGGGAGGCGAGATGGTACACCTGATCGGCACCGTACAGCGTCGAGATCTCCCGTACGTCGCCCTCGATAAACTCGAACTGAGGCTTCTCAAGCAGATGAGCAATGTTCCGTCTGCGCCCGGAACCGAGGTTGTCGAAACAGACGACATCCTGCCCGGCATCTACGAGCGCATCACAAAGATTACTGCCGATGAACCCTGCACCGCCAGTCACTAACACTTTCATGATAATCTTACATGGCCTTATCCGGCTTTGTGGGTATAGTTTGTGATTCATATTGACCCATATACAATCTGTCAGGAAGTGCGGTGCCGGGTCAGCGTCGGACGGAAACGACGAACTGCCCTCTCCTGGTGGGGCGCTCTTTAGACCGGGTCAGCCGCAGCAACCGCCTCGTACACATTGATCATCTGCTCGGTGACTGTCTCAGGAGCGAAGTTCTCTTCGACGTACTGTCTGTAGGCACTGGGGTCTCGTTCCACGGAGTCGGCCCGCAGAATCGCCGCTGCAAGAGCGTCGGCACTGTTCGACGCACACACCAGCTCTTTGTCTAGGACGATATCCGGCGGTCCCCCGACATCCGTACAGACGACGGGCAACCCACTCTGCATTGCCTCGATAATCGTTCGGCCGAAGGCCTCCGGGATGATGCCCGGGTGAACGAACAGCGAGGCACCAGCATACGCCTCACCGATCTGTTCGTACGGAACTCGTCCAGTGAATTCGACTCGTTCGGTGAGGTCCAACTCCCGGACGAGCGTTCGGAACTCGGATTCGTGAGGACCAGTGCCGACGATCCGAAGCTGATACGGCGCAGGAAGCTGTGCCAGTGCCCGAAGCAGCACGTGAACGCCTTTCTTTCTCGTTAACTCACCGACATAGATGAGTGAGTACGGATTGCTGGGCTCGGTGAGCGGTGGGGGATCGAACGCCGGATCGTACATGTTGGGGACCGTCGTGATTCGGTCCGCCGGCAGGCCATGATCGCTGTAGATTCGCTTTATCGCGTCGCTGATAGCGACGAACCGGTCGGTTTGGCGCTGATAGTGGCGGAGGATGCGGCCGGTCGTCGGATAGCCGATCAGTTCGTAAAGTCGCTCCAGTCGGTCGGGCACACGGTTGACCTCGTGGGCCTTGAGGAAATGATAGGAGTTCAGGGTCGCAACTGACCGGATCGAATGTCTCGCCGAGAGATAGCCGGCCAGGGGGTTCAACTCCATGTTGTAGGCATGGATGAGATCGACGCTCCCGATCCAGCGGCGGATTCGTCTGAGCGCAGCCAGGTTCTGGAGTTCGGTTACGCGGCCGGAGACGTCGCCCAGCCGACGCACCGTGACCTCACCGACGGTACTGGTCCGGCTCCCGTCGAAACTGAACACCGTGATCTCGCCGATCCGATCCGACTGGGCGAGATGTTCTGCCAGAAGCTGCACGCTCTGTTCGCCGCCACCGGCGCGTGTCGGTGGGTATCGAGGCGTGAGCAGCCCGAGACGCTCGATCATCGTTCCCTCGACTGGGCAGGCTGATAGCGGTGGCCGTCCGGCTGGTCGGTCGGTACTGGCTTCCAGGACGTGTCGTCTGTTCGGGTGTACATATGTCGGACGGGCTCACCGTCTCGGTATCCTACCGAGCCGGTCTCGGCTATTTATATCCGAGGGCTTCGAGCCGGTCTTCGGTCGACTCGTCGACCGACGGCTCGGCCAGCTCCTCGGCCTGCTCGGTCCGGCTGATGTAGGTTTCGAGCTCCTCGCGGAACCGCTCGACGAGCGCCTCCTGGTCGGCAATCGGGACGCGTTCGCACTCCGGAAGCCGCCAGAGAACCCACTCCCGATCCGGATCTTCGGGGTTGTCCATGGTCCGCCACCAGACGAGTCGCCACGACTCGTTCTGATAGGCGAGGACGTCCTCGTTGCCGAGATACATCGCATGTTCCTCCTCCCGGTCGCCCCCGAGCGACGGCACGAGGCTCTTTCCCTCCCACCGGTCGTCCTCACCGAGATCGAACAGGTCGGCGACAGTCGGGGCCAGATCCAGCAGCGAGGCGATGTCGTCGATCTCCTTGCCCTCGGGGATTCCTGGACCGAAACAGAAGAAGGGGACGTGAAAGCTCTCTTCGTATCCCGATGGCGGATGGCCGAACAGCCCGTGCTCGCCGAACAGCTCGCCGTGATCGGAGGTAACGATGAAGACGGTGTCCTCGAACAGTCCGCGCTGTTTCAGTTCGTCGATGAACTCGCCGATGTGGTGGTCGAGATACCGGATATCTCCACGGTAGAGCGCCTGGAGATCGGCGGTGTCGGTCTCCGAAAGCGTCGCTCCCTCCTCGTGCATCTTGCCGTTGACCGAGATAGCTCGGTTCTTCGAGATCGATCTGTCGGTGACCGTTTCGAGGAACTCCTCGGGCGGATAGAACGGATAATGGACGTCCATGTAGTGGGTCCACAAAAAGAACGGGCTGTCATCGTTGCGCTCCTGGTCCAGCCACCGGAGTGCTTTCCGGTTGAGCGCCTGCGCTTCGGTGTAGTCGCTGCTCCCGGAGGTCGTTCTGAAGAAATGGTAGCCGCGCTTGAGCAGTTTATAAAGCACCGAGTTGCTGTCTAGGTTCTGGGTGACGAGATACCGGAGCTGTGAGAGCCCCCCGGCCTCGTCGTCGAAATCGTTATACGTCTCGAAGCCGACGTCGTAGTTCTTGTCGTCACGGAGGTGGGGGTTCGTATGAAATCCGGCGGTGTCGTAGCCAGCGGCCTGAAACTTCGCGGCGAGGAACGGCCGGTCCTCGGACATGTATCCAGTCCCGCCGTAGTGGTCCCCATAGGTACCAGTGAGAATCGTCGGAAACGAGATCGGCG
>Ga0306882_100272_pt1 | contig 18579 bp, 23 predicted proteins | sample AntDeeMetageno81_FD_190414 | JGI IMG/M metagenome (GOLD analysis project Ga0306882, IMG submission 190414) | Saline lake microbial communities from Deep lake, Antarctica - Metagenome #81 (v2) (version 2) | ecosystem: Environmental > Aquatic > Non-marine Saline and Alkaline > Saline | place...
TATCGAGATGAGCGATAGTTTTTACTTCTTGCTCATAATGGGTGTCAACCTTAGCGTGAGGAAGCGGCTGAAAGGAATAAAGTGGTACTTCAGAGGAGGTCAACCGTATTGTTGAGAGGGTGCCTGTAGGAAGTACATTCTGTGAGGTCACGCCAACAGAGCAGTTTGTCCTCGCAGTGTTTTATACCATACCAGCCTACCCTACGGGCGAATTGAAACGCTTGTAGATCTATCGTATGTGGTGATCAGACAGTGGTTTCAATGCCTGAACCACTTGTTCGACCCAGACTGACAGGATTATCAGGGAGTTGATCTCGATAAAACGAGGGGCAAGATCGATGGCGAGAAGCGCTACATCTGGGTGGCAGTCGATTGTGATACGCTCGAACTACCGGCCGTCAACATTTCTTCCAGTTAATTAGGCCTCGACGCATTATTGTTCTTATTGAAAGGTCTCGAACAATGTCCCGGTCGCCTACTAAGTGCACTGACCGCTGCCCCTGGTACGATTGACTGTTCGAACTCTCGGACTGCGAATGCTAGCATTGAACCTGGGGACATCAGTTTCATGTCGAAGCGTGGTTCGGGATCTTCAAATATCGAACCAGACGCTTCTAACACCGACTTCCTTTTTACAGAACCGCCAACTCAGCCAGATCGTAGCTCACAGCCTTCGCTGTTCTCCACAATGGAACCTTCTAACCTTGACACCTTGCGGTGCAACGCGTAAACATATGCATAAAATATGCTCTGTTGAACGCAAGACAGCAGCAATCTACGATTTATGATATTCAATTTTCCGCCGATAACAACGCTCTAGCAGCAGATTTTGAGATCGGACGATTCGATTTCGGCTGACTTGTGCAGTGATCAAAACATCAGTTTCACAAGATACTGCACAAAGTAAGAGATGGACGATGGCGATGCCTCTCCCGAATACGTCCAGAGAAGGAGAGCAGGCGGCGAGCCCTTAACTCGCCGCCTGCGCGAGATTATGTACGATGCACTTACGCGTGAGCTCCCGGAACTGGTCATGCCAGCTCCGGGAGCAGATCTCGTCGCCGTCGTCCTTTAGCATCGCAAACACGGTCTCACTCATTAACCGCTGATTGTAGATATCGTCGTCAATTCTGGCGTTATGAGCTTTCTTGAGTGGGTTTTGCTCACAGTGTTTGATCACTGGTCGCGTTGACGCATCACGACAGGCTTCACGGAGTTCCCCCCAAGAGTACATCTTGTCGGCCAGCAACGCCTGCAGGTCTTCGGCGTTGCGCCGAAAGACCTGCAGTCCAATATGGCCATTATAGGCCTTCTTCGTCGTGAAATGTGCATCCATGATAGCAAGAGACTCCGTCATCCGTTCTAGTTTAGCGAAGAATCCAGTCGCAGTCTGTTGATTAAATATCGTCGCAACTACCCGGTTGAGGAACCCGGTGGGGAATGTGTACTTACCACCGGATTCAGTAGTTGTTGACCGGATTCAAAGAGGGTTCCCCTCCGATGAGTTGCGCGAGCGCGCTCGCGCAACGAATCTCGTCGAGCGAGAGCGGAAGTTCGACATCGCGCGCTGTTCTACACGCTCACCTTTGGCTTCGCTGCTGGCTCAGACCGCTCTTTGCAGGCGTTTCTCGAACGCTACGTCGAAATGGCTGATTGCGACGAACTCTCCTACGCATCGTTCCATGACTGGTTCGAACCGGGCTTCGTTGCCCTCCTTCGAGAGATTCTCCATGACGCCATCGAGAATCTCGACACCGGACGAGCCGACTTGAACGGCCGTCTCGAACGCTTTCGAGACGTTCTCATCGCTGACGCTACCATCGTCTCGTTGTACCAGGACGCCACCGATGTCTACGCAGCAACTGGCGACGATCAAGCCGAACTGAAGCTCCACCTCACCGAATCACACTTCCAACACGATTCCGAACAACGGACGGAAAAACTCATGACCGGAGTCAGCTACCCACTGGCGAGTGGGTAGCTAACGCCCTCATACTGCTTGATCTCGGTTTCTACGACTTCTGGTTGTTCGACCGCATCGACGCCAACGGCGGCTTGTTCATCTCCCGCGTCAAGGATAACGCGAACTTCGAGATCGTCGAAGAACTCCGGACGTGGCGGGGTAACAGTATTCCACTGGAAGGAGAGTCGCTGCAAGACGTCCTCGACGACCTGCAGCGACAGGAGATCGACGTTCGGATCACTCTCTCATTCGAGCGTAAGCGAGGGTCGGGCGCGAGCGCGACTCGAACGTTTCGGCTGGTCGGACTTCGAAACGCAGAGACCGAAGAGTACCATCTGTATCTGACAAATCTGGCGCGTAAAGAGTACCGCGCGCCCGATATCGCACAGCTCTATCGGGCGCGCTGGGAAGTGGAGCTGCTGTTCAAGATGCTGAAATCGCAGTTCGGCTTGGATGAGATCAACACGACCGATGCCTACATCATCGAGGAGCTGATTATCATGGCGGCAATTTCGTTGCTGATGAGTCGCGTAATCGTGGATGAGCTGCGGACGCTCGAAGCGAACCAGCGCGAGAAAGACGCCGCAGACGCCGACGAGTCGGCGTCGCGGCTCTCCCGGCGTCGGTGTTCACTGGCGGTCGAACGCCACGCGCATCTGATTCAGTTGTACCTGATGATCGAGTTGGGCTACGAACTGCCGGACTTGGACGAGTTGCTGCTGTGGGTGTCACAGAATCCAAATCCACACAGGGAACGGTTACGCGAACAGGTTCAATCGGGTGAGTTCGCCTTTGATCGCCACTAAACTAGAACGGATGGCTGTCGGAGTGGACGATGTGTTCCTTACTATCTGTGGAAATTCGTATAGGTTCATACGTCCAAGAGCAGTCAGAACGGATCCAGAGAGGTTCCTACTAGCAGTGGGCTAGCAAGAGTCAAATTGTTAATTCGTTAGTGGCTTTCCTGGAATCATCTACCACTTATTACTGCCTATACAAACAGCAGATTGAAAACCTCAGTAGTAGTAATTGATTATAATGCCTAATGTCGCTATGCTGTATCACGGAAATAGTGAAGAATTACATCCAGCTCACCGTGGATTTGCAGAGTCAATTGACGCAGATATCCTAAGTATATCAGAAACCTCTCCGCATTCAATGAAATCGTTCTATCAAGAACTTAGCCGAGGATACTCTATCGGAAAGTATGATACAGTAATAGCTGAGGGGTCACGACCACTGTATACAGGGATGATTCACAAGATGATACACGGTTCTAATCTCATTTACCTCTGTGCTGACCACCGACTCTACGACCTTTGGAACGGCTCGGTCGAGGTTGATTCCGCGTATTCGTTTTTCAAACATGTCTTGGGAACATACGGAAAGCCAGGTGTTCGAGCTGTCGCGCAACACAGCGTCGACGGGATCATCGCCGTTTCGGAGTTCGTCGAAGACTATCTCCGCCCGATCTTCCGTGATCGAGTACCGACTCGAATCGCACACCCGTATATTCAGCCAGATCTGTACGAGCAACTCGGTCAGGCCACACCCGAATTGACTCGAAAAGTTGCCGTAACAGTTGGGCGGGCGACCAGGTACAAAGGCGTCGATCTGCTCGTCGACGCATGGCCTGCCGTGCGGGAGCGACATCCGAATGCCGAACTCCGTATAGTCGGAGACGGACATCCTGAATCGTATGCAGATACTCCCGGAGTCAGGGTTCTTGGATTCGTTGATGACATCGTAGACGCGTACGCGGACGCTGGACTGTACGTCCAACCATCGCGCGTCGACCCGTTCCCTGTAACTGTTCTCGAAGCACTTCGTACTGGCCTCCCTGCCGTGGTTACTGAATCGACTGGGGACTATACTGAAATAACCGAAATAGACGACCGATTAATAGCACCGACGACAGTGGATGGGCTAAGCGAGGCAATTAGCTGGTACTTCGATAGGTCGCAAACGGAGAAACAGGAATTGTCGAACGCTGCGAAACGTCGTGGAAAGCGGTTCGGACCGGACGAGCGTAAACGGATCTCCTGAGAACAATTTCTAGAGCTGCAAGCCAATATAAATACATGAGTTACACACTGATAGGGTCATAGCTGTCGCGCTTCGGGTATATTAAAACCGGCGTGAGCCGGTAGTAACGGCCTGTAATGTCTGCAATTTCCCATCCCGCTCAACCACGCCGAGTTCCTCGGCGTGCTCTTCGAGCAAGTCAGATGGAAAAAGCGTAGTAAGTTGACGCATTAGTCTCGCTGAGGAGGTGTTGTTGGACACAGCTATTACCTCCACATTCCTCTCAAAAAGCTCCTCGAAAGCCGCTGCTGTCACGTGGTTCTTCTCTTAGCTAAAGACGGATGCTTCTACCGTTCTTGATCATTCATTCCTCGCCACACTGGGGGGGGAAACACGAGTTGACGATGCTGTGTTTCTCGTCGATAGCACAGCACCACTGCAAATAGCCTGCTCACGACACGGCCTCGATTTTAGATACAAAAAACGAAGAAATCGGGATAGTGTTGAACGTGTCTTTCGAAAAATAAAGTGAAGAACTTCCACGTTTAGTAATAGTTTTAGTCATGCCGAATCCGAAACTGCCAACAACTTGCTCAGATCATTCACCTTCACATGGAACCGGGTTATCTAAACACGACCAGCTAAATACTGTAGTTTTATTAACCTCTACTCGAACTATCAAAATATGATTAACGAAAATTTGAAAGTTGCTATGATCTATTATGGATCGAGTCCTCATCCTTCACATGAGGGGTTTGCTGAAGCAATTGGAGCTGACATTCTTTCTTGTAATTCAGGCCATGAATCATCGAAGTATGGCTCTATTATTGGAGAATTAAAAAAGGGTATCTACTTAGACTATGATGTAATAATATCTGAGGGTAGTAGACCATTGATTACTTCTTCTCTCCAGAGCGTATTTAACGATTCTAAACTTATATATCTTTGCGCCGATCAGTTTTTCTATAATTTGAGCTTCGACTCTAGTAAAACAATATTTCATAAATTAGAAAAGAAGGCCCAAAGTAGTATATTTAACTATAATATAGATGGAATTATTGCAGTGTCTGAGTTTGCAGCAGAGTTCATGCGGTGTATCGTAGGAAGTTCTGTACCGATTCAAGTTGTTCACCCTTTTATACAATGGGAACGATTTGACGATCTAAATAACGCCACACCAAATCTGGAGTCACAGACAGCGATTACAATATCTTCAGCACGGTCCGGAACTGTGGGACAATACAAGGGAGTTGATTTGCTAGTAAAAGCTTGGAAAAAGGTTCGGCAGGAATATCCAAATGCCACGCTTTTAGTTGTCGGAAAAGGTCATCCCGAGTCGTATGAGGATACTGAAGGCGTTGTTGTGGAAGGATATGTGGATTCAATTTCAGATGTTATTCAGGAAGCGTCAGTTTATGTTCAGCCTTCCCGCGCAGATACGTATCCTGTAGCCGTTTTAGAGGCTCTTCGAGCAGGTTTGCCTACAGTAGTGACACGCACGACTGGTAATCGTTCGGAGATTCGAACCATTGATCCGAACCTTGTAGCAGATCCCAGTGTAGAATCTTTGGCTGAAACAGTCAAGAATTATTTCCAGATGTCTATAGATGAGAAATCAAATATATCAGCTATTTCAGCTCAACGAGGGGAGCGGTACCGTCCAGACGTTTGGAAACCAGCATTTAGACGGTCATTTTACTCGATGATATCTGATATTTAATTTTTGTAGTCATTTTTTCACACAAACCTAATCTGGAAGGTAGACTGTTGTTTGCCCATTAGAATAGATCTCCCCGTCAAATTCAGTGTCCGGTGGTCCAACAAAGACAAAAGTTCTACCGCCAATATTTCGGCCATCATCAACAATTATTCCAGATTCATTTGATAAATCACTATAAGCGTATTTTTCTCTCGATCTTTCCTCGTCAAAAGTAATCTTCCCACGGGTTGGACTAACCTGCTCAATTGGTATATTACTACTTGGTGGGATTACTGACTCCGAGTTTTCTGCGTACTCTGCAATCCACTCGTTTCCTTCTATTTTTTGTTCTGTGTCGTAGTTCGGATAATGAGGCACCTCGTCACTGAAAGGTGAGAGTGCTATTCCGGCAACCGGTGACGCGAGACTTGCAATAGCAAAAAGACAAACTATGGTTGCAAGAACAGGAGGTCCAATTTTGCGGGGGACAAGTCGTTTTGTGGTTAGCAGTGTTGCTCCTGCACAGACATTGAGTCCGAGTAATCCGAGAAGCGCGTAAAACCGTTGTGGTTGAAAATCTCGAGCATTCAGGGTGAGACTCCCTAGAAGTAGTATTGATAAGACACTCATCCAGAGGATGATGAAATCGTATTCCCAGTCGGAGTGTCGAATGACAACCGCCGCCCCGAATACTGCCAGTCCGAACAGAATCGCTTGTCCTGCCGTGTTTGCTAGCAGTAGATCGAGACCGAGTTCCGAGTACCGCCCGGCACCCCCAGAAGCTGTCGAACTTTCGGATGCGGTCCCTGATAGCGGAGCTAATACTGAGAGGAGAAGGCTGGAAGCCCGGCCAAGTAAGGGACCTGTATGAAACGGATGTCCAATAATGCTAAGAATATACGCGGCTACAAACCCGAACGTTAGCGAGTGTGGCTGTGGTGGGTATTGATTCTTCAATACCGAAATATATAAGAGGACAAATATTCCGATTGTCCCCAGCAAGACCATCGCTGCGCCTGAACTAAATTGGTGACCAAAGATCAAAGCAGGGCTAACTACGATTCCAATGATGAGCCATCGATTGGCATATTTTTTACTCGTGGCAGAAAACAGGGTGAGCGCAGTAAGACCTACTAACAAAATCAGCGGATAAAAGAAGTTCAGCTTATTTGGATACATCCCACGTCCCAGTGTCCAACCCATACTGGCAAATAATAGTGTGGCGTACAGAACCACTTCCTGCGAGATCTTCGGTAATGCTGAATCCAGAATTGAGAGAATCAAGAGGGTTCCCACAAGAACAACCGTTGATAATAGGTAGTACGCTATCTCTGGAGAAATATCAAGAATAATAGCAGTTTCCGCCACGTGAATGAAATATCCAAGGTAGATCGAAAAGTCCAGCGATATATATGATTGAACGAGTCCCTCCCTAATTGCTGGCAGAGCTCGACCTTGTACATCTGGATTATATGCGCCAGCAGGAAACGCAAGTTGGGAACTCCAGTATGTAAAAAATGCTAGAACAAGTAACTGAGGAACGACTCTTCGTTTCTTTGCTCCAGTAGCAATCTCGTACGTGATATACCCCGCAAATAAACCGAAAACAACGTAGTGTACTAAGGGACGCTCATATGAGACAAAATAGTACATGCTGATAACGGAAGTAATGTACAAGCTTGTGAGAATGGCTGGAATTCGATAATCTATCGGAACTCGCATACGATCTTTTGCAGTCTTGAGAGGCGATCTGTAGAAGAAGAGAACAAACATAGCAACAACACCTCCGATAGCCCCACCGAGTATCGGACCGAGAACAGACAGGAATCCAATAGAGACGAGAATATAGAGGGCTAACAAGCAGAATACAAATACAATCACAGGGGCGTACCTGCGTATAAATCCGATACTGTATTGAGTAACAGTCATCATTGATAAAGTGGTATTTTATGCGTTTCAGTCCCGTAGCACTTTACAAGTCTGTGGAATCCAGTCTGAGTGGAATATCACGCGTACCCCAGATCTTCCAATCTTTCATGAACTGCATCTCCATCTACCGAACTCGTCGATTCAAGTTGATGAGTGTCTTTTTGACTGGGGACCTCTCTCTGTTCCCCAAATAACTCCAATATTGAAGGGGTGACATCAGCATGTCTCGATAGGTCGAAATCCATAGTTCCGCCCCAAACACCTTGACGAGTATCGTGGTCCATCTTCAGATCCGAATCGACCCTCATAAACGAAGTTTGTCGCATTCCGTGATCCGAGAGTATTAGAACATTTTCTGGGTCAATATCCTCCACTAATTGTTCTGTGAGAGCGTCAATCTTTTTATATGCGGTCTGAATATACGATTTGTCATCTGTTGCGTGAAGCAAGTCATCGATAGACCGAAGCATTAGGAAGCCGAATTCTGGCTCCTCGGACATTTCATCGTTGTAGAGGTCTGTGTACGTGTCAACGATACGTTCAGATTTTTCGATATGTGCGTCGGTATAGTCACCCTCAGAGACCGAAGAGTCAAATACAGGAGAATTGGGATCGACATAGTATCCAGAGAAGTCATCTGAGTACACAGTTGATTCGAGCTCTTTCGGAGAGACGAGAGGTTCGGTTGCCTCCTCGTATTTTGGAGCGGGAATGCCAGACACGAGAATTCCATCTGTGTCTAGCACAGGATATGTGAGTGGCAACCCGAATACGAGAGATTGTCCGGGTAACATCTCCCATACTCGTTTGAATTTGACATCGGTACTCTGAATATGATCTTTATTCATCCGACCCCCTTCAGTTGCGAGTCGTCCAAGGATCTCACTAACCAATACGCGACGGAAAAATGTAGGTATTGCCTGCGTTATCGCTGCTTTCTTGATTGCACCGGCAAGAGGGTGGCCGCTATATTTTCCGTAGACGAACCCGAGAATCTCGTGATCCTCAAATGGCGCACCGGTGGTCATGGTCGTCCAAGCGTTCGCGCTACTGATGTATGACGCCTTGTGGAAGAGATCGGATGGTACTAGCTTGCCACTGTGATCTAACAAGTCCCAGTAGGGTAAATCGAATTCGTTAAGATGACGGTGAGAAGCACCATCCCATCCGATAACAAGTAATTTCATTATTGTATTACCTGTTGTTGTCGCATTTAGCTGTTTCGACTGTATGTTTTTTCCACATCACGTACGGTCTTCTCCCAAGTCATTGATTGCCTTTCGCGTGACGCTTCTAATTCCATTTCTGATCGGACTTTCCCATCCTGTAGTTGAGAGATTACTTCCCTTAGTTTGCTGATCTTTCTCTCCACAACTAGTCCATACTTGCCATCCTTGATCGCCGTCGGAATTCCACCGGCATCCGCCCCGATCACGGGCGTTCCACACGCCATCGCTTCAAGCAGTACCAGTCCGAATCCCTCGTACGTCGACGGTAGAATGAACACGTCCGCCGAGGAGTACAGTATCGGTAACTCCTCGTCCGGAACGTAGCCGAGAAAGTGGACCTGATGGCTGATCCCCAGTTCCTGAGTTAACTCTCGTAACGTCTCCTCGTGTCGGCCCGTTCCAGCGATCAGGAACTCGATCTCGTCGTCGTCGACTGCGGCCAACGCACGCAACGCCAGATCGAGTCCCTTTCGAGCCCCCAATCGACCCACGTACAACAGCGTCGTCTTCTCTGAGTCGACGGCCGGATGCTGCTCTTCCCGAGGGTAGAACCAGTCCGTATCGACGCCGTGCGGAATCATCGCCACGTCGTCTTCGTCGAGCCCGTACTGTGTCGTCAACTGCTCGTAGGCGTGATCACTAATCGCGATCACTTGGTCGGCGTCTCGACTCGCGACGTAGTCCATCACGACGTTCATCGGATGGAAAAAGAATTTCAACAGATAGTCGGCAGGGGTCTCCAGCGCGACCGCATTGGTTTCTCCAATCGACGTTCCATGACTCGTCAACACGACCGGTGTCTCAATGTCATTGAACGGTGTCACTGCAATCGTTGATGCGGGCATCATCGTGCCGTGAATCACATCGTACTTCTCGAAGTCGACCACGCGACGTGCTTTGATACCGAACCACAGTGTCTCGAATGTGACGAGCTTCCGCCGAGATCCACAAATCCGATTCACCGTCACGTTTTCGTGAACGTCGACTGTCTCATCCGGGTCGTCGACCCATTGTGTGTACACGTCGACGTTGTGACCTCGTTCTCCTAGTCCATTGGCTAACTCGTAGGCATACGTCTCTGCGCCACCGACCCCTGGCGGAAACTGTTTTGAGAGGATACAGATATTCATTGACTCGGCGTCTGTCACTCTTTGTACCCCAGTGCTTCCAGCCGTCGACCAATCTCTTCGTCGACTTCACCCGAATCTCTCATATCGGTACCATTCTCCTGCCGAACCCGGGTCTCAACATGTTCTCCCAACCGTTCTCGAAGCGAACGATGTGAACACTGTGTAAACTCAATCGCCTCTGTCTTCTGATTACGTTCACAGAAGCATGCCCCATCTTCAGTCCGCAATGCATACCGTCGGATATCACTGTCGTCTTTTTCGCCACGAGCTTGCAAGAAAACCGTTCTGTCGGCTGGCAATTCGAAAAGCGAGTTCCTCTCACCTCCTCTATCACTCTCAACCGATTGTGTAAGCGTTTCCACGATATCGAGAGTACTCGCTGGTGTCGAGATATCGTCTCCATCAGCGCCACCAGGTGGTCGAACTATGAGTGGCACATGAGTAATCTCATCGTATAAATACCGTGGATGTTCGTAGTAGCCATGTTCACCAAAGGCGTCACCATGATCTGCGGTGATCACAAGCATCGACTCCTCTAGTATCCCTCTCTCACGCAGTTCTGTGAGGAATTCACCGATTCGATTGTCATTGTACCGAATCTCAGCATCATACAAATCAATCAGTAGATCGCGTTCATCATCAGTGATGGAGTCTGGATTCTTGATCGCTCGCTGGTACAGTGACTGCGCATCCCGGTCCGAAATACTGGTCTCTGTATAGAGTTGAGCGTACTCCCCTGGCGGTTCATACGGCCCGTGGGTGTCCATATAGTGATTCCACAGAAAGAATGGCTCGTCGTCATCAAGTGCGTCGACCCACGCAAGTGATCGCTCGTTGATCTCCTCAGCACGAGCATAGTGGCGGTTCCGAAGTTTGTCGAATGCCCGCTGTGCCAGTGCGATCAGTTTGTGCTTGCCGAAGTACAGATCGTCATCGAAGTGGTCAAAGCCCTCATCGAATCCGTATGCCCGAGACACAAACGGGTTCGAGTGGAATCCACCTGTTGCAAAGCCCTCTTCGGAGAGCGTCGACGCGATCGTCTCCGTTGCGAGCCTATAATTAGCATCAATGGCTACATCAGGATACTCACCCGTGAGTAGTGCCGGAACTGCTTCACGAGTGTGCGAACTTGCACTGTAGGCGTTCGTGAATCGAATGCTCTCTTCGGCAAGCTCATCGAGGACTGGCGATGTCTCTCGATGGTATCCATAACAGGAAAGATGGTCTGCGCGAAGGGCATCCGCAGAGAGGAGGATAATGTTCCGCGGCGATTCAGACATTAGTGTATGTCTGGCAATAGAGGGATTTCACTCTTACGGAGAGAACAGCTATGCTAGAAAGGTGCCAAATTGCGCCCAGAGATCCGCATAACTGTCCGTAGAGAGAAATTATTCGTCACGGGGATCGTCGACAAATTCATAGAGTCCACCTTGATTCAGTTGTGTGATCCAGCCGGCAGTGGTGAGATTCCGAAGGGCGTACTCCACCTGCCCTTTATTGAGTTCGGAGTGCTCACGCAGATAGAGTGGGTTGACGCGTCCCCATGGCTCAGCTGAGTTCCGTCCTTCTTTGAAGAGTTCAAGAACAACTTCTTCGCGATCGTTTGGTTCGTAGTTCTCGTTGACCATTGGTAGATCTGCATTGCATTCGTACTGCAAAACATCCTGCCATACAATAATGTAGCCGAGCATTTTGCTAAGCAAAATATAAACCCTATCCAGCCGTAACGGAAGGTGAGAAGCACAGGATGCCGCAGAAATGAGGACGGTGCTAGAGACACCAATCTCCTGTGCTTCGCCATCCCAGACGAAGCATGACAAACTTAGAGAAAACACTGCAAGAACCTGTCGAACAGGCTGTCGACTACCTCCGTCTCAAACTAAATGAAGGCCCGCTCTACGGTACGATCTGGCTCCCAAAATGCACTGATGATGACTGTGCTGAGCATTGCTCAACATTTCAATAATACATGCGATACGAATGGCTCGACGAGCGGGTAGACGAATTTATCGAACGGTACGAAGCAGGACAGTTATTACAAGATATCGCAGACGCGTTTGAAGTCTCCACGCCAACGATTCAACGGCGTCTACATGAACACGATGTCACGATGCGAAATGGCGGGCCGAATTACGTCCGTCTCAAGAATCACGTCGACGAACTCGTCGATCAGTATTGCAACCAGCAACGCTCCCTCCAGACGATTGCAGAGCACTACGAGACGTCGATTAAAGCAGTTCAATTTCAGTTAGAAAAGGCGGATGTCGACTGTGAGTTGACGAATCCCAAGACAGCAAATATCGGATTCAGTCGTTCCAAAACTCGGTCATACAGGGGGAACTACTCGGAGATGGATGTCTCCACCGACAGGACACGGGGTGTTTCTTCCAACACTCAACGACGACGAAAGCACACGCAGTTCGACTTATAAAGAAGCTCCCTGGTGGGCTTTTCCCGGAGGCACAGCCGAATTCGTTTACACGGTCGGACGCACTCGGAGAGGGCGAGTATACCAGCTGGACGGTCAGGCCGCGTCCACAACCACTCTTTCGACGACTGCACGATGAGTGGTACGAGATACGAACAAAAAATAATCGCAAGGTAGTGCCAGAAGACTTTGTTCTCAATCAAACCGCGCTCCTCCACTGGTATTGGGGAGATGGAAGTTGTTCGATCCGTGAGAGTGGCGCACCGCGTGTCTCATTTGCAACCCATGGCTTCCCCGAATCCTCGGTTCAGCTCTTACAATCGGAGGTCGACCGATTAGGATATGATAATTACGCCGTCGAGCAGAAGGGCGTCGAAGACGGCTCTGGTCTACTTATTCGACTGAGAGACTACGACGCACGTCACTTCCTCGACGACTTCTGTCGGTCAAACATGCTTCCACAGTATGACTACAAATTCCCGGTCCCCGAGAGGGACGAGTGCTGACTGAAACGCCCACCGGGAACAGGCCCAGTCGCTAGAGGGCTATTCGCCCTCTCAAAGCGGAGTCTTCAAGATACTGTTACTCAAAATGTAGCTATCTAATAATGGATATCTGTTTCGTCAGCAATGTTACATACCCGTTTATTACTGGCGGTGCCGAAAAACGAATCTACGAAATCGGCACCCGTCTCGCTGCCGACGGCCACAAGGTCACGATCTATGGTCGACACTTCTGGGATGGCCCCAAAGTAATGGTGTACGAGGGGATGACCCTCCATGCTGTCGCTCCGAGCAAAGACCTCTACACTGATGACCGCCGATCAATTCCGGAAGCGATTGACTTCTCAGTGCGTCTGCTTCCAACACTCAGACGGAATATTGACCAACACGACCTCGTCGTGGCCTCGGTCTTTCCGTACTTCCCCGTACTCGCATCCAAACTCACCTCCCTTGGAACTGATACCCCACTGGTCACAACCTGGCATGAGGTCTGGGTCGACTACTGGGACGAATACCTCGGCCACCTCGCACCCTTTGGCAAGCTCACCGAATACGCAACCGCACACACTCCCCAGTATCCAATTGCCGTCTCGGGGGTGACAGCTGACCGACTCGCCGAGATCGGTCCCTCACGAGACGAGATCACGGTCGTTCCGAATGGCATCGATGTCGACCAAATCCAGCAGGCACCACGTCCGCAAATAGGCTATGACATCCTCTTTGCTGGTCGACTAATCGAACACAAGAACGTCGACCTCCTGCTCGACGCCTTCGATGCAATCGCCGACACCCATGACGTGACCCTTGGGATCATCGGCGACGGCCCGGAAAACGACCGACTTCAACAACACGCAGCCACACTCACTCACGCCGATCAGGTCGACTTTCTTGGCTTCCTTGACGACTACGAAGACGTCCTTGGGCACATGCGCGCTGCGGATATCTTTTGTTCACCAAGCACCAGAGAGGGCTTCGGCCTCACGTATGCGGAGGCAATGGCCGCAGACTGCTGTGTGATCGCTGCGGAGCATCCGGAGTCTGCAGCCGACGAGGTAATCGTGGATGCAGGCTTTCTTGTGTCTCCGACTGTCGACGATATCGCTACTGTTCTTGACCGCACGCTGACTGGTGAGCGTCCCAGTGCTGATCCAGTAATCCGAGCGAATCAGTTTGATTGGGATACAGTAGCGGTTCACGCAGAGCAGTATTACCAACGCGCAATCGATGATAATTGGTAGTCGTAGCCCTCAACACACACCAAGAGATTCACCAAGTCGACCCACTCAGGAATGGTCCAGACGCTGTGCCCGAATACTGTATAGAATAGTCCGCACCCCCGGCATTCCATCGAACACCCACAGCCCGAGAGCAAGTACGCTACCCACAACCCCCGCTAATGGTAGGGCAGTGAAATCCAACGCGAGCAAAAACTCCACAACACTCCGATCTAGCTCACCGGGATACTGATAGACAGGCAGCACAGGCCACAGCAGGGCTCCAATAATCTCCCACTGACCAGCACGAACTGCTGGAAGCACGTCGACAATCACATGCGATAGGTACCCAATCAGCAAGGCGACAACTGCTGGTCGACGATTGTACCGCTTCCCGAGTGCCCAGACAACAGCCCCAAGCAGGACTGCAAACAGAAGTGAGTGGCCCAAGCTCCGACCCGAGGGAAGAACCCCGAACGTCCATGCAAGGGGCTTATCAATGAGATCCGGAAGCTGCGTCCCGACAGCGAGCGCAATGACGGCCGGTCCCTCGGGTGGAACGCCATGACGGAGTCTGACTCCTAACGAGTACACTATATATCCAACAGCCAAATGACCCCAGGGAAGCACAATTTGTGATTCGGCCACTATTGGTATTAATACACCGTTACAATATTGTCGGAGGAATACCCTTGAGAAAAAATCAAAATTCACTACCATTTCTTTGATGAGACTCTGTGCCAATCAACTCACGAGCGGATACGTTGTAGTGTTTCTGCGACAGTTGTTGGAGGTGAAGTCTAAATGATTCTGCGACGCGACCCATTTATTTGCAGACGACTTCTTGCAGCTCTTTGAGTAGTTCTGGATGGTGTTCAGCTAACGCTTCAACATCCTTTGCCAATTCGTCATGAATGCGGTTGCGAACTTCAGAAATTGCTTGGTAACGTTTTCGATCCTCAACATCATCTTCACCACTAATTCTCTGTCGCTCCGTGTCTATCACCAGTGCACGAGTACCAGTTGTTGAATATACGATTTCTTTATTCAGTGGCACCGAAATATTTTATCTCCTGATTCTATTCTTTTCCATGTTCACTTGCAAACCACTTCGCGTAGTTCTTCGAGCACATCTGGTCTATGCCCTTCCAACACTTCGATATCTTCAACCAGTTCTTCATGAATCCGCTGTCGCACTCTGTAGACGGCTTGGTCCTTTTGATCTTGTGACGGATTACTTTCGCCAGTGATGTGTTCTCGGTCTGTGTCTGTCATAATGGCGCGGTATCGTCCCATCTCAATCGCAGATTCCCCACCATTCTCATTCAATCTGTGCATCTGTGATCACTCTAAACTATGCACTAATACATAGCTATGCACTTTTGCAAAGATTAATATGGTCAGCAGTGCATAGATGGTACTGAGAACCAACGGTCCATGGTCGCAGAAAGTGGACGGGTGTAGCAGCACCCGACCGTGGTTCTCGTGAAGCCAAGAACCATGAGTAAATCAAACTCGAACATAAATGAAGCCACCGCTGACGACACTGCTGTTGGCGCAGAACTCGCCGAGTGTGTTGTCTGTGGTGCTGTTGGATTGCCAGAACGAATTAACAACTACGACTGTAAGGTATTTTTAACCAACCGAACAGAGGTGGCGGATCAATGAACCGCTGTCAGTTCGTCGTTGCGGCAGCTGCTCTCTGTGGATTGGCGTCGAACATCAACTCAAAAGAGGCTGACCAGGCAAGTGGGTGGCTGAGAACTACAAAAAGAGCGACAACGAATAGCAACCGAGTCACGACAGGGATATTCCGCACCGACAACGGTGAAACACACCCCTAGTACCTAGTCGACGGGATCGCCTACGGCTCACTGAACGCTCTGGAACCAGCATTGGAAACACGATAGACGCCCTATAATGAAGGAATCACACTTCCGCAACGTGTTCGTTCGTTTCCGAACGGATCTGCTGGTTATCGACGATAGCATCATGACCGACCGACATCACGCCTCGAACGGTAATTATGAGGACAACGACCCACAGAACCAGATTGGCGGCATTATTCCGGCGTTCAGTCTCTCGGGCTGGCTTCGTCACGGTATGGAGAAGGCCGTCCAAGAGCGTGAGGGTACTGCCTGTCATCCCGGCGAGTCCAACGCCAATTTTCGCAAAGGCGACGTGTATTCCCGCGATCTCGAAGCTGGATACCATCCGAAAGGTGACTGTGTCGAAAATAACGGCGGCAATGGGTGTGTGATACATGATCTCTTCGGCGGCTTCGGGAACCAGCCCGGCAAGGTAATGCGTCGACCCATCAAGTTCTCGCCTGTCCGTTCCAGCGTCGACTACACGCGGGGGCAAGCAGAGGGACACTATCGGCGTCTGAATCGCAACATCGTCTCCCGAAACAAGGAGGACAACCGCGAACCACTGCGAAACACTGAGTTAGATGCTGTAGCGAATCTTGACGGGGCATGGCATCTCTCTTTCCGCGAGCCCAAACCAGAGTTCATCGCTCTCCTTGACGAAGCGATTGAGTACCTCAATCTCCACCAAACAGACTTCATGCACCAACTCGGTGGCGCACGGAACTTCGGCGGTGGGATCGTCGACTGCACGCTCCTGAATCCACTCTACGAAGACTCCGAACTTCGACGTGTGTTCAACCGACGAAAGGGCAACACCAACAAAATGGACGACAAGGACGAAGAGTGGCGAGAAGAACACTTGGGGAAGTTCAAATCTGAACTCACCAAGCGAATTGAGGAAGATCCATGAGTGGCGTGATGCTGGCTGCCTTCCGGCATGATGTTCACAAGTTCACTGGAGAGAGTCACAATAACGCCCGTGAGGAGTTCGCTGGCATCCGTGTGAATCAGTCGGTTCCCGAAGGCGCTGACGGAGATGCAGCGGCTCTCTCCCGACCACAGCAGAAACAGGAACAGACAGTTCCGACCCACGACGATCACCATCGACTATCGCTGATTACCGGTGAGACGGCTTACGATCCTCAGAAGTGTTCGCATTCGACTATCGAGGGCGAGGTCAGCGAATTAATCACTACTGATGACCCACAGATAGCTCACGGACGGTGGCTGGATTCTGACGTTGCAGCCGCATTCAACGAATCGGTGTATCATCCGTATACGAGCCTGAAGTACCATACACTGCTTGTGGGTGCCTTACTTGACAACTACCGTGCCGACAACACATTCGGTAACCTGCGATTAGTCGTTGATCCAGCAGACGATACCGTGTCGTTCCGCACCGTCTTCAGCGGAGATCGGTTCTCGCTCCGTATCGATGTCGATGACAACGGGTGTTCATCACCCCGGCTAGGGAGTCGACCATGGCGGTCGTGGGCCTCGACATGGAATCGACTGACAGCTCACCCACTTGATACAGACAGCAACAAGTACGACATGACGCTCGATGCGAACCTGCGGCGCATCCAGTCGTGGAGTACCGCCCTCCAGTACATGGAGGATTACGCTGAATGGAGGCCCGACCGATGACACAGATTCAGCAGGTCCTGTGGGAGTTGCAGATGGATTACATTGGACATTCCTACTACGTGTCAGGCAACGCTATCCTGCATGCCCTCGGCCAGCACCTCGATCCAGAGACACACACAGAGATTTCGTCCAGTCAAGGTGTGTTCGTCCCCGGTCAGTTTGGAAAATTCCCAGCGGAACACAGTCAGTCAGGCGTTCGTCCGTACCTCGGGAGTGGTCTCCCAGACGTAGAAGCCTACGACGATTTGTTCCTCCAGCGGAAGGCAATACACCCCTGGCTATTAGACACTCGCGCCCGTAACGCATTGAACACCCACGATCTCCGTATTCACGGTGGCCATCCAACGCTTTGTCACGAGACAATCATGGGTCGGCGAGAAGACCAGCGGAAACAACAGCGGACCACCAAATGGTACGTCCACGCCTACCTCCACGCTGATGACCCGGCGGTACTCCCACTTGACGAAGATGTGATGGAAGGCCTCCAGTTCGGTGGGAAAAGAAACTACGGCTACGGCGAAGTCAAGCTGAAGGATACGCAGATGGTCGACCTCAACGAACTGGACTATTCACGGCTGGAAGGCGCGGAAACGTACCTCATTGAGTTGATGACTCCCTTCGTGGTTGAGTCAGAGTATCCAGAAGCGAGCGACCACTCAGTTCCGTGGTGGTAGGCCGAGAACCACGATCAACTACGATTCCGCGAAGAGAAGATCCTAGAACAGCGTGAGGTTTACCGACTCCAAACTGTCGACCACGGACAGGTGGTGAAGTACCTCGGTGATCGGCCAGTCGAGACCGCGAAGAACGGTCTCATGCGAGTGGGGTCACACTCGCGATACGGCTTCAGTGAACTCCGCGTGAAACCGGGTGGAAAACAGTAACAAAACTAAGTGGGAAGGATCAATTACGGTTGTGAGTAAATTCGAATAGAAAAGAAT
>Ga0306882_100347_pt1 | contig 15628 bp, 19 predicted proteins | sample AntDeeMetageno81_FD_190414 | JGI IMG/M metagenome (GOLD analysis project Ga0306882, IMG submission 190414) | Saline lake microbial communities from Deep lake, Antarctica - Metagenome #81 (v2) (version 2) | ecosystem: Environmental > Aquatic > Non-marine Saline and Alkaline > Saline | place...
TTGCCCATGCCGGGCAACTACAAACCTTAAACATCCCAACTCAGCGGTGCGGGGCCGTGGGAATCCCCGCCCTTCAGTGCGGGGAGGATGTCAACGTTCAGGGAGTGAATTGCCACGGGTGCGGTGACCCGGGGAATTCTGCTCGTCACCGTTTAAACGGTGTGTTCTTCAAATGTGAGTTGGTACTCTTGTCCACCTGCAACGATCGCTGTCCAGTCGCATTCACTGCACGTCACTTCGTTGTATGGTCCCGAGTCATCGTACACTGCTTCGGCAGTGCGGGATTTATTGGGGCAGGTGTGAGCCATACTGAACCTGATACCATTCCAGTTGTAATAGTTGCGCCCCTACTGAGAGTCACTAACGAGTTGTTTCTCTGGGGATTCACCCGAATCTGCCGGATAGGCAACCGTGTTTTTCCGGTGCTTTTATCTGTTAGCGTGGTGTTTTGTAGAACATGACCGACACCGACTACACATCAGACGAACCCTCAACTCCCGAAAACGGATTCGCCGTCATCTCCCCATACCGCCCCCTCACGCGAACCGCGCACAACGATCTCAAAGACTACGGCATCATCGACACCATCGATAACACTGACCAGATGAATCGCGGAAACGGTGTCCGAGTCGAAACACAGCCCCCTATCGACCTCCTCGAAAAACACGAACTGGAACTCGATCACCCGCCAGCCGTCGTTTACGAATCCGAACGCGGCGAACAGACCTTCATCTTCCTCATTCCCGAACTCGTGACAAGCCATGGCGTCGAAACCACATACACACCTGCTGAAGCTGTGTCCATGTTGGAAGACCGCGACGACTGGACAGTCACTGAAGGCAACCCCGAGAGCGTCCTCGACCGCGAATAACTGTCGCCGCCACCAATCACCCTCGGACTAACAGAAACCCAGCACGCCTGCGTTCAGCGTCACTCCCGGCCAGTGACTTTCCGGATGCACGTCGACCCGAACGCACCAATCTCACCTGCCTCCACCTGTATGAAATACCCCGTTAATAACGACTCCCCGCACCGCTGACACGCAAACTCCCCCTCACGAGAAACCACATCCGACTCGAAATTCAGCGACACATCCCCAAGTGGCCGAACCGCCGCCTGATCTCGGTCGCGGGAAATCACGCCACGTTCTGTGGCTTCCCGCAGAATCTCCCGTGTCTTCCGTGGATGAACAGTCACTGCCTCCAACCGATCAACCACCTCATCAAGCGGCAATTCCTCCTGTTCCAACACCCGAAGTAACGCCACTCCGCGTTCAATATCATCGCCGTACTCGTGATCCGGCATTAGTCAGCGACGTACTCCGCATCCCCGCGCGACATCAGAAACATCGCGACCGGTTCAGTGAATTCGTACTCGTCCCCTGCATCCGCGTCAACAGACACACCCCCAACATCAATCTCCACAGCCGAATTCATCGACACATCAACCGACTCGCCCGTGAAGAAGTCAGGAATGGCGTCCGTGAGCGGGTTGAACTCCGTGAGATTACCACGCGGAATTTCAGTGACTTTCAGCGACGTCCCACCGTGAAGACTTCCCGGAAGACGCATAAGCCGATTCAGGTCCGTTGTCACTGGCTCATCAACATGAGCTGCTTGCTCCAAGAATACGCGGTGAGCAACAAGTTCGACGTAATTCGAGAACCCATCGTGCGCGTCGATTACACCGCTCTGGATTTTCGGGTTGTCAGTGTCGATGAAGTCCACCAGCCCTTTCGCAGTTTTCTCACCAATCCCATCGATGTCGCGGAATTCCGCAACGGCATCGCTCTGATTTAACGATTCGATCCGTTCCAGGTCTTCAAGAACGGCGTCACGAATTCGATCACCCCAGCCGTCTTTGATGAGTTGCTTTGACTTCGAAGACGACGCCCGTGATGTCCAGTGAAGATCTCCAATGGCATCGTCTGTCAGTAAATCATCCAGCACAACGGTTTCTGTGGAGAGGTACTCAATCATGTCTTGCCGCGCGTCTTTTGAGAGGGCTTCCACGCCATCATCGTACACGTGGACGTGGTACCCGCGCCCACCCGAGAAGAACACATCGAAATCACTGAATCCGAAGTCAGACTCCAGTAACTCGATCAGTTTCAGGACTTCCTCGCGACCGCGTTCGAGCATGTCTGGGTACGCGATCGTGTCCGGATCAACACCGGGGAGGTGATCACCGTCGATGTCGAACACGAGTGTGGTGGCGTTCCGGCCTTTTTCTTCCATTGTTGACGCGGATGGGTTGTCGAATCTCGCAGCAGACATGTAGACGTGCCGGGGGCGTTTCGTTGCGAAGTAGTCTTGGAAGTCATCCATCTGGATGACGCTTCGATGCCGAATCATCCGGGTGTCGTCATCCCACGGAATGTATCCGAATTCGCGTTCAGTGACGTGAGACGGTTCAGGAATCCGTTCACTGCGGTAATAATCCTCGAATCGCCTCTTGAGGTATTCGCGCGTAGCAACTTCCATACTGCCGTGTACGATGTACGTCCCTTTGAACTATCGGAAGATGACACACCGGGGCAGTCGCTACCGGAGATTGAAAGACACGCATGAGTAGGAAGTGGGTGCCTCGGAGTTACAGCTCCGGGAACCGGAATTACCGCCCCTACACGGCAGGGTCCGTACACCCGATTATGCCCAGTCGCAGATCAACTGATGGTTAGCATGGTTGGATGACCAGCAGCATCGCAGATGGATCCTCCTTTCGGAGTCCTGTCCTTTTGAGGCAGGGCGCGGCAGGACGACCAGCTTATAGGAGGCAGACCATCCTGCCTTGCCCCGTGTCAGTGTACCGGGTTTTCAGGCATAAATCCTCGGGATTCGAAACCCCCGCCAATAATTCGTTGATTGTCGTACACGGGGTTTATGTCTGTCTAAAAACGAAGCCATACCAGCATGACACAGTCAACTGCTGCACCAGCCACCGGTTCTACAGAAAACACCCCCGAAACAGCGGTTCCGAACGCACTCAACACAACAGGATCGAAACTCGTGTACCTTCACATCACGACAAATCGAGAAGTGACGATTGACGAAATCCAAGACGACCTCCAAATGAAGAAAATCACGCTGTATAGTGTCCTTGGAACACTCAAAGACAACGGCCTAATCGAACAGAACGGCGACGTATACTCCGAACAGACGATCGCGGCAACTGCATCTGACTGATTCTTCGGTTGATCTACTCGCAGCTACACCAACCGGATGTCCCCAGTCTCATCTGCGTCTTCATCCAGTTCCCGGAGAGCCGGTCGGCGTTCCGCAAACGTATCCGGAACCGGGAGATTGAAAATGATCTCACGGGCAACTCGGACATTCTTATTCACAGTCTGCCGCGTCTTTCCTCGGACATTTGCCCAATCTATCTGAGTAACGCCTTTTCTGAAGTCATCTTTTGAGATTGCGCTTTCCCACGTGGCAGTGATGTCGCCTTTTGTCCCGAGATAATCGAAGGCAGGTGCTGCATTTTCAATTGCTCCCGCATACGCTTGCGTAACAGACCGCTCAAGTTGGCGATTGAGGGCCGCGATTTCGTATCCGCTCGCGAAGATAGTTATGTTCCTCTGTTCGAAGTCCTCGTCCCGATTTGTGACTTTCGTGTGCCCAATGTCGAGCCGCCGCAACTGGTTATCCTCGACCATGATTGTCGCGTACACGACGACTCCGCCACCGCAGTCGGCACTGGTCCGAACTGCGTAGCTCTTGTCGTGGAGGAGATCGGTGAGAACAGTCGCATCCCACCCCTTCGGGAGTCGCTGGACGACATCGTAGAGGTGCGTGCCCTCATCGATGTGCATGACGGACTCATCGTCATGATACGTCTCGAACTGGTGATCAGGGGTGCGTTCGTGGTCGAGTTGGGTATCGAGGGTCGGCTGCTCCATGTTGGGGAGCGTGATGAGGAGTGCTTGGAGGTCGTGAATCGCTTGTTCGAATGCTTCGGGACTGAAGGGTTCGTCGTCGTGGTAATGGAGTTGCTGTCCGACGCCGCGAACGCGGTGGAGCGTTGTTTCGCTCATACCAAAATGTAAGATACAGTCTTACATAAAACCTGTGTCCGGGGTGACCCACCCCACCGAATCACATTACAGATCCGGGTTCCCTGGCTTCCACGTACTCATGGACTCAACCATGTACCGCCCATCCTCACCAAGTTGAATGATGTAATCATCACTCTCGAACATCTCCATCAGATCCAACTCGAATTTCCCGCGCTCAACAATCTTGATGCTCCCGAACTGGTCATTCAGAACCTCACGGACTTCATCCGCATCCTGAACCGGATCGTTATCCACATCAGCCACAATGATGTCCCCCGGCTCAGACGGTTCTCCAGACTCAGACCCGCCAGAAAACGACGGGAGTGATCCCGGATCGACAATCGTTGACCGCGCATTCGCTTGCGCATCATCATCCATCGAATCCAGTGACTCCCGAGTACCCGCAGACGCAGTCTCAGAACCACTGCCAGATTCATCGTTAGACGAATTATCCAGTGACTTCCGTGTAGCCGTCTCCGGCCACTCACGGTCTTCAAGCGCAACACCAGCCCCGTCACTGCCCGAGCCACTGCCTGAGTTGTCCTGCGGGATGAACTGGAACTTCTTCGCTCCGCAGTCCTTGCACCCAGACGAAATCACAGCTTCAGATCCGTCCGGATGAATCGTCTCGCATTCCGCACACTGATGCGGCACAATTACTCCCCGTGAAGCAGTGCCGACAACAGTTCACCGTCCTCAGCATCAACTTCCTCGATTTTGTCTGCCGGAGCCACGAACGTGATGTCATTCCCGCCGTCATCGCTCCCGACAAACTTCGAGAAGAACCCGCCCGACTGCGACGGCGTTCGGTTCGGGCGCTTAATCTCGATTCCCGTGAAGTTGTCCGGATTGATCTCGCTCATCGTCTTCTCAACGAGACGCGATTCCTCATCCGAACTCAGTCCAGCCGACAACACAACCACATTCCCTTCCTTCACCGAGTCGAGAATGCAGCGAATTTTCTCCATCGAAGTGAGTTCATCCGTCCGAGCTTTACTGAACACATCCACCTGAACACCGGGAGTAGTTTCCGACATTGTAATCACCCGAACTTCTCCGCGATTTCATCGTACAGATCCCCGATGTTCTCCCCGGACTTCGCCGATCCGGCAACAACATCGTGCTGCGGGAACGCCGATTCAACCCGCTGCACGTTCGACCCATCGAGATCGGTTTTGTTCGCAAGCACAACAGCTGGGAGGTCTTGCGATTCAATGATCCCGACCAGCATCGTGTTCACTTGCGTGAACGGATCCTTCGTGGAGTCGATGACGTAGATAACGCCGTCGACGTCTTCCCGAAGCCAATGCATAGCTTCTGCAACGCCCTCGGTCGCACCTCGGCTGCGATCAACGGCATCTTCCTTATCCATGTCCTCCATGAAGTCCTCGTAATTGACTTCGGTAGTGACACCGGGCGTGTCCACAACGTCCAGATTCACCGTTGCATCGTTCCGTTCGATGGTGACGCTTTTCCGCTGGGCTTTCTGCGTCTCGTGTTCCAGTTCACTGGTATCCACGAGGTCTTCGTCTTCATCATCAGCCCAATCCTTGATGATCTGGTTGGTGAGTGTGGACTTCCCAGCATTGGGCGGCCCGTAAATCCCGATTCGCTTCGGCTCCCCGTCGCTAAAGAGCGACATGGGAAGCACCTTCCCTACTGCCTTTTTAATTCCGTCAAACATGTGCTGGCTCATAGCCACGAGGGTGACTCTATTCAACAAGAATGCCAGTCCGTTCTAAATTGTTATGCCCTTCAACCTAAGTTTCGGCATGTGGGCCGCTCACAAATATTTGGCAGACGACTATTCACAGACAGTGATGCCTCAAGCACCCGAGACTGTGAGTAAGCTACCACGGTTTGAAGACCGTGGCATTTCCCCGCTGAAGCGGTTTCCTGCCACCGTCTGACGACGACCGAGGCGGACTGTACCAACACCGATTCTCCAACGGCGAACTATTCCGTTCCCCGACTGGGAGGCCCGCGACTTTAGGCGCGGGAGGATGTCACGAATTTTTCTGTGCAGATGGCTGTATGTGACGAGATACAGATGGCCACCCCAGTGACTATGATGTCTGCCCGGACTGCGGCGGCACAGTTAGCTGGACAACCACGTAAGCATCGACTGCAATCGATTACTTGTATTTTAGTATGAGGAAGGCAACAAACGAACGTGAATTTGAAAAGGCCTGTGAACAGAGTGAAGGAGACATATGCTTAGTCTGTGACTCCCGAATACATTCGGATAACGGGAATCTGTGGTGCTACAATGAATGTGAAGTAATGCGTAGAAATGGAAGGAAATAGGACTTAGAAGATTAACGCCCGGGAGAAACCACGGCGGAAGACGTTACCTATCTTTCTTCGAGGAGAGAATCCCGCCGTTTACGGCGGGAGGATGTCACTCTCCGGATTCATCGCCATCCATATCGTCAACAATTGGATGCGGGCCGTGGATGTCTTCCAGTTCTTCCAGTCCATTCCGAATGACTTTGATCGCTGCATCGCCGATTCGGTCGAGTTGCTTTAGGTCTTCATCCGATGCCTGATAGAGACTCCCGATGGTGTCGTAGCCAGCCTCACGGAGGCGATCCGCTCGATTTCCGCCGATCCCGGGGAGATCGCCTAAGTCTTCAGGCCACCCAGCTTGCTCCTTCTCCGTTCGATTGATGACTTCGTCTGGAATCGTGAAGTCACTATACGCAGCCAGTGCCTGATCGAAGAGCTTCTTTTCAGAAGCATCATCATCTTCTAAGGCAGCCATGGCATCCTCAACCAGATCATACGGCAGGTCACCGCGCTCGGAGAGAACCTCCACGAGTGCCTTCCGAGCGCCCTGGTACCGATTCCGGATGGTCACCGCAGCAACATCAGTTGCATCAGCGATGTTGTGTTGCGTGAAGGTGAGTTGGAGATTGTTGACTCGCGCAGCAAGGTAGATGATGCCAGCAGCAACACATCTCTGCGAGTAATTCCCAACTGCCGGGTGATTCTCATCAGCGAGGATGCTATACATCTCCAGTGCAACGTCTTCGAGTTCCTCCGGGAGATCAAGGACATCAGCGTACCGCTGAATGAATGCGTTTGCACCGACGAATTCCGTGTCGATGTCGAATTCGTCCTTCATCGCGTTCAGGGCGCGGTCAGCTGCGTTCTTGCCGAAGGACTTCTTGATCTTGTCAGAGTCACTGGCGTCGTTCCACAGATTGTACGTTTCATCCATGGTGAGCGGATGATTGTTTTGCTGTGCGGCGAGAACGAGGGATGCGACTGCGAGGTTGTCATGACCTCGGGATTCGAGCGCCCAGATGTTGATTGCGCGGAGGAAGTTCGCTTGCGCGTCTTCGAGAACGGTGTCTGGGAGGTCGAGTTCGCCTCCAACCTCGGTGATTTGCCGGTTGCAGCGTGGGACGGATAGTGATCCAGTCATCTCCTCTATTTACGAGGCTAAGTTGTAATAAAGGTGTTGTTTTTTGCGATGTTTCACACAATATCTATCGTGCATCAATATAAAAGCACCCATCTCCCCTTCGAGAAACCACCATCGAAACGAAAACCCGTTACAAAACCCGAATGCTTGAATATTCGGTTTAAGTCGGGCGATTATCGCATTCATCTCCGGGTACGGTGCCCCGGGGAATTCTGCTTGTTACCGTTTAAAACTCAGACAAACTCGTCGTCTCACTCGACACCTTCCGACGCGGATCCTCCTCAACAAACACAAACCCATACTCCTCAACAAGATCCATCGCCTGCTCCGAAATCGACGGCGCAACCACAATCCCACGAACCTCCGACTCAACGAAATCATCCTCGAATCCAACCTCAAGATACCGGCGCAGCTGATGCACGGCCTCCGGATCGATTTGCCGCCGCTTCAATTCCGCCAACACAGCGTTCCCATCTGAATCATACCCGAAGATGTCCACCGGACCCGCCCCTGTTTCCCACTCCGTCGACTCAACCCGGAACCCCTCTTCTATCAACTCCGGATTATCCACTAACCGAGACTTCAGATCTGCCTCCGTTCCAGCCAACGACTTCTCCCGATCATCCAACAGTCGTTCAGTGATGATGTCGTACACGTCAGCCACCCAGATGTCTAACTCTTCAACACCTTCAGATGAAGACTGCTCTGCATGAATCGCTAATTCATCTCCCTCTAAGCCGAACGTATAGGATGCACCGGGAGTCATCCAATTCCGTGGTTTGCTTTTCTCTGGGCCATGAACCAACACGGTGCCATCCGGTTTGAGAACCAGTAACCGATCCCCACCACCGAGATCACTATTCGCTCGTCCATCGTACTGCACTTCGCAATTCACTGCTAACACAATCGTTGAATCTCGCTTCCGAGCTTCCCGGATTTCAGATTCGGAATCGGAGAGCGTTAAATCACTCATACACGGTTCTTTGGAAGGTATGCGGTTAAATCCCCGGACGGAAGACACGTCAATCAGATTTAAGCCCCGATCTTTCATACCGACATGTGATGACTTCTCACACTGGGAGTGATTCAACTACCCCCGATAACTTCCCAAGTGGCGTCCACACTCGGAAGACTTCAGGCTCAACCGTTCATCTCCGAGTTGACGAACGGCCTGACGAATACCTCATCAGCGCCGTTCTTCCCAGTATGTTCAACAGTTCCGTACAAATTCGGGCTGCATCAAATAACTACGTCGAAATCATCGGCACGACACCCGATGCCAAAATCAGCGAACGAATCCAACTCCCTGAACCAGTGACGGAAGACAAGATCCGCACTGAGTTCAATAACGGTGTTCTCGTTATTCACGTCCACCGCCCGTAACGCGGGGGAATTCAGTCCGCAGTCAGAAACGCGGACATCGTAGTTTGGCCCTCAGACGGTTCAACGGTTTCTACTGTTGACTGGCACATCTTTGGCGTGTTATCTGACTCAGGGGTTTCATCGGGCGTCTCGATCTCAGGTTCGAGACTGCCGAAGTTGTCCGTGGCTTCGGGTTCCTCATCAATCATAATGGCGTTCTGTTCCGTGTCTTCGTCCTCGCCGATCTGTACTTCGCTGTCTTCCACAAGCGCATCCGTATCCTGTGTTTCAGGCTCCGAATCCGGAGAGATAGTGTCGGTGAGATTGTTGACTACGGTTGTCGCTACCATCTCATCAGCGGAGATGAACAGTAGCGTGTCGCGGTCGCTCAGAGAGCGGCGGATACCGCACGAGAATCCGTTTTCATCTTCGAGGGTGATGTGGAGGTCCGGATCGAGACTGTAGCTCTTGAACGTGTACGTGCCCGTGTGGGCGGCCATGTCTGCGTCGACGTGGACAGTATCTCCAGTGGTGAACTGCGCGAGGGTGTGTTCAATGCCGTGGTTGTTGTAGGTGCGTCCGTCGCGGTCGGGGTATGCTTCTGCGGACATGCTTGTATCCACAAACGGCCCATCTATATATAAAAGCACCGAAAAGGACGGCAAAACAGTGCCACTGAAAACAGATCATTTTAGAATAAATGTGCCTGCCCTTTTGCCTCAGCCCACGAATCAAAATACTTGTACACAGGCGTCATCGACACACACGCCCGATCCGCAAACTCAGAAGTCGACACATCAAACTCACCCATTTCATCCATCACCCGATTAATCTCAGACAGCACCAGCCACTCCCCACCAAGAACGTTCCTCGCAGCTTCCACCTTTGCATCACACCAATCGTTGAAGAACAAGTATACAACATCAAGCGACAACCCAGATGCGTCTTGAAACTCCGATTCCGATACTCCAATTCCATGAACCTCAACAACCTCAGCGATCTCCTCAAGAACATCTTCCTGAGAAATATCGTTCCCGATCAATTCCTTCGCAACTTTCTCACGGATCTCAGAAATATCACCTAACCGCCGAAGATACGTCGCAACACCTGCTTTCCCACGGCCTTCCAGATCGGTTGTTATTAATGCACCATCGACCTCTCGTGCAACCCGCACAGCATCCTCAAGCAACTCCTCCTCAGTGAATGACGGCTGCACAAACTCATACCCGAGTTCAGAAAGTGCAACCGAGAACGCATCAAACACCGTCTGGTACGAACTAAATGGGTATTTTCCGTGTTCACGAACCATCGTAACAGTTGGTCGCTTCCCGAATTCGTTTTCTAACCGTTGAAGTTCGCCTAATAACTCGTCTTCAGACGGTAAAACGAGGTGTGAGTCGGTAGCAGAGAACCCAGCTGCTTCAAGAGTGTCCGGCCATGATCCGAAGCGGACACGGCACAATGAGTACGAGTAGCGTCCGTGTTCGTCGTATTCGGTGCTTGTCGGCGCTCGTGGCTCATCTGTTTCTGAAACTTCTCTCGCAACTCGTTGCACGTCTTCGATGATTTCCTCGTTGGGGACACCAACGCTGAAACCACCTGCATCGAGTATCGATTCGAAATCGCCGAATTCGTCTAAGAAGTCTTGATGGTTGTATTCGGTGGCGAATTCGAATTCAGTTTCAGTTAATCGACTGTTGTAGTAGCTGACGACCCGTTTGATTTCCGTTAGGAGATCGTCACGAGATGGGCGGTTGGCCTCATCTTCAGTTTTTTCTCCCATATTTCTAAGAGTATTCGGGGAGGTATAATCATTTGCTTTGGTTCCAAAAGCCACATAGATTCAATCCAACCCACCAATTGGTAAACACAAATTCTTCCTCTATGCGATATTAAACATCCGAATAACCGACTCAGACTGCCCCTCGAACAGAATTCTCCAAATATATTTTGTGAAAACCATCTTATATAAATTCAGATACAAACCCTTTTTGAATTCCAGTATTCGTTACTCAAAAACCATATCACTCACACTCGAACACCCTACAGCTGGAAACCCAACGACCACTCAAGGCCGAGGCATTTCCTCAATCTGAATCACCCGATCCGTCTTCCGCACAACATGATGTAACTCTTCAAACCACGCCTCACGCCAACTCAACCCCAATTCACTCAGCAATTCCCGCCCGTGATCAGAAAACGAATAAAATGTGTACGGGGACTTCGGACGCCGATACCCAGATGAGAGTTGGTCTTTCACAAGAACCCCCTCTTCACACAACCGGTCGACATGATACCGAATCGAACTTTCAGACAACGTCGGAACCATGAATTCGAATTCCGTGATGCTCATTGATTGTTGAGGATGCCCCAACAACGCTGTAATAATAAGATACCGAGACTCTCCCAACTCAGTCACTGCGTCTTCGTCTTCTGGAACAGTCGATGTTCGGGGGGCTTCCCCGGACTGCACCCTCTGCTCGCTATTAGAACTCATAGGCACACTACTAATCCCACTCCACCCACCAATATACCTGACCCAACTCACGGACTTCACTCCGAATCCATCATCCCTTCAACGAGACTCGCCACACCAAACGGGAAGAGTCCTGCACCCCCAACAATCGCGGCAACACTATACCGAGAATTCAGCGCCGCTCGAAGCGCATTTTCGAGATTTGCAACTGAGAGTCCAGAACTGAATGCAACTACGATCTCCCCACCGAAGAAGAGAACCGGCGCAATAAACACAGAGAGGCTGAGTCCGCAAATCAACAACCCAATTGAGAAAAACGTGTCTGAAGAACTCTCGTCACCCATACCCGGTTTCGAGACGACACCCACCAAAGGGATTTCGACCCTCCTCACCTACTGTCTCGATAAAATCGAATCAACAGCAGCTTCGGACAGAATCGTGATGTTCGGTTCTGGGGGGTGAAGCGTTACACGTCTCGGGACGACCGCGTCCGGAACTGGGGATTCATTCTGTGAATAATCCTGTTCAAAGAGTGAGACGGCGTCTGAGAACTGCTCCGTGTTCGCGTCAGTATCCATCCGGGAAAGCACAGCGTATTGGTCTGCATGAAGTGCATGTCGGGTGATTTGCGTTGCAGCGTCACTGGAAATGTCTGGCCCATATGCATCCCCGGACGGGTTAAGGAGGAGAGTCTCTTTCGTGTTGTCTATCGCCCACCCAACACATGCTGCTGCGTCCGCGCAATGGATATTTTCTGAAGTAGTTTGGCGGAGCAGATACCGAACCACAGTCCCGGGGATGTGAGTTGTTGCGTCTGTCTCTGCTTCGGAAAGACGGATGATTTCCTCTGCAAGAGCTTGTGTGAGGAGGGTTGTTGCATCGCGTTCATCAAGAAAGGAGTGTTCGGTGAATGACTCAAGAACACGTTCGGTGCAAATATCGAAGTCCGTGTTTCTGAGTGCTAATTGGAGTTTTTCTTTGACGGTGGAACTGGTTTCCTCGATCAGATCAAGGGTTGCGTTTGTGCCGTTGGTTTGGTATGTGGTTCGGAGGGCGGAATTGTATGTCGTGAGGGCTTGGTTGAACGTTGTTGGTGAGGGTTCTTCGTGAAGCGTATTTGCAGATGTTCTGACAACCGCTTCTTTTCGGATAGGGGCCTCTGAGTCAGTTATGTCAACACAATGTACAGCCCACTATTTAATAGACAGGATTTAACACAAACAGTTTCTGACTGAAATAACAGTAACATTCCAAACACCGCAAAGAAACAACCCAGAACAATATGCACGTCAAATGGCACGAACCACAAATCCGAACAGATCAACCCCCAAACCAGATAGAATTGCACCCCCAGCCAACAACACAAAAAACGGTAATCCCGGCGACACCCACGCCGTTCGTTGCGAACTAACCATCTCTAACCCTCGGCGAATCGAAGCCGGGGAATCACCATACACCGACTCAGACATCCACACATACTTCTCACCGGCAGTTTGAACGAACGCTGATGCACCCCACGGATCAACCTCCTCACCAGGGAACGCCCACGCAACCCCGAGTCCATCGACACGCGGTGATGACTCAGTGACTTCATCGAACCCCGCAACACGATCGACACGGCCATCACTGAACTCACCGGTAATCCACGGTACCGGAGCTGAAGAACGGAACCACGACGAATCCACCCGAATCTCTGTCAGTGACGTTGCTCGCCAGCGAAGATACATCCGCAGTGTATCCAAATCTAAACACGGATCCAGCCCCGCGTCCGTAATGTCCCCACCAGACTGAACAGTATTGATGACGTCACTGACCCCCATCGGCTTCCGGATGATGCGGCCATGCATCGCTGTAAGCGACCCCACTGGGACTCGAACACCAGCCACCATTCGCAGATCCCAATCTCCACGAACAGCATTCACTGCAATCAACACTCCTTGATACGCGACCCCGAGGAGTAACGCATTCAGAAAGACAGAGAATGACAGCACCCCCACGACTGGCTCATAGACAAAGGACGTGAAGGAGGGATACACGGGGAGAGTGATTGAGATCCAGAGCAGGCCTTTCACATCAGCACCACCGAATAACCCAGTGACTCCTGCGAAAAGACCTAATCCACCGACACTCACGGCACTCACCAGCACTTGAATGAGGAGCGGCTCGAACATCGGCGTTCCGTACACATCGAATACACGGTACGAGAGGAATGCGAAAGACACCGCGAATAACGGCTTCCAGACGGCATTTGGAATGCGGCGAATCCGCCAATCAATATACCCGAAGACAACCAGCACCACTACCGGGATCAGATACAGCAATGCATCGATTGCGAGAGGGAGAGAACCCATGGTCTACCAAATCTCGGGGCGACACCGGGCAAAGAAGTGACGCCCTCCCCAGACTACTCCAAAAACGTAAGCCCGGTCCCGGTTTCGATCACTTTCCCTTGGTTTACCAATTTCCTCAGTACATGCTCCGTTTTCTCAGAATCCACGCTGTGTTCCGATGCATACGACACAACCTCTTCCCGTGACGGATAGTCTTGGGTTCGGATTCCGTCCCGGATGATGTCTTGTTCCGAGCGAGATGATGCGCCGTTGTTTGAGTGCAGCTGTTCTACTTTCTCGTCAAAGTACGCTCCCGCCTCGCTTTCCGTGTCAAAGAACGAATCGGGATCATCATGGAGGACCCCTGCTTCGTAAGTTTCTTCGAACAGATCCATCTGGTCGTTAATCTTCGCGCGGACTTCAGCCACAGCGATTCGCGCTTCTTCCGAGTCGTCAGTCGTGTGGCAATGCTGGAAGCGTTTGAACTTCCGAGTATGCCCACAATGGATACATGAGGTTCGATCTGGTTGGTTTTTCACAAACCACACTCCAGTCCGGCATTCTGGGCAAACAACTACGGTGTACATATCCGTAATGATAGTATATTGCGCGTCCGTTTAAACCGACGCATCACACCCCGGAATCACGAGGATGAGGTGTTGACGCCAAACGCACTGCCGAATCCGCCAGTGACTATCGGATCAGAACATTCTCGGGCGAGTTCAACGGCCCAGTGAAGTGCATCGCTGATTGAGGATGCGATGATTTCGATTTCTTCAGTATCGGGCGAGGAAGCGTGAATTGCGCGCCACTGCGTGCTGTAGTGTGTGAGATATACGAACGGCTGATACCCCTCGCCCTCGATCTCGGTTGGTTCGTTATAGAACGACACACCAGAGGTATCCACATCCATGGAATCTGGATCGAAGTCGTATATCATCTATGCTCAGTTGAACAGTCACGGATGCCTTATTTAACGATTATCATACACGTGGGGTATTCTGATCGGTTCTACATTAACAATCACAATAGAACCAGATTGATGCATAACCCCGCAAGGAATAATGAGGGGGGACTCCCCGATTCAAGTATGGGATTCTCAGACTTGCTCAAAGGAGGAATCAGCTCCAAGAGCGAAGATGACTACCGAGACGTTACAGATGCCGACGTATCAGCATCGAACACCGGGAGCGGCCCACAAATCAAGTCCGCTGAAGTATCCAGTCAAAACGATGTCGTGCCCGTGAAAGACGCAATCTACGAAGGCAACATCGTCATCATCGATCTCGCCGGGCTTTCCCCCGGAAGCCGCCGATGGGAACGAATCGAAGACGAACTGGTGCAACTCACCGAAGAAGTCGGTGGCGACATCGCACTGAACAACGACACGCAATGTATCATCGCGCCCGCCGGGATTGGAATCGACCGCGACGGAATCTAAACGACTTCTGACTTCGGCATCCGGAACTGGCACGCAGGACACGAATAGTCAACCGGCCCCGGAAGCCCGTCAACATCACCGACGTACTCTAAGTCCGAGTTGTTGCACTGCGCGCAACTGTACTGTTCATACGACGGATCCATCACACGCGGATCAGCATCCACAGACTCCGGGTCGTCACGGACTGTGTGACCGATACTGCGCACGTTATTCCAGAACACTTGTTCTTGGTGCCGACTATCACCGGTCGCAGAGTCATCCGGGAAAGCGTCGTGATCTGCGGTTCCGTACAGTTCTACAACCGAGTATTTCTCTCCGAACGTGACGACTGATTTGTTCCCGGCGAAGTCATCTTCCTGTCGAACGCTGAAATCGGTGTTCGACACGACCTCGTGATCGAGAATCCATGATGCGTTGAATATCACTTTTCCTTCCGGTCTGCAAACACGAACTAACTCCGAGATCAGATCGGCGCGATCCTCGGTCGATAAGTCCCGCCACGGCGGATCACACACCACTGTGTCAAATGCAT
>Ga0306882_100356_pt1 | contig 15141 bp, 8 predicted proteins | sample AntDeeMetageno81_FD_190414 | JGI IMG/M metagenome (GOLD analysis project Ga0306882, IMG submission 190414) | Saline lake microbial communities from Deep lake, Antarctica - Metagenome #81 (v2) (version 2) | ecosystem: Environmental > Aquatic > Non-marine Saline and Alkaline > Saline | place...
GCCCAGTGACTCGGCAGGGATAGCAGCGCGCTTCCCGATGCGTTTTGCATCGAGCGTGAAGCCCGAGACAGGAGTTGAACCTGCGCCACCTCCCGAGTCTGCGGGAGTCAGTGGCGGCGAAACGCCCTCGGACACGGGGATGCGAATCCCCAGTGACTGCACGGGCTTTCACCCGTCATCGATGTTGCAGCCCTCAGCCCTATTTTACCCGTGTAGGGGGTGGTGTGACGGGTTGCAGCCCGTTCCAGATCACCACCGTTGGCCTCGCTGAACTCCATCCGGGTTGAGGGTTCGGCGTTACCGTCTACTACCGCCCGTTGGAGATGCCTGAAGCGAGAGTCGAACTCGCAGCTCCCCAGCCACATATGGGGTGATGGCCACGGTGCATCGTTCAGGCGAACCGGTTGGCGACGGGTGTGAATCACCTAACTCCCGTCCCGTGTAGGGGACGGACTTGGATCAGAGCCGTCTTGCCGCCCCGGAGAAGGGGCGACTGAAGCCTCGATGCAGAACTGAATCTGCGGTGACCCATGTTGGCCGTCGAGGCGGGTTGCAGTTACGGGTGCAAGCCGGATGCTCGCTGAGGGATTCGAACCCTCGTCCTCGGCTCGAAAGGCCAAGATGATTGGCCGGACCACACCAAGCGAGCAGGGGGGATACCAGTGAAGAGACATCCCTTCATGGCACCGAGTTGATTGGCGTGTTGCCCAAGCACGCGGGTGGCTCCGCGCTCACAGAGCGCCTATTGTGACGCAACTAAACGTACATCCGGCACTCTAATAAACCCTATGAAGAATTCACTTTCCAGGTGGATTGAACAGGGATTTGTGGCGTTAACTTGTTCCCCGATCAGTCACGACTTCTTCGTATGGGAGAGATTATTGTCCTTAAATGCGATTCGTGCAGAGAAGCAACACAAAAACGAGACAAATCCGGGTTAGCTGGTGGGAGTCACGTTCACCATCTTGGCTGTGATAACTGTGGAAGAACAACGCCGCACACTCCGAACAAAGTATTGGACTGAAACTTCAAAAATCAGTGAACGATACCTGTGTATTCCCGATTCCACGGCCAAACACAGCGTCTTCTAACCGCGACTGCGAAACACGGTAGGCGTCCCGTCCGGCAACGGCCCCGCAGCATTCCCGCCCCATTTCTTTCGACGCGATGCACGCATCACCAGCGCCAGCGAACGGCACCCACACCAGATCATCGGACGTGGTGGTGAGTTTCAACAGTTTCCGCCATGTCTCGATCGTTGTTTGCGTGGGGAGTGTCGGGGAGTCTCCGAGATTGAGTTCATCGAGGCGGTTCTCTGGGGACGGAGACACATCTGTCCACAGTGTCGTGAGCGTTGCATCGGCCTCGAATACTGGGTGGATGTCATCCCATGTTTGTTCGGTCCACTCATCGATTTCCAGTGGAGTCCAGAAGTACGGAATGATGTTCTGTTTCCCGTATTCCGAGATGCAGTCTCGGAGTTCTATGAACACCGAGAACGGGAGTTTGAGTTCTGATTCGCCGGTTAGGTACTCGGCAATTGGGAATTCCGGGATGCGGTCTTCAATAAGACTGCGACTGACTTCACTGCGCTCCCATTCTGACTGAATCCACGATTGAATAGAACACGTTCGCGGGGTCGGTGGGTGATCTCGAACATGCTCGAATACAGGCGGGCGAACGTACCGGGCGCACGTGACAGTGACTTCATCGATGTCGTCTTGTGTGCAAGGCACATCTCCACGGTCTTTTCGCCATGTGAGTGTTGTTCGGTGATCCCATCCGGCAGATTCGGCTTCAGAATGGATACTGGGCCAGTCACCGGTTGGGGTGATGAGCCATAGTGTCGTTCCAGGTGCTGATGACTGCATCCATGTTTCGAAATGCGGCTGTAACACACGGCACGCATCTGAAACAGACTGTGTAGCTGCACTCACCCCAGTGACATCTGCAAGAATTGCGTCTGGGGACGGCCAATTCTCGTAGCACGTGTCTGGTGTGCCGTACTCCAGAGTTACTGGCCCGGATGCGTCCGGGAGCGTCATTTGCCCGGAGTCGGTGCCGAGGAATGGATCAAGATTTTCAGATGAATCGGCAGTCCGGGGGTTCTGAGACGAGCGAGTCATTCGTCGTACACTATTCTCTGACAGGGTTACTGAAAAACATTCGCAGAAACTCAGCTGTCGAACACCGACGTGAGGATGACTATGGAACGAGAAGCACGGGGAGCGTCCGGTTATCAACAAGAGTTGACGCAACACTCCCGACCATTGCTTTTTGAACAGAGTCGTGGTGTTGATTCCCGATTATGAGGTACTCGAAATTCGTGTGGGCATCGTGCATATATTCTTCAAGGCGATGTGCGATGCTGACACCCGGTCGACCGAGGTCATGCGGGTTATCCAGTTCAGTGAACTGAATTACAACGTCGTCGCCGTATTCGTGGTTCTCAATTGCTGTTTCAACGGACTCTGAAACCAAGTCTGTGACTTCGTCATCGTCGCCTGACGTGACGTACACGATGTGAAGCCCAGTATTCAGGTCATGCGCTTGCGTTAATCCGAAGCAGATAGCTCTCGTACTGGCTTCTCGTCCATCGACAGCAACGAGAATTGGATCTGTCATTCAACGGGTGTGAGAATACTCCCGGTAAAACACTCACGGGGATTCGGAGGGGCGTCTATCCAGTTCGGGGTTCGATGTCGTCTGCATCAAGCAGATACACTTCCATTTCGGACCCGCCACGGCATGGGAAGTCACTGTCAACACCGACTTCGTCAGTGAATTCAGTGACGGTGCCGCTCCACGCCGGGTCCATGTTGAGAACGTCCGCTTCTTCGTACAGAGCCTTCCACAGCATCGCCTGTTCGTAAGTGTCCGTGTTGTCCGGAACCATGTCGAACACGGATTCACTGCCAATGAGACACAGTTTCTCCTGCATCCGACTCATCGCGACGTTCAGCCGATTCGGATTCAATAGGAAGTCCTGTTCGGCCTTCACGAAGTCCGGATCGCTGGCAGTTGCGGATACCGTGATGAAACTTCGTTCACCGCCTTGGAATCGCTCCACGGTGTCAATCTCGACCGCGTCACTGGCTTCTTTCGTCAGGTACGCTTTCTGGGCGTTGTGCGGAACGACAACCCCGACATCTTCCTGTTGCTGCTCGGTCAAGCCTTCCATCAACGCCTTCGTGATTGCAGCTTCAGTCGCGTTCAGCTGCTGGCTGCTGGACTCGTTGTGTTTGATGAGTACCAGCGGTTTCTCCGGCGTCAACGCTGTTCCAACAGCCGTGCCCTGATTTACATCCGGGGCGTCCATGATGTTGTTCACCTTGGACTCGTAGGTGATGTTATCCTGCGAGTAGTGGTGCTTATTCAGGAACTCCGCGACTGTGGGATTACAGCGGTATGTCCACTGAAGCTGACTCATCGCAATCCCAGCCTCGGGGGATTCAACCACGATGTCATCATTCACCCCATCGACATCGTCCCCGCGAAGGAATCGCAGGTAATCCAGTAACGAGAGATGCGGAGCAAGCTCCGCGACACTCCACCGTGACTCCGAATTCCAGTCATGCTGAATGATCGGCGGCATCTGCCGCTGATCGCCGCACACGAACATCTGAGCATCCGGTTTGATGAATGACCCCGCGACAATTGACTCCGGGACGTTCATCATTGACGCTTCGTCAATTGCAACGTAATCGAAGTAGTGCTGGTCCGGTTTCTCAACAAGTTCATCGGGCTGGATGATGTTCCCGTCACTGTCACTGTACAGGCCTTTCGCGTAGTCTTTCATCATCCCGTGGAACTGCCCCGGTGTCGTGAACAAGATTAGGTTCTGTGACTCAATCGAAGTCTGCCCATCAGCCCGCGAATCCGTGATGGAAGCGTACAGACTGTGAAGCAATTCCTCATTTTCCGGGTCGGAACTGTACCGGTCGATGTACGTCACTTCAGCGGTGAGCGCCTCATACTCATCATGCGTATCATCGGGTTCCGTGCCCCCGAGACGAACCACCTGAAGGTCATCGAGATTGTCCGTGTCAGGGTCTTCGCGGTACTGGTGAATGACTTTGGCAGTGTCCGCCAGTACTTCGTCAATCGATGGGTGGGACTTCCCAGTGACTAACCCAGCAGACGGAATCTGATCGCGTTCAAGCGACACGGCGCGCGTCAACACGGCTTTCGAGAGCGCGCCACTGGTTTTCCCGGTCCCGGGCGGGCCTTGCAAGAGACTCATCTGATGGTCGGATTCCTCGATGAAATTCCGTTGGTGGGTGTTTGGCGGATGTCCGTCCGTGTCTTCGCGTCCGAGATACGAATCCATCCAGTCTAACGCATCACTGATGTGATCGTCACTGAATCGGTCTGTTCGGAGGTCTTCGCCATTGAGCAGACGGGTGAATAACTGGTACATCGGGTTATGCCGGGCAGCGCCATCGGACAGCATGTCCCGAGCTTTTTGGCTGTTGATGTCGTCCGTCTGCGGATCCAGAACAAAGTAGTCGCCGTACTGAACCAACTGGTTCCGCCAGCTTTCCTGTCCGGGGTCCGTGGTGACGGTGCGCCGGGTGTGATCGTAGTTGTTCCCGGCCTTCGAGAAGAAGTCCATGTGCCGGAACTGAATCCGGCCACGGTTCTCCTCGCCAGCATTCCAGTCAATTCGGTCGATGGTGACTGGGACGTTCTTCTCCATGTCTTCGGGCGACATGTATTCCGCACCAGACCCGGCGTTGTAATTCACCTGCTGTGCGTTTCCATCCGCATCGTACTCTATCTCATTCATCACCATCCAACTCCCCGTGGAGCTACTGTCACCGCCCTTCACGCGGGAGCGAGCAGCGATGCTGCTTGCATCATCGAAGAACGCATCATACGCAAGAACGCCCTCGAACACGTACTCGTTTTCATCTACCAGCGCCGGATCATCACAGATTGCAACCGGGATGGAACGCCCCGTCCGAACACGCTGAAGCACCGGGAGCGAGTACAGCGAGTGAATGTCGTCTCGCTGGGCGTTATGCTCCATGTCAAGGAATTCCACTAACGCATTCGCAAATTCCGCCCCACCGGTTCCAATTCCCGGTGGGTTCTCGATGTCGATTGGGGCTTTATTGATGAACGTATCTCGGTACGTGAGCGATCGCTCAACAGCCATCACGCCTTTCGCAAGGCTCTCACCGAGAGCTTTCACGTCCGTTTCGTTAATCTCGACTTCGCGGTCGGACATCGAATGGTACCGGAACCCGTTGATCTTCCGGCCCGCGCCATTCGGATCCAGATCCGCAACCCAGTCTGCATCGATGCGGCCAACAGCACACCACACATACTCTAACGGAATCTGAGCGTGCGGACGGATGCGACCAGGGTATCGACCAGCAGCGTTGTCGTGATCGCCGTGGGTGAGTGTGATGTCGGTCTGGTTCGTTGTGTACGGGACTTTGAAATCGAACATCTTCTGCCAGAACGCACCCCGAAGATCATGCGTCTCCCCGGTGTCGTCGCGGTCGTACTTCCAATCGTGCGCGGTGAAGTCCCGTGTCGGCAGCATGTTCATCACGGGAAGCAACCCGGTGTTCGGTGCAGGAAGCGACACATGAGTCGTGATTTCGCGTTGGACCGAGGACACCATCGCCTGATCATCTTCACTGTCGATGTCCCCGGACAGTAATAGGAGGTCCTGAAATTCGGACAGTTGTTCATCGTCTCGGTACTCGCCTAACGACTCATGAAGCGCCGAGAGATCGTGTTGCCCGTACACGTAGAAGTGAACGAACGCATTATCTCGCCCTAACGCATCCTGAATCGTGGAAACGCTGTCTTGGACATCCGCATACGCATCCCGAAGCAGTTTGCGTTCGTACTCGGTGTCGTCATCAGCAGCTCGCTCAGGGATGTCACTGATGAGGTGCGAGAACTGAATCGGCGTGTTGTTGTTCTCGTACTTGGATGCCGTGACGTACCCGCTCACCATGGCAACATTCTGATTCCGGAAGTCTTCCTGTACGTGCAGGTACACCCGAATCAGTTCCCCGCGTTGTGGGCGACCCATCTCGATTTCTTGGGCTTCCGCGCCGGGCGGCATGGTTTCAGACGGTTCAACTTCACCCGGCATATCGAATCCGGGAGCCGGGTCATCATCCGGGAGATCGCACGACCCAGTTCCGATGAGCCACGGCACACCGTCCGGCGAATACCCACGGGCACTCGGATCGATGAGTTGCACCATCGTCTGCGATCGCTGCACAAGTTCGGCGAGTTGCGGCCCTAATCCGAGATCACTGCGTAGTTTCTGAACGGTGTCCATCTTCGATGACCGGAACGTGAGCGTGTCATGCAGGTACGGACGGGCGTTTTCCTCATCCGGAATGTACGCCAGTTCTGCAATATCCGAGATGGTGTCGATAGCATCGAGATTCAGCAAGCGGCGCTGCTGACTACGGGTGATGCCAAGGAGTGCTGGGCTGCGGTCTTCAACCGCGTTCGTGTAACAGGCTTCTTCGTATGTACACTGTGTACACTTCGAATCCAGTTGGTACAGTACATCTTCTTCGTCTTTCGCATCGAACGAGTCGAATACACTTCCCGGAGACAGGAGGCGCGTCACGTCGTTCTCTCGGGGCCACAGCTCGAACTCCGGGAGTTCCGAAGGTGTTCCGGTAACGGCTTCGTCAGAGCCTTGGTGAGAGACGCCGCCTTCTAAGTGGAATCCGATGTTGGCGTCGTCCGGCCACACTGCATCAAGGAATTTCCGAACGAGAATGGTGTACATCGCCACCTGAATCTGGTGGTACGGCTTTTCGTCATGCCCAGCTTTCACGTCGACAATCCGGATCCGGAAATCGTTCGTCTCAGTGTCGAACCAGATGTACAGTAAGTCTGCGTCCCCGTGAACAGGCCACGTTCCGATGTATCCCGTTAGCGAGGTCTGCGTGAGAACAACCGGGAGATCCGCATCCGGTTCCTCAAGGACGTTGCACAACGCATCGATCAGAACGTCGTTATCCGGAGCAACCAGTTCAGACGGTTCCGTTCCAGAGTCACTGTCTTTGGTGGTCGCTGTCTCTGTTTCCAAGTCTGTGTCAATCGCCGTCGCGTCATCAGCCAGACTCACAACATCGGCTTCGCCTTGGCTGATTTCGTCCACGATTTCGGATTCGAACTGATTCCCTTCTTTTGCAAGAAGCCCGCTTAGTGGCTGGAATGCCTCGCGCCAGTCTTTCCGACTGGACTCTGCGTCACTGATGTCATCCTCGAATTCGTATTTGAAATACTGCGGGCACTGTTCGAGATTGAAGAACTGCGCCACACTGCTCGGGCCGAGATAGTCACTGGGCGGGAGGAAATGCGTGTCACTGTCTGGATGCGTTGCCGTGTCCAGAATAGACACGGGCAGATTCTGTTCCAGTGACTCCCGGAATGCAGACGGAGAGGGAAGCGAGTCAGTGACTTCCGAGGAATCGCTGGACGTCGACTCAGGAGAATCCTCAGTAGACTCGCCGAATTCGGTGAGGGAAGACGGCTTCGTGTCTGTGTTTTCGTCCGGTGAATCCATTATGTTATATCATCCGTTCACACCCATATGAAGGTTCGCCAAAACACAACTCACTGGCGCAGTTGAACAGACGAGATATGGATTAAGAGAGGAATTTGTGGACTTTGACTCGAAAGCCAGCACCGTCTCTGGAGTCGTCATTCACGGGAGTAGATTCAGTTGTGTCTTCGGATTCGCCGGACTCTGATTTCGTGGTTCCAGACTGTGTGTTTAATTCGGAAACTGCTTGTTCAACATCATCGGGGACTGTGTGGATTTGGACCTTGAACGATGTTTCATCGCCAGTTAATCGGTAGATTCCTTCAGACGGAATCACGTATTCTCCGTCCTCGCGTTGCAGATGGTATTTGCCGGTGAACGGCCCAATTTCAGCAGTTAAAACACGCTGATAGTCATGGAAAGTGATGTCGCCAACGGGTTTATTCGGAATCACCCCTCGGGCTAACTCCCGAGCGCCTTGCAGATCCCCGGCTTCAAGAAGTTCGTGTATCCGGTTTTTCAACATATCTACATCGTTACGGATAATCCAGTATAAAGATACTGACCGAGGAACACGGCAAAGAATACCGACGAGTGCCGTTAGTACGACCCGTGAACTGTGCGTTGCCCACCTAAGTCCACGGCCCGTTCATCACGAGCTATGGAGACAGCGTCTTCCGTGAACATCCGACCGGTGTGAGTATCCGCGCAGTCATCACACACGCGGAATGCTTTGTCATGCCCAGTTGCATTGTACTCAACATACAGAAACTGGTTCGGGGGCGCGACAGCGCCGCATAACCGGCAATAGTCCCAGTCCGGAACCCCAGCCACGGACAACGCAATCAAGTCAGAGTATTTCAGATTCGGCTCAGTGACCCCGAGTGACCGCGCACGAGCCGCAAAGAACGAATTGTAGTCAAACCCAGCGACTGACCTGAAATCAACCAGATGCGAATCCTCGCGGCTTAACGCCAACCCATACAAGGCATCACGGTCAGAGTCGTCCACCTCCGGATCCCACTCGGGAGGCAGATCGATGAGTTGGCCTTTCCCCGAACTCAGTTTCGTCGTTAACAGCTTCGATTCCTCAAGTGTCTGCTGTAACTCGGTGAGAACGGTGTGTCGGGACTCCGCAGTCCGAATAACGGCACCCAGTTCCTCGAACGCATCCAGATTCTGTTCCCGGATTGCGTGACGGAGTTCGTCTGGGTGTGGGATTGTGAATTCGATCACGTCATCCGGCATCGAATCACCGGAATAACGAATCGTCTCGTCACACCACTCCTGTTCCGCGCTCGTCAAGTCACGGGTGACGATATTCGCTTCAAAATAAATGGCATTCGCGCCGTGGATCTCGTATTCAGTTCCGTTCCCAATCTGTTCACCAGTCCCTATACGGATTGTGGATTGCCCCGTGATGTCCGTGAATAACTCGGGGTGGTTATACGTGAGAACGTCGGTTTTCAGGGAATCAGCGAATTCCGTCGCTGTACCCGACACAACACGAAGACTATCACCGAGATTATCCACACGACGAATACAATCGCCCATACCAGTGAGTAACACCGGTATGACTTCAATAACAGGAAGACAAACCCATTAAAATAATTAACTGAGCTTATAATTCTCTGAGTTTACTTCAAACACGATTCCATCAGTCTTCATCTTTTTGAATTCCTTTTCGACTTTCCCGGGAGCCATCCCCCGGTCAACAGCTTCATCCATGATTTCTTCAAGAGTAGCGCCGTCGCCTTCACTATCGCTATTCGCTTGTTTGATTGAAGCACGAAGGCTCTTTTTCCGCTCACGATGGCTTTTCGATTGCCCGGTTTCAACAATGTCAGCATCGAATTGCCCGCTTTCACTGTCAATTCCAACGTCAGACAGTGACTGCTGGATAATCGAAATCACATACTCTGCATCTTCCACAGTGATTTTATGACTAAGTCGGGAGCGGGCAACGGCTTCTGAAAACCGAACTAACGCTTCGAGCTTCCGAGCGGTCACTGGTACAGGCGCATCCTCATCCTCCCCTTTCAATCGCAGAGCAACATAGAATTCCTGAATCTTTTCCTTTGCAGCGTCCGTCATTACAGGCGAGAAGGTTTCTTTTGCATGTGCCACGTACTTCTGGAACAATTCCGGAGGAAGGGGAGGTTCTACTTCGTCTTCATCTAAGTCTTCAAGGTCTTCTTCATCACCACCAAATTCAGGATTTTCTACTTGGTTTTTGTGAGCATTCAACTGCCCCGCGCGATTCGAATCCAGAATGTGGCCTGATAGCCGAGTGTCTTCTTTTTTATTCGGTTGGTCCTGAATAATGAACAACAAGTCGAACCGGCTAATCAGCGCAGGCTGAAGATCAATCTGTTCACCCATCGGTTCGTAGTCATCGAACCGCCCGTACTTGGGGTTCGCAGCTGCAAGCATCGCGCACCGAGTGCGGAGTGTGGCGTTGATCCCGGCCTTATTCACGCTTACTTCCTGTTGTTCTAAGCCTTCGTGGAGGGCACTCCGGTCCGAATCGGACATTTTGTCCAGTTCGTCAACTCCCACTGTCCCTTGGTCCGCCATCACCATTGCCCCGCCTTCAAGCGTCCACTGTTTATCTCCGCCAAGACTCGATTCGACAGCTGCCGCCGTTAACCCGGCTGCCGATGACCCCTTCCCGCTTGTAACAACAGAACGGGGGGAAAGATTCTCGACGTACTTAATTAGCATCGACTTGCCAGTTCCGGGGTCACCCATGAGAAGAATGTGCATGTCCCCGCGAATCCGAGAACCATCTGCTAAGTGTTTCGTGACGCCACTGAATTGCTGGAGGGCAATCGGGAGTTTGACGTGATTATACCCGAAAATCGACGGGGCGACAGACTGCGTTAAAACCCCGTCATACGCATCTTCATGGTCGTCATCATCTTCATCATCTTCATTTACTTGATTAGGAAGCTTCCCGAAGAGATGCTGATAGATGCTTATATTGGACGATTCGTCCGGTTCGATGATGTCTTTGATCTTGTCGATGTCGGACCCTTTGATTTCGAGATCGCCGTACTTCTGATCCTCTTCCTCAATGTCAATTCCATCAAGGTAAATCCGGTTCCGGAGCGAATCATCACTTCCCTCTAACGGATCCTTGAGACTGATAACACCCGTTACTGTGACTTCGTCACCGGATCCGATAATCCCTGCAAGGTCATCTTCAACAATCACCGGAATGGATTCCGGTGTGGAATTGCCAGTGGTCTGAGACGGGCGCTCTTGGAGCTTCAGGCGCTGATCATCGATGTAGGTGGTGTTCCCCGGTTCGAACGAGTACGGCCCCTCACGCTCACAGCCAGTACACTCAACAGGCGTTTCGTACTCATCGCCTTCCTGCTGAACGTAGTTAACTGTCCCACATCGCTGACACCGAAATGCAGCGGACTTGGTTTTCGGTAAGACCTTCGTGGCTTGCCGAACCATGCCCGTGATTTCGACAATATCCCCGATGTTGTCTGTACGGATTTCGCTGACAGAATACTCCGCGTCTTCCGGATCTAAGTCACTGATGCGGACATTCGCACCGCTGAGATCAACATCATCAGTAGATTCTAACTGAAGTGCTTCCTCGAAACATTCGATGACATACGACGGGTTCTGGATGAGCGAGGAATACACACTCGAATCTTCTTCCCGAATGAGTTCTCCTGAAATCCAGAGAGATGACTGGGTGTCCGGATACCTCTTTTCAAGATCCTCAACTTCAACGTTCATCTGAGGGTGATTCAGAATCGCCCTAATTTTCTTGATTAGGTCTTGTTTATCATCTACGAATTTCTCATCATCCTCTTCATTTTCTTCGTCGGTTTGTTCCTCGTCGCTGGGGACATCAGTGTCGTTAAGTGACATATGTGTTGTGTTGTGGGTTGGTGGCAGAGCCACCCGGTTATCTCGTGTACTATCGGTTTCTCATGCGAACTGAAATACCCTCGGAGTAATCACACCGGGGCACCAGACAGTTCCTGTGATTAGGTAGATGAGATAGGGTTTCAGTGCCGTGAACTGTGGTTAACTGTCTGTGCGTCGGGGCGACCGCGCCATACGGACTTCGGCACCATCTCGGATTTTATCAGGACAGTGCGGGCAAACGCGCGGTTGATCGACATCGCCGGGCGTGAATACCTTCGCATACCGCTCAGTAACCTTCGAACCACAGTTCTGGCACTCAATCATGCATATAGATATACTGGATACTGTGGTAAATACTCGGGGGCAGACGATACGTTGACCAGTGAGACTGGCACTTATTCAGGAAACCCGAAGCGGCGAGCCAGTGCCGCTGTCAATGCATCGTCCAGAGATTCACCATACGCAGTTTTGCGATCTTGTCCTTGCAATCCTAAGCCTTCATCCGTGTGGTTACGAACGGTGTGCGGATATGGTGTTGAATCTGGCCGATAGGAGATATACACGGACCCCCACCGATCGCCTAATTCAGTGAGTTTCTCGTCAATGGACAGTTCCGAATTCAGGTCTGTGAAATCGATGTTGAACTGAACCCATTCGTGTTCGTCCATGTCCCAGACGCCGTCGACGCAATCTTCACGGAGGTCAACGACACGGACAATATTTCCGGGGAGGCGTTTCGTGTGGTACCGGTCACTTCCCGTGAGTACAGCAGTGTCTTCTGAAGCCATGTCTCAATGCAAGAAATGGATGGGGATAAACGCGGGGTAGATTCAACGATCAGTGAGCGACCATGCGCGACGAGTTATAGGAATTGGTCGATGCCGGTTTGGGATTTGTCGACGGAGACGACATCCCAGTCGATGCCGATGGGTTCGATAACGCGGCTAATCGGCTTCTCTAAGGTTTTCTCCAGCATCTTATCCCAGTCGATGTTGAATTCATCGGGGACTTGTTGTTCGTACTCGTAGCAGATCACGTCGGGATCGCGTTTGAAGTCTGCGTAGTGCTTCTGCTGGTACTCGTGTTCGAAGTCCGGGGTTTCGTGGTCTTTGAAGAAGACTGTGTCAACGCTGGTGAGGTAGACGCGCTTGGGCTTACTTCCTTGCCCGAAGTTGGTGCCGAGGAACTGGTTGGCGTAGATTGCGCCTCGGACTTGGGCGGTGGGGGTGTCGTAGTTGTCGAGGGCTTTCCCGATTCCGCCAGGCATTCCGATGTCTTCGAGGTTGACTTCGCCGTTGCGGAAGTCGGTGATGACTTCGGTGAGGTAGTCGATGATTTCGTCGTGGTCTTCGTCCATGACGATTTGGGTGATGACCTTCTTTTGGGTGCGTTTGGTGATCGCGCTTTGGTCACTTCTCTGATACTCAAATCCGGTCACATCGACTTTGTCTACGTCGTTGCCTTCTTTGTGGACGATGTGTCCGGCGTAGCGTTTCTTTTTGCCGCCTTGGTAGAAGACGCGATAGAGTTTCTCGAATTCGATTTGGAAGCGGTGGGTGTCGGCGTTGAGGTTGTCGGTGGCGAAGTCGTCGTAGCGGTTGTTGATGTGGGCTTCGTGTTCGTGGGCGATTTCGATGAGGGCTTCCTTATCAGATGTATCGGGAATCTGATACATAACTGAGTCCGTATCCCCATATGTGATCTCACTATCAAGTTCATTCTCCACGACATCAGCCGTAAACCGAATCACCTCACGGCCAGTCGCCGTCGTCGCCGCCCCAATCTCACTATCATACAACCGGAACTTCTCCCACGACAAAACACCGTAAAGGCTGTTCATAATAACCTTCACCGCGCCCTGCTGCCGATCAAACGTCTCATACAAATCCGTCCCCGGCTCATGCTCCGCACGAAGTTCCTTCTTCTGATCACGCTCATCCAGAAGATTGTCAATCATCTCCTGCATAACGCTCTCCGTGTTCTTCTCGAAATGGATCCCATTCGGCGCAACTAACGTCTCCCCATCGAAGTCCTCCGGATTATCCACCTTCGTTTCCGGAGACGCATTGATTGAGATCATCGACATGGGGTACAGCGACTTCAAGTCCTGCACAACCACATCTTCCCGAACACCACTAAACGGCTCGAATACAGCCCCGCCCTCGAAATCCGGGCTTTCAGACTTCTCCGCAGTCGGGAGAACATACCGAGGTCCAACCGTCTCCGGATCGCCGTACATCTTATGCAAGACGTACATGTCACACGCCTGCCCGGGAATCGGCGCATCATTCAAATCACACCCAATGAAATTCTGGACTTCTTGCCAAAACCCGATTATCTCCTGTTTCCGGTCAATCTCCACACACAGTTCAACGTCTCGGAGATTGTATTCTAACAGCGTTTCCGGGTCTTCCTCCCACAGATCACCGAGCTTCCCCGTGTACGGTTCCTTCCCGACATCAAGTTCCATTTCACCGACCGCATCCAGCCGATACGATTCCAATTCGGTGAATTGCGTTCGCTTGTACCCTTCCAGCAGATCGAACATGACGCGCCCGCCAACATCGACATTCCAGCCATTGTCTGCATACCCGAGGCGGGAGAGACGCCCGGGGTCAATGCCGATGCGTTCCATTCGGTCAATGAGGTACGGCGCGTCGAAATCTGTGAAATTCCACCCCGTCGCAACGTCTGCGTCAACACCGTCCAGATACCCGAGAAACGCCTTCAGCATCTGTTTTTCAGTGTCGAGCTTCGCAACTTCGAAGTCAACATCATCCCGGAGAGGTTCGTAATCCGCTAATTCTTCCGGACCAGTTTCACCGTTTTCAGCATCGTAGTACCACACGACGTATTTGTCCGTGTAGCTGTCGTGCGTGGTGATTGAGATGAGGGGTTCTTCTCCGTTTTCAGGGAAGCCGTGGCGGTCTTCCACTTCGATGTCGAGCATCAACACACGGTAGTCACTGTCTTCGATTTTGTCAGTGACTGCCTGTACCTCATCAACAGGGACCGAGATTTCACCAGAATTCTTGCGGCGGGCAGGGACTTTGATTCCGTTTTCAATGCCCTTGTCGATCATGAACCGGTCGGAGAAATTAATGTCCGATTCGAAATCGTTCTCGACATCCTGTCGAACGCCCCGGATTTCGCCCGGGACGTATGTGGTGACGCGGTGAACTTCTACACCGCGAATCGTTTTGAGTGGTTCATCGGAAATGCGTTTAACGCGGTTGTCGTCTCGCAGTGAGCCGACTTCGTCAGTGGCGACGTAGAAGTACGGTTCGAATCCGAACACACGAACGTGTTCCAATTCTTGTCCGGGGGCGCGACCGAAGATTTCAACAACTGGTTCGCGAGATCCGTCGGGGCGTTTCCGATTTGTGAAGTCGATGGAGGTGATATTGAGTGTGGCGTAAGAGTCGGCGTCAGGGTGTCCGGGAAGGGAATGGGTTGAGATTGTGTTTGCGGTTTCAGTGGCAGAGTCACTGGGTTCTGGAGGGGTGGGAGTGGGCTGTTGCACAGACATATTGGCTTGTTAGTGAGTAGTGCATGGTCGCATAAGTATCCCCGGATGGAATTCACGGACCCCCAGATGTAGGTTACTTCTGGGAATAGAATACTTCTGAATATAGGGTTTCAGGGAGTGTGGCGGCGAAAAACAATCAATCCCCCGAACGCTTTTTAAAGGCACGATAAAATCGCCGGTG
>Ga0306882_100384_pt1 | contig 14281 bp, 18 predicted proteins | sample AntDeeMetageno81_FD_190414 | JGI IMG/M metagenome (GOLD analysis project Ga0306882, IMG submission 190414) | Saline lake microbial communities from Deep lake, Antarctica - Metagenome #81 (v2) (version 2) | ecosystem: Environmental > Aquatic > Non-marine Saline and Alkaline > Saline | place...
GCTTGTTCGGCTCCTCGCTGAACGAGTGGATGAAGTGGACGAAAGCATTTTACGGTAAAACTTACGGTAAACTCTCGAATCGAGGGTTGAAGCCACACTCAGTCGAGAAATCGAAAGCTCCCGACTTGGTTCCCTCATCGGTAGCTTGCATGATGCGGCGCAGCTGGTCAGTCCGGTAGTCGTGTTTGCCGTCGGTCTTGATTCTCATTTATATGCCACCACGAATTCCTTGCACACTGCCTAGCTTAGAAGCTCTGATTGGGTGACTGAGTGTCGTCTGTTTATATCCTATTCCGGATTGCAGGGCTGACTTTGCGTAGTAACGGACCTGAGTGCGATTCCTTGCACATCGACGTGCCGATTTACTGTGCAAGGAAGCGGAAGCGATTTTGCCGGCGTACAACCCCGTGGAAATGCGTACGTGAGTCTGGTACGTGAGTCTGTTATTGATCAGACAGACCAACAAAACGGCACATTGTAGAGTATTCTATGATCTAAAGCCGCCGCCCAGCATCAATCTCCCATTGAGAATTCATAATATCATCTTCAGCAAATTTCCCACCCAGCAACTTCAGGAGCCTCCACCGATCTTGATAGTCGTCAATACTCAACTCGATTTGTTCACCGTCCCGAGAGTATCCAATAGAATAGCGGCCCGTAATATCGTATTTATTGATAGAAGACTCTACTAAGTCAGGTGTAAGTCTCGTATGAATATCATTTTCGTGTATCTCATACATTGCTCTCATCATATTGACTTGGCTCATCAACCAGCCCGCTGTCTTATCAGGCTCAGCGAATACAATACCAGAATTTTCTAGAGTATCAAGTACTTCTTGGCTTCGCTGTTCATACTCCTCTTGCATTTCGAAAACTCTTTCAAATGGTTTCGGTTTGATAATAAATATCCAACCATCATAGCAGAACGCGCTGAATCTTGGCTCGAAAATCAGTAGGTTATCCCGTACTCGCCTGTATTCTGTCGCGTTATCTCTATTTGATAGGATCAACCTTTTGCTAGTGTCTACGACAGTTATGTCTGTGTGGGTTTTCAAGCCGACCAAGACGTTCCCACCTGCCTCGCTGATCCGAACGAACTGAAAATCTGGTTTAGGAGCTTCACCATAGCTAGTCCAACCGTGGTCACTACGAGAGTCCAGTAGGCGGAACAGTTCTGTATTAGGAAGGTTCGAGATTTGCTCGCATTCAATTACTGAGTCGTCTCCTACGGTATTACTGATATCTAGGGGGCGTGCCTGTACCGTTCCATTCTCAAGATCACTAATGTGCTTATCCAAAGACTCTACAGTAATCTTAGAAATTTCATCTTGAATATCAGACCCGATGCGAAGCTTGCCCACATCAGGACCATCCCCCTGTTTTCGCACTAATAGTAGTTCTATATCGGCGATAGAATCTGCGAAGGTGCGTGCGTCTCGTAGAGTTTCAATTGCTTCAGTAGCAGATGACATGATTATGGTGCAAGGTATGTAGTGCCACCAAGCGGAACCAGTTCAATCTTTGTGTGGGACGTCTCTGTGTCTGATTCAGAACTATCCTCAGGGAACTTCATCTTTTCTTCAATTCGACCATCTGAAATCACTAATATGATTCGGTCATTGTTAGTCATACTGTATGCGTAGTATCCCACAGCACCCAGCAAGGGATTAATGTGGAGTATTTCAGACCGGATCTGTAGTAGTCCGAGCATCGAAAAAAATACGACAAAAACGACAATATCAACCGGATTTGAGAATGCTAAGCCAGCAAATACAAATACATATGACAGAAGATACATGGATAATAAGTCATTCTTTCTCTGGTAGCTGTCCACGGTCTTTTCTACAATAGCACTCTGTGCTTGAGTTCTCATCACCGAGTAAAGTACAAATGATACTATGACACAAAATGCTACGAGACCGGTGGAAACATACGAAAACACAAATTCAAATTGAATATAAGGAACAAAGATATTATCTATAAGTAGTGGACCGATATTACCCAATCTGAGAGAAATTATAAAAAACAACGGTACATAAGAACTCACAAATAAGATAAGTCTAACTGGATATCGGAATACTTGTTCGGATTCAGAGAGCCTCTGACTCATATTTGGGTGGCGGTTACTGTACGCTCAGTTGACCGTCAAGCCGGAAGTACATCAGGCTACCAGTGTGAAAGTAGCCAACTCATATTTGATCTATTACACGTGAAAGTGTACCTGATCCTGACTGAAACAAGAAACCGTACCGCCAAAGAAGTCCGGCCCTTCCGGGCCGGCCAAAGCCCGACCGCGTACCCACCCTCCACGCCCGCCCACCTCCACGGTCCTGCTCGCGCGCACAGCGCGCTGCGCGGGCTTTCGCAGGTGAACAGTGAGGATGCCAACCCGGTCGCTCACAGTGCAATCACACGCCGTTCAGACGGATACAGACGAGGAGTGCCCTCGTAGCGTAGTCCTTTGCTATAGCCAAACAGCGCGGCGCAAATCGACGATAGAAGAACCGCTCAGGAGGACGTTTCCTCGTAGTCGTCGGGACGAAGCTCGTCCGGGAGGTCCGAGAAATCGCCGCTGTCGATCATCACTCCGAGCTTGCCCGTTTCACGTAATTCGTCCATGATTTCCAACCGCTCAATAGCGTCATCGGAGAGCTTCTTTTCGAGGTTCGTCCGGAACTCGGCGCGTTCGCGCCGCTGTTTCTCCTCGATGTCCTCTGAATCGGGGTGTTCTACTCGTTCTGCCATGTTACGTACCTCTGTATGAGTCGTTCGTTCTCCCGCTCTATATATGTGAGGGCATATTCGAGCGCGATATCCGCAGCGAGCGGGCCGGGGTGCGCGTCGAACCCAGCATCCGCGACGGTCGATACATCCACCTTCTCACCGTCACGAAACACATCCATATGGACGCCTTCGCGTTCGACATCGTGCCCTGAGCCCTCTTCGGGTGTATGGTCGAACTGTGCCACGAGTTCGGTGCCGGTACCGATCCAGCACCGCAACTGGACGACGAACGCCGTGACCCCTCCGCCCTCGGTCGTGACACCGTACTGAATCTCCCCACGTGAATCCGACACCGACCGAGGGTACAGATCCATTACGCAGAGGGTTCCCCGAGTACCCACCAGCGCATGCGTGTCCAGACGGCTTTCTCACGGCGGTTCTGCACGTGCTGTTCCTGTTCTTGCTGGTCTTCAGCGTACCGGACAAGTTCGTCGTGCTCCGCGCGCTGTTCGAGCAGCTGTCGGCGCTCACGATTCAGCCGTTCGACCTCACGTTCTAACTCAGCCACCCGTTCACCGGCTTGTATGAAGTCTCTCACCGCTGCTGATTTAGATTCATACTGGCCGCCGTCTTCTGATAATTCGTCCAGTAGCGCGTTCTGTTCGTCCGTCACTGTGATTGTAAGACGAGCCATGTATGAGCACACTCACCGCCATAAGCGAGTGTTCACCGCCGGGGGTTATAGACCTACGTCAGACGCAACGCTGACATAGTTGCCCCGAAGGACCGCCTCATAGCCACTTGCGGATGCGCGACGGCTTCGCCACCTTTCCGATCCACCACTCCGACCGATTCTCGACGACTGCGTCGCCCGCATCCATGTCGCGGAGCTCGCCCGACGTGATCGGCGTCCGATCCCGTTCCTGGGACGTCGCCGACGACGAGTAGCTCCCTCGGTTGTTCGAGCGCGTCCGACTCATCACCGTCTCGCGGTACTCCCCGAGCGAGTCGAGAATGTACTCGACCGTCTCGGGATCACCCGGTCCGAAGTAGACCCCCTGGATGCAGTTGCCGAGAATTCCCTCAGTATTCTTGCCGTACTGTGCGCTGAGTTGGCCCTTGGTTTGAATCCCGATCAGCGCGCGGACTCCTTTGTCACGGCCCGCTGACGCCGCGGTACTCAGCCGTTTCAGTGGGGGAAGTTGATCGATTTCGTCCAGAATGTAGTTCGTCTCAGCGTTGGCATCCAGACTGTAGCGGATCGCCTCGTCGAGTACCAGCCGGAGCATCGGCCCGAGCGTCGCGCTTTCAATCGCCCGATTATCCACGAGCAGCGCACGCCCGTTTGGATTCTCGGCCCACTCGCGCAGCGAGAACGATCCTGCTTCACCGAAGTCGCCCTCGAACAGCGGATCGACCCGTTCGTGGACGTGGTTGTAGACATTACTTGCGCCGCCGGTCTCCACGTCGATCTGTTCGGCCCCCTGAATCCCAGCCCCCGAGAGGATACTGTGGAGTTCCTCGCGCGGACGAGCCAGCAGTTCCTTCAGATCCGCGTGTGTCGGCGTCGTTCCCTCTTTCTGACCCTCTCGATGAAGGTAGACCATCGCCGCTCGCAGCACGCTCGTGGCTGGCTTGTGGAAGGGGTCATTGCCGTCGGCGTCGCCCATCATCGCGGTCGCGATCTCCCGGTAGTGACGTTCACGCGTCACGTCGCAAAACATGTTCCAGATCACATCGCTGTCCTCGATCGAGAGCACGAGGTACTCGATCCCACGATCCTCGAAATACTGCTTGTAATCGTCCTTGAAATCGTGGACGACGGTGGCAACGTTCTCACCGAACGGGACTTGATCGAGCATAGTGCGGATCAAGGTAGTCTTGCCCGCCCCACTCTCCCCGAAGATGAGCGTCGAAACCGTCGCCACCAGCACCGGCAGCGGGTGAGCACCCTCACTCGTGTCTGTAATCGCGTCGAGCGGCACGATGAACTCGTCCGAGTCAAGATCCGCGTGCTTCATGTTCCATTTCAGACTTCCCGGCTTCCCGAAGACAGCGAGCATCGCACCGATGAGAACGGTGGCGACACCCACCCCAGTAGCCGCGAGGCCGAACTCCGGAAGCACGACTCCCTCCGGGGCTGGCAGCGACGAGGGGATAGGGAAGCCGACGTCGCGCGATCCGAGGTAGTCGAGCACGAACGGCCCGGCAACCGTGTAGATCGCCAGGAGATAGAACACCGGAATCACGATCAGGTAGATGTACTCGCCCGCGAGCAGCCGCGGCGCGAACATGATCGCCGTCCCGATGGCGAACGCGAGGTAGACGTACCGCCAGAGCCAGACGCGCGTGACGTAGCTCTGGCGCTCCTGATAGAGAAACACCGGTGGAACCGCCAGAAACGATGCGATACCCATGATCGCTTCCGCGATCTCGTCGTACGCGTCCCGATGAACCTCCGAATCGGGTTCAGGATCGTGCTCGGGATCAGTACGCGAGACCATCAGTGTCCGCCTCCTGAGCGTGAGCCACGACCACGGGTGCGTTGGGCGTCGCCGTCACACCGACGTTCATGCGTGAGTTCAGTACCGTACTCAGGCGAGCTATCCGTACCCTCCTGTTGCACACGGCGTTCGAGCGTCGCCGTGGTGTCACCGGAGCCATCCATCGTACGCTTGGTATCTCGTCTCATACCTCAGATCGGGGTTCGCGCTGGACATAGGAAAAAATAAAGACTGGTGTATTTTAATCTGCATTAATCTGTGATAGTTGCGTACGCCAAGTGAGCTTTTCGGCGGGAAGGCCCTGCCCAGATCATAGGGGGTGCAAAGACGTGGAACGACGACCGCGCGGGAAGACTTCTATCGGTCTCAGTCGCGACTTCGGTCGTGCTCACGCTCAAGAGCACGTTCGCGTTCTTGCTGGCGGTCGCGTTCGCGCTCACGCCGGAGGTCACGCTCACGAAAGCGATCCTTCGCGCGCTCTTTGGTTCGGTCGAGGTCGTCTTGATCAGTCCAGAGGTCGGTTTTAGAGCCGGTGAGCGCGACCTGTGCGTGAGGATGCTCCGTATCGCGGTGGATAGCGTAGCAGTAGGTGGCGGTGGGTCGATCCTTGACGAACTCGCGCATGGTTTCCCGCGTGGCTAAGGACATCTCGTCGTCGTTGAGCGCGCCGCCGAATTCCGGGGAGATGATGACCTGGCGTTCGTACTCGTACTCCTCAGAGCGCTGGATGAAGCGCTGAATCTCGCGGTGATCCATGCGCTCGCCGTAGCGATTGTGGAGGCCACGGCCCTGTTCACGTTCGCGGTCAAGATAGTCGAGCAACTGACTCGCATCGTGCTCCCGGCCAGTATCGATTTCGAGGTACATCATTCGCTCCGAAGCTCGTCGAAGATGCTTCCGTCGTGATCCTCAGAGTCAGAGTCAGCTTCGTCCTCGAGTGCCAGATCATCAAGGGCAACGTCGAGATCATCGCGAAGGCGACGGGCACCAGTGGAGAGGGCGTCGCGACGAGCGGTGTCCTTGTAGTCTTGTTTGAGAAGTTCGAAGTTAGCGATAGAGTAGACGCCCATTTTGGCGTTCATATCCGCGATCTGGTCGGCAGTGCGCTCCATGCGCTCGACGCCACTGGTGATGAGTTCTTGAATGCGCTCCTCGGCACGAATCTCAGAAGCGAGTTCGTCCTGAGATTCACGCTGGAGTTCGCGATGAAGTGCATTCCGGAGGTAGGTAGAGAGAGACTCGTCGGCAGCGTCAGCCCGTGCCTGAAGCTCGGTTTTAGTTTCGTCCTCGACGTAGAGAGTAAGTTTGGTGTCGCGAACCATCACCGACCCTCCGACGAGTAGGTGGCGGGGGACATCTTCAGGCGGTGCAGGGCAGAGCGGGAGGGGTGGGGAGCGGTTGATGCAGGGGCGGAAGTGGGGTGTTTGATCGCGTGGCAAGATAAGACCGTACGGTACCGCAGATCGATTCTACTGATTTGGCGGTTCTGAGGCCATGAGAGACAGATATCGACCACGGTGGTCATATTCAAAACCACTGTGGTCAGACTGATAACTCTTTGGCCATCTAGAGACGTGGAGAGACGAGCCCACTGACACCCGTCGTCAGAAGGTGAACTAGCCCCTTCGTTCTCTATGCTAGCTGTGAGGCTGAATGAGGCAGTTTACCCGTCAGTAATCGACCGATGTATACACCGTGGTCGTGTGTGGAACGATCGTGTCCTGTTGTCGAGCTATCGTTTGGCAGGTGGTTCTCTGACGGTGGTCATGTTGTGGCCACTGACGACGACTGACAGTGACCTCGATTCGGTGTCGATCCATTCCCTTCGGAGGACTGGATCAACATCTTGCCGTGTCGCCGGTGATCGGTGAAGTGTATTTTCCCCTTGGTGAGTTTCTGGAGGGCTTCGCAGGCGCGGTAGACCTGTTTCCATGCGAGGGTTTCCTCCCGCGCGGTTTGGAGCAGTGTTTTGAGTCCATCCTTGAGGACGCGCCCCTTGGGGGTTTTCTGTGTCCACTCGGTCCAGTGTTCGCAGATGGTGGCGGCGCGGAGGTCGGAGGTAGTGACCTGGAAGCCGACGTCGTCGCCCTCGCGTTGAATCTGGTCCATTGGAGTAGGATCGGGGCGCTGGAGGGTGGTTTCGTCGGCGTCACTCCGGGGGTTAGTGGCGTCAGATCGGGTTCGCTCGGCGGCGTCTTTGGCGTCGAGGCTGTTCTGGATGGATTTGTCGAGGAGCGTTCCAATAGGAACGTCCGCAATGGATATATCGGTGAGGCCAGCCGCGCCATCGTCGTCGGCATCGACGTCGAGGAGATCGTCATCACGGTGCGCGCGGAGTTCCGTCCGGAGGTCGTGATGCTCACGGGCGAGGGCGTGGCGGTCCTCGCGCTGTTGCTCATGAGTCTGTTCAAGTTCCGAGTGCAGTTGGTCGTTCTCGGCTTCGAGGTCGTCAACGCGGCGTTGAAGCTGGTTTAGTTGATCGGCCAATTCGTCGTCCGTCAGTCCGGTAGATTGAATACCGGGGGCTCTGTCTGTTGACATAGAGGCTTGCTGGCTTCCTCGGCTTCGGGGATGCTCCTAACATCCCCGGCCCGCATGGGTTATTTCCGCGAGCTACTGCTATCACCACAGCCCTCTGACTTGAATCTATTGGACACGCCCCGCCGAGTTGAAATGACTCCCAATGAGTGCCTTCCCTGTTCACTCGTGATTCTTGGGTGAATCAGGACTACTACTGCGTGGGAACGATCAGCGGTCACGAATGCCGCTTATTCTTATCCTGCCAGCCCCGCGGCGGGGGTGGTACGACAGCACGCGCTAAAGTGCGTCGGTTAGCGACAGCGTAAGCGAGGGTGTATAGTCGACACCTATAATCCAAGTTAATAATAGGCCAAATTAATATTATTAGAATAAAATTTATACCTCGTTAATTGCACTGAATGAATTAATGATATTTTATACTATTTGGCCAACAGGTATATTAACTACTATGATTAATGGTGAATGCGATGGCTCGAACCAGACGCGAAATCCTGAAACTCGTCGGTGCAACGGGCGCATCAAGCCTCGCCGGTATGTCGGTTGCTGGGACTGCCTTAGCTGCAGACCCGACGGAGCAACAACGGAATGTGATGCCGGATTCAAACTTCGATCCGAGTCGGAAACAAAATGTATTAGAATTCGTGTCTGACTCGTTCGAAGCTAGATCTACGCTGGAACATCAGCTTGAGAGCCAGAGTGGTATAACCAAATCGATGGCCTCTGACCGTGCTGACACTGCTATCAGCCGTAATCGAAACCAGCTACTAAAAGACCTGTCGGACCGCCAGATTCAAGCGATCAGCAAGGTCATGGAGAAGTCGGAACTGGTTATCAGCCGTAGTTCCGCAAACACTGGTAGCCGACAATCGGGACCCAACGGTAGCGGATCGGGATCAGGAGATGTTAAGTCGTTAGCGGCAACACAAAGCGGATGGCAATTCGAGAGATTCACCGGGACAATCAGAGCAGACCTCCAGACTCCTGTCGGGAATTATCGTGCGTTCAGATTTGAACATGAGATCGAATGGGAAGCAAATCACGACTGGCCGGCAGACGTACGAGGGATGAACGCTACTGGCCGTGGTAACGGCAAAAACTACGTGCTCGCATACTGGGACTACAGAGGAGCCACTGGGGATGACATACAAGAGTATACGAACTATTTCCTCTCTGAGAAAACCGGGAAATTCAAGGGATGTCTATTGCTTGGGACGAGCTTCACATGTTCACGCAACGATCGGGCATACATTGAGTGTGCCGGATCTGCTGGTGGAAACGGATCTGTTACTAATAAGTACGTTAACTGAAGATCTCAGCTTTGCACGTTCAGAGATACCACCCTTTTGAGCCTTCTGAGCCGTCCGAGTGAAGGAAGAGATGGTCAATCTCTTCCATCAAATCGTCGAGCGCCTGTTTTGGATGGTCTCGTACCCATGAGAACAGGTTATACACGACTTCCTTCAGGGCGTATTCCAGCTGTACTTGGATCGATGACGATTTCGAGCACACCGTTCCTGAGGCGTTCGATTCCGGACCAAGCCGCAGCAGACTGTAGGCCAGCATCTGGAGGTGCCAGTGCCTAGTGACTAAGAGAAGTTATGGGCATAGAGTGAGACGGCGACGTAATGAGTAGCGACCGTCGAAAAGAAATTGTTCGTCATCTGACCGAAGAACACCTCAATCGGTTGTTGACTGAGACGGATGAAGAGAAAGTCAGCCAGCGGCTGACGTTCGTCAAGAGACTCTACAAAGGAGCAACGCTCGAAGACGCCGCCGATGATGTTGGCAGATCCGCCTCCACGGGCAGTCGCTGGGTACGCCGGTGGAACAAAGGTGGACTTGGACTCCTCACCCCGAACTTCGGGGGCGGCAGGCCCCCGAAGCTCGATGAAACCGAACAAGCACAACTCCTCGAACAGCTTCGAGACGACCAACCATGGACGTCTCAGGAGATACAGTATCTCCTCAACGAAGAATTCGACGTCAAATATCATCCAGTCTACCTCGGTAAATTCCTCAAGAAACTCGGATTGTCGAGATCCATTCCTCGGACAAAGAGGCCTTCACGACCGGATGATGCAGAAGAGATCGTTGACGAGCGCGTCGGCGACGCGCTCGACAACGACGACACCGACGAACCACACAACAAACGAGACGGTGATACCGAGGAAGGCTGGGTTGTTGATGACGATATTTGTACGGATGGCGGCACTGTCCTCGGGTTCTTTGATGCTACCCATCCGCAGCCGTTCGACAATTCTCAGCGGCTGTGGTACGTCGATGATCCTCATCTTGAACGACCGCTGGTGAAGATCTTCGAACCAGCGGTCGGGTTCTACGCTCTCAATGGAGAGAGCGTGGTGAGCTTTCCAGAAGACCAGACGAAAGAGCGGATCTGTGAGTGTCTCAAACGAATCCGCGAGCAAAATCCGACGCAGCGGATTCTGCTCGTCTTGGACAACCACTTCTCGCATACGTGCGAGTACACGCGCAAGCGTGCTCATCAACTCGGCATCGATTTCATCTTCTTACCCACCGCCTCGCCGGATCTCAATCCGATTGAGCAGGTCTGGAAGAGCCTCAAGTGGGTAGCCTCACCGATGATCGTCGAGAGCGCGGAGGAATTCCGCGCTCTCGTCACCGACCTATTTGATCAACTCACCAATAGAATGAGCTTCGCCCAATCCTGGATCAATGAATTCCTCGACTCTCGTTTGCAATACTTATCTTAGGCACTACGACTGGCACCTCCCTCATCCCGGACCTCGCAGTCCCCAAAGCCCAGATCCTGCTTCGAATCCTCGAAGAACACCTCTACCGGCCACCGAAACAAGTACGACCGGATCAAATGCTCAGACGGCGCATCGATCTTGTTCGAGGCGAAATACTTCACCGGGTTCTCTTCGTCCTCCTCGTCTGTGACTTTCTCCGTGATGAGGAGCCGTATCTCACCCAATTCCGAGACAGAACGCTTCTGCGTCCAGATTTTATAGGTTTCGTCATCGATTTCTCGCTCAACTTTGTCGATGCGCTCGTCCAGCGCATCGACGTGAATCTCCTCGCCACCGTAGGTCACGTTCCGGTTGCTGCGGAGGGGACCAATCCAGTCCTTGTCGTATGATTCGATATGGTCGATGAGATTCGAATCGTGAGTGAACCACGAATCCATGAGGTAGGTGTCCGCCATAGTGATTAAGAGAAGTATTGGATGTTACCGTAAGTTTTACTGTAAACTGGTTTCGTTTACCTCATCGACCCGTTCAGCGAGCAATTGAATGAGTTCCTGTATGGTGATTTCGTCTTCCTGGACGAGGGTGGTATCAGTGGCATACTTGATCGCTTCAGCGTAGCTGGAGCGATCATGACGCGCCATGATCCGAGTGAGCTTTGCAGCCAAGCTATCGCTGATTGTGACGGTCGTGTATCCATCTGGAGGCATATTCGATCAAGATGCCTGTTTACGGTAAAACTTACGGTAACATTCAAAACTTCTCTTAATGACTACGGGACACCTACCTCCTCTTCGAGTTCGGTGACGATCTCTCGGGCAAGATCGTACTTCGTGCGGTCGTCGTCATCATCGTAGAGTCGAAAGGCAAGCGGGTAGGCGGTTTTATCGTCAGCGTAGAAGGCGTAGACGAGGTTCTGACCCCAGACAGTCTCGCCTTCGGCGTGATCGTAGAACGTGCCGACACCGGGAAGTTCCTTCCCGGTTTTGTGGTTCACCGAGTCGTCGAGGATGATGTAGCCATCCTGTGACCAGCGTGTCTCACCGTGGTTTTGCAACTCTTCGAGCCGCTCGTGGTTGAGTTGGTCTTCGTCCCAGTCGTACTCGGTGAGGAACTTGTTGACTGCTCGTTTACTCTGTGCTGGAAGGATCTCGCGTGCGATCCCTGCCACGGTCTTGTTGCTGGCGGCAACAAGACCTGTGGTGTAGGTTTTCGCGTGGTGCTGTTGCTCGGACGACAGAGATTCGAATTCGTCGATTGATTCCGTACACGAGAGGAACTCTGTGATTGGGAGCATCGACCGCTACTCCCACCTACATCGTGGCGCTACTTAACGTGCAAAGCTGAGTGAAGATTACGATCCAACGATTTGCTTAATATGTCGTGGTAACAAGTAGTGGCCAATGACACTGACCCAACGAAGTTGGACCGGTTTAATTCAGGGTCTGTTTGACACGTTGTTCGCAGTCGTTGGCCTTACTGTTCTCATTCTTCCAGCTCTATCGCTAGCAAATGAGATGCTGGGCGACCCGCTCACTCTATCGACTATGACCAGTGTCGTCATCTTCCCAGCGCTGTTTGCTGCTTCTCTCTACAGCGCGGGGTATCTTTCGCTTGCTCAGCTTCGAGATATGTGTCACGTCTTTATTTTGAGCGGACTGGGGTTGTCGGTTGCCAGTGCGGTCATCGTCATAGTGCTAGATATACCAATCAACTCTCCTGTCCCAAGGGTCATAGTATGGGTTGCAGCCTATGGAATAACCCTCTGGACCGTCTCATCTTCGAATCAATCCGGCTAGGCTGATCGTATTTTTTGCAAATATTTGTTGTCGTTCACTGACCGACACCTGCTCCTCTGTTGATCGATAGACGGCGAAGGGGTGGGGTGGACAAATACAACTCTTAGCGTCTCTGTCCGCCGATTCGACGTGACGGATGATGCAGAAACCTGGCTCTGCGGTTGGGGTAGAACTGCCAGATCTAGTAGGAATCGCCGAATGGATCGGCGTATCGCCGGCGATGCCTCTCAGACCATCTGGCGGAGAAAGAGCGGGCGGCGGCGTTAGCCGACCGCCCGCGAGAGGTTATGCACGATGCACTTCCGAGTCAGTTCTCGAAATTGTCCGTGCCACGTCCTCGTGTGTAGATTCTCGCCGTCATCCGCCTTCAGCATCGAAAACACGGTTTCGCTCATTGACCGCTGATTGTAGACGTCATCGTCGATTCGGGCGTTGTGAGCCTTCTGCAACGAAGATTGCTCGCAATGCTTGATCACTGGACGCGTCGCTTCGGTACGGCACTTCTCTCGCAGGTCACGCCACGAGTACATTTTGTCCGCGAGGAGTTCCCGCAGGTCTCCGGCGTTCCGCCGGAAGACCTGCAACCCGATATGACCGTCGTAGGCCTTTTTCGTCGTGAAATGGACGTCCATGATCGCCAGCGACTCCGTATCCACGAGCAGCGTGGTCTTCATCGCCTCAAACGAGTAATCCGCTCGCTTGCGGTAGTGAGAGCTCGCCTGCCCACGCTGGAAGCCGCTGGCATCGATTGCGCCAGTCCCCGAGAAGCCAGCCTGCTCCGCCGTTCTGCGGAGCAGGCTGCGCAGCGTCCGCATCGAGATCTCTTTCTCCCAGTTGCAGAACGAGGTGTGATCCGGCGACTTCTCCAGCCCGAACACGTCGAGAATTCCGGGCATCTCGTTGAGATAATCCTCACAGTCCCGGAGTGGCTTCCCGATGTCTTCGCGCAGGAGTAGCAATCCGATTTTGTTCCACTCAGCGTGCTCGCCGTCGCCGTCTTCGTCGGCGACGGCAGGCGCGTCTGGATTCTCCACGTGCTCTTTCCCAATTTCTCGATACTTCTTTGCCTGCTCTCGGAGACATCCCATATCGCAAGAGGGCGTCCAAATCCCCTGAAATCAGCGATGTAACCCGCAGAAGGAAGCGGTGATCAACGGAGCAACACCTGCCGCTTGCTCCTCTGTTATTTTTGGGAACCCTGGGGCTGGAGAGCTGGCAGGATAAGCATGACATGCTATTGGTCGTTCAATCCAGCAAGAGTTGTGATTAGTGGATGAATCCGGACTCACACTACACGGGAACGGTCTGCGGTCGCGAACGCCGCTCAATCCTTTAGTATCCAGCCCGATGAACGAGCAGTTGGTAGCAATGAGAGCCGACTGTGGCCCACCTGAGTGTTCGGAGCGTGACTGAGTGCGTATGAGCGGCCGAACTGAGCAGGCATGCGAGTATCTGAACGACCGGGACTATACGTTAGCAACGGCTCACTCAGTTCGCAATGAGGTTCACGTCGAGTTTCCTGCGTATGGACACCTCATGACCGAAGAGACGAACCACCTGAGAGAGCTCGGATTTGTCGTGGCTGCACTGTCCATGAATAAGGAACTCGACGGTTCCGGTGGCGAGATAATCTTTCAACTCAAATCCGGGATCGATGAGACGACGAGTGAGTGAAATCGGGGATGGTGTTCATCACTTGTCCTCTCTCGCTCGCTGGCTCGGCGTCACGTCGAGATCAGCCTGAACGTGATACTGGAGACTGACCGTCGGCGTCGAGAGCACTTCGGCGAGTTCCTCGGTCATATCGGGATGGTGGACGGCCCGATCGAAATTCTCCAGCATCCGAAGCGTGAACTCAGTGTAGCTTCAACAGTGGACGACATAGTTTACCGTAACTTTTACCGTAAGCTGTCGCCATTCGCTGTTCATGCCTCCAGAGGGTTACACAACAATCACGGTCAGCGACAGATTGGCTGCAAAGCTC
>Ga0306882_100430_pt1 | contig 13496 bp, 11 predicted proteins | sample AntDeeMetageno81_FD_190414 | JGI IMG/M metagenome (GOLD analysis project Ga0306882, IMG submission 190414) | Saline lake microbial communities from Deep lake, Antarctica - Metagenome #81 (v2) (version 2) | ecosystem: Environmental > Aquatic > Non-marine Saline and Alkaline > Saline | place...
GTATCCGAGGCGGTCTATCCGCCCTGTCAATCGGACAATATCGGGATTCCCCTCACTACAACGCAGAAATGCCCTTTCTGCGGGACTGGTGAGGGGTGCGGTCAAAAGTAACTCTGAATCCCATACTGGGATAGGAGTACCGGCTGATTGGCACAGCCAGTAGTCGTCCATGCCGGACGGCTACAAATCTTAAAATATCCCAACTCAGCGGTGCAGTGCCGTGGGAATCTTCGCCGTTCAGGGCGGAGAGGATGTCAACTCTCCGTGCAACCTCCGCAACTCTGTGTCTGAAGTATATATGAGAAGACGGATCAACCACTGTCAGACTACGTATGGACGATAATCAATCTGATTTCGAGGAACTCCGACCGCTTGGTGAAGCAACGTCGACTCCAGATGCTGAATTGGCAGAGAATGTCGACAATAGGGTCGACGATTCTGCTGCTGAAACACTTAGTGACTACCCAGACGAGATCGCTCCAACTGAGAGTGAATGTTCGTCCTGTGGAACCTCGATCCCCGCTACGCAAACGAAGTGCGAGTTCTGTCTCACCTATCACCTCGATGCGTCCGAAGACGAGCAGTACTGCCCAACAGATGAGTCGACACTCCTCCACGTTGTTCATTTTCTCGTCGAGGCCTCAACGTTCTATGCTGCGGTGGCAAAGGGATCTGCGGCCGCAACGCTGCTTTCGAAGCCCGGCAAAGATCCTGTAGTCGACAACTGCCTGATGATCTACGATCTCGATGAGGTACCTGCGATGCAGCTGGCTGACCGTTGGCCCTCGCTCCCCGGGGCAGTACGAGTTAGGTCTAAGGAGGGTCGACAGTTGCTCGCTGCTGCTCGTGATCGGACTGTGTTGACAGACGAACCGCAGTCGCCTCGTGAGGACCGACATGGGACATTCCTGTACGATGAGGCCGGATATGCGATTTCTGAGAAGAATCAGCTCACGAGCGACCTAGAGAATACAGACGATCTCTGGTTAGTCCCCGCAATTGCGCTCCAGGACTCTGTCGACGACATCCACGAAGAGAGTCACCAACCGAGTGCACCATCGAAACAGCAGCTAGAGTGTTGGGAGTGTGATCGGGAGACAAAACACCGCTTCGACGAGTTCGCGTCTCTCCCTTCTGAGGACTGGAGTGGCCAACCGATCTGGGAGTGTCGAGTATGTGGTAATCCTCGCTACGGACCGCAACCCGAATAGAACAGTCGACTGGTACAAGAATTAACCAATAAGAGGGGTATATTATATCGATTGTGGGTTCTCAACTGAATTTCTTCATTTACTCCACTGCTTATTTGCTACTATGGCCCTACTATCAATTAATGGTGGAGAATCTTCTTGTAATCGGGATTCTCGTTTCTATTTTTGTCGGGTTTAATATCGGTGGGTCATCTACCGGGATCGCGTGGGGACCCCCTGTCGGTGCTCGGATCGTCAAAAAGTCGACGGCAGCAACACTGATGACGTTTTTCGTCTTTCTCGGCGGTTGGACCGTTGGTCGAAACGTAATGGCCACGTTGAGCGAGAGCATCATCACGATCGACCTCACGCTTTCGTCGGGTATTGCTATCCTCTTTTTTATCGGGCTTGGCATCCTCATCGCCAATATATTTGGCGTCCCTGTTCCAACCTCAATGACGACCGTCGGTGCGATTGCCGGTCTGGGACTGGCGACAGGTACACTCAACTACGAAACAATTGCCGAGATTATCTCATGGTGGTTCGTTACGCCCATTATTGGGTTCTGGATTGGCAGCGTTATCGGACGATACATTTACCCAGAAGTCAATCGACGGGTACAAATTGAGAAGTCAAATGGGCCATTACTGACTCTTGATCGGGATGGACTGATTACGAAACCAACGCTCGGCCCAAACACGACGGAGTCAGAGCTCGTTAGCACGGCGTTTGTCTTCGTTATCGGCTGTTACATGGCATTCAGTGCTGGTGCGAGCAATGTTCCGAACGCCGCTGCACCACTTGTCGGCATCGCAGGCGGACTCCCTGCCGACACCGCGATCATCATCGCCACGCTTGCTATCGGATTTGGTGGATTCACCATTGCCCGGCGGACGATGGAATCTGTCGGGAGCGAACTGAGCGATATCCCGCTGCTTGCTGCTCTATTCGTTATGCTAACCGCATCAACGATTACAACCCTTCTCTCATGGATCGGTATTCCAATCAGTCTTGTGATGGGGACGGTGATGACGATCATCGGCATCGGGTGGGGGCGTGCAACTCGTCCGATCACCCTGAGTGAAGCAGTCGGCCACGACGGCGAAGACCACGAGATCACCACCGGTGCGATCACCGTCAGGCAGACGAAGGGTAAATCAGCCGCACCGATCGGGGAGGAAGAACCGAAAGAAGTGCTCGATGCAGGCGATCTCTTTAATCCCAAAGCGGTAATCAAATACGTCTCAATGTGGATCATCGGCCCGTCCGTGTCAACGACACTGGCCTACGCGTTTTTCAGTCTCGTCCCGGGAGTCGCCTGACGATGAACCTTAGGTGGATGGATGACGTCTCTTGAGACATGCTCTCACGAATTCTGGTCCCAATGGATGACTCTGAACACGCTGAGCAGGCTCTCGAATACGCACTTGATAACCTCCCTGAAGCCGATGTCACCGTCTTACACGTCGTGGGTGTCCCATCGATGATGATGGGGGAGGCAGTGGCTCTCGCTCTCGATGACGATATTAACGACGCTGCCACCGAACATGCTGAGCCAGCGTTCGAACGCGCCCGTGAGATAGCCGACGAGCGTGATCGGGAGATCAAAACGATGGTCGGCATTGGCCACCCTGCCCGGAATATTCTCAAGCGAGCTGGGGACTACGATACAATCGTGATTGGTGCCCACGGCGCAGACTGGGATCGCGCAACACGTAAATTTCTTGTTGGGAATGTGGCTGAGACAGTGTCGAAACGAGCAAAAGTTCCTGTGATAATTGTTCGATGATTGCTACGCCTTAGACTATCGTAATATCGGAATTACTGTTAGTCGGGGAATAGTCTCCATCGTGGACGAGGCCAGCAAGACTACTTTTGTGTGCCTATCGAAGTCGTACATATGTATCGGAACATCCTGATTGCAACTGACGATAGTCCGCAGACTTCAAATGCGGCGAGTCAGGCGATAGAATTTGCCCATACGTTTGACGCGACGTTACACGCATTGTATGTGCTCGACAGTAAACTGGCGCGGACGGACGCCACGCGAGAATCTTACGAGCAAATAGGTGAGAGAACCCTGAACAGGATCAAAGCGGAAGCCGCAGAGAAGGACGTATCGGTGACTACCACGCTCGAAGAAGGCATGCCTGCACAAGTCATCCTCGACTACGCAGAGACTCGTGGGATCGATCTAATTATACTGGGCGGAAAAACTAAATCGGTAGTTGAGCGATTTTTGATCGGAAATACTGCCGAGAAGGTTGTGCGAGATGCGCCGATGTCGGTCTTTATTGTGCGAAAAGAACATGAGGTGGTGTAAATGCTGTTTTATCATTTTAGCCAGAGATGCGAATTCTGATATTAGATAGCATTCGGACACTCGTTGGTTTGACGCTCCCAGCCAGACCAAACGGAGTACGTCGAGCGGAGAGACGTCGGTGTCTCCCTCACTCTACAACTCACCCGTGGGACTGGGAGATGAGACCAAAATAAAATCACGGCGAAGGTGAAAGCGAAGACCCTGGAGGAGGTTCGAATTGACATGGAGACTCTTCGAGAATATATCGACGACCTTGCAGCGTCGACACGCCAGATCCAACCAGCAGAGGCAATCAACTAGCAAGTCGACCAGATTTTTTTCATCGCCTCACTAGGGGTGGAGGCGATTTAATTGAGCAACTCAGTAGATCAATCCATAGAATCGAGTGGCCTCACCCCACAACAGCGTCTCGAATCGTCGAATACTCGGCTCGTCGACGCTGGTATTGCGACGATCAAGGATATGGAGATGTTGCGGGCGTGTGTCGCCTACGAAAATGCGAACAAACGTCGAGTTCAGATTTTACAGTGTCTCAAGCGACGAGCCGACGAGATCCGGGCCGAAGTCGAATAGAAGAGCACTCACTGATTCCTTCTGGACCCACGTGCTGTTAACCAACAAACAGCGATGTTGACGAATTTTGTTGGTTAATTCTGCTACTGATGATGATTTTTCTCTCCGAGAGGAGTGCGGGGAACGTGTTCTCGCGGTGATTCAATATGGCATTATCAGCACATTCGACCAGTAGCATTGCCAATGAGATTGCAACAGCCCGGCAGGCTGACTACGTAGCATTAGTAAAGTACCACGGGTCGGGTGACTCGTGGCGTTCGCAGAGGCACGTCACGCCCAAAATCGGGCGGTAATGCGTGCGACTCTTTAATTCCCTTCGCGCTCCCTCACGGTCGCGTGGAACCAATAACACCCGAACACACTGATATGTCCGTGAAGGCCAGCCCCTTTACCCGGGCTCGACACCACCCGTCTCACCACGTCTTATCATGTTCCAGTGCGTGGGTTTTGAGAGGTTGTTAACGGTGAGTTCTTACATAAATTAATGAACAAAAACATAATAAAACTGTTGATTATCACAATGAGTGTACGCGATTCACCCACGGGTCAGGTGACCCGTGGAACTCTCGCTGCATCCTTTAGACTGTGGATCCGAACAAGTGGCCCCGATACACTCATAGTATTGAAGAGTAATACCTCAAAACGAATGTTTAGATTGGTGGACATCCGTTTCGCTTTCAGAGGCACATGTGACAATGTATGCCAGTAGAATAGCAATATTTATATTATTTCGATAAAATTTTGATATATGTTTAGACGACGAGATATTTTGAAAACAGGGGCAGTTGGTGCGACCGTTGGGCTTGCAGGCTGTACTGGCAGCGGCGACGACACCGAGGAAGCAGCATACGACATTGGGATGATTTATGCGCTCGGTGGTACCGGGGACGAATCGTTCAGTGATGCGGCAAACAGCGGACTCAACGTGGCCGCCGAGCAGTTCGATATCAATTTTGCCGATAACGGCCCACAGAGCAGTGCCGATTTCGACACGTTCCAAAACCAGTTCGCTCGCTCGACGGACCCTGCGTACGACCTGATTATTTGTCTCGGATTCGAGCACGTCAGCCCACTCCAAGCAAACGCCGACGAGTATCCGGACCAGAACTGGGCGATCTTGGATGCTGTCGTCGACAAACCGAACGTCGAAAGCTGGACGTACGCCTCCCACGAGGGCGCGTACGTCGCTGGCGAGGCGGCTGCAACACTCTCCTCGATGGAGTTTTCGGCTGGCGCTGCCGAAACCGACCCCTCCCAGACGACACTCGGTTTCGTCGGTGGGGTGGCAGCCCCGCCTGTCGAGGCGTTCGAGGCCGGATTCCGGGCCGGTGCCCAGAGCGTCGACGAGGAGTTCGAACTGCTGACGAACTACGTCGGTGGATTCGACAACCCCGGTGATGTCAGGGAGGCCGCCCTCTCGATGATCGACAACGGGGCGGACGTCCTCCTGCACGGCGCGGGCGCTGGCGGGTCCGGACTGTTCCAAGCCTGCCAGAACGAGGGTCGGTTTGCTTTCGGTGTCGACAGCCGCCAGTCCGAAACGTCCTCTGCGTTTGCGGATGTCATCCTCGGCAGCATCATCAAAGGCGTCGAAACGAGCGTCGTCGACGCCATCGAGCGCGTCGTCAACGGCGAGTTCGAGGGCGGCGAAGCCTTCGAACTCGGTGCCGGGCAGGGCGGCTTCGAACTTCCGTGGGGCGTCGAGATCGGCGACGACATTCCACAGGAAATCAAAGATCAGGCCGAAGCGACCAACCAAGCCATCGCGGACGGCGAGATTTCGGTGCCAAGTCAACCCTGATCGTCACCCGATATTCCGGTATTCTGATAACCACAGCCGTTGGAGTAAAATGTAGCTAATGGATGCACACTGGGCACTGCACAGCGAGGGATCACGATGAGTGTCGCCGTTCAGTTACAAGGAATTACAAAACGGTTCCCGGGCGGGGTCGTTGCCAACGACGATATTGATTTAGAGATCGAACAGGGCTCGGTCCACGTCCTCCTCGGCGAGAACGGGGCGGGCAAAACGACGCTGATGAACGTGCTGTACGGGCTCTACGAACCGACTGCCGGGACAGTCCACATCAACGACGAGCCAGTCAGTTTCGAGACGCCACAGGACGCGATAACCCACGGCGTCGGGATGATCCACCAACATTTCACGTTGGTCGACCCAATGACAATGCTCGAAAACATCGCCCTTGGCTGGGAGCCGGTTCGGTACGGCGGGCTCGCTGTCGACACGGATGCTATCGAAACCGAGATCCGTGATCTCAGCGACCGCTACGGCTTCGACATCGCCGAGCATATGCACACGCCAGTCGAGCAACTCAGCGTTGGGGCCCAGCAGCGCGTCGAGGTCGTCAAAACGCTGTACCGCGGGGCCGATATCTTCATTTTTGACGAACCGACCTCAGTGCTCACACCACAGGAAGCCGACCAACTGTTCGATGTGTTTTCGGAACTGACCGCCCAGGGCAAGACGATCATCTTCATCTCGCACAAACTCGACGAGGTACTCGCTGCTGCCGACCGGATCACGGTCCTCCGGGATGGCCGGAAGATCGATACCCTTGACGCCGAGGGTGCGACCCAAGACCAGCTCGCCAGTAAGATGGTTGGCCGCGACGTGCTGCTGTCGGCCGACAAACAGTCGGTCGACCGGGGCGAACCGCTGCTCTCAGTTGCGGACTGCTCGGTCGACGACGATCACGGAATGAGGAAGGTCGACGGGATCGATCTCACAGTCCACGAGGGCGAAATCTTTGGGATCGCGGGTGTCGACGGCAACGGTCAGACCGAACTCGTCGAGGCGATTACGGGGCTTCGAAGCCAGACCGCGGGTACGGTGTCGATTCGCGGCACCGATGTCTCCGAGCGCTCTCGGCGTGAGCGGATCGAGATGGGCCTCTCGTACATTCCCGGCGAACGTCAAGAGCAGGCACTGGTACTCGATTTTAGTCTGACACAGAACGCGGTGCTCGGCAGCCAGCACCACGACCAGTTCCGCCACGGACGGGGCATCGATTGGGCTGCAGTCCGCGAGCACACAGACCGGATCATCGAGACCTACGACGTTCGGCCACCCGACCCGACCGCGAACGCCCGGTCACTTTCGGGCGGCAACCAACAGAAGTTCGTCGTCGGCCGGGAGTTCCTACGTGACCCTGATCTCGTGATCGCGGCCCATCCCACTCGGGGCGTCGACGTCGGGAGCATGGAGTTCATCCACGAGCAGCTTTTGGCCCTCTGTGAACAGGGTGTCGCCGTACTGCTGGTCTCGGCCTCGCTGGACGAAGTGACCAGTCTCTCGGACCGGATCGGCGTCATGCATGACGGCTCGTTCGTCGACGTCGTCAAGCCCGAATCGGTGACCAAAGACCAGCTCGGCCTGCTGATGGCAGGCGAATCACTCGACCGCGAAGCCACTGCGAGGTCCCAATGAGCGGACTCACAGCCCGAATTGAACGGTTGTTCGGCGTGCTTATTCGACTGTCGACCGGCGAACGGATGCTGTTGAGTAGTGCAGCGGTCCTCGTCGCAGTCGGTGTCGGGATGATCGTCATCCTCGGCGCTGGCTACGCAGCGACCTGTCGGTCACCGGCGCTCTCAGTGTTCGGGCTCGAATTCTGCTACAACCCGATTGAAACGTATTTCGTGTTGCTTCAGGGTGCCTTTGGTGACAGCTTCAAACTCGCAGTGACGCTGCAGTGGACAACACTGCTGTTGTTTACGGGGCTGAGTTTTGCGATTCCCTACAAGGCTGGGCTGTTCAACATCGGGGCCCAAGGCCAGTTCGTCCTCGGCTCGCTGGCGACCACCATCGCGCTGCTCTGGGCTGCCGAGATTACGCCGAGTGGCATGCTCGGTCGACTCGTGTTGGTTCCAGTCGGCCTGCTTGCGGGGGGTGCCATCGGTGGGCTCTATGGACTGCTTCCGGGCTATCTGAAGCACCGATTCGAGGTAAACGAGGTGATCTCGACGCTGCTGTTGAACTTCATTGCGACCGCAATCGCGGTCGTGACCGTCGACCGGTATTTCGCCGACCCGGAACTTCAGGGCACTGTGAGCCGCTCGATTCCCACCGAAGCGGTGCTCTCCTCGCAGCTGTTTCCCAGCAGTGCCAACTTCTCGTTGCTCGTGTTCGCCTTCGCGCTGCTCGTACTCGGCGGCTTCTACTGGCTGTTGACCAACAGCGCCATCGGCTACGAAATCCGGACGATGGGCACCCAGCCGAAAGCCGCCCGCTTCGGCGGCGTCAGCGAACGGTTCACGACGCTGTTTTCGATGACCACCGCCGGTGTCGTCGCTGGCGTCGGCGGCGCGGTGTTCATCATGATGGTGTTGGGTCGGTGGCAGACCGGTGCGCCACCGGTCGGTTTCGACGGGATCGCCGTCTCAATTCTCGCCGGAAACAACCCACTGGCACTGCTCCCCTCCGGGCTGCTGTTCGGTGCCCTCCAGAGCGGCGGCCAAGCGATCCAGTTCCAGCTTGGAATCCCGAGCGAGATCGTCGGTGTGCTGCGCGGACTGATTATCCTCTTGGTGGCAACGCCGGAACTGTTCCGACTGTTCGGAACCCAACTGGAACGGCGTGGACTGATCACGGTCGACGGGGGGCGTGAGTAATGCGCTCCGAACTCAAAACGCCGGCCAAATGGCTCGGCGGCTTCCTCGCGGTGATTCTCGTGCTGGTCGTCACCAGTTGGATCGTTCCGCCCGAGTCGATAACCGGCCAAGTTCTCGATGCGCTGTTGGACACGAGCTACGCGAGTGCGACCCTCCGAGTGGCCGTCCCGATTGCCTTCGCAGCCATGGGCGGCATCTTCGCAGAGAAAACCGGAATCATCAACATCGGGATCGAGGGCTTTCTGATCCTCTCGGCGCTCAGCAGTATCGTCGCTGTCGTCGGACTGACGGATGCCGGTGTCCCGCCACAGGTCGCCCTCTGGCTCGGTTTCGCCGTCGGGATTCTCGTGAGCGTCGGTGCGGCCGCCGTCTTCGGCGTGTTCGTCATACGGTACCAGTCGAACCAGGTTATCGCCGGGCTGGCGATCTGGCTGATTTCGCTCGGAGTCGCGCCGTTCGTCTCGCTCGTGCTCTTCGAGAGCGTCAACAGCCCCTCGGTTGGCACGCTCGGGACGTGGCGGATTCCACTGTTGGCCGAGATTCCGGTCGTTGGACCGATCTTCTTCGATGCCTCGCCGATGGTGTATCTGATGCTTATCAGCGCGCCGCTCTGCTGGTATGTGCTCGCCTACACCCGGCTCGGACGCTATATTCGGGCCAGTGGAGACAACCCACGCGCCCTCGATACGGCTGGCATCAGCGTGAGCCGAACGCGATTTAAAGGCGTGCTGATCTCTGGGGTCCTCTGTGGGATCGGCGGGGCGGGCTTCACGCTGGGCCAACTGGGTCGCTTTGTCGGGTCGGGCGAAACGAGTATCGGGGGCCGAGGATTCCTCGGGATCGTCGCCTACCTCTTCGGGAACTACAACCCGATCCTGTCGACCATCGGGGCACTGCTGTTTGCGAGTTTCGACGCCCTGCAGTTCCGCCTCCAACAGATTCCCGCCCTCGCCATCCCCCAGCAGTTCTTCCGTGTGCTGCCATTTGTTGTCGTCATTCTGGTGTTGATGTTCGTCGGTCGGACCCGCATCCCGGCGGCCCTCGGCGAACATTACGACGACGACGAATAGCTCACAATCGGTACGTTTTGGACCCCGAGGCACGCGATGTTTGTATGAACATTGTCGTCACCGGCGGCTGTGGCGCGACTGGCAGTTGGATCGTCGACCGACTCGCAAAGTCCCACACGGTCACCTGTTTGGACCGCGATACCCCCTCCGAGCCCCGACCCGATGTCGACTACCGAACGGTCGACCTCACTGATCCGGGAGCTGTGTTCGATATTATCACCGAGGTCGACCCCGATGCAGTCGTTCACTGGGCAGCGATTCCGGTCGCGGGAAACCATGCCAGCGTCGACCTCTATCGGAACAACACGCTCAGTGCGCACAACGTCCTCACAGCTGCCGGGCGGGTCGGTGCGGACGTGGTACAGGCGTCCTCTGACGGTGCCTACGGCTTCTTTTTTGCCGCTGAGACGCCGGTCCCCGACGAGTTGCCGATCACCGAATCCCACGCGCTGCGTCCGGAGGACCCCTACGGGCTTTCGAAAGTCGTTGCCGAGGAGATCGGCAAAACCGTCGCTCGGCGCGACGGGATCAGCGTGGCCTCGCTGCGACCCTCGTGGATCCAACTGCCCGATGAGTACCCCTGCCGCGACCCCGACTACGTCGACGATCTCTCGGCTGGGGCGGGAAATTACTGGTCCTACGTCGATGTCAGGGACGTCGTCGACCTCGTCGAGGCCGCACTGGAGGCCGACTTCGAGGGCCACGAAGCGTTCAACTGTGTCGGTCCTGACAACGCACTCGGTCGGCCGCTCAAAACACTGATCAGCGACTACTACGGCAGCCTTCCCGACGACTGTACGATGTCGGGTGACGGGGCCGCCTACTCCACAGCGAAAGCCACACGGATGGTGGGTTGGGAGCCGACCCGCTCGTGGAAAACGGTCGTCGACGCCACAGAGAACTGATTGTAGAGGGGTATCGAATACACCGTTCTCAGACCTACGAATTTGATCGCTTCACGCCTGAAAAGACGATTCGTTCGATAGTCGACCGTCCCCGTTTCTGAATCCCGGGTTGGATCGTCGACGAGAAGGTAGACGAGATCGGCACTACTCCGGAGGCCTACAACCGTCTTCGATGTCTCTCAGACGGAAGGTGAGCCGCTTCCAGAGTTGGAGACTGCGGCCACTGGAGACGGAAGCGATCTCGTGGTGAGGCTCACAGAGGTAGCCGAAGACCTCGGTGTGGCTGTTCGCATTGTCGACGCTGATGAGTGGAAGTACGGAGATGCGATGGGCGTCTGCAAGTACCGATGTATCCACTCCTTTCACCCCGTTGTTGAAGCAAAAGCCCGAACGAATCAGGCTGATCTCGCTGTTACGTTAATCCACGAGTACGCTCATGCGTTGTTGCATTTCGGTGTCGACAGTGAACCCGAGCGGGCAAAACGTGAGGTCGAAGCCGAGGCCGTCGCGTACATCGTCGGTCGATTTTTCGACTTGGATACGAGTGGCTCTGCGTTCTACTTGGCGGCGTGGGAGAACGAGGATTCGGAGGTGATCCAGGATCGCCTTGGTCGAATTAGTTCGACTGCTCAGGAGATCATCGAGGCAGTTTCAAAAATATAGACCTACATATTCTTAACTAGGTATCCTGCTTCAGTTCGTTAGAATATATTGAACGTCAACTGCATCCATCAAATGTACTGTTAGTTGGTATTTCTAAAAATAACCTATCTGAGTCGATTTGAATTGTCATTAAATCACAATCCCTGCTATTCACAAACGTACTAGAGCGAATTAGCTGCTACGGCTAGCCCTGAAACTTAGCCCAGTAGACCGAGATCATCGATTTTCTCAACAATATTCTCTACAGCAGCAGTCGCATCCTCAGCAAATTTACCACCCGTAATTACGATTTTACCGCTCCCAAAGAGGAGGATTACGACCCCTGGATCTTCCATTCGGTAGACGAGTCCAGGAAACTGTTCGGGTTCATACTCAACATCCTCCAACCCAAGCCCGATCGCGAGTGCATTCAAATTAAGATCATAACCGAGGTCTGCACTCGAAACAATGTTTTGGACGGTGATCTCTGGAGAGTCAGTGACTGGGATACCTAATTCACGAAGCTTCTCAAAAATCATCTCGAGGGCCTCGTGGACATCATTAACACTTGCAGCGCCGGTACAGACGATTTTCCCGGAGCGAAAAATCAGTGCTGCAGCTTTTGGATCTTGTGTCCGATCAACGAGTCCAGGAAAGTTGTCTGGGTTGAATTCGGCACCGGGAATATCGTCGACAAGTGTTTCGAGATCAAGTTCCTGATCGATTCCAGTTGATGCAACAACGTTCTGAATTTCAATTGTCTCTGTAGGTGCGGTCATAAATTAATGTAACCTAGTTACGGATATGGTATTATAAAGGGAGGACAAAATCAGTCGACCTCGGTTGGATTAATTGGATTCTCACTCTTAGGAAGTTAGCGTACCTTGATCTGGAGGAGGACACTAATTTAGTCGTGATTAAGGAGTCTGTCGATATGCTTTGTATATTCGAGATTATTTTTCGCCCAGCGCATACACATCACCAGCCTGGGTGGCAACGATCACGATGCCATTAGTGATCGCTGGCGCTCTCTGGATGCCTCCGAGACCGAAGTCACTGAAAGATCGATTACGGGTCTCAAAGGACCACCACTCTGTGCCATCAGTCAGAGAAAGTGCCCGCAATATCCGTCTATCGCCGAAATACACACCATCTCCAGCAATTACCGGTTCAGTAGCCCTTGTACTCGTGTCGACAGTCCAGTCTCTGTTTCCCGCAGTGTCGACCGCGATAAGTCCCTCACCGGTCGGCACGATAATGCGATTTTCAGCCATAGCGACTGACCGACGAACAGAGCCTGGGAGGTCAATACTCCAGTCTTTAGATCCATCTTGTAGGTCCAGCGAATACAGCGTTCCGGCCTGCGTACCGACCACAACACGATTGCCTGCGACAGTAGGCGCTGCTGTCGTCTCACCATCGGTGTCGAACTGCCACAGTTGTCGGCCTGAAACGGCGTCGTAGCTGACGACCTGAGCAGTTCCCGCACCGTAGACGACTGTCTCACCGGTCACCGCTGGCGTCGAAGCGTACTCACCGAGAGTGTGACGCCATCGCTCAGTGCCGTCGTGGTCGAACGCCGCGACAGATGTGGTCCCGAGGCCCCCACCAACGAAGACACCGTCTTCGGTCACAGCTGGTGAGCTGTTTATGTCGGTACCTGTGAGTGCCCGCCATGTGATACCGCCGCTGTCGGCGTCGACTGCCGCCAGTCCCCGGTCTTCGTTCTCACCGCCGTTCCAAACTGTGACGTAAACCGTCCCGTCGTACACTGCTGGTGTCGAAGAACCGTCGTGGCCGATATCGGTGATCCATTGGCGCTGCCCTGTCGCACGGTCAAGTCGGACGAGTTTTCCCCCGAAAGAGAGATACGCCCTGTCATCGGCAACGACCGGCTGGGAGTGGTCGTACCGATGGGGTGTCCGACGCCAGTATGTCGTCACTCCATTTGTCGGCCCTGTTGCATCGAGATTTCCTGTGTGTCCGGAAGAGCCCTGAAATTGCGGGATTACACCGCCAGCGTCGCCACCAGTTGGAACCTCACGGTTCATAACTGGTGTCGGGGTAGATTCACTCGCACCATTTCCAGACCCCCAGAGACAGCCTGCCACCCCAGTGAGACCGCCACTTGCGAGTATCCCAAGGGCCGATCGCCTGTCCA
>Ga0306882_100442_pt1 | contig 13263 bp, 18 predicted proteins | sample AntDeeMetageno81_FD_190414 | JGI IMG/M metagenome (GOLD analysis project Ga0306882, IMG submission 190414) | Saline lake microbial communities from Deep lake, Antarctica - Metagenome #81 (v2) (version 2) | ecosystem: Environmental > Aquatic > Non-marine Saline and Alkaline > Saline | place...
GACCTGGTGGCCGATGGGGCGCTCTGCGTCGGTTGAATAGTCTGCGTCAGTCAGCGTATCCGACGGTGCCGCGTTTTTTGAAAACCGGTAAATCTTGTTGATAGCCATAATTTTATCCGAAGGTTAATGATTGTAGTTTAACGCCCGCGGGCCGTATCTGTATATACTCGTCCGAGAGCATCAGCTGCTCCAGTGAGGACAACGACCCCAACACGCGGGCGCTCATCGTCATATCCAGATTATCTGTGATTTCGATCGAGACGCCCGAATACGCGGCCCAGATGCGCTTGATACCCTCGACCGTGCCGCTGCCCTGATTAGCAACAGCTTTGGCCTTCAGTATCCGGCGGTACATATCGTCAGGCAGCGCCTGTATACTGTCCGGGTTGCCGTACCGCCCTCGCCAAACGCCCGCGGCCCAGCCCGTTTTGTTTGGATTGAGCGCGTCGCCCCACGTGAAAAACATGTCCGTTATCGGGGCCTTCACACGGCGGCTTAGCCCGAGCCACAGCCCGATGTCGTCCAGCTGTGCGCCGGTCGCAACGTCCAGATCAAACCCATCCCGGATGCGGGTGTAGGCGTCTTCTGCGTCTACAAATACACCGCCCACGCTCGCCACGAGCGCGCGGAAACGCGGCTTATCTGCATGTTCGCTGGCGATTAGCTCTGTTGGATCGTCAATCATTGCGGGGCATTAACGATCAGTTCAATGTTTGAAACGTCGGCCGTCGCGAGTTCCGTGAACGTCGTCGGCAGGCTGAGCAATCCGTAAGGTTCTCCAACAAAAGCCAAATCCACGCCCGTTACGTCGTATGTCAATGCGCGGTCGTCGCGTAGGATTGTCGTGGCCTGTAGCCGCGAATAGTACACGTCGGCGCCGATTGATAAGCCATTCACATAATCCGCAACGCTCTGCCTGATCGCATTGCCAATCTCAGCCAGATACCCCTCGCCCAACACCGTCAGCGTCACCCGCGCGCGCACTGGCCTGATCGTAGGCCGGTAGAAGCGCACGTCGGTAAACACACCGGTGCCGTTATCAGTGCTGACAACGGTCGTCCCGTCAAGCCCCGTCCCGGGCGGCTTTTTCGCGGCAATAATCTCGCCGATCTTGGACGCGGCGCCGCCCTCAATAACAATCGCGACGCTGTGCCCCGATATACCGTTGCTGTCCAGTGATCCCGACGTGTTCTCGTATACAGCGCTACGGCCCACGCCCGGTATCTGTATGACGGCGGCTATAATACTCTGGAGCGTACCTTGAGCGGGATACGTGACCGAGTTTGTTTGCCGCTGCCGTAGCTCTGCGTCTGTTTCCACAGCCACGCCCGGCGCGGCCCGGTTCGGGTTAGTAACGGCTTGCCACCCACGCGTAGGCGTTATGATATACGTGACGGTGCCGGGCAACGATTGTACAACGCCCGGAGTTTCTGCCGTAGCGGTAACGGTCGTTGAACCATCGGTGCCGATGGTAGCGGTAGCGGGTAAGAACCAGTTGTTTTTGTTGGAGTCCTGCACAACGCCGTTGTTGATAGTCGTGCCCACGGTGCCCGTAACGTCAACGTCGACAGTTGAGTACGTCGACAAACGCCGCGTTAGGCCGTTTAACTTGACGGCGCTCGACAATCCGGTTCCAACCGCCGTGTGAGGCGAGAATCCGTTGTATACGTTGATCGCTGTAGCGTTTGAGTCGTTGATCAGTTGCGCGATGATGCCCAGGAACTCGCCATCCTGGCTGTCGCTCCCTAGGTAGACATCCGGCCCAAATATCTGTTGGTACTCGTTTTGCAGGGCTACGAGTATTTCGGACAGCGGGGGCGCGCTGATACCTGCGTTGCTTATTGTGGCCGTTACCGTCATAGGGCTACCTGCGACTCGCCGTATTCCGTCTGGATCGTAGCGTTGATGCTCAGCGCGCGATCCGTTATGTCACTATTGTACGCTATAAGCGAAATAACGCCCGGTGTGCTTAAAATTGTCTGCCTTACCAGGGCATCGTAGGCTCGAGGCGGTAGGCTGCGCAATACCTCACTACGCCACGGCATACCGTCGTCGGGCGATAAGTTCCATTCGCCACGGTACAGTAGCAGACGCGTCTTCACGATCTGCGCTACCGCCTCCGGCTGATCCACGTAAAAATCTGCGCCCGTTCCCAGGGCGTAGTCGCCGTTCGCGGTTAGCTTCCGGTATTTCATCAGTTGGGTGCTCCGGTCGTGCCGCCGCTATCGCCGGGGTGATCATGGCTCGCGAGGCTAACGCCCGCGCCCGTAACGTCGCCGGTGGCCGTTATGCTCCCGCTGACCGTTAGCGGGCCAGTGATATTGACCGGCCCGGTGATGTTCCATGCACTAGCAGATCCGGTAACGGTGCCGCCAACCGTCATATCAACATTTCCCGTCACCTGCTCAGCTACGTTACCGCCAACCGTAGCAGCTACGTTACCGGGCGTTACTACGTTAATGTCGTGGCGTGTTGGATGTATCTCTATGTGGGCTGCACCGTCGTCCGACCGCAGCTGCGCGGTCTCGGTCGATATGCCGCTGATTGTATTGGGTTGCGACTGCGGCCCAATGATTGCGAATCCATCGTTGATATCGTGAAGGCGTAGCTCGGGCGCGAGCTGCACGCCGCCAGATTGCCACCAGCCGTCGATACAGCGCGACGAGAACACAACAAGGCACTCATCGCCCGGCTTTACCGGGAAAGTCAGCGTCACACCGCCCCCGCGCGGGAAACACACTGGAACGTCTGGCAGCAGCGGCAGGTCTTGTGACTCGGCTGAACCGTCTGCCTTGCGCACGATGCCTTTGACGGTCAGTTGCACTTCCGCAGTTACCGCACTCGGATCAAACGTCACGATATAGCCGGGCATAGCCGTCCACAGGCCAGATTGCATCCCGATGAAGCTTTCATACAGGCTGTCTTCAAGCTGCCCGTCACGCTGCCGATTATCCATATTTTATTCCTGCCGATCCTTTGGAACGGCGCTCCGGTAGGTACCGCTCTTCGGCACGTTGCCACCGGTGGCCGATACGCACAACAGTTCGCTGTACCACTCGTTGCCGCGCGTGTCGCCGGTGTGGTTGACTGAGTATATCTGGTAAACGCCGCTGGCGTCGTATGATGGTATATAGGGTGTGGCAGTGTACTCGACCGGCAGATTGGCGCCCTGGATCGTGCTGTTGTCCACCTCGATCAAACTGCCATATTCAAACCGCGCATCAATAAGCGCTTTGAGCGTTATCCCGTCGACGGTCTGCTGCGGCAACCCGATCAAGCCCGTGCCGGGCGTGAGCTTGATCGCGACGCCCGGCGGTAGCTCATCCTGCGGCCGAATCTCAGCCTGTCCGTTTTTGATCGACCAATCGGCGCCCGCGTTGGTCATAAGGTTATTCAAAACATAGCGCGTCCCGCCAAATAGGGCTTTGCCGCGAGGCATGGGCCGTGTCGGTAGGTCACCGATGTACCCCCGGGTTACCCCATATTCAATAAGCGAATCGACCGCCAGGAGGGCCTGGTCTTTTTGCGTCCAACCCGCTGCTATGGTCAGGCTAACGTAAGCTTGATTAAAAGCAATATCGCCATCCGAACAAACAAAGTCAATGAACGTATCGCGCGCGTCCGCGCGCAGGCCGTAGTTGTATTGGCGAATCAACCCATAGAACAAGCGCGCCGTCTCGTTGCCATACCCCACGCGCAGGTCAATTTTGTCAAACTCATCCTGCGCCCGATTAACGGTGTCCTTGCTTATATTGTAGACGCGGATCACCGCCCAGTTCGGCGTTTGTTTTGTTGCTTGATGAATCTCGAAGCTGACGCGAAGCTGCGACAGATCGAGTGCTTCATCTGCGTTGTGAAGGTATAGCTCGCACTTGCGTTTGAATTTAATCATCGGTGACAAAGTACAGGCGCGTCGCCTGCCCCAGATTGTCGCGCGTGGGCTCTGCGAAAACGGTACTATCGGACAGGATAACCAAAGCGCCGCCGATACCCAGATGCTGATATTGGCTCAAAATATCAACGCCCGTAACTAGCGGCAAGCCGAGTATTATCGGTTCTGCGGAATCTTGCTCGGTGGAGTAAACATCGAGCGTCCACCCGTTGCGGTACGCAAGCACAAACCGGTAGGTGCGCTTGGCCAGGTCAATATTAAAATACTGCGGTTTCGGCGTTAGCGGTATCTCGCTGATCACGGCCCGACCTCCTTATACGATACTACGCCGTTAGGCTCAAGCGCGAAAGAACGCCCCAGCTCCTCGCTATCAGCCTGGCCACCGATGTTTGTCGAATCAACCTCGCCCCGGTAGCCGCTCCCATTTTTAGCGATCTGTTTGCCCGTGTTCTGCGGTACGCCCCCGTTTTCCGGCAGCATATCGGCGTCGGTGTCCAAACCGCTGATATCCACGAATTCTGTTCGGACTATGAATAGCTGTTGGAACGTGAGCGTAGCGCTCAAGCTGTTCTCAGTGTCAGCATCCGTCGTGACTTCAATCGCCGTGAGCAAAACGTCCTTGTACTCACGCTTGCCTGTCATAACGTCAAACGGCTCCCGATTCGCCTGTAGAGTCAGCAGATCTGTGTACGTGTCGCCGCTGCTCCCGGCTTTGTCTAGCAATCCCGAAATAAGTCCGTTGGCCAGGTACCGCCACAGCACGGTCATTTCCAGCGTCGGCATCTCGTTGTACGCGTGATCAGAGATAGCCGCCCCGGCTTCAATCGGGTGCTGGGTTATCGTGAGATTGTCCTGGTGAACCTCCTTCACGATAACGTCGGGGACAAAGCCCGCGATGCTGCGACCCTTTGAAAATAGTACGCCGCCCAGCGCACTGGCAAACGGATTTTCGGCGCCGGCCGCGTTGGCTGTTACGGCGGCCGCGTTGGCTGTTACGGCGGCCGCGGTTGCTGCTCTTGAGATGCTCATTGCGTTATCGGCGCCCCATTCCGTATGGCCGATCCGTTCTTCTGGCGCAGCTTGCTTTCGATCTCGCGGCTAACTGCCCCCGGATCGGTGGCTCCTGTGATGTGGAACGTGTTGGTGTTGTAGATTCGGCTGGACAACGCCCCGCGCTCCCTAGCCTCGCGATCCCACGTTGCTTGCGTGCTACCAGGAACTTCGTACTGGCGCGACACGACACGGCCCGCCTTGTCAGCCGTGTCGGCGTTTTTCAGCGCCTTGTACGCGCCCTGGTGCGTGTTCTTCATTTCCCAGGCCAGCGCCTTGATTTGCTGATCCACCGAAGAGCTCTTGATCTTGAACCCCAGGGCGTCTTCGATTGCTTGGCGCCGGCGCGCGCCCCACTGCGCGATGCCGTGCCCCTGCGCAACGCCTTGTTCGTTGTCGTCGCCGGCCGCGGTAGGGTCGAGGCTGGATTCTTTTTGTAGGTTCCCGATAATCCCCGCGATCTGTTTATCGTCCAGGCTGGGCAACGCTTTGCGGAGCATCCCGGCCAAGCGCGTCGTCTTGTCAACGTTGGACGTACTATTCCAGACACGATTCTTGATGCTGATCAGTTTGTCCGCAACGCCCCCCTTCTTGCGCGCCTTCGGCTGACCGGCCAAGCGCGGTTGGCTGGCCTCCTTTCGGGCCAACTCTGCGCGGGCAATCTCTGCGCGTTCGTACTGATCAATCGTAGCGCGGGCCTGGGTTAGTTTGTTTGCCTGATCCGCTCGTTCAAGTAGGGCGCGGGCCTGGGTCACCTCCACCTGCACATTAGCTTGTTCTGCCTGTTTGGCCTGGGGCGCCTGTTTGGCCTGGGGCGCCTGTTTGGCCTGGGGCGCCTGTTTGGCCTGGGGCGCCTGTTCCGGCGCCGGGCCGCGGTCATACTTCGTGCGGTGCTGGCCGGCTGCTTCCTCGCGCCTTGTCCGGGCATCTCGCTTGAGCACCTCTTGAGCATGAGCCCTGTCCGACGGGCTCGGTGGCGGCCCGGTGCTGTCATCTTGTTCCGATTGTTTGACGATGTTTCGGGCTTGGGTTACTTCCTCCGGGCTTGGCCGTGCCGCGGCTGTCGCGCGCAGTTCAGATCGTTCGCCCTCGGCCTCCGACTCGCCCTCGCCTACGACATCCTCATTATTGCCTCCGTGGATGCCCAGCCCGAACGCCCCCAGAAAACCGGCGACTGTCTTGCCGATTCCGGCGGCAAAATTCGGGAATTCCTTCTCAAGCCAGTCATTAAACGCCGAACCGAGCGCCCAGCCGCCGGCGCCGGCGCCGACAGCCATCAAACTCTGCACGCCAATGAGCCCGGCGGTCAGCACCTTCAGCGTAGCTACTATTCCTAGCAGCGTCCAAGCCCAGCCTGACGTTGCTTTGTTTACGGCGTCGAACGCGTCTGTTGCATCGCCCCAAAACGCGCGGATGTTATCCGACCATTGCTTAATAGTATCGCCGACATTTTTGCCGTTTTCGGCGAGCCACGCGTTGATCTTCTTCAATACGCCAACCACCCCAGCTTCGCCGAACGATTGCGCCGCGGTGTAGGCGAAACCCCTAAAGCTAGCCCCCATCAAATCAAACTGCTTCGTGATCTTGCGCGACTGCTCCGTCAGTTTCTTGACCATGGTCTCATCAAACCGGTCTTTGTACTGCTGCTGCGATTTCTCGAACTGCTCGTTCAGGTTCCGGTGGCCGAGCATCAGCTTTTCTTGTATTTTGAGCTCTTCAGCCCACATCACCGCCCTGTACTGGGGCATTGTGTCGAACACGTCCAGCAGCTCGTGCATGATCTTCAATGTGCTCCGCATCTTACCGTCTGCGTCGCGCGTATCAACACCAAGGTTTTGGATCTGGTGCTCGCGGCCCTCGCGGCCGGGTGACTTGCGAATGGCCGCGGCCAGCCCTTCGACCGATCCCCGCGCGGCCTCGGCCGATGAGCCCGTCTGATCCGCGGCGAAGCCAAACGCCTCCAGGTTCCGGCCGCTAGCGTCAAGCCGCTTGGTGGCAAAGTAGAGCCCGCTCAGGTCGTTGGTGATCTTGTAGAACCCAGCCGCCGACGCGGCTACAAGCCCAGCGAGTGCGGTCTTGAGACCAAGAACCTGCTTGGTCGCGCCGCCGACCGACTTGTCAAATTTGCGCTCTTGATTATCATCGACCTTGAAGCCCAGCTTCGTCACGAAGCTGCGCATGACGTTCTCTTCAGCCATCGTAGGCTCCAATCATATCGTTCATGAACGCAATATCTTCCAGCCCCACCGTCCCGTCGATTAGCGACTCATACCGGCACCAGCCCTTAATCACAGGGCGCATAAGCCATTCTTCCGGCCCTAGTTCGCGGTACTCGCTGGTGTCTTCGCCGACACGGACTCCTGCCCGGCGCTTTGCAGGAATCCGTCGATAAAACCGCCCAGCTGATCCACAATGACTTGGTAGGCCAGCTGCATGCCGTCCGCCATCGTCAGGTCGTCGTACATCAGCTGACCGTTCGCCCAGATCGGGTAATAGTAGTTGCCCTGCTCGCGCTTAACAACGCTCAACGTCGTGTTGACAATATACTCAACGGTTTCGTCGCCGAGGCTCGCGAGCAGGTCTGTGATAGGCCCAAGATGCGCTGCGGCATCTTCTAGGCTAACAGATTCACTCTCCAAGTCCTGAACGATCGGCAGCAGTGGCGCGATCAGCGGCGAAATACGCCGCGATACGTGCAACTGCTGAAATGCCGTCAGATTGTCGATCCGGTAAGTCGCGCCCTTGTGGTGGATTTCGGTGGTCATACGTTATACGCCCCGATTACTGGATCAATCTTCACAGCATGGAACTCCCACTCAACGGTGTCGCCGTCTTGCGCATAGGTGTAATCCGGGATGCGAACGAAGGCACATTCGCGGCAGGCCCAAAGGTCGCCGGCCTGGCTGTTGCTGACCGTTATAACGTTGAGGCCCCACATTGCTGAATCGACAGACTGGGCGGTGAACGCGGTATTGAGTAGCGCGTTGGTCGGCGACGTTTTGAGTAGGCGGATTGTGACCGTGCCGGACTTGTCCTGGCGCTTGGTCTGCATGCCCTCGCCGTCCGCGCCAATCGTCATCATATTGCGGTCGGTGGTGAACGACAGGGTGATGCCCTCTTCCGCGTTTGCCGAACCGGCACCAAGCGCGATGGACGCGCCGGGGGCGGCCAGCGTCGCGCTAACGTCTCCAAAACTATACGTTGCCATGTTGTGGTCTCCTAGCGGTTGACGTTTACGATAACGTCAACGGAATGAACCGCGCCGGCGAGCTTCGCCGCCACCTGGATCGCGGGTGATTTGCGCGCTGCTCGGTCGGATGCGCTCTGTGTACGGATCGGTGCGGCATAGGTGTAGTAGCCCTTGGGCAGCGTATCACCGGTGTGCAACGACCCGAACACAACTGTGGATTGCCAAACGCCCGCGGCCAGTAGGCCATTCACGACGGCTTGCGCGCAAGACCGCTCAACGTTCGTCTGGAGTTGGTTGACGCCCGGATCAGTCTGCGGGATTTTCGTCTGCGACGTGTAGAGCAAGTTGTACAGGTTTGTCTGAATATAATTCTGCAACCAATCAAGCCCGTGCCGCTCATCGAAGTAGTCGCCGTTGCACATGACGCCCTCCTGTAGGATGGCGGTAGCGTTGTTGTACTTGACAAACACGTTGCAATTCTTGTCCGCAAGCGTGCGCGCCTGGGTTGTGTTCAGCAACTCCGCCTGGGTTCCGGGCTCCTGCTTGAATTTGAGCGTGATGACGGTGTTCTGCGCCGTGTAATTAACGGTGAACGCGCGGCCCATTGCGCTTACGAAAGCGTAGGGATCGCTTGAACTGTACTGAATTGCTGTGCGAGCGTAGCCGCCTTCCATCAGGCGTGAGGCCAGGTCGTCGACAATAGTTGAGTCGACGGTCTGCGGGTCTTGGGTCGTCACGCCAAATATGCGCGACGTGCCCTGCGCTTCGATAACATCCGCTGTCGCAACAATAGCGTCGTCGGTAGCCTCCGCCGCCAGCGCCAGACCGTACCACGCGGTCGACCGGTTTGCTTGATCCTGCACGGCCTGGTCAAGTTCCTGAGCATCGACGCCCTGGAACGGTGCCGACGCATATTCAACGGTGAGGCCAAGCAAGGGTGCCAGGTCGGTACCGCCGCCCACAGTGGGTGTGGCATAGGCAATAGTGGATGTAACACCTGTCGTGCCGGACGTTACCTCAAACCGGGAAAAGCTCGAATTCCAAATAACCTCGGTGCCGGTCGAAAATGCCGAAAGCGCGGTTTGAATTGCCGACGCCACACCATTCAGCGACGTTTCGCCCGTCAAATCAATGGGTGCCGATTCACCGACGTTTGCTGTCACTAGTACGCTGTCGATCTCGATGCTCAGCTCGCCGTCGCTGATACCGGTGAAGTCGCCGGGCGCGGCATCGGCGAGAAAACCACCGTTGAGCTTCGCAGCGGCGGCCGTCGCGGCCCATCGCGCAATGTACAGAAAATTGGGCTTGGGCGACTGCGCAAAAAACGCAGCAGCGGCCTGGTACTCAGGATCGTTGACCCCAAAATCCGCGGCGACGCCTTCCATCTGGCTGTACTCGCGCGGGTCTTCGCCAACCGCAATTGTGGGCGTGTTGCCGAGCAGCAGCAGCGAACCGAAGTTGCGCGTGCCCGCCGCGATCGGCGACAGATTAACGTCGACGTTTACAATGTCGCTGACTGAAAGCCCTTCACTCATATCTTTCTCCAATACTCATTCCGTGATAACCACGTGCTGTTTAGGCATTCCAACGTCATTGTGTAAATCGACCGCGGTCGACGATACAGTTAGAACATCATACCTTAATTCAACACGTCTCCGATACTCTACTGTTACGTCATATCTGTTGTAATATTGCTCGTTCAAAAGAACGGGCGCGGGCGTGATCTGCGAGCATGATCCGTAGTACAGGCCATAATACTCGGCCAGCTCAAGGTTCGCGCTCAGTTGCGCGGTCGTCGTGAACCGCGCAACGTTGTCCATGGCGTCTGGGCCGTAGAACGAGCACAGAAACTCAATCTGTTCATGGCGCGCCGAAAAGCCTTCGCCTTCCGCCGCCCAGGCGTCTTGGTTGATCGTCTGTACGCCGAACGCTACCCAATTGGTATCGTGCCGCGGGCGCTGCGGCGGTTCGCGCTGCCAGCGCGGCCGGATGAGCGACTCGCCAATGCCCGTACAGCCCGCGATAACGTCGTGGACGGGATGGAGTAGCATGTCGCCATACGCCCTATTGGTTGGCTGCAGGTAGCCGCCGGTTGCGGTAGTGTTAGTTGGCGGCGCCATACTCTATGCCCGCTGATCTCGGCGATGCCAGGAACACGCCCACGCATCGCTGCTGGTCAGTGTGTCGTTGTTTGCATATTTGGTCATACCGTCTTGCCTTTTCGATTCACGTGCCGGACGCCGCCCGCACTGTGCAAAGCGCCCTATAGTAGCCGTTCTGGGCGTAGTTCTCAACCGCTGCGACGGTGTAGTCAGCGCCTTTGACGGTCAAAGTGTCCGGCTGGTGACCGGCCTTGGCGTCTAGTAGCTCGAAAGTCGTCGACACTACGATAGCGCCGACGCGCTGTGTTGCGTCAGGTATGCGCTCCGCGGCCAGCCCGCTTGCGGTCGTAACCGTCGCGCGGATGTATTCGGTTATGCTCGTGGTCTGCGTCTCGCCGTAGTCGTTCACGGTAGCCGTTCGCCGCGTGCGCTGGATTGGGGTGGCGAACAACCCAGATGTGGTGATACGACCTAGCTGGATAGTCATGCTACTTGACCAGCACATATGTGATCGAGTTCAGAAAGGCGCCCGTGCGTATCAACGGCGTTGTGCCCAGCGCGCCGATGCGCTGGCGTTCCGAAATCGTGTAACTCGCAAGCTCCGGCTCGATGCCCGCGGTTATGCGGCCCTTGATCGACGTGACAGCGGCCTGGCCTGCGCCGTTCATCTGCTGCTTCACTCGCCGGTCATCGCCGTTGAGCGCAGCGTTGGCAGCGGCATCAAGGCGCTTGTTGATCTGGCCCTGTGCCGCTTCAATGCCCGGCTTGAGCCACGGCCGCGCCGGTATATTCTCTTCCGGCTCACCGTACTCTGACACGTAACCGATCTGGGCGTTTGTAATGTCCTCGCCGCGCGCCGTTTCGTCTGCGGGAACCCCGACAAGAATCTCGCTCTTGGCCAACCGGCTGATAGCGGCCTTAACGTCGTTGAAGTTGTCCTGCTCGGCTTTCTTACCCATGGTGGAACCCGGGCACGCGCGGTTGCCCGCGAGGCAAGACGTGAACCGGCCCGGCACCAAACATCCGGAGCAGCCGGTAGTACCGCCGCCCGTAGGTTGTCTCATTCCAGTGGCCGGCGTTCATGTCCACCACGGATGCCGTGTCAAACGTCACAGACACACTGTCGACGTTCGCGCTTTGAACTAGACCGCTGAGCGAGTCTGCGCCCTGGGCGCCGCCCTGCGCGCCGCCCTGGGCCCCGTCTAGCGTCAGCATATGGGCCGTGTATAGGCCCGCGGCGAAGTCCAGCCATTTGTCCGTGAACCGGCGCTTGTTGAGCGCGTCATACGCCAGCTCGATATATAGCTCAACACTACCAGGCGGATACTTGACGGTATCCCCAAACGCTGGGTAGCGCTGCCGAAAATCCGAGCTGGACAGCGGCATGATTAGATGCCGTCACGGTACGCGATGGTCGACGGATACACCACTTCAACCTGACCCATGCGGCCAAAGTAGGTGGTCAGCTGGCGCAGGTCGCGGTACTCAACCGGCGTGCGCTGGATCGGAACCATCGGGAACCGGACATATTCCATCTGATTGGAATACGCAACCATTCGCGAATTCGCGGAGGCCTGGCCCGCGTTGAGCCACTTGACCGGCTGAATGTCGAGCGGGGTGCCGTTGATGGCGTTCGACAGGCTATTCATCTGCAGGTACTGAAGGATGGAAATGTTGCCTGCGGTCGAAACCTTGCCCTGGACGATCACCGAATACTGGTCAGGCGGTAACAGTAACTTGCTCGGCGCGACGGCCCAGCCGGATTCCTTCCAAGCGCTTTTCAACACCTCGTTAACGTCGGCCAGAATTTTATCCGGACCGGTCGCTGATGCGCTCCAGTTGCCAGTGGTGGCGGTCGCGCTCGACACGCCCGGATCGTTTAGCAGGCCGGTGGCGCCGATAGAGTCATCACCCACGTATACCATTTCGTCGGTATCCATCTGGTGCTTGCGCTGCATACCCATAAATTTCTGGGCGTCGATCGGCCGGCCGGCCTGCTGGGCGCTCGCCAGTTCGGGCAGCGTCCAGCCGAGCTGCATCGCCCACAAGGTCAGCGGGTGCGGAGTCTTGCTGATATCCAGCTGCATCGCCTGGATAGCGTTGGCATTTTTGCCGATGAACGCCTTACCGCTTTCGGATGGGCCGCCCGCAGATGCGAACGTGGAATTGCTGAAGCTGGACGTTTCATCGCCCATCGTCACGTCATTGCGCAGCATGATGTCGCGCGACCACGTAACGCTCGACAACGGCTGATGCAGCGTCTGGTCGAGTCGTTCAAGCTCACCGACGAGGAATGCCCCGGCGCTGTCTTGAGTCTGCTGGTCGAAAGTTAGCATTCGTGGCTCCTTAGATGTTATACGCGATTTCGACGTTGCCGGCGGCATCGCCTGTGGACATAAACACGGCGTTGGTGAGCTTGATGCTGTTGGTCGCCGTGGTCGGCGCTTCAGCCTCGATGCCCGCCGTGACCGGTGTCCCACCGGTGCCGGTCGCGACGCGAATGTACACCGGCTTGTTGAGGCCCGGCGTCCCAGCGTTGTTCTTGACGCTGATGTAACCGCGCCGCATCACGTTGGCCTGGCGGTCATAGGTCGGCGCTACCGACCCGGCGTTCACGTCGCCAGCGGTCGCGCCTTGGAACGGATAGGGGCGAACCAAAAAGCCATACACGTCAGCGGCCGCGTCGCCGCTGGCGATCGGGACAAACTGGTCATTGGCGTCGATTTTGCCCGGCAAGCCGTGAGCGGCGAAGCCCGACGGATCAGCGAACTGCTGCGACTCAATAGAAGCCTGGGATTCGCGAGTCAAAGCGCCCGCGAAGCCATGGCCCATGCGGTAGAGAAAAGCTGTCATATTAGGCTCCTGGCTTCATAGTGGCCCAGTGCTTAGCGTGGGCGTCGTTAAGTTCGGATGGCGTGGACGGCGCTCGTGCGCCGATATTGGCTCCGGTAGCCGGCGCGCCGGTGTTATTCCGATGCCGCCGGATTTCGGCAATCGCATCGAATGCGATATGGATGCGTTCTGACTCT
>Ga0306882_100464_pt1 | contig 12972 bp, 5 predicted proteins | sample AntDeeMetageno81_FD_190414 | JGI IMG/M metagenome (GOLD analysis project Ga0306882, IMG submission 190414) | Saline lake microbial communities from Deep lake, Antarctica - Metagenome #81 (v2) (version 2) | ecosystem: Environmental > Aquatic > Non-marine Saline and Alkaline > Saline | place...
ATCTTCGTCTTCATTTGTAGCTTTATCTTCTTTTGTTTCATACAAGTCGTTATCTATGTCTGGTCTACCTTCTCCATTACCTCCAGAAACGCTTAGAACATCTGTTAGGTTTGTACCTTCTGGTTCATCAGACGTATTAGACTCACCACTATCTCCTGTCGTTTCAGGAAGAACTTCTGAGTCATCTGAACCAGAATCTTCAACATTTATATTTTTACTATCTTCCGTTACTTCAGGACCTTTCATTAATCCGTCTGTGTCATCTTCACCCGGTTCAATTACAAGGTCATCAAAGTCATTTTTAAGTTGTTCTTCTGGAATAAGTGATTCAATATCTAAACTAATTTGTAGATTTCCAAATTCTTTTGGATTAATTTTTGCACCGTGTTCTGGTAGAAGCGGTTCCATTTCTCCATTATGATATATTTGAGGTCCTTTTTCATCACTTTCAGGAATAATAACAAAAGTCCAATCTTTTGGACTTGGATATTTTCCATTAGGGAATTCATAATCAGGAATTATTGGCATATGAATAACTTTATATTTTCCATCTTTTCTCATTTCTTTCAAGTTATCATATTTATCAACAACATTTCCATCTTTATTTTTAACTACGGTTTCTTTTGATTTTGTATCACGATAATAATTATATGGGAATTTGGTAGGGCTTGGATTTCGCATTAATTCCGTAGCATCTTCAAATTTAGTAACGGGTTTATCTTCATTAGATGTTTCAAGCCGCAAGTGAATATTATCACTCCCCGGTTCTTGATACTGTTTACCGTATTCTTTCCATGATGATTGACCTGCATCTTTTTTAACAAGTGCTGTAGATTTATTAGATAGTTTTACTTTACCGTTTGTAGTATAGAATGTTCTATTCCCATGTTCATCTGCACTTCGAACAAATGGTGGGTCTGTGAGTATGTCTTCACCTACGCGTGCCCAATATTCAAATTCACCATTTTTGGGTGTTCCATCTTTAACTAGGAATACACAATGTTGTTTGGCTTGTATAGCTTTAATAAGATTCTTAATAGTTTGTGCTGGTCTTGTTATCGTAGTGGATTCTGCTTCCAAAGATACTTCTTTATCACCGAATAGTTGTGCTAGTCGCGGGTTATACTTAACAAGTTCTCTTTCTTTCTCAACAGCTTCTTCGAAACTTGTTGATTCTTCCATTGGATTAATTGGTGGTTTTGCGATACCGTCAGGTAATCGTCCTCCTTCATTTTGTGATGGAAGTGTTACATTATATCCTAATTTTGTAAATGCTGTATGCCCTTTTCGAAGCAATATTCTGTGTGGTGATTTACCTCCACTTGCTGCTGAACCCGTATCTGGTTCGAATGCTTTTTCTAATCCAGATTCAGATAATCTAAAGTATGCACTATCACTGACTCTACGTTCAACATCATTACTAGATATACCTTCTAATATATTACTGAGTTTTGATGCATATACATTGGCCATTGAACCAACGTATTTTTCAATTTCTGCTGTAATTTGTTCAAGCGTTACCCAATCATCTGTCCCATCGATTTCTCGCGTTTCATTTCGTAACTGAGCCGTATATATACATTCTAGTATCTGTTCTGTTGTAACTGCATCACCAGAGTCATTTACTTTATGGCCTGTAGATTTATTATCAATAAATCGTTTAACACCATATTTCTCTAGATTTGTATCAACATTTGGTACAGCACCATATTTATCTAGACTTTTCTCAATAATAGCATCTGCTTCTTCTTGTGAACGTAATGGTGGATATTCACCGTACGTATTTATAATTATAGCAGATTGCTGTTCATCATTCATATATGGTCTTCCTACAACAGTATACATATCTAAGTCACCAAGTTCCCATGCGTCAACATCACCCAGTACGTGAGCTATATCTTGTGCGTCACCGGGGTGACCACCGGGATTGAAACTTAATAGAGACTGAACTTGTTGTAATGCCGTTTTTGTATCTTTTGGAAGCTGACTCGGTTGCTGGTTTGCAACGAATACAGATAGTCTAAAACTCCGTGCCTGAGATACAATACTATTAATATCGAAATTATCACTAATGACCTTATCGAATTCGTCAATACAAAGGAAGAACGGGTCCGGTTCTTCATCATCTGCTGTTTGTCTTGTTCTAATAGCAGACCAAATACGAGCAATAACCATTCGAATAATAATTTCCTTCGTATCTGGTGATTCAATACTTGCTGTATTAACAATAAGAATTTTATTATCTCGTACAACTTCAGATATATTTATCTTTGACCGAGCGTGAGCCATTACTTGCCTTGTTTCTCGGTCCTGAACCCACTGTCGAACCCGCCGAAGAATTGGTTCGAACGCATCAGCATCTTGTTGTGCAATACGATTCATGAACACTTGGTCAAGTTCGTCACCATAATTATCTGCGAATAATTGAATCTCATCCTCATTAGTAATTATCTTTACAAGGTCAATAGGATTAAATGAATCTTCTGCACGGATAAGCTGTGTAACTAATGTTTCCGTAATATTACCAATCTGTGGACCCCAATATTCAGATTTATCTTTTAGAATTTGAATAAAGTCCCCAGCAACACTGTTAACTTCTCGTTCATACTTTGGGTCACCGGGATTAGCAGCCGTATCAAACACGTTAAAACCAACTTGTTTATCTCTATCAGAACCGGGTTCTACCCATACAATATCTTCTACACGGTGCGGTGGTAATTGTTCAAGAAGTTCTCGTGAGTCGTCACCTTTCGGGTCTACATAACATATTCCAAAACCAGCATTAATCCATTGTAGAAGCATATTACGCATTAGTGTACTTTTACCGTATCCTGTTTGACCGAATAACGCAATGTGACGGAACAGTGCCTCATGGTCAATATATACATCCTGTACACCTTTTACATTATCTTTTGTATATCCAATTCGGGTTGCATCTTCTGGAGCATATCTTCTATTTTCTATTAATGCGCGAATATCTTCGCCCATGTACATATTATTCATATCATCTATAGTGTATAATTCACGACCAGATAATTTCTGACTGTCTATTGGTTCAATTTCATATGGCCAGCATTTTTCACCAAACAGAATATTTTCCGGTGGGAATTCATCTTCATCTATTGGGTCTATATCATATTCTTTATTATCTCCACCTTTTGCATCTTCAAATGCTTCTCTTTTTTTTGCTTTCTTCCCTTTATCAACTCTATCTAATTCTGTCGTAATTGGGTCATCAGACCCAAATAGTTTATCAAATATACCCATAATTAATCACCACCCTCATCAAATAATGTTGATGGAGTATCTTTATCTTCTGAACTAGAAGAGTCACCTTCTAATTCATCTTTGCTTGTTAAGTCTGGTATTTCATCATCTTCATACCCTTTTCTTTCTTCTTTTGGAACAGGTTCGAAGTCTTCAACATCAGGTGGAACTTCTCCTGAAACCATTTCACTTCTGAATCCAATAGCTCCTGTACTAACATCATCTTCACTTGGTAGATGAACATGTCCTGCTAATTCACCAGCCGTTAACACTATGATATCATTATTTGGAGTTAATTTGTGCCATAACCATTGTGAAAAACGTTTAGGTTGATACATATTTTCTGCATTTCTTTCAATCATATTTACAATAAGTTCTCTCGCACTTCTTTCTTTATTTATAGTGTAACTTTTTGGTACTAATTTTTGACCTGCTCTTGTTGCATAAAGATGTTCTAAAGTGTTAACAACAGCTTTTGCTCTTGTTTGAGACTTTTTCTTTGCCATTTCTTGGTTCTCTCCAGAACAAATAATTGCTAGTCGTATATTCAAGAAATATGCTGATTTATTTAATCGCGCTCTCATTTCTGATGCTGCTGTTTCATATATTCCGGGGTCATCCACTTCATCTATCTTGAATCCCCAATAACGTGTTTTGAATCCACCTTTATTTTGTATAGCTTTAGCTTTTGTTTCTAGGTTTGATTGTTGTCCTTCTGTCCAGCTATATGGTGCAGGTTTATACAAATATTGTAGCATTAATCTCGTATCATCTTTCGTATCAATTTCATTTATTATTCTCTTGAGCGGGTCTGTTTCAAGTTCACTATCTTCTGAAACCGGACTAGCTAAAGGCATAAAATGATGTTCTGCTAACTGAAAATTCATAACAGCCATAGCTTCCTCTTTTTCTTCTTCTGCTCGAATAAACATACCTTCATTCGATGTCTGTTGTGCAATTTCACACTCAGGATAATAACCGGTCAATTGTTGCCTATATTCTTGTTCAATCTCTTTCGATGGTGTATAGAACATAAACTTAACAGTATTATCTTCATACCATATCTCCATCCCACAAGTGGGACTCACGTTCTTTGTAGAACGGAGGAATCTTTTCTTTAATTCAAGAAAATGAACAGATTCTAAAAATTCACTTGCTGCATCCATCCCGTCACTTTGTGCAGGTGGATTAACATGAATCAAATTAATTTCGTCACTCATACTTTCTGCAAGGTTATTCGTAGCTTGCAAAATATTTTTATCAACAGGGATTACAGGTATATTGGGCATTCGTTAATATAAATATGGTTTACAAGTCCTATTAGTTTTTTTATAGTAAAAGTAGGGTATATACTATCTTTATCCACCTGCACTTTGTATTGCTTCTAACTCAAAGTCACTTGGATATATTCGAACAGGTACATATCCATGTTCATCTACACCATATAGAGCTTCGGAGAAACCGGCTTCCTCACTACCCGCTTCTGCATTTTTAATGAAGTTAACATGAGCATCATTCAGATTCAACATTTTCTTTATGTCATCAGTTAACCCTGATTCTAATTTGTGGAATCTTCGAATTGAACATTGTTGAGCAATTGCTTCAGATTCATTATGTGCAAAGAATTCTTCTAATGTTTGCGTTATGAAATTAATACCAAGGTCATAGTGCCGAGAGTGCCTTACAGCTTGTTCTAAGAAGTCTAGTGAACGAGCATCAGACATTATATAGTGGGCCTCATCAATACAGAATAACACTTTTTTGTCTGTATCTTTAGCACGTTCGTAAACATCTCCAAGCAGAAGATGCATCATTAGACCTAAATTACCACTCCCTTCTTGTTGGCTTAAGTTGAAGTATACAATATCTTCATCATCTAGATTTAGTTCTGTTTGTTTGGCAAGATTTTCATACTGTCCACCCTCAGAGAATGAATTAAGTGCTAGTACTAATCTTGAAGAATGTTTTTCAATATCATCAATTAATTTATCTGAATCTATTTCTGCATAATCTGACGGGTTTTCAGACATATCTTTAAGTACATCAAGTAAGTCTGTGATTGTTGGAGATTGTTTATGATGAGTATCAATATCTTTTTCTATACCTCTATTTCGATATGATTTGTCAATAGCTGTTTCAAGTATATCCCTACTATCTCCAAGTTCACGATTTTGTAATCCGAAGAACATTTCGAAAAAGTCCATTACGTTCTGTTTCTTTTGACCATATGGGTCAAGGTCTGGTGTTTGTTCAACAATTTCGGGCGGTGTTTCTGTCAGTCTCATAGGATTCAACTTAACACGACCTCCAACGGTAACTTCCTTACCACCTAATAGATTTACAATCGGTTTGAAACCGTCAAGAGGGTCAAGCATAAATACGATTAAATCATCACCGTATGCTGCTTTTGTTCGAAGTATTTCAAGAAGCGTTCCGAATGTCTTCCCCGACCCGATTTTTCCTGCCGTTATTTGGTTATATCCGTTTTCACGACCTTCAAATCTATTTATAACAAACGGTGAATCATTTACCGCATGAACACCATAGTCAATACCTCCCGGTTCCATAACAGTTGTTGTACTATATGGATACATTGCACCGACAGCACCGCTCATTGCTGGTTGTTTATATTTTATTTCATCTTTACCAATTGGACTTACTGTTTGCATCCCTTTCTTCTGCCTTTTTCTAAGAATTTCAGGCATTAGTCTATTTGTTCTAAGCTCTCTCACCATCGTTTCAACAGCCAATTTTAATTCATCTGGATTTTCTGAACGAACTGTTATATACATACCAATTTCAAACAGATTCGCATCTGTATCACTCAGTTCTTGATATACTCTGTTTGTCGTTTGTAATTTCTTCTGACGTGCTTGTTGAGATGCTGCCGTTACACCTTGACCAGATTGAGCTTTTGCTTTTTCTAGGTCTCGTTCTAATTCGTTTAATGCTTTATCTTTTTTACGAGGTGTAACATGAATACTAATATCTGTACTAATTGGTAATTGATATAATATTTTTTCAAGATATAATACGCCGGGTTCAGATGGCCAATTAAGAATAAATAATGTTTCTACATAATCGCTCCCTGAACGGGCATAATTTTCTTTTTCAATAAATGATGTTGGAGCCACCATATCTCTAAATTTACGGTCTTTTGATGGTACACCTAATGTATTTGAAGATTGATTTTCAAATTTTTCTTCTTCATCTACACCGCCCTCTAGTTCATTTTCTTCACTGTTCTCGTCACCGTCTTCTTTACTGTTCTTGAATTTTGAAATTATTTTATTAATCATTGTTCTTCACCATTATTAATACCTCCAATCATAACGTCATGAGAGTTAGACAATGCATCCATCTCATCTGCTTGTATTTTATCACCTTCCCAGAATTCTTTAATTAATGCTGTACACTTCTTATAATTAACAATATTATATTTATTTCCCGGTCCAACATTTAATGTACCACCAACAGAATCACGTCGCGTTGATATTTCCCTTAATTGTCTTCTTTTAATCTCTTGCTTTGAGTCTACAACGGATTTCCCCATTAAACCGCGCATAACATCTTGAATAAATTCACCGCCGGGAACTGAATTTAGACCAGAATCACCTGTAGACATATCATTACGAATTATCTCATTTTCTTCAACAGCAACAATAACATATTGTTCACGAACAAAAGATGACGTACCTAACGTTCTAACCCACGTTATCCTATCATCTAGATACATATCCATAAATTGGTCATCTATATTTTTAACATTCATATCGTCCTTATGTTTTGTATATTGTTGTGCTGTAGATTCAAGAGATATCGGTCTCATTGGCATATAAAATTGAATTTTATTTTGAAGCTGTGAACTTAACCGGTTTGAATATTGGTTTACTGTTGAAATTACTTGTTCTGGTGAAGCCATATCTAAATTAGAACCTTTAAATTCTAACATAGATACTAGTGTTCCATCTTCTAATTCAACAACATCTCTTTCCGGGTATATACTATCTACTTTTGTTAATCTTCTTGTATCGTCATCAGGAACAATACTAATAGAATTGAAAGGTTTTCCATTTTCATCTGTATAATTTTTACTCATTTCTTTCTCTCTTGCATTGTAATTTTTCATAATATCAAACCATTCATATAAACTCATATATTTCGGTTTCATAATTAATAATGTTGAACCCATCATAGCAATTAAAATTGAAAATAAAACTGTATATGGTTCTAAGAATGAGGGCATAATATATTCACCCATCATTAAAAATAAAAATGCTGGGAAAAATATTATCACACCATCAAAAAATTCAACCGTACCAATTATCGGAGCATTGTCGAATAAGATATCTTTTGAACCGATTGATTCTGGAATGAATGTACTTATTGATAATCCTTGTTTACTCATTTAAATAATATTATGTTTATAATCCTATATATCTAATGTACCCACACCGTTTAGAATATCTGAGAAATCGAAATCATAAGTTATATTAAGGGCCGTAATCAATATTACGTTAATATGAGTAGTAAATCATCTGTTACAAAAGTACTGTATTTCGTTGTGTACAAATACATCTCTGTATTTACATATGTAACTAATTTACTATTAAATCCCGTGATTATGGTATTAGATACGTTTTCTCCATCACTAGGAGAAGGTTTGGAAGGGATTAAAGGACCTGTGAAAAACTTCCTAGCAACGTTTCCATTTTTTGCTTTGATTGTATTTTTTGGTGCGATTATCTTCGGCAATGAGAATAATGTATATCAAAATGTATATGAATTGATTTATATTAATGATATTCCTATGCTCGGTTTTATCCTCGTTTCATGTTTAGGAGTGATTTACGGGTTATCGAATGTTAAGAATGATAGCGTAAAATCACGAATTAAAATTAGTACGATTATTTGCTTATCTGCTGTACCTCTGCTAGTTTTAAATCCACCACAACTACATGTTTATATGGTTACGCTCGTTTATTCGATTGGCGCATATACTACGTCATTAATTCAATTCGAAAGTGATGTAGACAAGATTACGGAGCTTATTGATGAAAATACAGGCTTTGTGAATTATATCTACGTTGTTGCATATATTGCTGTTATATTCTCATTGATTCTCTCGATTAATTTCGTTGGATTGTTCGACAGTATTAATCCATTTGCGTTTACAAACCCTATTGTATTGATTCTAACAATTATCCTTGGAATCGCTGCATACGGATTTACTAAGCTCCAACAACATACATACAAACAAATTTATAAACATTCTCACCCGACTACATCGAGTAGGTTCTACCTGTTCCCATCTCGAATCGCAATCGTATATGCTACAACATCTGTTATTGTAGCACAAAGTGTCACAGTTGTTTCGGGTCTGTTGTTTTTCATCCCCGCAATCATGTATGTGAAATTCTCTCGTTATATCGGACGTAAAAAAGAGATGCAAATTGGAGATGACCAATATGCATTCGCATATGAACATAATATGAATTCAAAGAATCGAAATGATACACAAAGTGGCCGAAAACCGACAGTTAATGAACTAGAATACGGTCACACACTATCAGATGATGGGAATGCAACATTAGATATTAGTGTTTCAATTGAAATTCCAAGCGAACAGCCAGACCTATACAACCCGTGGAGATGCTTCCTACAAACTACAGATAATGTAAATGATATCATTAGTGATTTACAAACTGTTGATAACAACGATGCAGAAAAGATTAAAGCGTATGATGAATTTTATACGCGTGCATCTAAAATTGGGGCCGAAAAGATGGTTAATTCCGTCAATGGTCATGTAGAATTCCCATTTGAAGATTGGTCAGAAAAATTATCAAACAATGTTATTCGACAGATGTACCAGATTGAAGGCGTGACAATGGATGATATTGTGAATGCAAATATTCAAATCTCTGAAAAAGAAGAGGATATTATTAATCCAAACAAATTCACAGATAAATTTGATTAGAATAATTTGGAGTCATGATTATTCTTTAATTCTTTCATCTCTTTTATTTTAGACATCCTATCATTTGTATCGTTAATGTTATCTAATTCTTCAAACATACTATTTTGACTTTGTTGAACAGAACTGAGGAATTCACGGAAATCCGTACTCATATCTTCCTCCATAGAGTCATATTCTTTAGAATCTAAGTTCCTAATTGTATCTTCAACTTCATCTACATAATCTTCTTGTAGACCCTGCATAGATTCATCAGCTATTTCTCTTGCAGCTTCTATACTGTCATTAATCATTAATTCCATTACTTCATTATCAATATCTCTATCATTTAGTTCTGTATTATTTCTTATTTCACGAGCCATTTCTTGTCTCATTGCTTTTTCATCGATAGCATCTCCAGCATTGATTTTCGTATCTAAATCTGCTGTTGGGTCTTCAACAGAAAATTCTACCTCTTGTGACATATTATTCAACCGGCTTTTTATAGCATCATTAACCGTGTCTTCATATACTGTACCTTCTATTTTGGCACTTATTTCATTCATATCCATATCTCCACTAAATGCTGCATCTACTATTTCACCAACATTTTCTTCTAAGTTATCACTTATAAGTTTTCTTTTACTACTATCAATATCTTCAAGTTTTATGTCGCCCCCTTTACGGGCAGAATCATATTCACTTAGTATATAATCTGTATCGATTTTGACATCATAATCCTCATCCCGTAGTTTCTTCCCTGTTTCTCTAACACCTTCGTTTAGTGCCGTTTGAATGGAATCCATACTTTCATCCACATCATCACTTTTAAATTTCATATCTTCGGCAAAATCCCCTGAGAATATATCTACGATAGCTTCTTGTGTACCACCGTTTTGTATCCATTCCGTAACTAATTCCTGACGTTTCTCTTTACTCAAACCACCATCTATTGATTCGTTGAAATCTAATTGATTAATAATTTCATCATCAAATGATTCATCTAATCCCTCTTGATATACATCTGCGTCAGCATATAGATGACCTTGGTGGTCAGCTTGCATATTAGTTATATCTGAATCACCGTATGTATCATTATAATATTCCTGAATTTCATCCCTATTATTTTGATAATATTTAGGTTTTGAATCTCTAAATGCATTTTCTACATCTTTTCTATCTACATTTTTAGCAGAAGAATCTAAGTCCTCTATCTGGCTTGGTGTCCACACGTTTGATAAGTCTTCATCTTTATCACCCATCACTTCGTAATATTGTTCAGCTAGTAACTCATCACTAATTAAATCATCAGCTTCATCTTCACTTAATCCACCAAGTTGTTTATAACCTTTTTCTTTAGCAAGATAATCACCTAATGCTTGTTTTTGTCGGCCACTTCTATCGCTATTACTCATTTCATTAGATGCCGCACGAATTTCAGCTTGTCTATCTTCCCAGATTAATCTATCTTGTTCTGTTGCATTTTCTTCATCAAGAACGCCATCTTTCATTGGCACACCTGAACTTAGTGTAGAAGGATATCCTCGTGCATCCTGTAGTTCTTTATCTTGTTTTATGTTCTGTAAGAGACCCATTTTCTTTTTAGCTGTCAAGTGTCCACTAGCTCCTGCATGTATTCCATCACCAAGTTCTCCGAAGTTATCTTTCATAACACCACCTGCAGCAAATTTCTCAACATCGTTCATCGTTGTTTCACCATATTTCTTCTTCATAGCATAATTTGCTGCACCTGCATTTTCACGAACACGAGATGCCGCATTAGATACCTTATCTTTAGCTCCAGAAACACCAGTTCGACCCATAGATTTAGCTATGTGAACACCTGCAGCAGTTCCTGACAACTCCCCAACACTACCGCTAGCTTTTCCGTATGCATCAGCAACTCCAGACACTCCTTTTGCGGCACCAAATGTAGCACCTGCCCCTGCGAGTAAAGCACCACCACCCGCAGCAAGACCCGCAGCAGCACCGACTTTCATTGCTTTTTCAAACCCGATAACAATACCCCATGGAATAAGACCAACCATAATGGGTGTAATTATGATAAATATTATAGATAGCATCTTATCAGAACTAATCATGTTTAATTCATCTGAAGTTATACCTTCTTCGCCTTCTGTAGCAACACTAGTTATATCATTCTGCATCTCAGCCATCATTCCATCTAAGACTTCAGCCATAAGTACAAACATTAGAGGTAACATTAAGTTTATAAATGCTACAACAATAGGGAATAATGAGAATAATACGAAATATCTCATAATCTTACCTCCAATTTGGCCTAAATCTCTCCAGTTAAATGCCCATAATACAAGACCTATTGGGCCGAGAGCGTAGAAAAATATGAGTCCCATTATTCTTAGAACAGCTCCAATTAGTGCAAACAGATATACAAGTGCTGCCGGTAAAGCAGCAATATATGCGAGGAAAATTGAAATAAAAGCTAATTGAGGTGCTAAATCGCCGGTATCAGGTAATAATGCTCCGAAGTAATTACTTATATTTATTCCACCTTCTTTCTGAGAAGCACTCTCAAGTACGCGTTCATCACTTGAAGTATCCAACTCATCTATACTAGTGAATTCTACACTATTATTTATAAACTCCGTCATACCAAATGCAAAATACAAAACAAGATTTGCTAATGGAAGCCATAAAATAATAAGTAACGGTGCTAAAAACAATCTTTTTTTAGCTTCAGATATATCCAAACCTATATCTTCAAGAACGACATCGAATACTCTGAGGAATAATAACACAATAATTGCAAAAAATACGAAAAATAAAGCTAATGGTTCAATATAACCAGTTACAAATTCATTAATTGCGCCGAATATACTATCACTTGGGGGGCTTGAAAAAATATATACGGTATTTGAACTGTCATCCATACCGGGATACGGTGCATATTGTAGAAAGTTAAGCATCGCATTATGCATCCAAACAACAAATAGCTCTAATGGTGTAAGAAATAACTCTGCGAAAGATATTATTATGCCGAATAACGTATCCTCGAATCCTTGCATCCATTCAAGAATAGAGTCAATTCCATTCGCTATGGTTTTAAGGATTAATAAATTGAAATTCATTTGTTACTTATATATATAATCTGACACCCTAAAAATCCAACTAATCACATATTAATAAAAATACCCTCACTATGCACCGAGATAAAGAGCAAATACCCTTAGTATCATTAAGAATATACCTGTTAATATAACAAGTTTTACAAATTCTAATATATTATCTCGGTATGGTTCTGTAATGGTATAGAACATATCCATAGCAGTTGTATTAGATTGAGGGTGGATTCTTAATACCATAGATAACACGATAAATGATGTAGATATAACAATTGATATTGCTAAAAAGGTATCAAATATTGTACTTTTAATATCTTCAGGTCCTTCATTTTCATCATCAGAAATATCTTGATTCTCCATTTGATTTCTTGAAGAGTCTAACACACGTACCTCTGGTGGAGTTTCCCACCAATTATCCGTCGCATTAAATTCAAAATTCGTGTGTAAATAATCATTCGTATACCTCTGTTCTGGTACAACTACATATGCAATTCCGTTTTTATTTGTTTCAATAGAACTACCTTTAGACTGATTCGTTTCTTCATCATCACTATATACATCAACAAACTCTATTGATTCAGTTGTATTTCTTTTTTTTGTATTTATCGGTTGGTTATATTCATCTTTTAATTCAAGTCTTATTTG
>Ga0306882_100515_pt1 | contig 11875 bp, 13 predicted proteins | sample AntDeeMetageno81_FD_190414 | JGI IMG/M metagenome (GOLD analysis project Ga0306882, IMG submission 190414) | Saline lake microbial communities from Deep lake, Antarctica - Metagenome #81 (v2) (version 2) | ecosystem: Environmental > Aquatic > Non-marine Saline and Alkaline > Saline | place...
TTACCGGTTCAGTAGCCCTTGTACTCGTGTCGACAGTCCAGTCTCTGTTTCCCGCAGTGTCGACCGCGATAAGTCCCTCACCGGTCGGCACGATAATGCGATTTTCAGCCATAGCGACTGACCGACGGACAGAGCCCGGGAGGTCAATACTCCAGTCTTTAGATCCATCCTGTAGGTCCAGCGAGTACAGCGTTCCGGCCTGCGTACCGACCACAACACGATTGTCCGCAATAGTAGGTGCCGCTGTCGTCTCACCATCGGTATCGAACTGCCAGAGTCGTTCGCCCGAAACGGCGTCGTAGCTGACGACCTGAGGGGTTCCCGCTCCGTAGACGACTGTCTCACCGGTCACCGCTGGCGTCGAAGCGTACTCACCAAGGGTGTGACGCCATCGCTCAGTACCGTCGTGATCGAACGCCGCCACAGATGTGGTCCCGAGGCCCCCACCAACCAAGACACCGTCTTCGGTCACAGCTGGTGAGCTGTTTATGTCGGCATCTGTGAGGGCTCGCCATGTGATATCACCGCTGTCGGCGTCGACTGCCGCCAGTCCCCGGTCTTCGTTCTCCCCGCCGTTCCAAACTGTGACGTAAACCGTCCCGTCGTACACTGCTGGTGTCGAAGAACCGTCGTGGCCGACATCAGTGATCCATTGGCGCTGCCCTGTCGCACGGTCAAGTTGGACGAGTTTTCCCCCGAAGGAGACATACACCCGGTCATCAACAACGACCGGTTGGGAGTGGTCGTATCGATGGGGTGTCCGACGCCAGTATGTCGTCACTCCATCCGTCGGCCCTGTTGCATCGAGATTTCCTGTATGTTCGGGAGAGCCCTGAAATTGCGGAATCACACCGCCAATATCGCCACCAATCGGAACCTCACGGTTCATGATCGGTGTCGTGGCGGGTTTGGCTCCGTCGTTTCCGCTGTCCCCGAGACAGCCCGCAATCCCAGTGAGGCTGGTGCTTGCGAGGACTCCAAGGACAGACCGTCTGTTCATAGCTTCAGAAACTGTTGTACGTGGTAAATGTCTTCTGTAGGGTCATATCGCTCCACTTAGTTGGTATTGATGTACAGGCCATACCGGTAGAATTCGTCGTTGTACCAGAGTTGTTTGCCATTCTCTGCTGTGTCGACCGCTCCAAGTCCGAGAAGATCAAGCAGCCTCTCAAATGCCTCAGTTATTGGAGCCTCTTCTGTGTAGGTCTCTTCGGCAATCGCCTGCTCGAGGATCTCTTGTGGTTCTGCTGGCAACGCATCTGGAGAGAGTTCCGTATCGATCCGAGAGCCGAAGACAACCTTGCGGAAGTCGCTCTGGGAGCTTGCCACCTCAACAGCAAAGGCGGTATGAGCGGTTTCTGTGAGTTGCTCCGTCGTGATGTCGACACGGTAGGCCCACGCCCCGCTATCGGTCATGGTCACGACTTGTTCATTTAATTCACCGCTTGCGAGTCGACTCTCACGTTCGCTCGGCCACCGTAACACATACCCGTCGTCTCGAAGCAACTCTGCAGTGCCTGATTCTCCACCACTCACAGTATATGAGTGCAGTATTTTTATGATTCGAGCACTCGGTCGGTCTAGCGTCTCAACCAGAATCGAATCATCAGGTACCTGCTCTTGTGGGACGGTCTCAACGCGAACTATCTGTCGCTCTATCTGCTGTCGACCAGTGACGACGTATTTGGTCTGATAATACGATCCCTCGTACTCTACGTAGGCGTCGGTCGGCAATGGTTCAAAGCCATACGTCGTGTGTCGTCCCTCTGGGAGAATATTCTCAAGGGCAGTTTGTGCAGGCCCGCCGAACAAGGAGCTATTATCTGGTTCGTAGAGGGCATACTCGACAGGTGAGCTCTCAATCCGATCAATATCGAGGGTATACTCCTTAGTTGTGCCTTGAGATCCAAAATTGGTATCGTTCAGACAACCTGTGAGAGTCGTGAGAGCCACAGTCCCAGTTGCTTGGAGTGTACGTCGACGAGTGAGAGTCATACCAAAACGAGCAGCGACTGCTATTTTGTTCTGTTGGAAATGTTGGGTTTTATTTTTAAAGTATGAGTCGACGTTGAAGCTGGGATATCGACCAGTCGACGCGGCGTTGAACCCGTGTTCTTGCTGCAATGTGATTGAGTACTTACTTGTATGATGACTCGGGACAGTTTATGATGAAACGGCGACAACTTTCGAAAATGGCAGCAGGGGCCACTGTCATCGGATCATCACTGCTGTCTGGATGCCTAGGTATGTTGCAGGGATCCGACGACGATTCCAACACAGACGCTCCTAGCCTATACCGAACCAAGTACGATTGGTGTGTTCCAGGAGATCTGGAAGTCGACAGTGTGGTAGGGGATACAGTACTCGGTCGGAGAGATATTACCGAACGCAGATCGGAGACGAGGGAAGCTATCGCCCTGAGTGCTGAGACCGGATCGATTACATGGAGCTATGAAACCGAACGAGACGTTGATCACTTTACTGCCGTCACAGTTGACGATGGAATATACCTCACCCGGAGTGGCCCCCAAGACGGCAACGGAGTGGTTGCTCTCAATATGGACGGCACGAAGCGCTGGATCGTGAACACTGCAGTCGGTTACGAGCGTCCACGTGTAGCCAACGACACAGTCTACGTCGCCGACAGCCGGGTGTACGCATTTGATGTAGCTTCAGGAGATCTACGCTGGGAGTACAACCTACAGGGTAGTAGATTGTCGCCGACAATCGTCGACGTCACCGACACTGTCGTTGTCGAAACGGGCTACACAGTCCTCGGACTCGATCCGACTGCGGGAACCGTGCGGTGGGAGTTCGAAACCGGCGATCAAGTGATAGGGGAAGTTCAGCTCTCGGACGGAATCAGTTACGTTATGACCAGTGATCGGATCGCTGCGAGTTCGGACGGTGCCGAGCAGTGGCGCACAGAATTCGACACTACTACTGCACAAACAGGCGAGAGTATTGTCGGGACCACGTCTGATCGTGTGTTCGTCTTTACAAGCGGTGATGACGGAGACGCCCACCAACTCCAGGCTTTCGAGGTTGCAACCGGCGAGCGATCCTGGACCTCCGAGCCGATCCAACCGATTGTCCAACCAGATTTTGAATGGACTCCGAGGACAACTGTATACGGAGACATCGCCTATCTCGGTGGCGAGACGCTCCGTGCAATAGACGCGACAACTGGAGACGAACTCTGGCAGGCGTCAGTCGGCGATGGGCCGATCAAAACGCTGACCGTCATCAATAACGGCGCTGAGGCCGATCACACCGTGTTCGTTCAAGGGGGCGAGACACAGCTCGCAACGTTCACCCCAGACGGCGAGCAGACGTGGAGCCACTCGGTCAACGCCCCTGATCGGGTCTCTGCGATAGGGGAGTACGTGTTCGTTGGGACGGACAACGAGATCTGCTCGCTGAATCGACTGGAAAAGTCGTAATTCACTGTTGGTTAGGCACGGTTGTCTCTACCTTGTCGATATAATTACAGTGACTATCGCCACTTGAGTTCAGTTTAGAATTCTACTTACAGGATCTACCCGAATGCCTCATCTGTGTTTTTCAGACGACCCATTCCCCAATCTGTATACGGTACCACTCACCATTGTACTGGACGTACTCTACTTGATCACTGGAGGTATTGGTCTCAAGCAAAGACAGTGTGGTTCTGAGTTCGTCGACTGCTGTGCGCTGGTGGGGTGGTGCAACGTTCTCATCTGAGCCACTCAGACAGATATCTGTTTCACCACCGTTTGTTTTCGTCATCTAAAGGAGTTTCGTGGCGTTCTCACTAAGTTCGGGGAGTCGAGCACCGTTCTCCTTGAGGATGTAGTCGACAAAGTTCCAATCTTAGGAGAAAATATATACTCATAGACATCAATTCATTTTCATGAAGAGACGAACTCTCGTTGGTCTCACTGTTGGGGTCTCGACTGGATTCAGTGGATGTCTGTCTCAGGTGCTTGGTGGCTGCCCTGGGGTCGGTGAGATTGAAGTATTTGTTGCAGGTGATGTGCCAAAAGGTGTAGACGTTCTCGATGGAGCATCAGAGCAATTTGTTGATTCTAAATATCTTTCTCAAGCACTTTCAGAAGCCGAAGAAAATTATGAACCAGAAATGGCAGGTGTCAGTACTAGTATCAATACCTCAAATGAGACAAATCATAGCGAAGTTGATGACGGTCTTGATGATCAATCGTTTCGAGATCCTGATGCACGGGTAGCGAGAGTCTCAAGCCAAGAAATGTATTCGGACGGTACAGTGGAAGGAGTCATTGGGTTTAGGGAAGAGACGTATGTGAGATACAACAATCGCACCTACATAATGACGTATGGAGAAATTGTCTGCTGAGATGTGCGTGTTGACTATTTAGCTGAAAGTGGCGCTAAACCCCTTTTCGTCGACCAGTGAGACCGACACCCTCCGCTAAGAGTTCGTGTGATCGTAGTGTAGCGTCATGGTCGGCAATGACATCCTAGATCATAACGTGGTACTTCATCTACGCCCTCGGAGAGACATACCATCAGGGATATCTTGGTCAGTACATCCTAGACCGTTCAGAGGAAATGCCGGATGCGACCGTCTCAGCCGCGTCGACCGTCCAGCCGGATAACAGCGATTACCGGGTGATGTTGCCGCTGTCGAACCCCCGGACCGAGAAGAACCTGATCAAACTCGGGAGCCTGCTGGCGAAAGCTAAAGGCGGCAATGTGGTCGCCACACACATCGTCCAATTGCCTGACCAGACGCCTCTTCACGGAGGTTCAGAACATGTCGACCGGATCGACGCTGATCGTAGGTCAAATTTGTCGCTGCTCTATCTTGTAGACAACCCCCTACCGAGCGGGAAGACGGTGAAACGTTCCTCGCTGAGTAGGCCGCAGATCATAATCTCGATGATGCAAGCCAGATCGTCGATGATTCCGGCGATGTCGAGGATGCAATTGCCCGCCATGCCGAGGACCACTCGATGGTTATGATCGGGGCCGCACAGGAGGGGCTACTTTCGCGGTTAGTCCATGGCTCGCTGGCCTTCAAGGTACTCAACGACGTCGAATCGTCAGTTCTGTTGGCCGACCGGCCACAATCTCGCTCGTTGGCTGACTGATTGTTCGGGCGCTAACTGGACCTACCCAATAGCCCTCATCGATTTTACCTACGATTCAGAGAATCAACCTCGTTGAGGGCTTCTGTAGCAACATCACCTAACTCCCCAGCCTCAATATGTGAATACCGCTCACGGACCATCTCCTCTGAATTGTCGAGATACCGGGCAGCGACTGTATACCCGAACGTGCGAACGAGGACCTCACCCATACCACGCCGGCCACCGTGGGGCGCGAGGTAGTCGTGTTTCGGATGGTCGATATCAATCTTTGCAGCCTCTGAAAGCCGCTGAAGAATCGACCGTGCACCGTCAGTCGTGATCGACGGTGGCCGAATATCATTATCGAGCGCCAGCAGTAGGTCGCGAGCGTACTTCTGTCGACACTCAGTAATTGCTTTCGAGCGTTCCCCTCGGTCAGTTAGCTCATCCTGGACGAGCCCTGCGAGTGTCCGTTGGTCGAACGTCGGAAACACCGGCCAACGCTCTGTCGGCGGGTCCATCAGCTGGCGATAGCTCCGCAGCGGCGTAATAACCGGGTCGGGGAGACTCGCGGCGTCCCACTGCTGTTTCTTCCGGTAGACGTCCATACTCCCGTCGTCGAGCGAAAGTTCCTCCCAGCGGACGCCACGTCGACGCGGATCGTTCGGGTCCCGAAGAAGTTCCCCGACCCGAACGGCGGTGTATGCTAGGACGAACACCAAGGCTCGGTCTCGGGCAGCTCTCAGGGCAGTATATCTAGCTTGTTGCTTCTCACGTGGGTCGACATCCTCTGAGAGTGTAGTGAGTGCCTCGATGGCATTACGGGCTTGTTCGTCGACGTGACGGGTAAGTGCGTGACGCTGCTCGGAGGTCCAAGCCTGCTGGTCACCGGGCTTGCGACCGTCGTCATCAGGGAGTGGCGCGGTCGCACTGGCCCGCTGGGCGTAGTGTGCTTCAAGATAGCCTTCGTTGACACACCAGCCGCACCACGTCAAGTTACGAACGACACAAAACGTTCACGGCCTCTCTTCACCCGGTATATTCCTGTATCAAATTTTCAGCTGATGTTACACTGTCTTAGACCTATTCGATGGGTTTGATTGTTTTACTAGAGGGTGTCATAGAATAGTTCTCATAGCGTGATGACGGTGCTTCCTGGATTGTCTCCGCGTTCGTCGTTGGTGATCGCAATAACGAGACGAAGGCACAGCGCGAGGAACACTTGTGCTCGTGCGTGGACGCGGCCTCGGGCGCGAACGTGCCCGAGGCCGCAGTCCTTGACGGCGTCGTTGGTTCGTTCGACTCCACTCCGGCGGTTGTACGTCTCGTCTAGCGTCGATTGCTTCAGCTGAACGTCCTCGCTGTGTTCGTCGATGCGGGCTTCGACCCTGTACTCGATGTCTTTCGGATCGTCGGTGTTTCGTGCGTTGTACGGAGCGACTGGCACGACCCCTGCGGCCAGCAGGTGGTCGTGCCAGCCGAGCGTGTCGTAGGCGCTGTCTCCAAGCATCCAGATCGGTTTCTCGACGGCGAGCGCGTCACACGTGACGCGCATCGCCGTCTCCTCTGGCGCTTGCTTGCTCTCGGTGAACTCCGCGGCAATCGGGATCTTTTGCCCGGTCGAGACGATCGTACAGCCGTAGCCGTGGTAGTACTCTTCGGCGGTTGGATCGTAGCCTTTCGACGCGTCTTGGTCGGCGGGCATCGTCCTCACGTCGGTGGAATCGATGGAGTAGGTCAAGTCGAGCAGGCCGCGGCAGGCGGCCTGCTCGACGAGGCGGTCGAAGACCTCGTCGACGACGTGTTCGAGGTCGGTGAGGAAGCGATCGACCGCGTCTCTCGACGGCGGTCGATCGAAGCCACAGCTGAGCCAGACGACCGTGTTCTGGAGTTCTCGCGTGACTGGACGGATGCCGTAGACGTTCTTGTAGTAGCAGTGCAGGAACGCTCGGAAGAGTGCTGGTGGGTGATGATCTCGTGTTCGCCCCCGGCGAGCGGGGGCGAACACATCGAATTCTTCGAGAAAGTCGAACTCAAGATGCTCGAACAACGCGAGCGTCTCGGTCGCCATTACATTGAAGAACTCGTCGATAGAAGTCTCCTCTTGCAGGATGCTGGCGCTCGTAGACACAGTTCCAACATCCTGCGTCTTCGTGTGTGACGCTTTCTATGACACCCTCACTACAGCAAACGCTTCGGCATCGAGTCGAGCTACCGATTAGCCAAGCAGAGCCTCGCGTTCACCAGTTCTCAGGATGCTGGACTGCGGCTGGTGATGTTTGTAGTGAGCCTATTGCTTCAGAACAGCTGGCGGTATCTTCACTGGAGGTACGTGGCGGCGCCCCGCCGCGGGGGGCGCCGCCTCTGGAGATGGTCGTTCACGGAGTTCTGTGAGATGGTGCTGCGGGCAGCCTGGACAGCGCTTGGTGTGCGCAGGTCTGTTCCAGCGAACCAACCACTCGACGACCGGTTCTTCCGGTAGCTGTCCACCGCTCGGGACAGCAATCGTGAGTGGCGACACTGTCGCGTCGGCGGCAGTCCGCCGCCGACAGCGACCCCTCACCGCCGAAACTCACCGTCCGTGTCATTTCGAGAATTGACCACGCATCGAAGACGCAAATTCAACCTCTACTGGAGGGGGTAGAGAATTCTCGATGTGATCGACTGAGAGTGGCGTTCTACAGCTGATCCCGACGAAGAAGTCGAGGTCACCTGTGACTCTTGTCCTGAGTGTGGCGAAGGGTTCGACGAGTCGGAGGGCGTCAGCCCCCGACTCGTCGAGGAACTCCCGGATCCACAGCCTCCAGAACTCACCCAGTACAACCGCCACTGCTACCAGTGTCACTCCTGTGGGACAGAGACTGTCGCTTCACACCCCGACTGCCCCGACGAGGGGCAGTTCGGGGTGAACGTCATCGCCCAAGCCGCTCTTTCCAGATACGATCACCGCCTCCCCTACCGGAAGATCGCCGACCGGTTCGAGCAACTGCATGGCCTCGAACTCTCAGGTGCATCCGCGTGGCACGCGACCGAGCGCGCTGCGCGCGCCGGTCGCTGTGAATACGAACAGATCCGCCGACGGATTCAGCACGCTGACGTTGTTCACATCGACGAGACGGGAATCAAACGCGACGGCGAACAGGCGTGGATGTGGACGTTCACCACGGACGAGCACACGCTGTACGCGGTCAGAGAGAGTCGCGGAAGCGATGTTCCCGCAGAAGTCCTCGGCGAGGACTTCGCGGGAACGGTCGTCTGCGATGGCTGGACGGCATATCCGGCATTCACCAGCAACCTCCAGCGGTGCTGGGCACATATTCTCCGCGAAGCGGAAGATGTCGCTGACAAGTACGAGGACGGAGAGCCAATTCACCGGCATCTCACGCAAATGTACGTCGGTCTCCAGTCGTGGCTGGAGACCGACCCGAGCCTTCGTGAGCGAGCACAGATGCACCGATCAAGCCAGAACGGACTCAAATCGCTCGTTAGGTGCTCAGCTACCGACGACCCAGTGGCAACACTGCTCGGGAAGATCAAAGGAGGGATCGACCACTGGCTCACCTTCATCGGTGAGCCAGCAGTCTCGCCAACGAACAACGCTGCGGAGAATGCGCTTCGTGAGCCGGTTGTTCTCCGGAAAATCATCGGGACGCTCCGCAACGACCGCGGGATGTTCGTTCACGAGACGTTGCTGTCCCTGCTGGCGACATCGCGCCAGCAGGGACGCAATCCCTACGAGAAGCTCAAGCGCATTGTCCGAGACAACGAGATGATTTCACGGACTCACGCTGTGCCATCCGTCGAGTCCTCGGGGTAAACACATACTTCCATGGTAACACACCACTTGCTATTCTTTCGCGGTTTGTATTCACGTTAATTGATGAGTACCCCTCCTAGACTACTACCACCCCCCTCACTCACTGAGGATCCCCCTCAAGCTATACACATCCCGCTGACATGGTTCGTATACAGCCAATTGACCTCCACAGGACTGAATACGCTCACCCTACTAGTACTCACTAATGAAACGACCCGATCCCGCCAAGTTGGAAGCGCTCATCGCAGACCGGTCGGGATTTCTGCGTCTCCTCACCGCGGCCCCACGCTCAAAACGTGAGCTTACCGAACTGTTGGACTGTTCGCGCTCGACGATTGATCGAGTACTGCGCTCGCTCGCTGACGCATACCTCGTCGAATATCGAGACGGTGAATGGCACGCAACTGCGGCCGGGGCGTGTGCATATCGCAAACACGACGAGTACGCATCGTTTCTCAGTTATCTCGCCGACGCAGCGCCAATTCTCGCTGCGCTGCCCACCGAAACGTCTATCGACGACGCGTTTCTCGAGGGATCAACGGCGCATATTGCGGAGGAGAACGTCCCGGATGCAGTTCTTGACCCAATGCTTCAGTCAGTCCGTGAGGCCTCCCTCGTTCGAGGATTCGCGCCTAAGGCCCTTATCGGCTCAGCGATGGACTTCTACGACGCTGCCGTTACAGGTGATGGATACGAACTGGAATTAGTGCTCGATGGGGACGTATTTGACCGGTTGTACGAACTCCAGCCTCAAGAAACGAGAGAAGCTGTCGAGGATCCAGACGTCATGCTGCTTCGTGGGGCAATCCCATACGTGTATGGACTGTGGATCGTCGATGACACGGAAGTGGGTGTCGTCGTCTACACCGAAAAAGGAATTCAGGGCTGTATACTGAACGATACTCAGTACCTCACAAAGCATCCTCGGCTAGCTGTTTCTGCGGCCTGAGTTCTGTGTCGAAGCGGTTGTACTGACGGTCTCGACGAGAGAATTACGGACGGATCGACGGAGAGCTGTCGCTGTCGGCGGCGGTCAGCCGCCGACGCGACAGCGTCGCCACTCACTCCGCTGGCTTGCTCGGTCGGTGGTTAGCGGTGGAATCGGTCGTCAGGTGGCCGATTCGCGGGGACGGCCCGACGCACCGCGAGGGCCGTCCACGCAGCTCGTCGAATCATATTGACGAACTCCTTGTACGGCCACCACCAGAGGCGACGCCCGCCTCGGCGGGGCGTCGCCACATACTCGTAGTGAAGGTACCGCCAGACGTTCTGTAAGAGGAGACTCACCACCACGTACAGCAGCCGTACCGTTGGATCTCGTGTTGTCGTTGTCGCTATCGCTTGCTCAAACAAGCGATAGCTTGACTCGATACCGAAGCGTTTCGAGTAGTGGTATCGAGCGTCCCGTGGTGAGTCGATGAACGGCGCGTCAGCGGCGTAGCCGTGACGCGCCACACCGTTCTCGTCATACTTCCCATTTAGGTACGTACAGTCGATGTAGACGGGAAAATCGACGGTCCAGCTGTGACCGTCGAGTTTCCCCGTCAGATCATGCTGAATGACGCGACTCCATCCTTCCGAGAGCTCTTGCTGAATCGCCTCACCCCACCGGATGATCGGGATCACGTACGCGTAATTGTGCGCCTGAAGCAGCGTGAGACACTTACTGTCGTAGAATCCGCGATCAAGGTAGACGGCCTTGACCCCGGCGTCAAGGCCGTCGAGGACACCGAAGAACTCAGCGAGGACACTACTTGCGGTATCGCCGTCTTTGAGACGGCGTACCGCCAGCGTGTAGCGTTTGTTCTTCACACGCGCGTAGAGTGTGGCATAGGCGTGGAACGCAGTGGTTCCACGCTTCGCTACCGAGTGATAGAGGCCGTCTGTGTCGTCTTCGTCACCGTAGTAGGGCCGCAGGTGGAGGTCTGCGCAGACCTCCACCTGTTCGGGGAGCAATTCATCGAGATCCTTTCGCAGGAGCGTGTTAGCGACTCGTTCGAGCCGTTCCGGCTCGAACTTCGTCCGAAGATGGTAGAGGACCGTGTTCCCAGCGGGTGAGTTCTGGCTCGACGCACAGAGCGTAGAGACAGAGGTCCCGTCGGCGCAAGCGCCGACGAGGACCTCATAGATGTCTTCAGCAGTGATTTCAGCGTTATTGGCTAACGAGAGCGAAACTTCCTCGTCAAGGCGGTTGACGAGAAAGTTAAGAAGCTGGTCCTCGTGGATCTCACCGTCTGCTTGTTTGGTTTTAGACACACCTTCAGCAAGCAGACGTTCTAACTAAGCGGCTTTGTGAAGTACTGAGTATAGGTATCATACCAGAACCGTCGACAGAGCTGCGGACTCGGACGCTCGCCTTCGATCCGATCTGGAAGATCGGCTTCTGAAGCAAGCTTTTGGAACCAATTACGGATTGTGTCCCGCGTTACGTGTGGGATTTGGCCCTGCGGTGAGGGGAACAAGTATCCGTCCCACGTCTCATCTTCTCCAAGTTCATCAATTCGGGAGTCCAGGATATCTAGACCGAACAGTACCGATACTTCTCCAGGACCGTTCTTACGGCTCTCGAATGCGATATGGGGGACGTCGTCGTCGGGAACATCGCGATTGAACTGCGAAATGTGGAGTGCCGCGACCTCGCCTGCTCGGAGTCCCCACCCAGCGAGGGCAACCACCAATAGTTGGTCTCGTGAGGTCGTTTCCATCTCCATCAGCTGGCGAATATGGGCCGCTGACAGTGATGGGGTCGGCGAGTCTTTGGTTTCCCACTTGAATTCTTCATACAATCCGCTGGCGGGATTCATCGAAGCGATTCGTCGACCGACCAGATGCTGATACCAAGCGTCGACGATGCGCCGTACACGCTGGAGTGTCTGAGCACTGTACTCGCGGTCAGCTCCCTCGTTCAGCCAGTCAAATGCACCATAGCAGGCGTCGACAGCCTCGTACGCAGGTGCGTCGCGATCTC
>Ga0306882_100569_pt1 | contig 10756 bp, 10 predicted proteins | sample AntDeeMetageno81_FD_190414 | JGI IMG/M metagenome (GOLD analysis project Ga0306882, IMG submission 190414) | Saline lake microbial communities from Deep lake, Antarctica - Metagenome #81 (v2) (version 2) | ecosystem: Environmental > Aquatic > Non-marine Saline and Alkaline > Saline | place...
TTATCAGTGTTACTGACACTATGTTTTCGTGGAAAACCGTGCCATGGTATCGGATTCCGATACAGGTCTGGTCCGACGGCCTTATATGTGTACCCGGCATTTGATTGTAATGCGAACGACGTGGCGCACGCCGCCACGTTCCCTCCGGCCGCAACCCGGCACGGAGGCAGACGTTACATCCGTCCTCGGACACCTCGTCGGGTCGATCCGACGGGAGACTGCGCACTCGAGGGCTTCACTCGAGTGATGGTCGTGATCGGAACTGCCGGTCGCGACGATCCGGAGCCCTTATACGTGCCTGGGCGTTCAGTTGTGATCGTACACACCCCTGCCGGATGCGGTTTCCGGCGTGGGGGCGATCCGACGCCCTTATACGTTCGAGGGCATTCGGATGTGAACACGAAGATGTGGCGACGGGGCGTTTGGATACGCCGTATCGTCACGGACGATTCGGAGTCCGAAGGGGTTATGTACCCCTGACGGCGTACGAATATGTCCGAAGGAAATGAGGATCCTACCCCTGCGGTCCGCCGTACAGATGGGATCTGATGTGAGCCTTGGTAGTTCGGTGACGCCCGATCGGTCACTCGATCAGTGTCATCGAACGTGGACCATTTATGTGTGAGTGTGTTTGCAACATTCACCGCCAACAGACCCTCCCCATACGGGGAGTACATTATAGCATTCCGGTTGATCCTGCCGGAGGTCATTGCTATTGGAGTCCGATTTAGCCATGCTAGTTGCACGAGTTCAGACTCGTAGCAGATAGCTCAGTAACACGTGGCCAAACTGCCCTATAGACGGCGATAACCTCGGGAAACTGAGGCTAATAGCCGATACCGTTCAACGCCTGGAGTGGCGTGAACGCGAAACGTTCAGGCGCTATAGGATGTGGCTGCGGCCGATTAGGTAGACGGTGGGGTAACGGCCCACCGTGCCTATAATCGGTACGGGTTGTGAGAGCAAGAGCCCGGAGACGGTATCTGAGACAAGATACCGGGCCCTACGGGGCGCAGCAGGCGCGAAACCTTTACACTGCACGCGAGTGCGATAAGGGGACTCCGAGTGCGAGGGCATATAGTCCTCGCTTTTTTCGACCGTAAGGTGGTCGAGGAATAAGTGCTGGGCAAGACCGGTGCCAGCCGCCGCGGTAATACCGGCAGCACGAGTGATGACCGCTATTATTGGGCCTAAAGCGTCCGTAGCTGGCCAGGCAAGTCTATCGGGAAATCTGCGCGCTTAACGCGCAGGCGTCCGGTGGAAACTGCATGGCTTGGGACCGGAAGACCAGAGGGGTACGTCCGGGGTAGGAGTGAAATCCCGTAATCCTGGACGGACCACCGGTGGCGAAAGCGCCTCTGGAAGACGGATCCGACGGTGAGGGACGAAAGCTCGGGTCACGAACCGGATTAGATACCCGGGTAGTCCGAGCTGTAAACGATGTCTGCTAGGTGTGGCACAGGCTACGAGCCTGTGCTGTGCCGTAGGGAAGCCGAGAAGCAGACCGCCTGGGAAGTACGTCCGCAAGGATGAAACTTAAAGGAATTGGCGGGGGAGCACTACAACCGGAGGAGCCTGCGGTTTAATTGGACTCAACGCCGGACATCTCACCAGCATCGACAATGTGCAGTGAAGGTCAGATTGATGATCTTACTGGAGCCATTGAGAGGAGGTGCATGGCCGCCGTCAGCTCGTACCGTGAGGCGTCCTGTTAAGTCAGGCAACGAGCGAGACCCACACTCTTAATTGCCAGCAACACCCTTGTGGTGGTTGGGTACATTAGGAGGACTGCCAGTGCCAAACTGGAGGAAGGAATGGGCAACGGTAGGTCAGTATGCCCCGAATGTGCTGGGCGACACGCGGGCTACAATGGCCAAGACAGTGGGATGCAACCCCGAAAGGGGGCGCTAATCTCCGAAACTTGGTCGTAGTTCGGATTGAGGGCTGAAACTCGCCCTCATGAAGCTGGATTCGGTAGTAATCGCGCTTCAGAAGAGCGCGGTGAATACGTCCCTGCTCCTTGCACACACCGCCCGTCAAAGCACCCGAGTGGGGTCCGGATGAGGCCCTGATTCCAGGGTCGAATCTGGGCTCCGCAAGGGGGCTTAAGTCGTAACAAGGTAGCCGTAGGGGAATCTGCGGCTGGATCACCTCCACAGACCGGGATCAGGCCGTCGCGCCTGACCCACCTTAGCGGATTACGAATTGCGGTTCCACGTTCGATCGACCACCGTTTGGCCGATCGGGCACCTTAGAACTACCAAGGTTCACACCAACTCCCGTGCCCGTCTCGTTATTGAGACGGGCGTGGGCCCATAGCTCAGTGGTAGAGTGCCTCCTTTGCAAGGAGGATGCCCAGGGTTCGAATCCCTGTGGGTCCATGTCTCGGAGGACAACCGAATCGTGCCCCTTAAGTGGGGCAGACGATTTCGGTTTAATCCGAACAACAACCGATGCACCACCCCGTGTAAACGCGGGTGGGAAGGGTTAATGCATGCCGCGTCTACGGCGTGCAGATGAGACCGTGTGTACGTGTAGTCCAGGCGTCCACTGGACCCGTTCCCGGGTCACTCTTGAATTACAACTGCAGGTTGCAATTCAGATCCGATGAACGTGGCTACTGTGCCAGCTGGTGGATCGCTCGGCTTGAGAGCTGAAGAAGGACGTGCCAAGCTGCGATAAGCCTGAGGGAGCCGCACGGAGGCAAAGAACTCAGGATCTCCGAATGGGAATCCCCACCGCAATTGCTTCGCGCAATGGGGAACGTCGAGAATTGAAACATCTTAGTATCGACAGGAAAAGAAAGCAAACGCGATGTCGTTAGTAATGGCGAATAAACGCGACACAGTCCAAACCGAAGCCTTCACGGGCAATGTGGTGTTCGGACTGACGATCACTTCCCGACACTCGACGCGAAGTCTCTTGGAACAGAGCACGAGACAGGGTGACAGTCCCGTACCGTCGACGAGTAAGGAACGAGTCAGCTCCAGAGTATCGGGGGTTGGATATCCCTCGTGAATATCGCGGGCATCGACCGCGAAGACTAAACACTCCTCAAGACCGATAGCGAACAAGTAGTGTGAACGAACGCTGAAAAGCACCCCACGAAGGGAGGTGCAATAGGGCGTGAAATCAGTTGGCGATAGAGCGACGGGGCTTACAAGGTCCGCTGTTCAATGAATCAGGTGCGAACCTGTAGTAAGCGACAGCGGAAGCCGAAGTTCCGTCGTACGTTTTGAAAAACGAACCAGAGAGTGTGCCTGTTTGACGAGTCTAACTTGATTATCAAGGAAGGCGTAGGGAAACCGATATGACCGCAGTGCTTTGCACCAGGGTCACCGTGTTCAAGCGCGGGGAGTCAAACGGGCACGACCCGAAACCGGACGATCTAGGCGTGAGCAAGATGAAGCGTGCCGAAAGGCACGTGGAAGTCTGTTAGAGTTGGTGTCCTACAATACCCTCTCGTGACTTACGTCTAGGGGTGAAAGGCCCATCGAGTCCGGAAACAGCTGGTTCCAACCGAAACATGTCGAAGCATGACCTCTGCCGAGGTAGTTTGTGGGGTAGAGCGACGGATTGGGGGATCGCACTCCGAGAGGAGTGCGCCCCCCTGTCCAACTCCGAACCTACAAACGCCGTTTGACGCAGGGAGTCCGGTGCACGGGGTAAGCCTGTGTACCGTGAGGGAGACAACCCAGAGCTGGGTTAAGGTCCCCAAGTGTAGACTAAGTGCGATCGAAGGTGGTCTCAAGCCCTAGACAGCCGGGAGGTGAGCTTAGAAGCAGCTACCCTCTAAGAAAAGCGTAATAGCTTACCGGCCGAGGTTTGAGGCGCCCAAAATGATCGGGGCTCAAGTCTACCACCGAGACCTAGCAGTGCGGTTCATACCGCAATCTTGTAGGTTGGCGTTCTGTTCGGGTGGAAGCACGGTCGAGAGATCGTGTGGACCGTTCAGTAACGAAAATTCTGGTCATAGTAGCAGCGTTAGTCGGGTTAGACCCCCGACGGCCGAACGAGTAAGGGTTCCTCAGCAATGCTGATCAGCTGAGGGTTAGCCGGTCCTAAGTCAATCCGTAAGTCGAAATTGACAACAGGGAAATAGGTTAATATTCCTATGCCAGTGTGCACTCAAAGCCGACGCTTTGGGGCCGCCTCTGCTGGGCTTTCGCCCAGTCTAACTATCGAAATCCGTGGAAACCGTAATGGTACGAAGCGGACGAATGGTAGGATAGCGTAAGAGAGGCCAACCTAGAGCCCGTGAAAAGGCGAGCACACTGTCCGTACCGAGATCCGACACAGGTACTCATGGCGGCGAAAGCCAAGGTCTGTCGGGAGCAACCGACGTTAGGGAATTCGGCAAGTTAGTCCCGTACGTTCGCAATAAGGGATGCCTGCCTCGCGAAGAGGCAGGTCGCAGTGACTCGGGCGCTCCGACTGTCTAGTAACAACATAGGTGACCGCAAATCCGCAAGGACTCGTACGGTCACTGAATCCTGCCCAGTGCAGGTATCTGAACACCCCGTACAAGGGGACGAAGGACCTGTTAACGGCGGGGGTAACTATGACCCTCTTAAGGTAGCGTAGTACCTTGCCGCTTTAGTAGCGGCTTGCATGAATGGATCAACGAGAGCGCCACTGTCCCAACGTTGGGCCCGGTGAACTGTACGTTCCAGTGCGGAGTCTGGAGACCCCCAAGGGGAAGCGAAGACCCTATAGAGCTTTACTGCAGGCTGTCACTGAGACGTGGTCGCCATTGTGCAGCATAGGTAGGAGGCGTTACACAGGTAGCCGCGCTAGCGGCCCACCGAGCCAGCATTGAAATACTACCCGATGGTGACTGCGACTCTCACTCCTGGCGGAGGACACTGGTAGCCGGGCAGTTTGACTGGGGCGGTACGCGCCTGAAAAGATATCGGGCGCGCCCCAAGATTTCCTCACTCGGGTCGGAGACCCGAGGAAGAGCGCAAGAGCAAACGGAAGTCTGACAGTGTCGAACACAACGATCGACGCTGACGCGAAAGCGTGGTCTAGCGAACCAATTAGGCTGCTTGATGCGGCCAATTGCTGACAGAAAAGCTACCTTAGGGATAACAGAGTCGTCACCCGCAAGAGCACATATCGACCGGGTGGCTTGCTACCTCGATGTCGGTTCCCTCCATCCTGCCCGTGCAGAAGCGGGCAAGGGTGAGGTTGTTCGCCTATTAAAGGAGGTCGTGAGCTGGGTTTAGACCGTCGTGAGACAGGTCGGCTGCTATCTATTGGGGGTGTTACGGTATCTGACGGGAACGTTCGTATAGTACGAGAGGAACTACGAATGGGTGCCACTCGTGTACCAGCTGTCCGAAAGGGCACGTGCTGGGCAGCGACGCACCACGGGGTAAGAGCTGAACGCATCTAAGCTCGAAACCCACCTGGAAAAGAGATACCATTGAGGCCACTCGTAGAAGACGAGTTCGATAGACTCGGGGTGTACGCACCAAGGCAACGAGGTGTTGAGCCCGCGAGCACTAACTGGCCAAGCCACACATTCATACATTACATCGCATTGGATCCGTGACGCGAGAACGGGTCCGGACGTAAACTGGACTACACATACACACGGTTTGAGACACACCACCGATTACGGTTTCTTGGACGGAAGTCCAAGGCTCGGAAGACGTGACATCGTCTTCCGTTGTGCAACGGTTCGATTCCGTTGATCGGCGTTAGGGCGGCCACAGCGGCGAGGTACCTCCCGTACCCATCCCGAACACGGAAGATAAGCTCGCCAGCGTTACGGTGAGTACTGGAGTGCGCGAGCCTCTGGGAAACTCGTTTCGCCGCCTCCACTCATACTTTCAACCCCGCACAGCGCTGCTTCGGCAGTTGCTGTGCGGGGTTTTTTGCAGTTTTGCACGCGATAGCACCGCATAGCGACTTGTGCCGTACCGCTATGCTTAAACGAACGCAGTAACAACGATAGAACGCGCCAAGGTGGCAGAGTCCGGCCGAACGCAGCGGCCTGCAGAGCCGCCCATCGCCGGTTCAAATCCGGCCCTTGGCTTGATTTTGCCGTTCCCAAGGCTTCTAAAGCCATTTTTCACCAACGGTGGTTGTGGTCACAAAGCCCCGAAAGGGGCCGTTCACGGTAGGATTGACCACCATGAGCCGCTATAAATCGCAAGATGGCGAGGGGATGGTTCAGGGAATCCCAACGGCCACCCAGCCGTCCAAGGTTGAATTGAACGAGAAGCAAATCACCGACTACCAGCACCACCGCAAGCGGATGCTAAAGTGGTGCCTCAACCTCGGGAAAGACCCCGATGAGGCGGTCGGGTACTCCGAGGACACCATCCGCGTCCGTGCGGGTCACATCGACCGCTTCTACCGATGGGTCTGGAACAACGCGTCGGACGGGTACACCACGCAAGTCACCGAGGAGCAGGCAGATCAGTACCTCAAGGAGCTGGCCTACCGAGATGACCTGTCACGGTCGACTGCGAACAAGTACAAGAAGGCTCTCCAGATGCTTTTCAAATGGCGGTCGCACGATCTCGGCGAAGACCACGACTGGGAACCTGCCCTCACCTTCTCGACGAACGACACCAGCAGCCAGCCGCGTGACTACCTCTCCCGAGACGAACGTAAGCAGCTCCGTGAGGGTGTCCTCGAACTCGGCGACGAGATTCCAAGCTACAAATCCGTTACACCCGAAGAACGTCGGCGCATCAAGAAACTTCTCGCCGTCCGTCTCTCGAAGCCACTCAATGAGATTGGCAAGGACGACTGGAAAGAGGAACGGTCGTGGAAGTATCCCTCGATGATCTACACTACCCTCGACGCTGGGCTCCGCCCAATCGAGGTTGGACGGGCGACAACGGATTGGGTTGACATCGACAACGCCGTTCTACGAATCCCAAAGGATGAGTCTTCGAAGAATCGTGAGAACTGGACGGTCGCACTTGGTGAACAAACTGCTGACGTCCTCGACCGCTGGCTCACCGAGCGTCAAACGTACACGCGGTACGATGGACGGGACGAACTCTGGCTGACCCGTCGTGGTAATCCCTATTCGTCGAGCTCGTGCAATGGCCTCCTCCGTCGTGTACTGGAATACACCGACATCGATAGGGACGTGACGTGGTACTCCATCCGTCACTCCGTCGGGACGTATATGTCCGCAGAGGCTGGACTCGGCGCGACTCAACAACAGCTCCGCCACAAGTCGTCGCAGACTACGCTCAAGTACGATCAGGCCCCGCCAGAGGAACGAAGAGACGCTCTCGATAGGATGTAATCATATCGCAGTACGATCGTAGTCGAGTTTGAGGGATGTCGGTGCTAAGATTGCAGGTAAGAGCATCGAAATGATGCCGACGACGAGTAACGTGGGTTCAGTAATCCCTGTCGCGGCGGTAGTCCACGCGATCGCAATCCCGGCAGATGATCGCTAGCGGCCGATCCTGATTGATGTAGACGTCACCGCTCCCGCAGGAGGGGCAGGCTGCCCAGCTATCGAGCAGTCGGTTGATACTCATACCCAATCTGACGCGCTCTTACCGCATAATTCTCCGGCATAAGTATTACGTGGGTAGTCTGTTCAATCCACGTTCGAGATTAGCGTCTTCACAGAACGCTGTTTTCCGCGTATTCGGGGTACTCGGTGTAAACGTAGTCGATTAGCTTCTGGAGCGAGACATCATTAAAGTCGTCCTTGATTGCCTCAGTCGTCTCTGCAAGCCCATCGGGACGCCGGTCTTCCAATTCTTCCCGTACAAACTCTCGCCCTTTCGACGTCAGGACGTAGTCGTATTGGATAACATCATCGTCGAGATGTTGTTCTCGCTCTTCGACGAGACCGCGACGGCGTAGCTGATCCAAATCGTCGTACAACTCCTTCGCGAAGGGGCCGTAATCGTATGCTTGGAAAGGATAGCCCCAATCGAGTGGGTCTCCTTGTTCCTCCATTCGTTTCTGGATGAGGAACATAAGCTTCTGCAGGCGTGTTCGACCTTCCACAGGTTCCTCATCCTCTGCCCCTAAGAGGACGAGAGGAAGGAGTTGTCTACGCCTCATTGTTAATCTCGTTTCCGTTGTTATACATATCTTCAAACTCCTCCGTCATAACGCTCCCGATGAAATCATCCTTGAAAACTACTGTTGACTTACCGCTGTTCGCGTGGAGCAATAGATACTCGCCATCCGCCACATAGAAGGAGGTCTTTTGCGCTTCATTCACGAGTCGGACATCGGCACCAGCATCCGCGAGACGACTCAGGCGATCTGTGGCGTTTGATCGTCCTACAAGACGGACTTCGAGACCATTCTCAGTCGTTTCCACGAGGCCATCTAGCGTCTCTGGGGTGGTCAAAGGGAGACGATTGTCAAATCCGATGAGATGCTCTTCAGCGAGATCGATCAGACGTGCCAGTTGACTGTTCATCCCCTGCCGCCCGGACAGAACCCACGCGTGGCTTTCCGAGGGTGGAGAGGAATCCTCCTGAATTTCCCATGCCTCCTGCAACTCCTGTTCGACATCGCCGAGTTGATCGTTGAACTCGGCCCGTTCCTCCCGGATGACGTATCTCGGATTCTGTGCCGCGTATCGCTTTGGGTCACCGCGTTCCCTCACGTATCCCCGATTAACTAACTTCTGCATCTCCGAGTACACCTTCGAAGAGGGGATGTCGACGATGGTGCTGATGTCGCTGGCCTTGAGTTCGCCATACTCAACAAGCGCACAGTAACATGCCGCCTCATTCTTGCCCCAACCGATCTCTCGAAGGACTTCCTCGGCTCCGTTCATGGTACTACTACTCAATCGTCGTAGTAGGATACTACATCTAAGTATTAATGACTTGGGTACTAATCGTAGTTGTCCAAAAATCTTCATTATCACACCGCCCTATATGTCCACACGTGAGTGAGAAAGAAGCCGACGTAGATGCAGGCGAATCGACCGTCACGTTCACCGTCAAGTCGGGGCGTGGCGACGCAGAAGAGTTCACCTTCCAGAAGGGCACCAAGGTGGGTGAAGCCGCCGAGGAGGTCGCCGACGCGTACGGGTACGACCCCGACGATCCTACGTTTGTCCATCCGGACGAGGGAGAACTCGACCGCAACAAGCCCCTTGCCCGGTACCATCTCGACGGCAACACAGTCAATCTCGTCAACGAGGAGCAGGGCGTATAGACGTGCAGGCGGATGTTACTCGGGCGCTGGTCGAGCGCCAACTCGAGGATGTGAAAGAGCTGTGCCAGACGAACGGCTGGGAGGTCGAAGCCGACCTCGATACACTAACCGTCGAGGTACGTATGGAGAGCCCGGAAGACGGGGAAGAGTACGTCGTTCAGTTCGACTGTGAGGGGTACGACGAGGAACCTCCCTATGTGGAGATGGTACATCCCGAGACAGGAGAAGTCGGCCACTATGAGGCGTATTTCAATGACAGAGGCAAGAGCCAGAGTCTCATCGCGTTTGGAGACGGAAGAGAAGACCCTGTCCTCTGTCACCAATACAACCGTCGAATTTACGAGGACGATGCGACTCCTCATAGCGACTGGACGATGGGCGACTGGCAATCCGATGCTGGGAATCTGACCACGCTCGGCGACATCCTCTTGGACATCTACCGCCGCATCAGCGAACCAGAACGTTATCAGGGACGGTGGGACGGCCAGCGATGAGCTTCATCGCTTCTATCCGCATGGCTGCCCGGCGCATCCTTACTCCCCAGAGCGACGACGCTCCCGAAGAAGACTGGGAGCCACCGGGACTTCTCGTCACCGAGGAGGTTTGCAGGGAGACGCGGCGCGGTCTTCGCAGCCACTCTCCCTCACACGAAGACCACGAGGGGGTCGTCTACTGGGCCGGTCAGTCTCTGCCGGACGAGTCTACAAGAGTCGCTCTCACGGTCATCGTCCCGGAGGCCACTACATCTCCGGGATCATATGACATCTCCCCTGTAGCGAATGCGGCGGTGATAGACGCCATCCACGACCACGACCTCGAACTCGTGGCCACCGTCCACAGTCATCCCGGCGAGCGAACGAGCCACTCGGAGTTGGACAGCGAAGCGGCCCAGCTTCCGCACGAGGGGTACTTCTCGATCGTCGTTCCGAACTACGCCGTAGACGGCGTCCGCCCATATACCGACTGTGGCGTCCATGTCTACCACGATGGTGACTTCGTGGAGCTGGAAGCATCAGCGGTCGAAAAACGGGTCGAGACACTCCCCTCGGCACCATCTTTCATCGACAGTAGAGACCGATGACCACACTACCACCTCCAGACGAGTTTTACGCCGCACGTGACGATCGGACGAACAAAATCAGTGATGGGACGGATTACCGGGATGCAGCGATACTCGTCGCTGGTGAACGTGATGTGTTGTCGACGTACGCTGGTCGAGTCGCCGCCCGGACAACTCTGAACCTCCTCAGTCGGTTCGCCCGGAACGTCGACGTGGCTTTCCCCTCCGTCCCGGCCGACAACGAACTGGCACCGACTGCATCGACGCTTGCCGAACAATCGATAAAGCAAATGCGGGCCGCCGACCCTCACGGCCGCTTCGGTCTGACGCGCACCCCAGACCCCTCATCGTACGACTGCATCGTTGCCGTGGGCAACCCTGACCTTGAATCGGGAACCACGCCGACGATTCGACTCGACGGTGGTGGCTGGCTTGCTCGCGTCGTGAGGGACGCGCCCGTAGAGCCTCTCTCCACTAGAGACGAGAACCCTATTGGGCCCGCTGTAGCCGCGTGCCTCGGAGGAG
>Ga0306882_100627_pt1 | contig 9969 bp, 5 predicted proteins | sample AntDeeMetageno81_FD_190414 | JGI IMG/M metagenome (GOLD analysis project Ga0306882, IMG submission 190414) | Saline lake microbial communities from Deep lake, Antarctica - Metagenome #81 (v2) (version 2) | ecosystem: Environmental > Aquatic > Non-marine Saline and Alkaline > Saline | place...
CGGACGCAAAAATCCTAGTGTCGGATTTTTGCGTTCGCAAAAATCCGAGCGCTTATTACGCTTTAGCGTAATAAGCGACCTTATTACGCTTTAGCGTAATAAGCGACCTCGACCCCCCTACGGGGGGAGAGCGGACCTAGAGATCTCGAAGAAAATCCTATAAATATAGGATTTTCTTCGATATGAACAAGAAATCAACGGAAGATGATATAGTCCATCGCCAAGACCCATCTATTTAAAGGTCTGGCTATGACCCTAGTAGTTCTAGCTGTAAACGATGGAAACTAAGAGGGGGTAACCCCCTTCTGTAGCTAACGCGTTAAGTTTCCCGCCTGGGGAGTATGCTCGCAAGGGTGAAACTCAAAGGAATTGACGGGAGACCACACAATAGGTGGATTATGCGGTTTAATTCGATGCAACGCGAAGAACCTTACCAGGGTTTGACATGTATAGTATTTTTCAGAAATGGAAAAGTGCTTTCTTTCTATGAAAGAAAGAACTATAACACAGGTGGTGCATGGCTGTCGTCAGCTCGTGCGTTGACGTGTATGGTTAAGTCCTGCAACGAGCGCAACCCTCGTCTTTAGTTACTTTCCAAGTTCTCTAAAGAGACTGCGCGCGCAAGCGCTGAGGAAGGTGAGGATGACGTCAAGTCAGCATGCCCCTTACACCCTGGGCGACACGCGTAATACAATGGCTGGGACAATCAGAAGCTACCCCGCAAGGGCACGCCAATCTGTTAAACTCAGCCCTAGTTCGGATTGTAGGCTGCAACTCGCCTACATGAAGCCGGAATCTATAGTAATCGCCAGTCAGCTATATGGCGGTGAATACGTTCCTGGTCTCTGTACACACCGCCCGTCACATTCCGAAAGGTAGTGGGTGTCAAAGTCGTCAGTTTAACCCAAACTTGTTTGGGGGGACAGCGCCTAAACACAAACCACTGATCGGAATGAAGTCGTAACAAGGTAGGGGTACTGGAAGGTGCTCCTGGATCACCTCCTTCTTTTTATCAATTGACAATTTCATTTCGAAGAAAATCATATATTTATAGGATTTTCTTCGAGATCTCCGCGTTTTTCCTATATATAGGAAAAACGCGGACATTCTTACGCGTTAGACGGATACTCCTTTTCTCGAATATTTTCAATATCAAAGTCGAAGTTTTCAATATCCCTACAGGATATTGAAAACTTCGAGTTTCTCGAATAAATTTATATATAAATTTATAGCGGAGCGGTCAGTAAAGATATTGAAAATATTCGAGAAAAGGAGTATCGTGTCTATAAAGTGTAATGAAATAAAGTAGTTGATTAATCATTGTTTTGTACTTATACAATGTACAATGTCCGCGTTTTTCCTATATATAGGAAAAACGCGTACGAGCGAACGATCCCCTTAGGGGATCGTCGCTCCCCCCCTTCGGGGGGGTAGGTTCGCTCGTAGAGCTCCGTCGGATTTTTGCGGACGCAAAAATCCTAGTGTCGGATTTTTGCGTTCGCAAAAATCCGAGCGCTTATTACGCTTTAGCGTAATAAGCGACCTTATTACGCTTTAGCGTAATAAGCGACCTCGACCCCCCTACGGGGGGAGAGCGGACCTAGAGATCTCGAAGAAAATCCTATAAATATAGGATTTTCTTCGAAATGACTAAGCTCGTCATTTTCATATCCGCGGTTTTTATCCTATGTCCGCGGTTTTTAACCATATCGCAGACAATATTAATCCTTTTTAGGATTAATATTGTCTGCGACATGTGAAAAAGACGAGATTACAACATAAAGGTGACTCTCTTCGCACAAAAAGTCGAATTTTTTCCCCCTTCGGGGGAGAAAATATTCGAGTTTTCTCGTACGAGCGAACGATCCCCTTATATATATAGGGGATCGTTCGCTCGTACGTTAAAAGGTGTGAGGAGAGACATCTTTATGTAACCTTTCTGGATGTGAAGAAAATGACTAAAAGGGCTATTAGCTCAGTTGGTTAGAGCGCAGACCTGATAAGTCTGAGGTCAGAAGTTCAAATCTTCTATAGCCCACCCTTATTTTTACATTTCGAAGAAAATCCTATAAATATAGGATTTTCTTCGAGATCTCTAGGTCCGCTCGCAGAGCGGAGCTCTACGAGCGAACCTACCCCCCCGAAGGGGGGGAGCGACTAGCGAGGCTAGTTCGCTCGTACGCGTTTTTCGTCGAAAAACGCGGACATTCTTTTATGGGTATATCCAAATGAAAAAAAAAACTGCGCATCCCCGGTAACAAAGTGACCGGGGACAGAGATTGCGCTCCGGGCGAATAGACAAAAAGTCGAATTTTTTTACCCCTTATATCCGCGGGGGAAAAAATATTTAGGTCCGCTCTCCCCCCGTAGGGGGGTCGAGGTCGCTTACCCGTGAGGGACGCTTTAGCGTAATAAGGTCGCTTACCCGTGAGGGACGCTAAAGCGTCCCTCACGGGTAAGCGCTCGGATTTTTGCCCCGTGAGGGACGCAAAAATCCGACACTAGGATTTTTGCGTCCGCAAAAATCCGACGGAGGACGCGTAATTTGCCCCGTGAGGGACGCAAACCCGTCCCGCCAGGGGCGGGGGACGCGCTCGGAATTGGCGTACGCCACCCTCACGGGTCCGACTCTACGAGCGAACCTACCCCCCCGAAGGGGGGGAGCGACGATCCCCTATATATATATATATATAAGGGGATCGTTCGCTCGTACGAGAAAAGACAAAAATACATAAATTGCTATTATGTATTTATCCGTGTTGATGGTTTAAGGGAATGTAGCTCAGTTGGTAGAGCATCGCATTTGCATTGCGAGGGTCGCGGGTTCGAAACCTGTCATTTCCACAATTACTGAATTGAGATTTGTAGAGTCGGGGAAAGAAATTTATATATTATATATAAGTTTCTTCGATTTTATAGAAATCTTGATCTTATGGGAAAAATTCTAAATACGAAATCTTCGATTTCGTATTTAGAATTTTCTTTGCGAAGCGTCAGCGGAGGTCGCCTCCCCCCCCCCTACGGGGGGAGGGAGGCGCTAGGAATTCCGTCCGCCGGTACCGGCGGGTCCCCCCCCCCTATATATATAAGGGGGGAGGGTCGCGATCTCGAATTCCGACTGAGCGCTCCTAGAGAAAAGAGAAAAAAGAAATAGGTCAAATGAACTTAGGCTTACGGTGGAGACCTAGGCACCCAGAGACGATGAAGGGCGCAGATACCGGCGAAACGCTTCGGGGAGTTGGCAACAAACTTTGATCCGAAGATCCCCGAATAGGGCAACCTGTACAACTTCCAACAGAATTCATAAGTTGGAAAGAGGCAACCCAGTGAATTGAAACATCTTAGTAGCTGGAGGAAAAGAAAGCAAACGCGATTCCCGTAGTAGCGGCGAGCGAACCGGGAACAGCCTAAACCTATTTTCGCAAGGGAATAGGGGTAGTGGGAAGACTAAAAGAAAAATTCTTTATCGAAGAAATTTCGTAGGTCCCCCTCCCCCCTGCGGGGGGGGGGCCAATTACCCCCCCCCGCAGGGGGGAGGGGCGCATATAGCGAGTACGAGACCCGTGAGGGCATCTCCGACTTTACCCGTGAGGGGCGCAGCGTCCCCCGCTCATGGGGGGAGGGGCCTTAAACACAAAAAACGAAACAGCTGAATCCTGTACCATAGATGGTGAAAGTCCAGTAGTTGAAATGAAAAGAAAAGAATCGAAAAGTCTTATCCCGAGTAGCATGGGACACGTGGAATCCCGTGTGAATCAGCGAGGACCACCTCGTAAGGCTAAATACTCCTGGGTGACCGATAGTGAAATAGTACCGCGAGGGAAAGGTGAAAAGAACCCTCGTATAGGGAGTGAAATAGAACATGAAACCGTACGCTGACAAGCAGTGGGAGGTTAAGAGCTGACCGCGTGCCTGTTGAAGAATGAGCTGGCGACTTAGAGGGAGTGGCAAAAGGTTAAGGAGATACATCCGGAGCCAACGCGAAAGCGAGTCCGAAAATTCGGCGAGCACTTGTCATTTCCTCTGGACCCGAACCCGGGTGATCTAATCATGACCAACATGAAGCTTGGGTAACACTAAGTGGAGGTGTGAACCGACCGATGTTGAAAAATCGGCGGATGAGTTGTGATTACGCGCAGAAATTGCAATCGAACTCGGAGCTAGCTGGATCTCCCCGAAATGCGTTGAGGCGCAGCGACAACGAAGAGCTATCATGAGGTAAAGCTACTGTTTCGATGCGGGCTGCGAGAGCGGTACCAAATCGTGGCAAACTCAGAATGCATGATATAGCCTACCGTTAGTCAGTGAGACCCAAGGTGATAAGATCTTCGGTCAAGAGGGAAACAGCCCAGATCACCAGCTAAGGCCCCTAAATGGTTTCTAAGTGGAAAAGGATGTGAGAGTGCAGAAACAACCAGAAGGTTAGCTTAGAAGCAGCTATTCCTTGAAAGAGTGCGTAATAGCTCACTGGTAAAGCGTTCTTGCGCCGACAATGGCCGGGACTAAGAAACCTGCCGAAGCTGTGAGATTCTTATATAAGAATCGGTAGGGGAGCGTTCCGTTATTGGGTGAAGTTATGGTGAAAACCAAAATCATTAATTTGAGAATGGACAAAACGGAAGTGAGAATAAGGCAATTGTTCTCACTATAAAAAATCGAGTGAATTGACGAGAAAGCTAAGGCAATTGCCATGCGAACTTGCAGCCAAGCCGCGCAAACCAGTAGGTCCGCTCCCATATATATGGGGGCGGAGCCCTACGAGCGAACCTACCCCCCCGAAGGGGGGGAGCGACTAGCGAGGCTAGTTCGCTCGTACAAAAGAAACTTAAATGAAATGAAGTTTTTAGCGTAGCCGGAAGGTCCAACGACTAGGAGGTGAGAACTGGATCAATAATCCTCCCACGAGTGCTCGACAACCTAGACTAATATTACTAATCTAGGTTGATGACATAGTCTGATCTTTAGGGAAACCTAAAGAACGAAAGAGATTAAATGCTCTTTATGCCAAGTGGCATATTAAGAAAATCTGATATTGGTTTTATAATATATGTTAGAATTCTTTTCTCGTACGAGCGAACGATCCCCTTATATATATATATATATAGGGGATCGTACGAGAAAAGGTTTAAGGAAAGGTAGAAACACATCTTAATCAATAACAAAATGGTCAGCTTGAGTAACGAAAACATTGGTGAGAATCCAATGCCCCGAAAACTGTTGGGTTCCTCCACTAGGTTCGTCCATGGGGGGTTAGTCAGGTCCTAAGATTAGGCCGAAAGGCGTCGTCGATGGCAAACAGGTTAATATTCCTGTACTGATTCTATTGGGAACGAGGGACGAAGGAGACTAAACTGAGACTACTAATGGATTATAGTGGAAGCGTTCAAGGTGTTGAGAGTTAGAAGAAAAACTATACTTGAGCTGAGGCGTTATCCCGGCACAATCTTTCGGGGTTGTTGTCGTCAGTGATGTCATGCTTCCAAGAAAAGCTTGCACTCCATAACAATAGAATTACCTGTACCTAAAACCGACACAGGTAGGTGAGTAGAGAATACTAAGGGGCGCGAGATAACTCTCTCTAAGGAACTCGGCAAACTGGCCCCGTAACTTCGGAAGAAGGGGCGCCTTTAATTCAATTAAAGGTCGCAGTGACCAGGCCCAATTGGGCCCATCTAAAGTTGTTAAAATAATAAATTAATACTACTAAATGAACAACTGAGGGATTGCAAATCGGGTGAAATGCGGGAACGCTTTAAATATTAGAATTATTTAAAGCCAATCCGCAGCTAAGCTTGCTCAACAGACAATTTTTTAAGCAAGAAAGCTCAACGACTAGGAAGTGAAAAGTGTCTGTTTAATAATCTTCCACCTATATTTTTAGGAGTGCCCGACAGTTTTATTAAATAAAACTGATGATATAGTCTGATCTATAAAGAAATTTATAGAGATTAAATTATGGACGTAGAAAAAAATCTAAATAAAAAACAAAAACATTTAAAGTATGAATAAAAAATGAACTTATAACGATTATACAATTGTTGGACTTCTTGATAGTGATGGTACACATACTATCAGAGTATTGCGACGAAAAACTCCTTACTAAATACGTATGTTTTTATTCAATTCCATAGTTTATTTAACATAATGCAGGCAACTGTTTATCAAAAACATAGGTCTCCGCAAAGTCGCAAGACTATATATGGGGGCTGACGCCTGCCCAGTGCCGGAAGGTTAAGGAAGTTGGTTAGAGAGCTCGTCTCTCGAAGCTGACGACCGAAGCCCCGGTGAACGGCGGCCGTAACTATAACGGTCAACCTTATAGGCCGTTTAAAAAGATGACCATATGCTGGAACACCCTATTTAACTAGTTAAGAAGGAAAACCAGCAGGAAAGATCATCCTAGATAGAAAATTATTAAGGAGGTTGTTAAATTGACAAAAAACAAAATATATACAAACAAAAATTATGTCCGCGTTTTTCCTATATATAGGAAAAACGCGGAGATCTCGAAGAAAATCCTATAAATATAGGATTTTCTTCGATATGAACATTTATTTGAAAACAGGTGAAAAGTTACCACAAACCATAAAAAATGGGCTAATCACGGCTAATTCTAATTTAACTACAACTAAAGATCATTCAAATTATATTAATGAATTAAAAACAATCTTTGGTCTTTCTTCAAGAAAGGTCGGAATACGTGAAAAATATTTCCTGGGTGGTTTTATTGAAGGTGATGGTTCAATTAATGTTAGTGCTAAAAAGCATCGAAATGCTCCTCATGGAATTCATATAGATCCAGAGTTTAGTCTAACTCAACATGTAAATGGCGTAGAACTACTTATATTAGCTTTAATTCTATTTCAAACTGGGCGTATACGTTATAAGTCAGGTAGCAACGCTACACTTATACTTATTATACAAGATCGTGATGAACTACAAGACAAGGTAGTTCCTTTTTACAAAAAGTACGTTAATTCAATTGGATCGGCAGTTAAAGCTGAGCGTATACAAAAGTTTGAAAAAATGTTAATACACATAAAAAAAAAAAATCATCAAGATTTAAATATATTAGTAAATGACTTACTACCTCTATGGGATTCAATGAGAATGCAAACGGGACAAAAGAATCAAACGTTTGCTTCTTTAGCTGAAGCACAAGCCTATGCTAAGAATCCTAATAAATAAATAAAATCTAGTGATGTTATCCTCAGAGACTAAACGTCATCCGGTTTAAACTTATATGTTTAAGCTGAAGATATAGTCCGACCTATCGCGAAAGTAATAGGATAAATCGCCTAAGGTAGCGAAATTCATTGTCGAGTAAGTTTCGACCTGCACGAAAGGTGTAATGATCTGGGCGCTGTCTCGGAGAGAGACTCGGTGAAATAGACATGTCCGTGAAGATGCGGACTACCAATACTAGGACAGAAAGACCCTATGAAGCTTGACTGTATCCTGGAATTGAACTCGGGCTTTTCTTGCGCAGCCTAGGTGGGAGGCGTTGAAGGTCCCCTTCCGGGGGGGCTAGAGCCATCAGTGAGAGACCACTCTGGAAGAGCTAGAGTTCTAATGGTGATCTTTGAAACGAGACACTTGACAGTTTCAGGTGGGCAGTTTTCCTGGGGCGGGAACCTCGTTACTATGGGGTGTTACGTAAGCAATTACGTAAAGAATACTAGCTATATGCTGGAACTACAAGCAATTATTTTTGAAAAGTAAGCAAGTACCTCTGAAAAGCTTCCTCTAAAGTTGGTAAACCCTTAGTGGTTGTCAACTTAGTTAAGTCAAATCTTTAATCTTTAATCTTTAAAAGACTACGCATATTTTTCGAAGAAACGTCACGTGTCGAAAAGAAATGGATTGAATTTTGTAGGTCCCCCTCACGGGTCCCATATATATGGGGGCGGAGCTCTACGAGCGAACCTACCCCCCCTATATATACTATATATATAAGGGGGGGAGCGACGATCCCCTTATATATATAGTATATATAGGGGATCGTTCGCTCGTACTCGATATTGAAATTGTTTGAAGATCAGCAGGGAAGTTAATGAAAAAAATTAACCCCTCAACGACTAAATGCTGGAATCTATTCTAATAGATTAAGATATAGTCTGAACTAAAACGAGAGTTTTAGATCCCTTTCAAAGGGATGTTTTATGAAAAGAGTTGGGAAATTTGTTTAGTTAATTAAAGTTTGATTAGAATCCTCCTTATAAATGACAGGAAGACCCGGACTAGACCCTAGCCTAAAACTGACTTCTCAACAGAAGTCGATTCTTATAGGTACGCTTTTAGGCGACGGTTCGATTTCGAAGCCCGCGACGCCTAACCAAAACGCTAAGATTCGTTTAACCCAGTCCACTAAAAATAAACAATTAATCGAGGCCTGGGTTGAAATGTTTAAGGAGTATATACGCGCAACTCCGCGCCCTGCTCAAAGAAAATCACCGTCCAGTAATAATATGGTGAATACTTTAAACATTACAACAAGGGCTCATCCAGAATTCACACGATTAATTCCTCATTTTGGAGGCGCCGGTAAAGACAAAACTGTACCTAAGGTTTCTTTTTTAAAGGACAACCTCGATTGGGAAGGATTAGCTTACTTGGTTATGCAGGACGGGTCAGTTAAATCAGATCAGTCTAAAGGTATTGAAATACACACCCAAGGTTTTGACGGTTTTGCTCCAACAGCGCGGCTGTGCTTAGCTCTTTATGAGCGGTTTGGTATTATGGCTAGTCCTACTCGGTACGAAAAAGCAGACAATACAGCTCGTAATAGTACCAAAAAAACACAATACAATGTGTACATTTCAGGTCACAGCTTACCTCTTTTAACGGCGAACATGTTACCCTTTATGTTACCTGACTTCGTTTATAAAGTACCTAATCCTCATGTTAGGGAGCTAACCAACGTCGACCAACGCTCATGGGACTGCTTTTATGAAAAATACAAAGATGCTCCTTTTAAAGAAGACCTTTCGATTTTCATTGACTGTCCTGACGAGTAGAAAAAGGACTAACCTATGCCGTAAAGCAGTTTGCGCGTATAAAGCTACCGGTCAAATGGGTTAATACTAGTAGTAAATGATACTAGGCTTGAATCAAAAAAGAGTGTCCGTAGGTGATCTGAGCCGCGAGCTGTGGTTTTTGGTATCCACAGTTGAGATGACGGAGCAAGTAATCGGCACTTTTTGATACGGTGTGTATAAGTTGAAAAAGTTGGGTACAAAGTCTTGGTTTAATCGTGCGTAGCGGCTACGGGGCTGCGAGCTTTTTCAAAAATATCCTTATATATATTGTTAAATAAAACCTAGAGTTCTATTTAGCACGTATTTAGTCAGAGACAAGTCATTCTAAAGGGAGATTAAATAAAGGTTTACCTAAAAAAAGAAGCAAAGCCCAGTTTAGGGAACAGCGTCACATCAAAAGGCATTACGTTAAATACTGCTATTTATACTTTTAAAGAGAAAAAGACTTATGACTTTTTCAAAAAAATATATGATAGTTCTTTAACCGTAAAAAAAAGTCTTTACGCGGGGGTAATGGCATTCGAGGGTTTATCTACGAATGATGGTACAATATTTCTTGGGCACTCACAAACGTTGGACTCATTTAGGATTGTCTTCCAAGGCGCTTCTATAGGTTCCGCGGTAGAGACCTTTAAGGACAAGGACAAGGACAAGGACAAGGACAAGGACAAGGACAAGGACAAGGACAAGGACAAGGACACTGTATTTTTAGGCTCAAAGGACGTAGGTCCGCTCTCCCCCCGTAGGGGGGTCGAGGTCGCTTATTACGCTAAAGCGTAATAAGCGCTAGGATTTTTGCGTCCGCAAAAATCCGACGGAGGACGCGTAATTTGCGTACGCAAATTACGCGCTCGGAATTGGCGTACGCCAATTCCGACTCTACGAGCGAACCTACCCCCCCGAAGGGGGGGAGCGACGATCCCCTAAGGGG
>Ga0306882_100630_pt1 | contig 9935 bp, 7 predicted proteins | sample AntDeeMetageno81_FD_190414 | JGI IMG/M metagenome (GOLD analysis project Ga0306882, IMG submission 190414) | Saline lake microbial communities from Deep lake, Antarctica - Metagenome #81 (v2) (version 2) | ecosystem: Environmental > Aquatic > Non-marine Saline and Alkaline > Saline | place...
AGCCTTAGCCCACGATTACGGCAACTGCAGCCAATCCGCCATAATCCGACAGTACATCGAAGAACAATACCACCACGTATTCGGCGAGCTCGATCCCGAGGCCCTCGCCAGTGGCCATATAACGGACAAACAAAAACACCAGATCATCAATGGCGAATCCCCCGAAGACATAGTCGACAGGTCATTCTTACTCACGCCTGAAGACGAAGACACCAAAGACAACCCAGTCGACACCGATGGCGGGGCCACACCCACACCCAATAACTACTCGATGACGCTGGGACCGGCCGAACTCCAACAAAGCGGCCCTGAACTCACCTGGTCTCAACTCCGAAAAAGTGTGAAAGACGACACCCATTGGAACGAAGACCTCGTCATCCATCCCGACAGAGTACCCACAGACGAACTCAAATCCTCCCACAAGTACACCCCACGCATTATCGCTGGGATCCTCCGGCACAAAGCAACCGACTACGATCTCGTACCCGACTCAACGATCACCGACACAATCGACGAGTACCTCTGCTCGCTTCACGATCGCCTCAACGAACACGCTGGTCGACAGTACATCCACGATACCTACCGCCCACTGATCGAAGCCCACCTCTATGCAAGTCCAAGCCCCGACTCAAAGGCGTACTTCACAACCGAGAGTGCACAGATCGATGCGGCCGAAGCAATCTTGCAGCGTCGACTGGAGGTCCCCGAGTACGTCGACACACCCGAAGATGTCCTGAATGTTGAGCGGTGGCATCGCTGTCTCAACATCGGTGGCAAAACAGACGAAAGCATTGACCGATGGCTCGACGACGTTGCCGGACTGATGGAGTCGGTCGCAGCACTCAAATCGGTCGTTACGACGGTCACCGAAACCCACCGCATCCCAGCGACGTATCCCGACACCTACACCGATCTCGGCCAGTACATCATTTCACTCAAGAACGCCTACTGTAGAGAGTATCTCACAACAGCAGGAGCAAAGTATCCCACAGCAGTCCGCAGTCGGATGTCGGAGGCGTGTGTGGACTTACTGGCCCCAGAAGGCATATAGACCGTCTCAATCGTCAGGTCGACGAGCGAGGCTGAGAGAGCTATCTCTTGGGTAGGGAGAAACGAAACAGCGCTTTGAGTGCCAACAGTCGGTCGACAGTCGACAATTACCCACTATGTGTATCTTCTCGGACCGTCAGTTGAACCACGAGAAATGCGGTGTGGAGGCTGGATTGGGAGCGGCGGGCTGTGAATTATGCGGTTGGGTGCTGAGCTGTGAACAACGCTGTACGGTCGGCTGCGGCGTCTGTGAATTATGCTGTGCGGTCGACCGTGGGCTGTACACTGCGGTGTGCGGTCAGCGGTAGGCTTGTGAACTAAGCAGTACGGCCTGCGGTCAGCTGGAGATCTCCCAATACTCCCCGAGACGACTTCCATAGAGCACCTACCGCAAAGACACGATCTACTGTCCCCACTGAATTAATAATCCAGATATTACGAGTGACGCGTGAAACGGGTGAAATCTTTTTGTGATCAATTCCGCCTCGAAGGTGGCCAACACAGTCAACATTGCCACAAGACATGCTGAGACATAGCTAAACCACGAATCACCACCCTCCACGAAAACAACACGCCCACGAACCATCGACCGTCGCTACGGCCTCACTCCGTTCGTTGTTTGCTCCAACATCTACTACGGTCTTCTAGACCAGAATGGCTTATAAGTGCTTCGCTAACACACCACATAGTATAGAGATCGTATCCAGCGTGTGTTAGGAACATTTGATAATCCAACCGGGAGTGATTGATAACACAGAGTAACACACCGAAGCGTGGTTTTCTGTACAGACAGCCGTCGACGTGGCGTTGTATGGCTCCGTCGTCATTGCCGGTAGTTCGATATCGATTTTACCAAACAGAGACTCGGAGTCGGATTTACGATAAAAAGATTTGAGCTGATTGTGACGCATCGAAGTCTCGAAGAAGTAATTTCACCATACCGGATTCCCCTCGTAGGGGAAGCCACGCCGTTTACGGCAGGGAGGATGTCACTCTGTTTTTGTGAGTTTAATATTCAGATCTGCTTGGATACCGGTTCGATTGCACAGATCCCAGATTGTTGCTGCGTTACTCGAAATGACTGGGATCTCGAACTCTTTTTCTAGTGCCGCCAGCGCTGGAAGTGTTCGATAGTTCGTACACGAGATGAACAGTGCATCCGTCTCTGGGACGTTAGAAAGAATTGACCGACCCTGCTGTTCGGCGTCATTAGCGTCCAATTCTCCGATCGCAGTGTTCTCAACGAGCCCGCGGCCATCAATCGAGACTACTTCGAATCCATTCTGGGTCAGATAGTCGCGCTCCAGTCGGTCCAAATCTTTCGTATACGGCGTTGCGACACTAACTCGATCTACGTCAAGTGCGTTGAGTGCCCTAACAACCGAGCACGCCGTCGCGACCGCCGGGGCGTCGGCGGCATCGGACAGACGAGACTCGAGCTTTGCGTCAAATCCAGACCCGTGGATCAGGCTCCCAGTAGTGCAGGCGTAGGCGATACCGTCGACCGATGCGTGTGAGAGCAGCGAAGCGGCACGTTCGGCGTCGTCAGCCATCGCATCGAGCTCGTCAGCGGTCACGTCCTCAAGCGGCATCCGAGCAGCATGGAACGTGCATTCGTCAGGGAGTGACGCCCAAAACTCTGGTTCAGCGGTCGTATTGGAGGAGGGAACGACAGCACCGAGGCGGGTCATTGATCGTCCACCTTTCCGTCGTCTCGGTCCTGTTTTCTTGCCGCTGCATCGCGTTCTTCGGGATCTCCGTGCCCGCCCCCTCCCGGCGTGCGGATCGAGACAGTCGTCCCAGCCGTAACGTCGATGGAAGCCTTCGCGGGGACATCCTCGCCGTCGATGAGATTCCGTCCGGGTGTGCCGTCTTCACCGCCGTTGATTCCCGAGGGAGACGTTCGCCGACGTTCGGTCAGCAGAGAAACGGTAGCGTCCGTTTCGACGGTGACCGTTCGTTCGAGGCCCAATCCACCCCGATATCGACCGTCGCCGCCGCTCGACGGGCGCAGCGCGTACTGCTCGACCCAGAGTGGATACGCAGTCTCCATCGCTTCGACGGGTGTATTGAGGGTGTTGGTCATGCCGACTTGTACGCCATCCATGCCGTCTTTTCCGGGACGAGCTCCGAACCCGCCGCCGATTGTTTCGTAGTACGTGAATTCGCCGGTTCGGTCGCCTATGATGAGGTTGTTCATCGTCCCCTGGCTACCGGCAGGAACCACATCCGGAACCGCCTCGGCGAGTGCTGCCAACGTGACATCCATAACACGTTGGCTCGTCTCGACGTTGCCACCGACGACTGCTGCAGGTGGCCGCGGGTTGAGCACCGAGCCGTCGGGTGCAGACACGGACACTGGCTCGTAACAGCCATGATTCGGTGGGATTTCCGGATCGGTGATTGCACGGACGACAAAATAGACCGCGCTCTTCGCAACCGAAAGCGGCGCATTCAGATTACCGGCTACCTGATCGGACGTCCCAGCGAAGTCGACGTCGACTGATTTTCCATCGATAGTGACTGCCACCTGAATCGGAATATCGTCGTCGGTCACGCCGTCACCTTCGAGGATATCCCGGGCACGGTAAGTACCGTCCGGGAGGTCTGCGATCTCGGCTTCGACGCGGTCTCGTGAGTACTCGATGACAGCGTCAAACGCATCGAGTAGCGTCGATCCGTGTTCGGCAAGCAGCTCGCCAATCCGTTCTTCGGCACGAGCGTTCGCGGCTCGTTGGGCTCGGAGGTCCGCCTCGCGCTCGTCCGGCGTCCGGACGTTGGCGCGGATCAGCTCGTAAATTGCCTCGTTCGGATCGCCGCCGTCGACGAGGCGAACAGCCGGTAGTCGGAGCCCTTCCTCATAGATTTCCTGTGCTCCAGGTGGCATACTCCCCGGTGCACTGCCACCTACGTCGGCATGGTGTGCCCGCGATACCGCAAATCCTATCACCTCATCAGTGGGTGCGATCGTCGAGACGAGTGTGATGTCAGGGAGGTGTGTGCCCCCCGCAAATGGGTCATTGACAATGAAAACATCCCCCGGTTTCGGATCCTTTTGAAGAACGATATCGACTGCATCGGGCATCGCACCGAGGTGGACAGGGATGTGTTCGGCCTGCGCGATCATCCGGCCCGATGCGTCAAATAGCGCCGTCGAACAATCCTGGCGTTCCTTGATGTTTGGAGAGTAGGCCCCACGAATGAGCACGTGGCCCATCTCGGTGGCAACACTCTCCAATTGATTCCGAAGGATTTCCAAGGTCACTGGGTCGATTTCTGGTGTACTCCTGTTCGTCGCTTCACGTTTGTCATTCATGTCTCTCTCACCTCAGCGATCAGCGCACCATCATCGCGCACTTGCACATCCCACGCAGGCGGGACGACAATCGTGCTTTCGTCGCCCTCAATGATTGCGGGGCCCTTAATCGAATCGGCCGGAGAGAACTGTTGGCGCTCATAGACAGGTGTTTCGTGAACAGCGTCGGCGAACACCGCATCACGCGATCCCGTTTGTGGGTCCTCGCCGCCATCGTACTCAATCGACGGCGCACTTCGAGGAACGGTAGTCATCACGCGACAGTTCACCAGTTCAACCGGTTCGTCCACCCGATATCCGTATGCCGACTCGTGTGCGGCTGCGAACCGTTCACCAGCCTCTTGGATATCGAATGGTCGCTCAATATCCACAGTGAGTTCGAAGCTCTGTCCGGCATACCTGAGATCTGCTAAGTACCGTACAGCTGCCGTATTACGGTCGCTAACCTCAGCTAGCAGTTGTTCAGACAATGCATCGTACACACTTTCGACGTCGTCGGGATTAACCTCGGCAAGCGAGCGCTGGTATGTCTGTACCGCGTCGCGCTTCTCGTCGGCCGCGAGCAGGCCGTATGCAGACAGGACACCGGAAGCCCGGGGGATCACCACCCGATTGATGTCGAGGCTGTCGGCGATCGACATTGCATGCATTGGTCCTGCACCGCCGAATGCAACGAGACCGAATTTCCGCGGATCGTACCCTCTCTCGACAGTCACTGAACGGATCGCTCGGGTCATATTCGCGTTCGCGACACGGTAGACGCCACGAGCTGCCTCTCTCGGTCCGTCCATTCCCATCTCATCGGCGAGATCCGCAAGAACGTCGTAGGCGGCATCTTCATCGAGCGATAGTTCGCCGCCAAGGCTGGTGCTCGCACCAATGTATCCTAGGACGAGGTTCGCGTCTGTGACAGTCGGCTCCGTTCCACCCTTGCCGTAGCAGGCGGGACCGGGATCCGCTCCAGCCGACCGCGGGCCGATCCGGAGTGCGCCACCGGCATCGACCCACGCGATCGACCCGCCTCCCGCACCGACCGTCTCGATGTCGACCATCGGCGTTTTGATCGGTCGACCGTTGATTACCCCCTCAGTGGTCCGTTCTGCCTCACCGTCACGGACGAGACTCACATCACTAGAAGTCCCGCCCATATCAAAGGTAACCAATCCATCTCGGTTGTCGGTGTCATCGGTTGCCATCTCACTCGCGCCAACCACGCCCGCAGCAGGTCCTGAGAGAACTGTTGTTACGGCGTTCTGTCTGACAGTGTCAGCATCGGTGATCCCGCCGTTGGCCTGCATGATTCGTGGCTGCGGGACACCGAAATCTCGTGCGCGTTCGGAAAGGTGGCTGACATAGCGATCGATCGCCGGCCGCACGTACGCGTCGACGGCTGTCGTTGATGTCCGCTCGTATTCACGAAACTCGGCGAGGACCTCATGCGAGGCTGAGACCGGTACATCGAGTTCCTCCCGCAGTATGTCTGCGGCAATCCTTTCATTTTTAGGATGTGCATAGGCGTGCAAAAAAGAGACAGCGACGGATTCGACATCCGCTTCGCGAATCTCCGAGACAATCGCCCGCACCTCATCTTCGTCGACTGGCTGTTCGATTCCGTCGGTTGTCGCCCGCTCGGAGACCTCGAATCGGCGGCGTCTGGGAACCAGCGGCGTCGGCTTCTCAGCATTAAGATCGTACAGCGATGGCCGATCTTGGCGGCCGATCTCTAGGACGTCTCGAAATCCTTCAGTCGTGACGAGCGCGGTCTTTGCGCCGTCCTCTTCGAGGAGTGCATTGACCGAGACAGTCATTGCATGAGAAAACTCGCTTATGCTCTCAGGTTCGATTCCGGCTTCCGTGCAAGCTTTTTCGATCCCGGCCATTACACCCTCACTTTGGTCTTCAGTGCTCGGAACCTTCGCAGTCACGAGCTCACCGTCGAGTGATAGCGTCACGTCGGTAAACGTGCCACCGACATCAACACCAATTCTCTTCATTTCCATTTATAATACCCCCGCCACGTTGAGGAGAGTTCGGATCCCGAGCCAAACGACGATGATCGTCACGGTCGCACCGAGCACGTTCGTCACCGGCTTGTTTGTGTACTCACCAAGGAGGTCTTCTTGATTCATTGCGTAAATCAGGAAGACTGCGACAATCGGGAGCAGAATCCCATTAACCACTTGAGCGAACACGATGATCTGAACTGGACTGCCACCCAGCACTACCGAAAGGATTCCGACGCCAAGAATCGTGGCCCAGACGGCACGGAATCGCGTGCTCTGTAGATCGGTATCCCAGCCCAGTGCACCTGTAGTTGCCCACGCACCTGCGAGTGGTGCGGTCGTTGCGCTCGTAAACCCGGCAGCGAAAAGCCCGATACTAAAGAATAACTCGGCGTACGGACCCGCCAACGGACGAAGCTGATTGGCCATCTGGCCGACGTCGTTGATCTGTGTCCCTGGCTCGAATGCTGCGGCCGCAGTCACCATGATCGTAATCGTGATCAACCCACCGACAACGATAGACAGAATCGTGTCAACACGTGAGTGATTAATGTCTTCGGGACCATCCCACCGCTCTTGGACATTACTCGCGTGCAAGAATAGGTTGTATCCGACAATAGTCGTCCCGATGAGGCCAGTTATGAGGTACAGCGATCCGGAAGGAATGCTCGGGACGAACCCTATTGCGATCGCACTGGGATCAGGACCGATGAGAATTGCCGATGCCACGAATGAGATCGCCATGAGGGCGACGAGACCGACGAGCGCCCGTTCGATCAGCTTGTACCGTCCTGTGTACAGAAGGGCACCGGCGACAAGTCCAATCACGACGGCCCAGATGGTCGAACTAATGCCAGTGATCGTCGCAAGACCTGCAGCCCCACCGAGGATATTCCCAGCCTCATAGGCGGCAGTTCCAATGCCGATCGCACCCACTACGAGGAAAATACTCACGTACTCGACGATCTGATTATCGAAACGCTCTCGAAGTGCCTCGCCGAGCCCATTGCCCGAAACGAGACCAAGCCGTGCACTCATTTCTTGAAGAACAATCGTCGCGAAGATCGAGAAGACGATTGTCCACAGAAGTGCATAACCAAACTCCGCTCCAGTTACGCTTGCAGTCGTGACCGTGCCTGGACCGATGAACGCAGCTGCAACCATCGCTCCGGGGCCAATGGCTTTGAATCGTTGAATAATGCTCATTATTGACAACCCTGATATCCAATATCATGGTTTCAGCAATGGATAAAAAAATTAATTGAGAATTTTTCACATTTGGCTCACCAGTTGTATGAGTACTTCATATTGGCATCATTAGAGTATGATATAGTGAGAAGATATACTAACAAACTGATCGTACACGGTTCGGCCTGATTGAATTCAACCGTCCTGTTTGGTAATAAGCACTTTTGACACGCTTTCTTCAACCATGATTTCGAACGGAAGGTCTGCGACACTACCACGAATAAATCGAATCATAAACCATCTCAGCGATTCTGAGGGAAAGACCACGTGGAAACTCCCGCCTTTAGCCCGTCGGACAGTTAGGAACCCACACAGCGACAACCAATCAAGGACATCTTCAAGAGAGTCGAACCGTTCAGCGTACTCTTGAGCATGATATTGTGCTACTTGATCAACCATGCTCAGAAAATCATCATCTCGATCCTCTGGATCGTCGACTTGGCTCAAAAGTGCGTGAAGTAGGTCAATATCCAAGAGGACGTGTTCACCCGTCGAGAGCATCTCGTAGTAGGTCTGAAGGTGATCGCTATCGCTTGCATTCGCTGAATCAAAATTCGCCCCGTAAAACGCGATTGCCTCTCGGATCAGTTTGCTGCGACTCTGCTCAGTTTGGTCAGTTAGGCTCTCTAACGTACTTTTCGTGTCCTCGTCAAGAGAGACTGTAACTCGGTCGGTTGGCATATGTTACCTCATCGCTGGATTAACTTAATATTATGACCATTGAGGCAGACAGGGACGCGAACGCGGCGTGGAACATCCGTTCTCGCGGCATCAAAAAGCGGTTAGGAGTGGGACACTCCGAATCAACGTCCTCAGAATCGCAGGGCGATTCTGATGTGCAAACGAGAGCTCTGCTCTCGTTAACGCCTGTGGAGACTGCACTCCCTACGGACACCGATTCGGAGTCTGCAAAGTGCGTCATGGAAGCAGGAAGCCCCATCACCAGAACCTCCGGTTCTGGTTAGCAGTCAGAAGCTCCGCTTCTGACGACACCCTCAAGCGTGAGCCGTCAGGCGAGCGATAGGGTGGGTAGTTCACGGCCTGTCTCGGAGAGGACTTGTGGCACAATAGTTGCCTTGTTGAACGCAAGACAGCGTCGGGATAGGGTCGATTATTCGCGGTCTCACAGCGTCAGAGGCGAGTTCTTGAAGTCAGAAGATGCAGTAGCTGTCACTCACGGCGGTTGCTGAAGGGTCACAACTATGATCTCTTGCTCCGTTGTTCCGGTGACGACGGCGATGCCTCTCCCGGATATGTCCGGAGAAGGTGAGCAGGCGGCGATCCTAACTCGCCGCCTGCGTTAGGTTATGGACGATGCACTTCCGTGTCAGCTCCCGGAACTGGCCGTGCCAGCTCCGGGAGCGGAGCTTCTCGCCGTCGTCTTCCTTCAGCTGCGAGAACCCGGTTTCACTCATCCAGCGCTGGTTGTAATCCTCGTTCATTCGCGCGTTGTGCGCCTTCTGCAACGGTGTCTGCTCCCTATGTTTGATCAACGGTCGCGTTGAGTTGGAGCGACACTCCTCACGGAGGTTGCTCCACGAGTAGTTCGCGTCAGCAGACAAGACACGCAGGTCTTCCGCGTTCCGGCGGAAGACCTGCATTCCGATATGGCCGTCCCACGCTTTCTGCGTGGTGAAATGAACGTCTTTGATCGCTAGAGAGTTCACATCGATCAAGATCGTCGTCTTCATCGACTGAAACGAGTAGTTCGCGCGGTCGCGGTAGTGGTAGCTGGTTTGGTCACGCTGGAAGCCACTGGCGTCAATCGCGGCTTCACCACTCCAGCCCGCCTGCTCCGCCGACGTGCGGAGCAGGCGGCGGAGCTCACGCATTCGATACTCATTTTCCCACCGGCAGAACGAGCTGTAGTGCGGTGCCTCGTCGAGCCCAAACACGGTGAGGACACCGGGCATTTCGTTGAGGTAGTCTTCTGTCTCGCGGAGACTCTTCTCTAATTCGACGCGGTACAGAATTAACGCGATCTGCACCCAGTCGGCGTACCCGTCCGCGCCATCCGGCGCGGCGGGTACGTCCGGCTCGTCAACGTGCTGTTTGGCAAGGTCTCGACACATCCGTGCTAGCCGTCTGAGCGATGCCATATCGCCAGACGGCGTCCATTCCCCGGTTAATCTGACGGAATCTCACTCTAAGAGCGTCTCTACCCGCCGTCAACCAGCGGCAAAACAAGGCAAGATGACTACTGGAAACCACTTTTGAAAGCCCAGCAATATGAATTACGTGCCGCACTACAAGATTGTACGTATCCACGAAAACCAAAAGATGGACAGTCAGGATTTGGACCAGAGTCGATGCGCTAT
>Ga0306882_100665_pt1 | contig 9452 bp, 9 predicted proteins | sample AntDeeMetageno81_FD_190414 | JGI IMG/M metagenome (GOLD analysis project Ga0306882, IMG submission 190414) | Saline lake microbial communities from Deep lake, Antarctica - Metagenome #81 (v2) (version 2) | ecosystem: Environmental > Aquatic > Non-marine Saline and Alkaline > Saline | place...
TGAGATTAGCGCGCTTGAGATTAGCGCCCCCGAGATTAGCGCCCCTGAGATCAGCGCTCCTGAGATCAGCGCTCCTGAGATCAGCGCTCCTGAGATCAGCGCCCTTGAGATTAGCGCCCTTGAGATAAGCGCCCTTGAGATAAGCGCGCTCACCGGATTCACTGTCCCCATTGAGCCAAGCTGTGTGCTTTTCCAGAATGCTGTTAATATCCATTGCAATCGACCTCCAGGTCTTTGTAGTTGGGCCACGTGCCTTCACACACCATGGTTTGGTACTGCTTTTCTTGCTTCAGTTCGTCGCGGTAATCCATTTCCCCTACCGCTCCGAATGCTGCTATGACCGCCGCGATGGTGATAACTTGTTTCATGTGTGCCTCCTTTGTCTGTTTTTATTGTGGTACAACGTACAACAAAACGTCAAGCACTTTTTTCAATCAAAAACGCAAGGCAGCACATTGCATGCGCCAAGTGCGGTTGACCACTCTCCTGATCCAGCACCTCACCAGCCCGATGCGCGTTGATGTGACGCATCGTAGCGGCCATGTAGCGTCGCTCCAGGTAATCTATCTGTGACCAGCTCCACGCGCCGTATTTTTCAGCGCCGAACGTCAGCACGTTAGCCAGCGCCAGCTCAGCCTTGGGCGGTATGAGGTCCATCATCGGCTTGCCCTGGTCATCCTTTCGCCCCAATGCTCCTATCTCTTCGTCACAGCGCTGACACCGGTCATGCGGTATCGGCACGCTGTCAGGTCGCTGAAAGGTCGTCCCGCAGTGCTTACAGGTCTTCACCCCGCCACCAGTGCCAGCTTTGTCTTGTCCACGCCGCTCATTTGATCCTGATACGCTGTCCATATCTCACTCCCGCTCATGTTGTCGTACTTGTCGTGGTTACGGATGATCCACATCCACACCTGTCCTTTCCCATCGTAAACCCGCACCTTGCGTGACATGGGCATTTCACGCAGCAGCAACCCCACCTTCACCGGGGTGAACCATTCCGGCTTGGCGTACATGAGGTCAGCACGGATCATCTCGCCACACTTGAGCGTCACCACTGCGTCACTGGCAGTGACCAGATCACTTTTGAATGACCCAGCGCCAGCAGCAATGAACGCTTCCATCGTCTGAAGCTGGGATGACTTGCTCGCTTCGGTGATATCGCGCAAGAACTCAGTCACAGGCGGTGGAGCGCCAGGTTTGAAGTCACTCAGGTCAACGCAGTTGCGCAAATACCAGATGCACGCCTCATAGCCGCCCTGTTCCATCCATTCCCAACGATCCTGCCAGTAGTCCAGCCACTCAGGCCGCATGGCACCACTGGCATCCCGCGTGTTGATATCAGACCACACAGCGAAGATGCGCCGTGATTGCCCCTGGAGGCTGAACGGCAACTGACTGTTAGTAGTCATGGTCACACTCAACAGGTTACGCACAGACACTTTCTTGACGCCCTTCTGGTTCACACGCAGCCTATCCGGTGGGGCTGCTGCCAGGGGTTTCAGCTTGGCGCTTATCGCCAAGGCCTCTTTCCGGTCGCCCAATTCGGTTTCGTTGACCAACAGATGCTTGGTGCTCAATAGGTAGTCATTGAAGTCTTCCGTCAGCTCGTCACCGCTGATCGTGTGGCTGTGGTCACCCATTGCTTTCGTGAACGGGTACAGCAGAAAATCCTTACCGCCACCTTCCGCGCTACCCAGCGTCAACATGTGGTTGATTTTCTTTTCTGGGTACAGCAGCGTGAATGCCAGGTACTGGAGAATGTGCTTTTTTTGCTCTCCCCACCCCAACACGTCGAAATGCTCCAGCCACTTGCTGCAATCGCCCTGTGTGCCCTGTATCTCGTTCAGGTTGCACCATGAGTTGCCGAAGCGTACCCCGCCTTCTTCGAACACCGGGGGCATTTTCGGGGCATAGTCCAGCTTGTCCACCTTGGTGACACGACCGCCCATCAGGGCTTCCTTACGTGCATCAGGATCAAGGTGGGCATAGGTGTTCTGGTAGGCTTCGGCACTGTAGAAGATGCGCTTGCGACGGTCGTAGAACTGATTGGCTTCAGCAATGTAAATCACATCATCGAAGAAATTAACTTCCGCTTTTGACTGTTGATACCACTCGCTACGCAGCTCCTTGATAATGTCCTTGAACTCGCGCTGGCTCCAGAACATCATGGCGCAAATGTCCTTATGCCAACCTATCTGCTCCATCTTCGGCAGCTCGTCCACGACACGCAGCAGGGACGCCACCAGCTCGCGGGCTTCAGGGGAATCGTGACGCTCACGCCTTGCCGCGTCGAATAGCTGTTGCAAGGCAGGCTCACTGACGCTTTCGCTCTGCTGCGTGTCACCAAGGAATGACACCTCGCTCACGTCCGCCAGCGTGCGGGTTGCCTTCCAACTTGTCAGCCGGGAGCCGAAGCCAGGAACCTGATCTTCCATCCACGCCAGCAGGTCACGCCCCGTGCGTGTCTGACACGCCCCGTGGTGGCACTTGAAGCCAATGGACCCGTCTGCGTTGGTGAACACCGCCGTGCCGCTATCGTCACTGCCTGTATGCTCATGCACCCATGGACACGTTACGTCAAAGCGGCCATCGCTGAGCACCTCCTTAATGCGGATCATGTCAGGCACATCCAGCAAAGGATGACCCGCTACATTGGCGGCACCATCCACCCGTGCTTCCCGGCGTTCTGCGTCAAGATCGACCGCGAAGGGGAGCGCCAGGGCTTCAAGGGTGGTGGTGTTGAACGGCTGCCAGTCCAGCATGCGGCATTGAAACGGCTGCCCATCAACCAGCTTGGATGCCTTGTTGTTGATGCCTTCCGGCAACCGCACGTACCGGGTGACACCCTTCATGCCGGGGTCACGACCTTCAGGAGCGAGGCCGTTTGCTACCAATCCATCTAGCAGGTTCTCTACCCTACCCCGGTCACCGCATGGTTGCGCCAGGATGTAGCCCCACTGCTCACTACCCGGTGACGTTTCCAGTATCCAGCTTGGATCAGGCAGACGCTTTGCCGCTTCGATGCTCAGCTTTTCCCGCACATCATCCAGCACGATGCAGTGCGTCTGCTCATACAGCGCCTTGCGGCGACGGGCTATGCCGCGCTCGTCAGGGTGGAACGTGCTGATCGTGAAATACTGGTTGCTGGGTTGCTGGAAGCGGTAGCGGCTGAAGTGGTCACCCTTCCAGGCTGTCAAGTGATGCTCCGGTGGGATGTTGCTGGGGTCATGGCGGAAGCCCGTCACGTGTGCAACATCCACCATGGTGCCGAAGATGGCACCTAAAAATTCGTGGTTGGACACCATATGTGTGATCGCCTGTGTTTGACAACGTGCAATTGTTGTTTGACAATGTACCACGTCACGGCGTATTGTCAAACCATCACCAACACGAAGGGTAAATCAATGAGCGTATTCCTCACTGTCCGCATGGAGCAAGAAGCTCTGGACGAATTCCGTAAGTATTGCAGTGAGAAGCTGCAACGCCGCCACTCTGACGTAGTGCGCGAACTGGTCATTGCCGCTACCGAAGGTCGCGTCAAGATCACCCCTACCGATGCCATGAAGGAGATGTACCATGACAATTGAGAACTCACTGGAGCGTATCGCTACTGCCCTGGAAGCACTGGCGGCGAAGCGTGATGTCAACGTTCAACCCGTATCAGTGTCAGCACCGTCTGCCCCTGAGGCTCCAGCAGCACCGTCTGCCCCTGAGGCTCCAGCAGCACCGTCTGCCCCTGAGGCTCCAGCAGCACCGTCTGCCCCTGAGGCTCCAGCAGCAATGACACCCCAGCAGCTCAACGAAGTGTTGGTAGGGGAGTTCAAGCGCCTGGGTGGCCGGGAACCGATTGACAAGGTGTTACATGACCACGGTGTGCAGTCTATCAGTGACCTTGATCCTTCACAGTATCAATCCGTCATCACCGCAGTGCAGGCGCTCTGATATGGGTACTCACGCACGACTCAGCCCCAGCAACCACCGGTGGCCTCACTGCCCCGGTTCGGTTGCCCTGGAAGCACAGTACCCTGACATAGCAGGCGATGCGGCAATAGACGGTACAGGGTCACATTTGCTGTTGGAAATGTGCCTGAACAATGACTACACCCCGAGTCACTATGAAGGGCGGATCATTGGCACCAACCATGAAGACAAGCCGGAAGGCTGGTTGGTGAATCAGGATCGCATTGAACGGGTGCAAATGTGCCTGAACTACATCAACCGTCGCAAGGAGGAATTGCACCAGCAGTTCCCCGAAGCCACGATCACCGTGCAGGAGGAAAGCCGTTCAGACCCTGGTGGCATGTTCGGACGCAAGGACTGGCAGGGCACCTGTGACGTGACGATTGAGGTCACACATGACAACGCCTGCTTGTTCGTGGAAGTGATCGACTACAAGGACGGTCGCGGATGGGTACACGTAGAAGGCAACTCTCAGCTCCTGAGTTACGCAGGCGGGAAGATACGTCCATGGATCGCATCAGGCCCGGACCTTGTGCGCCCGTTCCGTCCCGAGCGTATCCCCCATGGTGTGCGAACCAGCATTGTCCAGCCGAAGACCTCACAGCCTGTGCGCTACCACGACTACACCACGTCAGACGTAGTGGATGCGCTGGTTGACTTGTCATGGGCAGCAATGAAGACGGATTGGGACGATGCGCCCCTGGTGTCGGGGAAACACTGCCAGTGGTGCAATCACAAGCCCAACTGCACCGCGCAGGCGAATGAAAGTCTGGAGGTACTCAAGATGAGCAACGATGTAGTAACACAGGACGGGCAAAGCCTGTTCGAATTGATCGAAGGCGTAGTAGGCGACGTGACCGAAATGGACACTAAGCGCCTGACTGAGCTGGCGGACGCACGCGCTGGAATCGAAGCCGCGTTCGACCGGGTAGACAAGGAGCTGTTCGCTCGCCTGGAGCAAGGCCAGGAAGTGGATGGGCACGCGCTGAAACCGGGACGCTCCAGTCGTATCTGGAATGAGCCTGAGGAAGAGATTGTCAAGGTTCTCAAGAACCGTAGACTCAAGCGTGACGATATTTACCCGCCGAAGTTGGCATCACCGGCTCAGGTGTTGAAGAACCCGAACCTCACTGACGACCAGAAGGAGAAGATCGAGAAGCAGCATGTCACCGTCAAGGCTGGGGAGCTGAAGCTGACCAAGGTGGCACGCGGCGAAAAACCGGAAATTTCATTCAATGATGGTATATCATTTCTGTAATTCACACGAAGAGGCACACAACCATGCAATTCAAAGTCAAAGGCATCCTGAGCTATCCGCACCTGTTCACCCCGCGCAGCGTGAACCCCGGTGATGACCCGAAATTCAGCGCCAGCATCCTTGTTCGCAAGGATGACCCACAGGTGCAGCAGATTCAGCAGATCATCGATACCGATAAAGCTAATGGTTGGCCCAACGGTTTCCCGGCGAACGGTAAGCAGTTCATGAAAGACGGTGCTGTCCAGCATCCTGACCGTCCCGAGATGCACAGCTACATGATTATTAGGCCCAACGCGAAAGCGGACAGCAAGCCTCACACCGTGGACATGCAGATGAACCCGGTGATGAATCAGGCAGACGCTTATGCCGGTGCCGTGGTCTGGGCAGCGCTCAACAGCTTCGTCTACAACCAGCCTGTCAACAAGGGTGTCGGTTGCGGTCTGAACGGCATCATGCTGACCGGTGAAGAAGGTGAGCTTGGCCGCCTGGATGGTAAGCCCACTGTCGAAGGCATGTTCGGAGACGTGGCGCAAGGTGGCGGTGGCGCACCGCAAGCCCCGGCAGCACCTGCTACACCGCCGCCAGCCGCTCCTAGTGCCCCCAAGTACCAGATGACCGACAAGGCCAACGGTCTGACCCGTGAACAGTATCACGCGGCTGGCTGGAGCGATGAACAGTTGGTCCAGCACGGCATCATGCTGCCGCCAGGTGGCGTTGCCCCCAGCTTCGCATAACGACAAACACCGCCCCGCTCCAGGGGCGGTTTTCTTCTGAGGCACACAACCATGACTCCTGATTTCATCTTCGGCGTCACCCCCGGTGACGTGGCCTACGATATCGAGACATACCCCAACGTCTTCACCTTCTACGCGGTGCATGCCGACACAGGCCGGGAATGGGTCTTTGAAGCCAGCCCGTGGCGTCACGACATACCCGAGATGCTGGACTACCTGAACACCATGCGGCAGCAGGGTTGCCGTATGGTGGGTTTCAACAACGTGGGTTTTGACTACCCCGTGGTGCATTTCATCCACCAAGCCCGCAACGTTTCAGCGTGGGAGATTTATCAGAAGGCCATGGGCATCATCCGCGCACCGGATAACGCCAGGTTCGCCCACATGGTGTGGGAGTCTGACCGGGTAGTGGAGCAGATCGACCTGTTCAAGATTCACCACTTCGACAACAAGGCACGATCCACCAGCCTGAAGGTGCTGGAATTCAACATGCGCAGCGACAATGTTGAAGACCTGCCGTTTGACGTGGGCATTGAACTGACCCGTGAACAGGCCAACGTGCTGAAGCGCTACAACCGGCATGATGTGTTGGAGACGCTTAAGTTCTACCGTCACTCACTGGATCAGATACGGTTCCGCGAAGAGCTGACGGTGAAGTATAACCGCAACTTCATGAACCACAACGACACCAAGATAGGCAAGGACTACTTCATCATGCGGCTGGAGGAACAGAACCCCGGCTGCTGTTATCAGTACATCGACGGCAAGCGTCACATGGTGCAGACGAAGCGTGACAGCATCCGCCTTGCTGACGTGATCATTCCCTACATCGGCTTCCGTGATCCTGAGTTTCAGCGCATCCTTGACTGGTTTAAGTCACAGACGATCACCGAAACAAAAGGCGTCTTCAAGGACGTGCATTGCACCGTGCGTGGCTTCCAGTTCGACTTCGGCACCGGGGGCATTCACGGCTCCATCGAATCGCAGATTGTCGCCTCAGACGATGAACACGTGATCATCGACCTGGACGTTGCCAGCTACTACCCCAACCTTGCCATTGCCAATGGCTTCTATCCTGAACACCTGGGGCAGGCCTTCTGTACGATCTATGAAGACGTGTACCAACAGCGCAAGAGTTACGCCAAGGGCACCGCTGAAAACGCCATGTTCAAGCTGGCGCTGAACGGTGTCTACGGTGACTCCAACAACCAGTACAGCCCGTTCTATGACCCGCAGTACACCATGAGCATCACCATCAATGGACAACTGCTGCTGTGCATGCTGGCGGAAGCCTTGATGCAGGTGGACGCGGTGCAGATGATCCAGATCAACACTGATGGCTTGACCATCCGCTGCCCGCGCCAGCTCACCGGTTGGGTAGAGCAGGTGCAGCACTGGTGGGAGCAGATGACAGGCTTGCAGCTTGAGGCAGCGGAATACAGCCGCATGTTCATCCGTGACGTGAACAACTACGTCGCGGAATACACCGATGGCAAGCTGAAGCGCAAAGGTGCCTATGAATATGAGCTGGGCTGGCACCAGAACCATAGCGCCCTGATCGTACCGAAAGCCGCTGAAGCCGCCTTGGTGCATGAGGTCAGCATTCGTGAATTCATTTCCAGCCACGATGACCCGATGGACTTCATGCTGCGCACCAAGGTGCCCCGTTCGTCCATGTTGGAATGGGGCGGTGAGCGTGTGGCAAACATCGTCCGGTATTACATCAGCACCGAAGGAAAGACGCTGGAGAAGGTCATGCCGCCAGCAGGCCCGGAAGGTGCCTACAAGAAGAAGAACGGCGTACCTGACCACTACTACCATCAGGTGCTGGCGGAAGTGGGAGACGCCTGGGATGAGCGCATCCACACCAAGAACAAGAGCAAGTATGAAGAACGGCGTATGAGCATCAACACCGGCTGGCTGGTGACGCTGTGCAACGACATGGGTGACGGTCTGGACATGGATGACCTAAATATCAACTGGTACGTCAAGGAAGCTGAGAAGCTGGTGTTGACGCTGCAAGGCTGACTTCGTTAAGCCTGAAACCCTCGAAGTATGGGATGGTGAGAAGTATGGGTATCCGTGAAAACAAGGTAGAGCGCTACCTGCATGATTGTGTCACCGCCCTTGGTGGCACGTCTCGAAAGTGGACCAGCCCCGGCATGCGTGGCGTTCCTGACCGCATCGTCATCGTGCCCTGGGGTGTCTGGCTGGTGGAGGTCAAGACCAGTGACGGAAAGCTGTCCTCGGATCAGGTGCGCGAACATCAACGCCTGACGGACGCAGGGGCCAGGGTGCGCACGGTCTACGGTCATCAAGGCGTTGATCAACTGATTATTGAGGTGATGAATGCTCAAACCACAACAACTGTATGACTACCAGCGTGAATGCGTGCTGCACCAGCTTTACAACGATGAATCCATGTTGTGGCTTCAGATGGGCTTGGGCAAAACCCCTGTCACCCTGACGACCATCGTTGACCGCATGCGGGCAGGGCAGGTGCAGAAGGTGCTGATCTTTGGCCCGCTGCGTGTCATCCAGGCAGTATGGAGTCGTGAGGCCAAGAAGTGGGAACACACCCGGCACCTTCGCTTCAGCGTCATGCACGGAAGCAAAGAGAAGCGTATAAGGGCGCTGTTCTCCGATGCGGACGTGTACCTGACCAATTACGAAAACATGAACTGGCTGGCGGAAACGCTGGATCACTACTACATCAGCCAGGGCAAGCCGCTGCCATTTCAGATGGTGGTCTATGACGAAATCTCCAAGCTGAAGAATTCCGCCAGCCTGCGCATGGCGGGCGGCAGTCGTGACCGCAAGGATCGACACGGTGAGGTTCACAAGATCAAGGTCACGGGCTGGCGCAAGATCATCCCGCATATCCCCATCCGCACCGGGCTGACAGGCACACCCGCCAGCAACGGGTATCTTGATCTTCATGGGCAGTATCTGGCAGTCGATGGCGGTCAGCGCCTGGGGGCATTCGTCACGCATTACAAGAATGACTTCTTCGAATCCGATTACATGGGCTGGAGCTACACGCCTACCGAAATGGGTAAGCAGCGAATCGAAGAGCTGATCAGCGACATGACGAAGAAGATGGACGCCAAGGACTACCTGGACATTCCAGCGGTGAAGGTCACGAACCTCATGGTGGACATGCCGGAAAAGGCCAGGAAGTGGTATCAGGAAGTCGAAAAAGAGATGTTCACTCAACTGGAGTCGGGCCGGGAAATCGAAGTCTTCAGCCGTTCCAGCGTATCCAATAAGTGTCTTCAGTTCTGCAACGGTAGCCCCTACTTCCCCGACTCCACGGAATTTGAAGCGGTGCATGACGCCAAGCTGGACGCACTGGAAGACGTGTTGGAGGAAGCTGGCGGGTCACCGGTGCTGTGCAGCTACACTTTCAAGTCAGACGCGGCACGCATCATGAAGCGTTTCAAGAAGTACAAACCGGTGAACCTGACCGCCATGGCGTCCAAGGATACCGAGAAGGTCAT
>Ga0306882_100668_pt1 | contig 9431 bp, 8 predicted proteins | sample AntDeeMetageno81_FD_190414 | JGI IMG/M metagenome (GOLD analysis project Ga0306882, IMG submission 190414) | Saline lake microbial communities from Deep lake, Antarctica - Metagenome #81 (v2) (version 2) | ecosystem: Environmental > Aquatic > Non-marine Saline and Alkaline > Saline | place...
CCCCTTTTGAGAAAGGGGGTTCGAAGATCTGCGAGTTGCTCGAAGGGATTTACGCGCCTCCCTCACGGGCGCGTAAATCCCTTCGACAAGCGCTCCGTAATAAGCGACCTTACCCGTGAGGGACGCTTTAAGCGTAATAAGCGACCCCCTCACGGGGACCCCCCTACGGGGGGAGAGCGGACCTACAACTCGCAGATCTTCGAACCCCCTTTTGTGAAAGGGGGTTCGAAGTCTGCGACTTGCGCTCCGTACCCGTGTCCGCCAGGGGCGGGGAAGCGACCTGACGCTTCGCACTATTCGCGAGTCTATTCGCGAGTAAGCGCCTTTTAAAACTTCGACTTTATTATAAAGAACTCTAAGGAAGCAATTTTACGATAATATAGATTTATATAATTTAATGAAATTAGCTTATTGGATGTATGCCGGACCTGCGCATATAGGTACTTTACGTGTAGCAAGTTCTTTTAAAAATGTACATGCTATTATGCATGCACCTTTAGGTGATGATTATTTCAATGTAATGCGTTCTATGTTAGAACGTGAGCGTGATTTTACCCCCGTGACAGCGAGTATCGTTGATCGACATGTTTTAGCACGTGGTTCACAAGAAAAAGTGGTAGAAAATATTCAACGTAAAGATAAAGAAGAAAGTCCGGATTTAATTTTATTAACGCCAACATGTACCTCAAGTATTTTACAAGAAGATTTACAGAATTTTGTAAATCGTGCTTCAAATGAATCCAATAGTGATGTCCTTTTAGCAGATGTTAATCATTACCGTGTTAATGAGTTACAAGCTGCCGATCGTACCTTAGAACAAATTGTTCGTTTTTATCTTGAAAAAGCTAAAAAAGATGAATCATTAGTACAAAATAAAACAGACGCCGTGCTAAAAGAAAATGGCGGGTCGCATGGAAACAGAGTTTCCATGACAGAAAAACCATCGGCGAATATCATAGGTATGTTTACATTAGGTTTTCACAACCAACATGATTGTAAAGAATTAAAACGTTTACTAAATGACTTAGGTATTAGTGTTAATGAAATTATACCTGAAGGTGGTTTTGTTACACAATTAAAAAATTTACCTAAAGCGTGGTTTAATATTGTACCTTATCGTGAAGTTGGCTTAATGACTGCTAGTTTTTTAGAAAAGGAGTACAATATGCCTTATACTTCTATTACGCCCATGGGTATTGTAGACACATCTTGTTTTATACGTGAAATAGGAGCTATTTGTGAGAAAATTCAAGCGGATTTAACACCAACATTAGATGTTAAATTACTAGAAGAAATGAAAACTTTAAGAATCTTAAACAAAAAAGATTATGAAACTTTCATCGATCAACAAACTACTTTTGTTTCACAAGCAGCTTGGTTTTCACGCTCAATTGATTGTCAAAATTTAACAGGTAAAAAAACAGTTGTTTTTGGAGATGCAACCCATGCTGCTAGTATGACAAAAATATTAGTGCGTGAAATGGGTATTAATGTTGTTTGCGCAGGTACTTATTGTAAGCATGACGCTGATTGGTTTAGAGAACAAGTTTCAGGTTTCTGTGATCAAGTATTAATTACAGATGATCATAGCCAAATTGGTGATATTATATCACAAATAGAACCTGCGGCTATCTTTGGTACTCAAATGGAACGTCATGTCGGGAAACGTTTAGATATACCATGTGGTGTTATATCAGCTCCTGTTCATATTCAAAATTTCCCTTTAGGCTATAGACCTTTTTTAGGTTATGAAGGTACAAATCAAATTTCTGATTTAGTTTATAATTCTTTTGGATTAGGAATGGAAGATCATTTACTAGAAATTTTTAATGGGCATGATAATAAAGAAGTTATTACTCGTTCATATTCTTCTGAAAGTGAATTACAATGGAACAAAGAAGCTTTAGCAGAACTTTCTAGAGTCCCAGGTTTTGTGCGTGCTAAAGTGAAACGTAATACTGAAAAATATGCACGTTCAGAAAAAACTGCTATCATTACATTAGAAGTAATGTATGCTGCTAAAGAAGCGGTAGCTGTTAACTAATAAAAATATCCACGCAGAGGAATTAAACTCTTATATTTTCAATATTCTACTTTAAGTTTTCATTTTTTATAAACTATCCTAAATCTTGGCATAAATAATATCCTTAAACTATACAATATGTTTTTGCCAAAAAGATCAACGATTCTCTTGTGGTCTCTATTTTTTATGTCCGCGGTTTTTATTCTATGTCCGCGGTTTTTCTGCTTAGGAGAAAAACCGCGGTGATATCGCAGACAATATTAATCCTTTTTAGGATTAATATTGTCTGCGATATAGATAAAAACCGCGGAGATCTCGCAGACAATATTACTCCCTTTTGGGAGTAATATTGTCTGCGATATGTAAAAAAGCCTAGTTCCTATTTCTCACTTTAATTGGTCCCTATTTCTATCTCTATTTCATCTCCCTTTTCTTCACCTTGTAATTATTAACCTAGCGAAGACTCAGGTTCCTCCCCCATATACCATATACCATATACCATATACCATATATATGGGGCTTTAGGACCAACGCCTGTAAAGACCCATTTGTTGTTAATGTTACCCATACGAACATGAGTGAAGTAGCGGTCGCGCATCCAGCCAACGGATTTGTTTGGGTGCGCCCGTCTTATCCAGCGCCAGCTAAGATTGAAGATGTAATTATCCAAATCCCTGAAGGTACGGTTAGAGGCCCATGCCCTATTAGAATTTGCGTAACCCCCTGATAACAGGGTTAAGCTTTTCAATTAATAACATTGGAGAGTGACCATTGGTTTTGACAAAGATTCCTTTGATGTTTGATGTTTTATGTTTGATGTTTAATGTTAGCCTTGATTTTATCAACGGATTTTTTACTAGGATTAATGTAAAGCCCAGTACGATTGTAGTCGTATAAATATCCTTGGCTTCTATCGCGACAGATCACCTTATTTGGGTTGTACCCATCTTTGGCCAAAATGGCGAAATGGAAGCCCAGGAAATCGAAGCCATCCAAAATATGTTTAATTTTGGTCTTAGCCCCCGATAATTGCAATCCACGCTTGAACAGAATACCATTTAGTCTTCCATGAATGTCATTAGCAACTTGTTCCGAAGAACATAAGATAAGAAAATCGTCTGCAAACCTAATAATCACAGGTCCCGCCTTATACGTGTACCCCTGTGAGGTAAATTACACACCTATTTCTTCTTCAGGGCCATGCAAGCAGATATTGCATAACAGTGGCGACAGGACGCCACCCCTATTTAATATATATTATATAGGGGTGTTCCAGTCTCAACCGAATACCAGACCTAGTTTAGAACGACGTCAGCTTTAAGCCATTTACTGAGAATGTTTACTCCCTGAAAGTGTTTGACCCTTTCCATAAGAAAATCGTGTGATATGTTATCGAAGCATTTCGCAGAAATATCACTCCCTAAAGAGAGTGATATTGTCTGCGAGATCTCCGCGATTTTTCTCCGAAGGAGAAAAACCGCGGACATTTCTCAATGTCCGCGTCAATCTCCCACTTTCGAGAATATTCCTTGTTAAGAGAAACGTAGATTCTGTTAACGGCATCATTAACAGATCGAGCCGGATGAAAACCGTAGCTGCTACTTTCGAAGAGAGCTTCCCACTCACGCTCAAGTGCATTTTTGTACACCTGCTGAAGCACACGGTCGAAGACTGTAGGAATTACGACCCGTGAGGGGGGCCCCTCACGGGTGACGCCCCCCTCACGGGCGGGTTTTTCGACGTAAATTCTGCGCGAGGGCAGAGGATCGTAATCCGTCCTAATACTGCGAAGTCTTTCCAGTAGACCAAGCCTTTGAGCGGGTTGAACAGCCACGAAATCATCAAGCCCAGGAGTTTTTTTACCTTTGTTATAAGTAACGTGACGGATACTGTAAAGAAAATTAGCCTCCGATTTCCTAAACAAACGCTGCAAATCCCTTAACTAGCGCCAGCTTTTCCTGACCGCTCCGCTAGAAAATGCTAAAGAATTTTCTTTAGGTCCCCCTCACCTGGCCCGGGTCTCCTGCCCCCACCCGTGAGGGGGTCGCTTACCCGTGAGGGACGCGCCGCCCCAGCGTCCCCCGCCCCTGGCGGGACGGGTAAGGTCGCTTCCCTGACGGGTACGGAGCGCCCCTAACGGGGCGTCGGAATTGTCCCCCTCACGGGCGGGGACAAGACAACCCGTCCCGTGAGGGGGGCGACGCAAGTCGCAGACTTCAGAGTACGGCCCCCCTCTTCCTAAAGAGGAGGGGGGCCGTACTCGAAGATCTGCGAGTTGCTTCCCCGCCCCATATATATGGGGGTGGATCTTTTCGCGCCTGACGCGAAAAGACTCCGGATCCCCAAAGGGGATCCTGTAACCCCGTGAAGGGCGCTCCGAGTCTATTCGCGTGTATACGAAATTTATTCGACAAGGGGATCGTCGCGAGTACCAGCGTCCCTGACGGGTTGTCCTGGACTACCCTATACAATTAGGGTAGTCCAGGCAACCCGTCAGGGACGCGGCATACGCCAATGACGAACGCATAAATTGCCCCGTGAGGGACGCAATTTATGCCACCTCCGCTCCCCTATACCCCTATACCCCTATACCCCTATACCCCTATACCCATATACCCCTATACCCATATACCCCTATACCCATATACCCATATACCCCTATACCCATATACCCCTATACCCCTATACCCCTATATATGGGACCCGTGAGGGGGACCTACGGATTTAGCCTCCCTGACGGGTAGATTACGCGAAATCCGCCAATTACGACGACCCTATTTGTATTTTGTATAGGGTCGTCCGCAAATTCCGACGCGTCCGCAAATTCCTACGGTATTCGCGAGGTATAGGATAAAATGAGTTTGTTTTTGTGTTTGTTTTTCCTATATCACAAAAGATACCTTTTTTGTGAGATTAACTAGTAAGGGAAATTTCGAGGCGGAAGGCGCAAACCCTGTAATGTTTAAACATTCCTAAATAGAAAAAAAAAAAGAAAAATGTGTCGTGAACATCGAAGACACATTTTTCTTTTTTTTATATAATAAGATAAATTTCTTCGATTTATTTAATAAAAGAAATTTTCTTCTATAACTAGCGCTCTTTTTTTATATATTAGGTCTGTAGGATAATTTCGGCAAAAGATCAGTTCTTGCTTTTCGGAATTGTACTCCCTTAAAGACATAGAATTTAAGAATTTAAGAATTTAAGAATTTAAGAATTTAAGAACTCGTAGCTTAGAGGTGAGCTACAACAGGAAGTAAATACTACCTTTTAGATAAATTTAAACAAATTTCGTCTTATGACAAATGACAAACTCGAAACATCCACACCTTCGTGTTTTTGACCCGACTTCGTCCACGATGTTTTATCCTATGCTATTGGGCAAGGAAAACAAACATAGGGGTTATACTTTTACATCATACAGCCGCAACCAAGGCTTACTTGGGTCCCTCGGTGATGGTTGTTCCGAAAAATAGCGGGGACAGCTGTTTTCTCAAATGTTAGCACGTGCGGCCGCTGATGATCAGGCCGCTGATCTTCGGGCCGTAGATGGTCCGAAGCAGTTGGATCCGGGTGCGCCGGCTCCGGGAGCGTGTCCAGAGCCTGCTGAGCCGGCATCGAAGAAAAAACTGGGCAGACCACGTACGATTAAGACTGGCGAAGGAGGCTTTGGTACCCCTGCTGCGGCAGCTGCAGCAAAAAGAAAGGGTCGCCCTAAAAATGCGTACATTCGTGCGGGTGCCCCTACCCCTGTGCCGCAAGGCTCAGAAAATACACGTTTAGACCCAGTTCCAAACCCATCAGGACCCTTGATGAATCCACCATGGGAAACTGGGGGCGTAACCGCCTCATCCCCAGGGGTCTCTTCTTATGTAAAAGGTAAAAATGCGGTAGCCCCAACTGAAGATTCAAACTTAAAAAAATTCCGTTGGTCGAAATGAGCGACTCCCAAATAAATGACCCTAGGTTATTAGAGGGAGTTGACCCTATTTTGGTTCGTGTAGGTTTATCGTTAGACCCTTTATCGGGTCTTCTTATTCCGATTTCAGAAACTTCACCACAAGAAAAAGAAGGAAAAAAAGAAGAACAAGGAAAACAAGGAGAACAAGAAACTATAAAGCAAAAAGGGGAGGCCGAGGAAAAGGCGGAAGTAGACGCAAAGGGGGAGCCCAAGGATGGGACCTCAAAGGAGAAAAAGGCGAAAGCCGATCTCCCGAAGCAAAAGGCTCCTCAGTTTTGACCGGAGCCGTTACCTATTCGTTTCTTTTCGGGACCCACTAACATCCCTTTAATCAAGAAGTTTCACATTATATGTGCGTACGTAGAGTTTGCTCTAAAAATCAAGCTTGATAACTTCTTAATTCGTACTATTTCTGCAGTTCTTTTAGCTTCTGTGAACTTTCCAAATGCTCAAATCCCCCGTTTAAACTTCTAGTTACCGGTCGATGTGCTCGCGACGAGTCGCGAGGGTATTTTAGAAAGAATTTGGCAAAGAACAGTAAAACCCTCATCGGAGGGTTTCATTAACGTGTCGGACGTATTGCGCCGGACAAAAAGATATGCTTACAGCGGGGGGATTCCCACTTATAAAGAGTAAAGAGATTCAGTTTCCTGAATCTCTTTCAGTGGTTAACCGCTGGTTGGTTACACTTTAAGGCGAGTCCGTGCCGCAGGAGATAAACAATATTACGTTTGAGAAGAAATTGTTAGACTTTATTACTCAACATAATTTCTGTTCTACTCAAACGTTTTCGTAAAAGCAACCCGTTGGGGAAGCTTTTAAGAATGTGTCTGCTGCGGTCGAATTGAAGAACTCGCAAATTCTTACACGTAACTATGGTCCCAACCTGGTGATCCAGCAGGAACCTATTAACGCAGAATACCAACCTGCGGTTATTCGAGGGGAAGAAGCCCCTAAAATATTCGTTCAAGAAGCCACTTTGCGTTTCTTGAAAGTCATTTGCGGTGAGTCAAATTCCAATTTGAACGTGTTTCGAGTGCTGATACGAAACATTATCACCGGACGGTTTGAAGGCCGTAATTGGCAATCTGCTGTTTATTTATATGGGGCTCCGGGTACTGCCAAGTCGGTATGGGCTGATTTGATTAAAAGAATTGTGCCAGCTGGTGCGGTACAAGAATTGAATCGTCATCAAAACCAGTTTAGTATAGGCCAACTGGATGGTTGTCAAATCCTTATTGTTAGTGATTTAACCCAAATCACGCAGAAACAAGTAGAAGTTTTGAAACGTGTTCTGGGGCGTGATACTCTTACTCATGAGCGGAAGTATGAATCCGAGTTTGGGGTCATTTCACCAACATGTCAGGTACTTATTATTAGTAATAAGAAGCCGGCGGATTTCTACTTATTTGGGCAAGATCAGGCTATCATGGACAAACTTATAAAAGTTTACCTGGGCCCGGAATTCCAAATTACTAGCCAGTTCCAAATACCTAATATAGCGACTCGCCTGGATCGCTATATTAGTGATATATTTAATTGGGCTATGTACTGTCCCCCTCATGTTTTGCAGTTCTTTATTAGAGCGGTTATGTTAAATCAACTTCACGAAAAGGAAGTTGGTGCACAAGTTACAGGTCCCCCGGCTTTTGTAGAACAATGTTGCTTCGAAGATCCTAGGGCCTTCACTTTTCCTACTGATTGAAAAAAGGCTTACCTAGATTTTTGAACTCAAACAGGTGAAGGTGTGTAGGAGTATCAAAAGGGCATGCGCGTAGGTGATTACTTAATCATGTTTCAAAAAACCTTAGAAATTGTCTATGGTAAATCCTTTAAAATCAATAAATATACCCGCCGAAACCAAAAGGGCGAGAGCGGGCAACCGGTTCGCCCGGTGGGTCTAGCTGGTTTAGGAATCACTAATGGTAAAACATTAAACATTAGTCGATCGCACCACAAAAAAAGGTTTTGATCCCATTAGACGGGACTTCGGGAGTATTCAAGACTTACCCGATGCTTTTGCCACAGCAGGGATTATACCTTGGTATGATACTTTGTCAAAAGTCGACGAATTTGGCGAAACTCAAGATAAAATTATTGAGTTTCGTGCAAACGCAGAAACTACGGGACGCAAGCCGGATACGGGACGCGGGCCGGACTTGCTCCCGGTAACTGTAACCACTGTATCTTCCTCTCAGCCGCTTCTAGAAGCGTCTGTATCTAACCCACCTAACCAAACGTCTACGGCGGGTTCGGCGGGTTCGGCGGGTTCGGCGGATTCGGCGGATTCGGCGGATTCGGCGGATTCGGCGGATTCGGCGGATTCGGCAGGGGTTAAAGCAATAGCTGATTTAGTAAATGCAGCGGAGGACCTGGATTTCACAGCCCCACCCGCGGTTTTATTGGTACAGCCATCTTCCACGAAACCTTTTGATCTTTGGGAATGTTGTATAGATATTGCTAATGAAAGCCCTGAAAGCCCTAGATCACATTACGCCTTCAGGCTAAAAGAGACGCCCGAAAATAAATATTTATTTGAAGAACCTGGGCGAATCCGTCAAATAATAGGTTCTATGGAACCTAAAGCCGCTAAGTATATCTTCCAAATGGAAAGTAGTTCGCCGATGTCACATATAGATGGGGTCGCATCGTACGGGCAAATTTCGCAACGTCATTATCAAGGCTATATAAAATTCAACAAAAAAGTCCGTGCAAAACGACTGATTACTCAACTAAAACTCCGCTATAGTGGCTTAAATAACGCCCTTGAATTTGTCGGCGTCCTTGATGAAGGTTTATTTGTTCGTTACAGCAAAAAAAAAGACGGCCGCCTCGACGGCCCCTGGGCTTACCCGCCGGAGGCTTTCTAAAAGAATTCGCTCATAAACTATAACTAGGGTGGGGCCTATTACCAAAGAAACGCGTTTCTCTGCGGTGCGACGGTCATCTATTCCGCTTGAGTGCGAAGGTCGCATCCCTCACGGGTCCGGAGCGCCCCTCACGGGGTCGAAGGGACCCGTGAGGGTCGCGTCAGACGCGAAACTCCCTTCGAGTGCGAGCGAACGATCCCCTTATATATATAGGGGATCGTCGCTCCCCCCCTTCGGGGGGGTAGGTTCGCTCGGAGAGTCGGACCCGTGAGGGTGGCGTATGCGTCGTAATTGGCCCCGTGAGGGGCGCCAACCCGTGAGGGACGCCAATTCCGACTCTCCGAGCGAACCTAGCCTCGCGAATAGCGGGGCTATTCGCTCGGACGGACGCAAAAATCCGAGTGTCGGATTTTTGCCCCGTGAGGGGCGCAAAAATCCGAGCGCTTATTACGCTTTAGCGTCCCTCCCCGAAGGGGGGGTAAGCGACCCCCTCACGGGGACCCCCCTACGGGGGGAGAGCGGACCTACAACTCGCAGATCTTCGAGTACGGCCCCCCTCCTCCTAAAGAGGAGGGGG